>Ga0207688_10000695_pt1 | contig 16622 bp, 13 predicted proteins | sample KBSMiscanthusM4_FD_184296 | JGI IMG/M metagenome (GOLD analysis project Ga0207688, IMG submission 184296) | Miscanthus rhizosphere microbial communities from Kellogg Biological Station, Michigan, USA - M4 (SPAdes) (version 2) | ecosystem: Host-associated > Plants > Roots > Rhizosphere ...
GGCATGGACATCAGGATGCTTTCGGTGCGGCCGCCCGACTGGAGGCCGAACAGCGTGCCGCGGTCCCACACGAGGTTGAACTCGACGTAGCGGCCGCGGCGCCAGGCCTGGAAATCGCGCTCGCGCTCGCCGTACGGCATGTCGCGCCGGCGGCGCACGACGGGCAGGTAGGCCTCGAGAAAGGCATCGCCGACGGAGCACAGCATCGCGAAGCTGCGCTCGGGGCCGAGCTCGGAGAAGTCGTCGAAGAAGATGCCGCCGATGCCGCGCGGCTCCTGGCGGTGCTTCAGGAAGAAGTACTCGTCGCACCATTGCTTGAAGCGCGGGTAGAGCGCCTCGCCGAACGGCGCGAGCGCGTCGCGGCAGGTGCGGTGGAAGTGCGCGGCGTCGTCCTCGAAGCCGTAGGTGGGCGTGAGGTCCATGCCGCCGCCGAACCAGCTCACGGCGTCGCCTCCCGCCGGCAGCGCTGCGAGCGCGCGCACGTTCATGTGCACGGTGGGCACGTAGGGGTTGCGCGGGTGGAACACCAGCGAGACGCCAAGCGCCTCGAATGGCGCACCCGCCAGCTCGGGCCGATGCTGCGTGGCCGAGGGCGGCAGCTGCGGGCCGCGCACGTCGACGCCAACCGCGACCGGCGCGTGCCCACGCCCGAGGCGCTCGGCATGGCCGCCGCCGCGTGGGTGATGGCCGACCCGCGGCGGTTCGCCAACGCCGAGAAGGCCACCCGGGCAGGCCGCCTCCTCGGCCGGGCCGCGGGCCGGATCACCACCCTGCCCCCGCCGCTGTCGCGCTGGACGGCCAGCCGCGACGCCCCCCGCCCACCCGCCGAGACCTTCCGCGAGTGGTGGGCCCGCGAGCGGGGTGGTCGGTCGTGAGCGCGCGGGAGGAGGTGCTGGCCCGCATCCGCGCCGCGAACGCCGCCGCCCGGCCGACGGCCGTCGAGGTGCCGCGCGACTACCACCGCACGGGCGCGCACCCGCCGGGCGCGCCGGAGCTGGTCGAGCTGCTGCGCGACCGGCTCGTCGACTACCGCGCGACCGTCCTCGACGCCGCCCCCGACGGCATCCCGGCCGTCGTGGCGAGGGCGCTCGCCGAGCACCCCGGCCTGGTACTGGTGCCGTCCGGCCTGCCCGACGGGTGGTGCCCGGACGGCGTGCCCGACCGCGCCTTCTCCCCGGCGGAGCTGGACCGCTTCGCCGCCGTCGTCACCGGGTGCGCCGCGGCCTGCGCCGAGACCGGCACCATCGCCCTCGACGGCTCGCCCGACCAGGGCCGCCGCGCCCTCACCCTCGTGCCCGACGTCCACGTCTGCGTCGTGCGCGCCGAGCAGGTCGTGCATTCCGTCCCCGAGCTGATCGCCGCGCTCACCCCGGACCGCCCCACCACCTTCATCAGCGGCCCCTCGGCGACCAGCGACATCGAGCTGGAGCGCGTCGAGGGCGTCCACGGCCCGCGCACCCTGATCGTGGTGCTCGTGCACTGACCGGTCAGGCGGGGCGGGCCTCGAACACGTGCACACCCGACACCGGGTCGGCGGGCACGACCGTCGTGAGCCGCAGGTCGGCCTCGGCGAGCAGCGCGGCGTACTCCGCGCGGGTGCGCTCCCGGCCGCCCAGCAGCGCGAGCATGTGCAGGTCCATCCGGATCGCGGCCGGGTGGTCGGCCGCCCGCTCGGGCAGCTCGGCCTCGACGAGCAGGAGCCGGGCGGAGTCGCCCATCGCCCGGCGGCAGGTCCGCAGGATGGCGACGGCGTCGGCGTCGGACCAGTCGTGGATGACCCGCGAGAGCAGGTAGGCGTCGGCGCCCGCGGGCACCTCGACGAAGAAGTCGCCCGCCACCGCGGGCAGCGGCGACTTCGCGGCCACCTCCGGACGGTCGAACAGCACGCCCGACACACCCGGCGCGGCGTCGAGGACCGCCTTGAGGAGCACCCCGCCCCCGCCCCCGACGTCGACGACCGTGCCGAACACCGCGAAGTCGTAGGCCGCGACGACGGCGGCGGCCTCCCGGGCCGAGCGGTCGCGCATCGACGCCTGGAACGCGCCGACCAGCTCCGGGTGCGCGGCGAGGTGGGTGAAGAACCGCTCCCCGTGGACGGACTCGAACGGCACGCCGCCCGAGCGCACCGCGGCGAGCAGGCCGCCCAACGCGGCGTAGTACACCTGGCCCCGCGCGAGCATGGCGCCGCGCTGCGCCCCGGGGCGGTCGGCGCAGAGCAGCTCACCCAGCGGCGCCACCGAGAACCGGCGACCGGGGTGCTCGACGACCGCGCCGTAAGAGGCGAGGCCCCGCAGCACCCGCTCCAGCGTCGCGGCGTCGGCCTCGACCACGGCCGCCACCTCCGTTGCCGAGCGCGGCGCACCCCGCAGCGCCTCCATCAGGTCCAACTCGGCCGCGACGTACAGCAGCTGCGTGCCGAGGTAGCCGTCCATCAGCTCGGCGAAGCGGGTGGCGGCTTCCGCGGCGACTACGGCGTCCGTGGCGGTGGCGGTCGGGTCGGTGTGCACGGCCATGCCCCCCTCACGGCATCGAGGTCGTACGGGTTCACCTTCCACCCCCCGACGCGTCGAGGGGAAGGGCGGTGCGGCGGACCGTCCACCGGCCGGGCCCGCCGCGGAGCACGGTGGCCGTGAGCGGCGCGACGTCGATCCGCCAGAACCCGGCCGCGGGCGCCCCCAGCGTCACCACCACCGCGGCCCGCACCACGGCCGCGTGCGTCACCGCCACCGCGTGCCCGACCGCGCCACCGCCCGCCGACCCCGCCCCTGCAGCGGCTCCGCCCGCCGACCCCGCCCCACCGGCGGCACCGGCCCACCCGCGCGCGCCTGCCGACCCGTCCGGCGCGACGGTCAGATCCACTGCGGCCAGCCAGGCCGCCACCCGCGCCAGCAGCGCGGTGAGCGACTCCCCGCCGTGCGGCACGGCGTCGGGGTCGGCGACCCACTCCGCGATGCCCGCGACCTCGTCCAGCGCCCGACCCCGCCACTCCCCGAGGTCCCAGTCCGCCAGCCCCGCGTCGACGGTCGCGGCGAGCCCGAGCGCCGCGGCCGTCTCCACGGCGGCCCGCGCGGGCGAACACACCGTCCGGGTGACCCGTCGCAGCCGCGTCGCCGCCGCGGCGGCCGCCGCCCCCCGCGGCTCGAGGCCCTCGTCGCCCGCGAACACCGCCCGTGCCGTCGCCGCGGTGGACGCGTGGGCGACCAGGGTCAGGCGGGCGTTCACCCGGCCAACGCTAGTGCGGTGGCCACGAATGTTGTCGGGGTGATCGCGTTATCCAGACGGCGCCTCGCAGGGCGCCGACCGAAGCTCATACCGGGCGTCTTCGCGAGGGCGGCAACGCCGCGAGGCGTCGCCTGGGCGCGCGAGGACCCGGTGAACGTTCGCGGGCACCGCACTAGACACGGCCGTGTCACCCGAGAACGTGACGCGCCGCCAACCAGTCGATCACGGCGGGTCGCGCCGTCTACGCTCTTGCGGGATGAGCCGTCCTGCGGAAAGTGATCATTCCCTCGCGGTGTGTGCCGATGGCGACGCCGCAGCCTGATCCGCGCCTGGAACAGCTCGTCGAGCTGGTCGTGCAGCTCGCATCGGGCGAACTCTCCGTCCGCCTGCCGCCCTCGCCCGCCGCGGACGACATCGACGCCGTGATCGTCGGCATCAACATGCTGGCCGAGGAGCTGGAAGCGCTCAACAAGCACCTCGAAGGGCGGGTGGCCGAGCGCACCCGCCAGCTCGCCGACGCCCACCGCCAGCTGGAGCGCCTCGCCCTCTACGACCCGCTGACCGACCTCGCCAACCGCACCCTCCTGGCCGAGCGCATCGACGAGGCCGTGGCCAACACCGGGCTCGGGGGTCACATGCCCGCGGTGCTGGTGCTCGACCTCGACGGGTTCAAGGCCGTCAACGACAGCTTCGGCCACGCCGTCGGCGATGAGCTGCTGATGGAGGTCGCGCGGCGGCTGCGGGCGGTCTGCCGCGGCACCGACACCGTCGCCCGGCTCGGTGGCGACGAGTTCGCCCTGGTCGTCGTGGACGCCTCCGAAGGGCAGGTCCTCGAGGTCGCCGACCGGATCATGGCCGCGCTGCAGGTGCCCGTGCGCGCGGGCCGCCAGACGTGCTGGATCAGCGCCAGCATCGGTGTGCGCTTCGCCGAGCGGGGCCAGACCGCCGGTGTCCTCCTGCGGGACGCCGACACCGCGATGTACGTGGCCAAGTCGCACGGCCGGGGCGGCGCGTCGGTCTACGAGCCCGCGATGCACGTCACGGCGCTGCGCAGGCTCCGCCAGGCCGACGAGCTGCGCGCCGCGCTGTCGGGCAACCAGTTCGCCACCTACTACCAACCGATCATCGAGCTGGCGACCGGGCGGGCCACCTCCGTGGAGGCGCTGCTGCGCTGGCGGCACCCGACCGACGGGCTGCGCACGGCGGACACGTTCATCCCGGTGGCCGAGGAGACCGGCCTGATCGTCGCGCTCGACGGCTGGGTGCTCGACTCCGCCGTGGCGCAGGTGGCGGCCTGGCGCGCGCTCCGGCCGGCCCCGGCGCCGCTCTGCGTGCACGTCAACGTCTCGCCGATCACGTTCCGCACCCCCGGCTTCGCCGACGCCGTGCTGGCCTGCCTCGAACGGCACGACGTGCACGCCGCCGACGTGCTGCTGGAGATCACCGAGACCCAGATGATGGGCGAGGACCCGCCGACCCTGCAGGCCATGGAGGCCCTGCACACGGCGGGCATCGGCGTCGCGATCGACGACTTCGGCACGGGGTGCTCGTCCCTCGGCTACGTCCGCCGCAAGTTCGTCGACGTCATCAAGATCGACCGGTCGCTGATCACCGGGCTGGACTCGGACCCCGACCAGCGGCGCATCGCCGCGGCGCTGCTGGCCGTCGTCGACGCCTTCGGCCTCACCGCCGTGGCCGAAGGGGTGCAGACCGAGGCCGAGGTGGCGGCCCTGCGCCAGCTCGGCTGCCGGTACGGGCAGGGCTACCTCTGGGGCGAGGCCCGGCCCGCGGAGGCGTTGACGGTGTTCACGCTTCCGGGAACCTCCCAGCCCCACGTCGGCTAGCGGATCCGCCTGCCGGTCTCGGCACAGGAGTAGCCGCCGAGCTTCTCGACCTGGGCGCGGAACTCGGACTGTTCCAGCAGGGCCCACAGCGGTGCGAGCACCTCGTCATCCAGCCCGGCGGCGCGCAGGACGAGGTCGTAAGGCTCGCGGGCCACGGGGACGAAGTCCAGGCCGAACGCGCGGGCGGCCGCCTGGATGCCCAGCCCGGTGTCGGCGCGACCGGCGGCGACGGCGGCGGCCACGCCGAGGTGGGTGTGCTCCTCACGGGAGTAGCCGCTGATGGTGGTCGGGTCGACGCCCAGGCCGCCCAGCGCGTGGTCGAGCAGCACCCGGGTGCCCGCGCCGCGCTGGCGGTTGACGTAGCGCAACTCGGGGCGCGTGAGGTCGGCGAGGCCGGTGAGTCCCAGCGGGTTGCCGGGTGCGACCAACAGACCCTGGTCGCGGTGGACCAGCCGCACCACGGCGAGCTCGGAGTCCGAGCCGAAGATCCGGTCCAGGTACGGCAGCGTGTACTCGCCCGTGGCCGGGTCGAGCAGGTGCGAGCCCGCCAGGTGGCACAAGCCATCGCGCAGCGCGACCAGGCCACCCAGCGACCCGACGTTCGACGACGCCAAGGTGATGAGCGGGTCGGCCGCGCGCAAGGCCGAGGCGGCGACGTCGAGGACGAGGTCGTGCGAGCCGATCACGACGATCGTGCGCTCGATGTCGGAGAGCCCGCGCAGCAGCTGCACCTGCACCCGCTCGCCTGCGTGGTGGCCCTCCACCCCGGCCGGCACGACCAGCAGGCCGTCGGCGCGGACGAGCGAGGTCAGCACGCCCGCCGCACGCGGCAGCGGCGTGGCCACGACGTCACCGCCGACCCGCCCCAGCCGTACCCGTACCCAGTCGTCCGAGCCGAGCGCCGACGCCAGCTTGCGGGCCAGTCGAGCGGTGGTCGCCGGACGCTCGCGCGGGGCGGCACCTTCGAGCGCAGCCAGCATCGGTGCGGCGAAGATGTCGAACGTCAGCGCGGCCGAGACGGGGTAGCCGGGGGCTCCCAGGATCGGGGTGGCCGGATCGCCTGCGACGGTGCCCAGGACGACCGGGTGACCCGGCCGTACGGCGACCCCGTGCACGGCGAGCGAGCCCACGGTCGCGACCACGCGGGCGGTGTAGTCGTCGCGCCCGGCGCTCGAACCGGCGATGAGGATCACCAGGTCGGCGTCGGTGGCGGCCTCTCGAACCGCGGCGGCGATCAGCTCGGGGTCGTCGGTGACGATGCCGGTGGTCCGGGTCTCGCAGCCGACCTCGGCGGCCTGCGCGGCCAGCATCATCGAGTTGGTGTCGGCGATCTCGCCGGGCGCCAGCGCGGTGCCGACCGGGCGGATCTCGTCGCCGGTCGGGATGATCGCTACTCGGGGTCTGCGGCGCACCCGCAGCTCGACGACGCCCGCGGCGGCGCAGGCCGCGATGTCGACGGGGCGCAACCGGTGGCCAGCGGGGAGCAGCAGCTCGGTGGCGCTGATGTCCTCGCCGATCGAGCGGACGTGCTGGTAAGGCGGCACAGCGGCGCGCAGCTCGGCGCGCCCGTCCGGCATGTGGTGCACGTGCTCGCGCATCACGACGGCGTCGTAGCCGGTCGGCAGCGGGTCGCCGGTGTCGACGACCGCGAAGTCGTCCAGCAGCACCGGCGTGGTCTCGGCGGCGCCGACGGTCTCGGCGGCCCGCACGGCGATGCCGTCCATCGCCGCGGAGTCGAACGCGGGGGACGACCGCAGCGCCCACACCGACTCCGCAGTGACGCGCCCGACCGCTTCCCCGACCGGCAGCAGCGCAGCATCGACCCGGGGTGGGCAGCCCGCGGCGGCGCACGCCTCCCGCCACGCCCGCCGGGCCTGCTCGGCAGGGATGTCGGACACGAACGGGCTCGTCATCGGTACAGGATGACCTCCACCTCGGTGCCGCCGTCGAGGCCGGTCGCCGCCTCCGGGACGACCAGGTAGCCATCCGCCCGAGCCAGCACGGACAGCAGCGCGGACGGCCCGAACAGCGGCTCCGCGACCCCGTCGCGGACGACGACCTGCACGACGTCGAGCCTGCCGGTGGCCGACGCCAGGTCGCGGCTCAACCGAGCACGCGTGGTTGGCTCCGGGGGCGGTTGCTCGGCGCCCGCGAGCCGCCACACCAACGGCACTCCGACCAGCCGGAACACCACCAGGGCGGACAACGGGTTGCCGGGCAGCCCGAGGAGCGGCACGCCCGCGCACTCGGCCAGCAGCGTCGGCTTGCCGGGCTTGACGGCCAGCCCGTGGCACCAGATCTCGCCCAGCGCGGCGACCGCACCGGCGGTCTCGTCGCGGGCGCCGACCGAAGATCCCGCCGAGACGACCACCAGGTCGGCGTCCGCTAGCGCGGCGCGCAGAGTGGACTCCAACGCGGCCCGGTCGTCCGGCACGATCCCCGACGGCAGCGGCTCCCCGCCTGCATCCCGGACCAACCCGGCCAGCGCGGACGCCGTCGCGTCCCGCACCTGCCCGGCGGCGAGCGTCGCGGTCTCCGGCGGCACCACCTCGTCACCGGTGGAGAGGATCGCCACCCGCGGGCGGGCGTGCACGCCCACCGAGGTCACCCCGGCCGCGGCCAGGAACCCCAGCTGCGGAGCGCGCACCGGTTGCCCGGCCCGGACCAGCACGTCGCCCGCCGCGGCGTCCTCGTCGGCGCGGACCAGCCCGGCGCCGGGCGCCACCGGCCTGGTCACCTCGATCGTGCCGGGCATGGTGTCCGCGGTGTGCTCGACCATCACCACGGCGTCCGCCCCGTCCGGCAGCACCGCACCGGTCGGGATGGCCACGACTTTGCCGTGCGACACGGCGACCGTGGGCGCGGTGCCCATGCGCACCGCTCCGGCCAGGTCGAGGTAGGAGGGCAGGCCCTCGGAGGCGCCGTAGGTGTCGGCGGCGCGCACCGCGTAGCCGTCCACGGTCGAGCGGGCGAAGCCGGGCATCGCCGTCGGCGCGCGGACGTCGGTGGCGGGCACCCGGTGCAACGCCTCGGCCAGCGCGACGGTCTCGACGGCCGTGCGCCGGGCGGGGCGGAAACCGGCCAGCGCCGCGCCGACCGTGCGGGCGGTGAAGAACTCCCGGTTCACCGGTCCGGCTGGTCCGCAGCCCCGTTGGGGCGGGGCTGCTCGCGGGCGGCGGCGCCGCCCTTGTTCAGCCCCAGCACGCTCACCACCGGGCCCAGCGCGACCTGGCCCAACCCGCAGATGGAGGTCTTGCGCATGACCTCCTCCAGCCGCAGGACGTGCGCGCGGCGGTCGTCGTCCAGCTCGGAGCCCGACTCGACGACGTCGCGCAGGATCGTGTGCGCCTTGGTCGAACCCACGCGGCACGGCACGCACTTGCCGCACGACTCGTCGCGGAAGAACCGCAGCACGTTGGTCGAAGCGGCCAGCAGGTCGGTGCCCTCGGCCAGCACGACCACGGCCCCCGAGCCGAGCATGGTGCCGTTCTCCACCGCGGTGCCGAAGTCCAGCGGCATGTCCAGCTTGTCGGGTCCGATGAAGTTCGACGACGCCCCGCCCGGCTGCACCGCCCCGACCTCCCGGCCGCCGCTGACCCCACCGGCCAGGTCGATCAGCTCGCGGACGGTGGTGCCCATCGGCACGCAGTAGACGTCGGGCCGCTCGACGTGCCCGGACACGGCGAAGAACTTCCAGCCCACCGAGTCGCCGACGCCCTGGTCCGCCCACCACTGCGCACCGCGCTGCACGATGATCGGCACGTCGGCGAAGGTCTCCACCGAGTTCATCAGCGTCGGACGGCCGTGGAGGCCGTAGTTGCCCGGGAACGGCGGCTTGTTGCGCGGCTCACCGCGGTGGCCTTCCATGCACTCCAGCAGCGCGGTCTCCTCGCCGAGGATGTACCCGCCGGGCGAGACGAACACCTCCACGTCGAGCCGCCGCCCGCTGCCGCAGGCGTCCGGCCCGGTGACGCCTGCTTCGCGCAGCGCGTCCAACTCGGCGCGCAGCACGTGCTCCTCCGGGCCGTACTCGTGCCGGATGAACACCCAGCCCTGCTCGGCGCCCACCACCGCCATGCCGAGCAGCAGGCCCTCCAGGACCAGGTGCGGCTGGGTGGCCAGGATCTGGCGGTCCTTGAAGGTGCCGGGTTCGGACTCGTCGGCGTTGCAGATGGCGTACTTGACGTCGCCGGGCTGCGTGTCGCGCACCAGCCCCCACTTCTGCCCGGTGGGGAACCCGGCGCCGCCCATCCCGCGCAGCTCGGAGTCCTTCAGCGTCGCCACGATGGTGTCCGGGTCGAGATCGCCCGCCAGCAGCGCGCGCAGAGTGGCGTACCGCTCGGGCACACCCGATCCCGCCGGGTAGGGGTCGTTCGGCCACGGCTCGATGCGCTCGTTCGCGGGAGCGGCGCCGACCTCGCCCGCCCGAGCTCCGGCGACGAGCGCCTCGGTGTCCCCGACGGGCGCGGGCCGTTCGTTGACGGCCACCGCGGGCGCGATGTCGCACCGGCCCAGGCAGGACACCTCCACCAGCTCGACGTCGGCGTCCTCGCCGTAGCGCGCGCGCAGCTCGGCCAGCCGGGCGTCGCCGTCGCGCAGGAAGCACGCCAGGTCGTGGCAGACGTGCAGGGCCACCTTCGTCGGCGGCTCGGTGCGGAAGTGCGGGTAGAACGAGATCAGGCCCTCGATCTCGTAGAGCGGGCGACGCGCGTCGCGGGAGAGCTCCTGCAGCTCCTCGCGGGGCAGCCAGCCCAACCGGGCCTGGATCGCGTTGAGCGCCGGAATCAGCGACGGGCCCGGGAACTTCCCGGCCCGCCCCTCCACCCCGGGCACCCGGCGCGACCGGATCTCGGCCGCGCGGTCGGTCACCTCCGTCACGACAGCCTCCTCGCTGCGCTCGGCGGCGTCGTGCCGTGGCGTGCTGTGTTGAATGGTGACCTCGCAAGCTCGGTCACGTCCGCACCCCCAACGGCTCCACCTGTACGGCGCAGAACTTGAACTCGGGGATCTTGCCGACCGGGTCGATCTCGTCGATCGTCAGCAGGTTGGCCGCGGCCTCCCGGAAGTGGAAGGCGATGAAGCAGTTGCCCAGTTGCTCGCGGTGCGAGACGCGCACCAGCAGCTCGATCGTGCCGCGCCGCGACCGCACCCGGGCCATCTCACCGTGTGCCAAGCCGCGGTCGGCGGCGTCCTTCGGGTGCATGTAGACCTCCGCGACCGGGGCGATCGCGTCCAGGGCGAACGAGCGCCGGGTCATCGAGCCGGTGTGCCAGTGCTCCAGCAGCCGCCCGGTGTTGAGCACCAACGGGTACTCCGCGTCGGGTAGCTCCTTGGGCGGCAGCCACTGCGCGGGCACCAGGTGGGCGAGCCCGTCGTCGGTGTTGAAGCGCTCGTCGAACATGACGATCGTGCCGTCGGTGTGCTCCGGGTCGGCGTTCGGGTAGAGCTTCCCGGACAGACCCAGGTTGTCGTAGCTCAGGTTCTGGTAGGACGACATCAGCCCCACCATCTCGTCGAAGACCTCTCTCGGCGAGCCGTAGTTCCAGTCCAGCCCGATCCGGCGGGCGATGTCCTGCACGATCTCCCAGTCCGGGCGGGCCTGCCCCGGCGGGTCCATCACCTTGCGGCCGAGCTGCACCCGCCGGTCGGTGTTGGTGTACGTGCCGTCCTTCTCCAGGTAGGAGGTCGCGGGCAGCACCACGTCGGCGAACTCGGCGGTCTCGGTGAGGAAGATGTCCTGGACCACGAGGAAATCGAGCGCGGCCAACGCCTTTCGCACCTTGTTGATGTTCGGGTCGGACAGGAACGGGTTCTCGCCGAGCATGTACATGCCGCGCACGCCGTCGGGCTGCAGCACCGACTTGATGATCTCGGTGACGGTCAGCCCGCGCTTCGGATCCAGGGTGGTGCCCCAGGCCTCCTCGAACCGCAGCCGGGTCTTCTCCGCGTCGACGCCCTGGTAGTCGGGGTAGAACATCGGGATGAGCCCGGCGTCCGACGCGCCCTGCACGTTGTTCTGCCCACGCAGCGGGTGCAACCCGGTGCCCGGCCGCCCGACGTTGCCGGTGATCGAGCACAGCGCGATGAGGCAGCGGGCGTTGTCGGTGCCGGTGGTGTGCTGGGAGATCCCCATCCCCCAGTAGACGACCGCGGCGCCCGCCTCGCCCCAGGTGCGGGCGACCTCGCGGATGGTGTCCGCGTCCACGCCGGTGATCTGCGCGGCCCGCTCGGGCGGGTAGTCGGCGACCGTGCGGGCCAGCTCGTCGTAGTTCGACGTGCGGTTCGCGATGAACGCACTGTCGACCAAACCGAGCCGGATGATCTCGTGCATCACCGAGTTGTAGAACGCGACGTCGGTGCCGGGTTTGAGCTGCACGAAGATGTCGGCGTGCTCGGCCACCGTGGACGCGCGCGGGTCGACGTAGATGACCTTGGTGCCACGGCGGCGGGCCTGCTTGAAGAACGAGCTGGCCACCGGGTGGTTCGCGGTCGGGTTGGAACCGGTGATGATCACGCAGTCGGCGTTGGCCACGTCGCCGTAGGTGGTGGACACCGCCCCGGAGCCGACGCCCTCGAACAGCGCCGCGACCGAGGAGGCGTGGCACAGCCGGGTGCAGTGGTCGACGTTGTTCGTGCGGAAGCCGGTGCGGATGAGCTTCTGGAAGAGGTAGGCCTCCTCGTTCGAGCACTTCGCCGAGCCGAAGCCTGCGATCGCGCCCGGTCCGCCCACCGCGTGGACCTCGCGCAGCCTGCGGGCGACCAGGTCGAGCGCCTCCTCCCAGGTGGCCTCCCGGAAGTGCGGCATGACCTCGTCGTAGTTGACCAGGCCGCCGGGCTTGCGCTTGCCGCCGCGCTTGTCGCCCGGCTTGCGACCGCCGCCGCTGCGCTCACCGCCGTTGACCCGGCCGCGGTCGTTGTGGCCGTCGCCGCGGACGTCCGCGGAGAGCGGGCCCTTCGGGTAGGCCGCGTCGATGCGGATCAGCGGGGTGGTGAGCCGCTGCGGCGAGGCCGCGTAGTCCCAGCCGTAGCGGCCCTTCACGCACAGCCTGCTCTGCGAGCCCGGCTGGTCGCGCCCTTCGGCGAAGGAGATCGCACCGCGCTCGCGGTCGACGTAGTAGGTGAGCGCGCAGCCGACCCCGCAGTACGGGCAGACGCTGTCGACGGCGTCCAGCTCTTCGCGGGGGCGGATCGGGATGCCCCGGATGGGCTTGTTGGTGAGCGCACCCGTCGGGCAGGCCTGCACGCACTCGCCGCAGGTGACGCACGAGCTCGCGCCCATCGGGTCGTTCAGGTCGAAGGCGATCCGGGTGGCGTAACCCTTCCCGGAACGGCCGATGACGTCGTTGCCCTGGATGTCGTCGCAAGCCCGCACGCAGCGGTCGCAGAGGATGCAGGCGTCGTGGTTGACGTCGATGACGGGGTTCGACGAGTCGGTGCCCCGGCCGGAGCCGCACGGCAGCTCGGTGGTCTCCCGCGCCACGCCGAAGCCGTCGGCCAAGCTGAGCAGCAGGTTGTCGCGGGTCGTGATGTCTTTCGGATCCTCTGCACGTGGCGGCTGGTCGGCCATCAGCAGTTCGGTCAGGGTGGCCCGGCTGCGATCCAGCTCCGGCGTGGCGGTTTTCACCTCCATGCCGTCCTCGCACGGGCGCACGCACGCCGCCGCGAACACCCGCCCGCCCGTGTCGACCACGCACATCCGGCACACGCCGACGGGGTCGTAGCGCTCGTTGTGGCAGAGCACGGGGATGTCCACGCCGACTTCCCGGGCGGCGTCGAAGATCGTGGTGCCCTCGGCGACCGAGACCTGGTTCCCGTCGATCGTCACGCTCACCGTGGCGACGGTGACTGTTCGTTCCTCTGTCGCCGTCATGACGACCCCCGATCAAATGCGACCTGCCCGGTGCTCACCCTAATCACTCCTCGGGCAGATCGCCGGTGGTGGGCATTCCCGGGTGTTGCGGCCGTCGACCGCAACGCACAGCGGATCACCGGGTGCCGCCGTCACCTCGGTCGTGGTCAGGACGGCGATGGGTCCCGCTGCGGTGTCGACGTCGACCCGCGTGGTTCCCCCCAGTGGGACGACCCGGCGCAGCGTGCCCGAGACGACCACCGCGGAGCGGGCAGGCGCCTCCCCGGGCGGCAGGAGCCTGCAGCGTTCGGGTCGGGCGACGAGAAGCACGTCGCGACCCGTGAGCTCGGGCGGGAGGCGGGTGGTGTAGCCGAGTAGGTGGGCGCAGTCGAGGTCGGCTGGTGCGTCGAGGACGTAGGTCGTGGCGCCGAGCTGCCGGATACGCCCCTGGAGGAGCAGGGCTGTGCGGTGCGCGAGCGCGGCGCCTTCGTCGCGGTCGTGGGTGACGAGCAGGACGGCCGCCGTCGACTGGTCGAGGGCAGCCCGCAAGTCGGCGATCAGGTCGGCCCGTGTGGTGGCGTCCAACCCGGTGAACGGCTCGTCGAGCAGCAGTACCTTGGACTGGACAGCGAGGGCTCGGGCAATGGCCACGCGTTGGGCCTCCCCGCCGGACAGCGTGCGGGCGTGCCGGTCGGCGAGGTGCGCGATCTTGAGCGCGTCCAGCCACGGCCGGGCGAGTCGGCGGGCTCGGGCCTGGCGCATCCCCCGCATCCGCAGACCGGCGGCGGCGTTGTCGAGCACGGAGGCCCGTTGCAGGACGGGACGCTGCAGCACGGCCGCCGCCGCGGTGCGCAGCTTCCTCGGCGCGACCGGCTCGCCGTCGAGTAGCACCTCTCCGCACGTGGCTGCAGGCTCAAGGCGGACGAGTGCCCGCAGCAGCGTCGACTTCCCGGCGCCGTTGGGACCGAGCACTGCCAACGTCTCGCCGTCGGCGACCTCCAGGTGGTCGACCGCGAGCCGTTGACGGCCACGGTCCACGACCAGCAGGTTCCGGCAGCTGATGCTCACGGCGCTGAGGATCGCGCTTCGTGTTGCTGGGCGAGGGTGACGAGGAGGTTGATCGCGAAGGCGATCGCCAGGAGCACGAGGCCGAACGCGATGGCCAGAGCGAACTGGCCACGGCTGGTCGCGAGCACCGCAGCGGTGGTGAGCACCCGCGTTTCGTCCTGGATGTTCCCGCCGACCATCTGCGCGGCGCCCACCTCGCTCACGACCGCGCCGAATCCGGCCAGGGCCACCGCGAGCAGCGGCAACCGAGCCTCGGCGAGCAGCGCCCGAAGCGCCCATGCCCGGGTCGCGCCGAGGGCGCGCATCTGTAGCAGGAAGTTCGGGTCGACCTGCTGGAGCGCCGCAGCCGTCAGTGCGGCCACGATCGGGGCGGCGATCAGCGTTTGGGCGACGACCATGGCGGTCGGGGTGTACAGCAGCCCGAACGCGCCGAGCGGGCCGCTACGCCACAGCAACACGGTGACGAACAACCCGACGACCACCGGGGGCAGGCCCATTCCGGTGTTGGCCGCGGTGAGCAGCACCCGACGGCCGCGGAACCGGCCGAGGGCCAGCGCCGTGCCGAGGGGTACTCCGAGCAGCAGCGCCAGCGCGGTGGCGGTGAGGGAGACCCGCAGCGTCAGCGCGATGATCGACCAGGTGTCCCCGTCCCCGGTGAGCAGCAGTCGTGCGGCCTGCAGCAGCCCGTCCAGCAGCACATCCACCGCTCACGCCCCACGCATCGTGTTCACGGGCCGAGGCTGGCCTCGTCCTTGCCCGCGTCCGGGGTGAACAGCGACTGCCCGAACTCGGCCTGTCCGAACCGGCCGATCTGCTGCTGCACCACCGGCGAGACGATCCAGTCGGCGAATGCCTTCGCACCGTCGACCTGCACGCGATCACCGGCCTTGGTCGTCATCTCGATCACGTGGTAGACGTTCAACAGGCGGGGGTCGCCTTCGCTCAGCACGTCGAGCTGGAGCGTGTTGCGCTGGGCCAGGTAGGTGGCCCGGTCCGACAGGGTGTAGCCCGCCTTCTCACTCGCCACCCGCAGCGTGGCGCCCATGCCCTGCCCGGTGGCCTGGTACCAGGCTCCGGCCGGGGTGATCCCGACCTGTTTCCACAGGTCCTTCTCCCGAGCGTTGGTTCCCGAATCGTCGCCGCGGGACACGAACAGCGACTGCGCGGCGGCGATCTTCGCGACCGCTCGCGTGCTGTCAAGGCCGCGGACCTGGGCCGGATCGCTCGCGGGTCCGACCAGGACGAAGTCGTTGTGCATCACCAACCGCCGCTGCCCGGCCGCGCCCTCGGCGACGAAAGCCTGCTCCGCGGTGGGCGAGTGCACGAGCAGCACGTCGGCTTCGCCACGGCGCCCGAGCTCGATGGCCTGGCCGCTGCCGACGGCGAGCGTCTTGACCTGCCACCCGCTGTCCCGGGTGAACTGCGGCAGCAGCTCGTCGAGCAGCCCCGAGTCCTGGGTGCTGGTCGTCGTGGCCAAGATCAGCGACTTCTCCGCCGAGTGCCCCGCCGCAGGCGGCGCCGGGTCGGCTTGGCTGCCGCACCCCACGAACAGCAGCACCGCCGCCAGGACCAGGGCGGGGATCGAGTGGCGCATCAAGTGTCTCTTTCTGCCACAGTGCAGTTCAGGACAACCCTAGAGTGTCGCGGCATGACCCGATACCGGGAGATCGGCGAGGGGCTCGCGCGCCGGGTCCTCGCCGGAGACCTCGTTCCGGGCGACGAGCTCCCCGGTATCCGTGAGCTCGGCAGGCAGTGGGCGACCACCCCGTCCACGGCCAGCCGTGCTCAACGAGCGCTGGCCGAGGCCGGGTTGATCGAGCTCGCAGGCAGGCGGCGCGCCCTCGTTGCCGCCGACGCCCTGTTCGCTGCGCGTCGCTTCTTGCACGGCCACGTCATCCTGCGGCTGGCGGGGAGCGACGACCCCGCTCTCGACCTGGTGGTCCGCGGACTCGGCCGGAACGTGGTGCCGGTGCCCGCCGACGGCAGCGGCGCCGGCCTGCGCGCGGTCGCACAGGGTCGCGCGGACGCCGCCGCCACCCACCTGTTGCACCACAGCGGTGAGTACAACGCGCCCTTCGCCCGTGCCCTGCTGCGTGGCCGACACCCGCGTCTGGTGCACCTGTGGCGGCGCGAGCAGGGGCTGCTGATCCCGGCCGACCGCGCGGGACCGACGTCGATCCGCGAGCTGGCCGGGCGGAGGGTGGCGCGGCGCGCCCCGGGCACCGGCACCCGTGTCCTCCTCGACCGCCTGCTCCTCGACGCCGGGCTCGACCCCGACGCCCTCCGCGGGCCCGAGTTCGGCTCCCACCTGGAGGTCGCGCTGGCCGTCGCCACGGGGATCGTCGACGCCGGTCTGGGCGCCCGCTCCGCGGCTGCCGCACTGGACCTGCGCTTCGTGCCGGTCACGTGGGAGAACTACGACCTGGTCCTACCCGGAGACGCTCTCGACGCGGCCGCCCCGCTCATCAGCGCGGTGCGCAACCCGGCGGTGCGGGCCGCGGTCGAGGCACTGGGCGGGTACGACACGGCCAGGTCGGGCGAGGTGGTCGACCTGGACCGCACGAGTTGACCATGATCGGCGTCAGCGGTTGTTGACGGTCGTCACCACAGCCGTGAACACCCGCGGCACAGATCACCGA
>Ga0207688_10000696_pt1 | contig 16606 bp, 19 predicted proteins | sample KBSMiscanthusM4_FD_184296 | JGI IMG/M metagenome (GOLD analysis project Ga0207688, IMG submission 184296) | Miscanthus rhizosphere microbial communities from Kellogg Biological Station, Michigan, USA - M4 (SPAdes) (version 2) | ecosystem: Host-associated > Plants > Roots > Rhizosphere ...
CGGTAGCCGGCGGCGCGAGCCAGCGCAATACACGCGGAGGCGACGCCGCCGCCCGCGCCCTGCACCAATACCGTCTGGCCCGGGCGCAGTCCGGAGTTCACGAACAGCATCCGATAGGCGGTCAGCCAAGAGGTGGACAGGCACGCCGCCTCGGCAAAGGTGAGTTCGGCCGGTTTGGGAATGACGTTGCCGGTCGGAACGGTGACGTATTCGGCCAGCGTTCCTTGATACTTCTCGGACAGCAGCGTGCGCCGCGTATCGAGCGTCTCGTCGCCGGTCCATCCATCGCTGGCGATGACCGAATGGACGACGACCTCCGACCCGGTCTGTTCATCGACACCGGCTGCATCGCAGCCGAGGATCATCGGCAACCGATCCTCCATGATGCCCACGCCGCGCAATGTCCACAGGTCATGGTGATTAAGGCTCGCTGCGACGACCCGAACGGTCGTCCATCCCGGCGGTGGGGTTGGCGCCGGACGCTCACCGACGACGAGCGCAGCGAGGGGATCGTCGGTATCGAACGATGATGCATACGCCGCGCGCATGGGCGTCAACCTACGGCGTCGGGACGCGACGCGAGAGCGCGGCGCACCGCTTCGACGAGCCGCTGAGCCGAGTCGGCGTCGAGCTCGACCGCGACGCGGGCGGCCGGGCCCAGGGCCGGGGCCGCGAAGTCGATGTTGAGCGTGTGCTCATCGAGGGCATGAACGGGGTGGTCGTAGTACACCGTCGCGTCGGTGAGCCGGAACCACCCGTTCCGGCCCTTACCGCTGCCGGTGACCGCGATGTGCTCGGTGAGATAGGTGCACATGGCTGGCTCAGACCTCCGGGGCGATGTGACGGGTGAAGAACGAGGCAATCCGCTCCCAACCGTCGACCGCGGCGACGACCCGATAACTGGTTCGGTCGACCGCAAAGAAGCCGTGACCCGCGTTGGCGTAGCGGTAGAACTCGGACTGCTTGCCGTTCGCCCGCAAGATCGCCTCGAATTCGTCGACGTGCTCCGGCGACGGGGTCCGGTCCTCGTTACCGAACAAGCCGAGAACCGGCGCGGACAGCTTCGGCAAGATCGGCACCAGGTTGGTGACCCGAAGCGGCCAGTCCGGGGGTGGATCGCCCGTCACGTAGGCGCCGTAACAATCCACTACGGCGTCGATCTGGATATGGCAGCCGGTAAGCACGGCTTGCCGGCCACCAGAGCAGTGCCCGATGACTCCGATGCGCCCGGTCGCCTGAGGCAACTGCCGCAGGTGGTCCGCAGCTGCCGCGACGTCGCCGACCAGGCGCTCATCGGGCACTCCGCCCAACGCGCGCACGGCGGCCGAGGCGTCGTCCGGATCCGCTCCCGGTGCCTCCCGCCAGAACAGATTGGGGCACAGTGCGTCGTACCCCAGCACGGCGAGGCGCCGAGTCATCTCCTTGGTTGCGCGGTCGTACCCGGGCATGTGGTGGATAACGACCACGCCTCCGCGGCGATCGTCCCCGAGCGGTCGCGCCAGGTATGCCTCGATCTCGACGCCGCCGGCTCCCGACATGCGGATCGTCTCCGCACGCAATGCTTCGTCCATGCGCAGATACAAGCATGAAGCCCAGGGCGTGTCTCGCAGTCCCGCGCTCGCCGGCGGCGCTCGGATCGGCGCCTGACCTCGGCTCGCGAGGAGCAGGGGTCACAGGGGCACGCCCTAGGGTGACCTTACGTGCGCTCCCTCCGCCGCGTTCGCTGGCCGCTGCTGGCGCTGGTCGCGCTCATCGTGCTCCTGGTTATCGGCTACGCCGTTTCGGCGGTTCATCATGGGAGCCCGCGATCTTCGACGTCAGCGTCAGCGGGGAGTTACGGCAGCGCACCAGTGTCGGGCCACGGCGCCGGTCCAGCATCGACCGGGTCCGCCGCGGAGACTCCGCTGTCCTCGCTTCCGCCGCAGGTGTCAGCCACGGTGGACCTGATCCTTCAGGGCGGCCCGTTTCCGTATCGCCAGGACGGCGTCGTATTCGCGAACGCGGAACGGCATCTTCCGATAGAAGCCCGCGGCTATTACCACGAGTTCACTGTGCCGACGCCCGGGTCGCCCGATCGGGGCGCTCGCCGCGTCATCACCGGGCTCGACGGCGAGTTCTATTACACCGCTGATCACTACGAGAGCTTCCGCCGGGTGGACGTGACCAGATGAGAGTCAGGTATCGGTGTGACTGACGCCGCGAAGGGCAACCCGAGACGATCCGCGATCCGGGAGATCTATGCCATGGTCCAGGCCCCGGTTTGGGCCTCGCCGAACCTGGACGGGCTGGCGGACGTGTTGCGGGACCTCTCCTGGCTGCCGGTCGGGCCGGTCACGGTGCGGTGGCGGCCGCCCTCGGAGCTGCCGGCTGCGGACCGCGACGAGATTGCCGATGTCCTCCGGCGAGTGGTCGCCGAGACGGCCGGAACGGCGCGCCCGGTAAGCGTCCCCGGAGTGTCGGCGGGGTAATCGACGGTCCGGTTCAGCGGGTCGCGCACACGCCGGCGCCGTCAGGATGAAGACTGGACCCGTGCCATCCGCGTTGCCCACCGGCGAACTGCCGCCACCCGACGGACGGCTGCCCCCCTCGGTCCGGGAGGCCGCCCGAGGTGTCCCCTTCGGGATCTACGTGCACATCCCGTTCTGCCTCACCCGGTGTGGCTACTGCGACTTCAACACCTACACCGCGAACGAGCTAGGTGCCGGCGTCAGCCGCGGAAGCTACGTCGATACGGTGCTGCTGGAATTGCGGCTGGCTCGCCATGTTCTTCGGGACGTCGCCCCGCTGGCGTCCACCGTGTTCTTCGGCGGCGGCACGCCGACGATCCTGCCGGCCGAGCATCTCGGCCTCGTCGTGCGCGAGATCAAGGACCTATTCGGTCTCGTTTCCGACGTCGAGATCACTACCGAGGCGAACCCGGACTCGGTCACGCCGGCCTACTTCGACAAGCTGCGTGCCGCGGGATTCACCCGGGTGTCGATCGGGATGCAGTCGGCGATCCCGCATGTGTTGGCGGTGCTGGACCGGACCCACGGGCCCGGCCGGCCGGAGGAGGCGGTGGCCGAAGCGCAGGCCGCGGGCTTCGACCATGTGAATCTGGACCTCATCTACGGTGCGCCGCACGAGACCGACGCTGATTGGCAGACTTCGCTCGAGATGGCGATCGGCGCCCGGCCGGATCACATCAGCGCGTATGCGCTCGTCGTGGAGGAAGGCACGGCTCTTGCTCGCCAGGTTGCCGCAGGTGCGCTGCCGCCGCCGGATGACGACGTGCTGGCCGACCGGTATGTACAGGCCGACGAAACGCTGCGGCGCGCAGGCTTCGAGTGGTACGAGGTGTCCAACTGGGCCAGCACGACCGCCGCCCGGTCGCGCCACAACCTGCTGTATTGGCGAGAGGCGAATTGGTGGGGCATCGGCCCGGGAGCGCACAGTCACGTGTCCGGCGTGCGGTGGTGGAACGTCAAACACCCGGCTCGCTACAACGCGCTGCTCGAGGGAGGGCGCAGTCCGGCCGCCGGGCGCGAGACGCTGACGGAACGGGCGCGGCTCACCGAGCGGCTCATGCTGGGGGTGCGACTGCGGGAGGGACTGGACCTGCGAGACCTACCCCGCCCATCGCGAGCCAAGTTGCCTCAGCTGGTCACCTGGGGGCTGGCCGAGCCCGCGGCTTCCCGCGAGGGTCGACTCGCTCTCACCCAGCGCGGTCGGCTACTCGCCGATGCCGTCGTGCGAGATCTGCTCGGCTGATCACCCGCAGGCCGACTCGAACCGGGCGAGATGAGTGCTCCTCGTGTCCCGCTAGGTCAACGTGGGTCCCCCCACTGGCAGCAGGCCGGCGGTGTCGCAGGCAGTGCGCATGGCTGCCGCACGCGTCGGGCCACGACCTCGGTGTGTGGTCCCGTCTGGCGCCGTGAGCACGATGTCGTAGCCACCGCGGTCGACGCGACCGGGTATATCGCTGGGATCCACATATGCCTGCGAATAAACCATCCAGCCATCTGCCGTTAGCTCTTGCTCCAGGGCCGACAAGTTGTGAGCGTGCATGCACCCCTCCGGACGTCTAGGCAACCCCCGCTCGAACAACCCCCGTGAACCCCCGTCGAACTATGAGAACAGACGAATCGAGGTCTCAACAGGGGCTAGGCCGGGAATCTCCGCGGCGGGCCCGAACGAGATCAGGCGTCTGAGCGCGCTGGTCCATTACGTCGGAGCGCGTCGAGGTCGAGGACACGCACGTGCAAGGTGTGTCGCTGCTGGAGAGCTGCCCGCAATGCGCGGTGTAGCCCGTCTTCGAGGTAAATGTTGCCCTTCCATTGCACGGCATGGGGAAACAAATCGCCGTAAAACGTGGAGTCCTCGTCGAGCAGCTGGTCGAGCGCCAGCTCCTTGCGAGTGGTGATCAGCTCGTCGAGGCGGACGGCTCGAGGCGGCACGCTGGACCAGTCGCGGGCGGACAGGGCGTGATCTGGATACGGGCGGCCTTCGCGCACGGCCTTGAAGATCAGAAGATCACCTGCCCAGCACTGCCGGTCGCGTCCCGAGGAATGCGACAAATCATCCTCGGCCGTGCAGCGTACCCCGTCCCCGCATAACTACGATGGTCGAAGTGCTGGATGATCGCCCGCCGGAGCGCGTGGCGCCGAGGAGACGGATCGCCGATGAGCATGGAGGACCGCAAGCTCGAGGTCCTGCGCGCAATCGTCGAGGACTTCATCAGCACTCGTGAGCCGGTCGGAAGCAAGGCACTGGCCGACCGGCACAACCTCGGGGTGTCCGCCGCGACGATTCGCAACGACATGGCGGCTTTGGAAGAGGAGGGGCTGATCGCCCAGCCGCACACCAGCGCTGGACGAGTGCCGACCGACGCCGGCTACCGGATGTTCGTGGACCGGATGACGTCGATCAAGCCGCTGTCCGGCGCGGAACGCCGGGCAATCGAGACGTTCCTTGACGAAGCGGTCGATCTCGACGACGTGCTGCACCGAGCCGTGCGAACGCTGGCCCAACTCACCCGCAATGTGGCCGTTGTGCAGTACCCATCCCTCTCCCGCAGCCGGGTGCGGCACATCGAGATCGTCGCCCTCACCTCCTCGCGGTTGTTGCTCGTGCTCATCACCGATACCGGCCGAGTCGAGCAACGGGTCGTCGAGCTCCCAGGGCCGGTCAGCGACGAAGTGGTGGCCGACCTCCGCGCCACGCTCAACACCAGATTGCGCGACCGGCTGCTGGCGGAGACACCGGAGATCATTACGGATCTGCCGCTCGGCGTGACTCGGGAGCTTCGGGGTCTGGTAGCGACATTGACCTCGGTCCTCCTGGAGACCCTGGTCGAGGCGCACAGCGACCGGATCGTGCTCGGCGGTACGGCGAACCTTGCCGAACACGCGTTCGACTTCCCGGCGATTCGCCCGGTGCTCGAAGCGCTGGAGGAGCAGGTCGTACTGCTGCGACTGCTCGACGAATCGATGGCCTCGAGCCAGGTACTGGTCCATATCGGCAACGAGAACATCCACGTCGGGCTGCACTCGGCTTCGGTGGTGACCAGCGGATATGGGCCGCCCGGTGCCGCCGTCGGGGCGGTCGGCGTACTCGGTCCGCGCCGAATGGACTACGGACACACGATGGCTCGGGTCGCCGCTGTTGCCCGCTACGTAGGTGACCTGCTGGCTGAGCGCTGACGTCGCCGGGCTCCGTACACTGGTAATACCCAGCGGTGCCGAGTGCCACCCGCGACCTGACCACACACGAGAGCTGACTGTCCTGTGCCTGATTCGCCTCGCGACTACTACGCGCTGCTCGGTGTGCGCCGGGACGCGACGGGTGAGGAGATCAAACGCGCATACCGGAAGCTAGCCCGCGAGTTACATCCGGACGTCAACCCTGACCCGGGCGCGCAGGAACGCTTCAAGCAGGTGACCGCGGCGTACGAGGTGCTGTCCGATCCGGAGAAACGCCGGATCGTCGATCTGGGCGGCGACCCGTTGTCGACGGGCGCCGGAGCACCGGGCAGTTCCGGGAATCCGTTCGCGGGGTTCGGTGGCTTTGGCGACGTCTTCGAGGCGTTCTTCGGCGGGGGCGCGACAAGCAGAGGGCCCCGGCCGCGGCGTCGGCAGGGCGCCGACGCGTTGCTGCAGCTGGATCTCACCCTGGCCGAGGCCGCGTTCGGCGCGCGCAAGGACATCACCGTAGAAACGGCGGTGCTGTGTTCGACCTGCTCGGGGAGCGGATGCGCGCCGGGCACGTCACCACGAACCTGCCCCATCTGCGGCGGCACCGGCGAGGTCCAGTCGGTGCAACGGTCGTTTCTCGGCCAGGTGATGACGAGCCGTCCGTGCTCCGCCTGCGGTGGCACCGGGCAGCAGATCCCGTCGCCCTGCCCGACCTGCGGGGCTGAAGGCCGAGTTCGAACCCGCCGCACCGTCTCAGTCGATGTGCCGGCCGGCATCGAGGACGGCATGCGGATCCGCCTGTCCGGACAAGGCGAGGTCGGCCCCGGCGGTGGCCCGGCGGGCGACCTCTACATCGAGGTGGCCGAGCAGCCACACGAGACGTTTACCCGAGAGGGATCAAACCTGCACTGCACAATCGTGTTGCCGATGACCGCGGCCGCCCTGGGTACGGACCTCGTGCTGACCACCCTGGACGGCGAGGAGAAGCTCGACATCCGGGCCGGCACCCAGAACGGCGCGGTGTTGACTCTCCGGGGCCGGGGCGTACCTCGGCTGCGCAGTAACAATCGGGGCGACCTGCTCGTGCACGTCGAGGTGCGCACGCCGACTCGTCTCGACGACGCGCAGGAGAAGCTGCTGCGCGAGCTCGCTGCGCTCCGCCAAGAGGAGGTCGCGGTGAACGGCAGCCGGTCGGGCCTGTTCAGCAAGGTCCGCGACGCGTTCGGCGGCCGCTGACGCCAAAACCACCCACGAAATCGCTCCGCGATTTCGCGGGACCCTGGTTCGCTGCTTGATTTCGCGCGGAACCCCCTGGCCCTCGCCGTCCACACCTTCGGGTATGGCCTCCTCGGCCGCCTTGCGGGCCGACGCCTGGATAACCACATCTGGCAGACGACTTCCCTCGCGGGACACTAAGCCTCGTGACTCCGCCGTTTTTCCTGCTCGACCCGCTGCCCGAAGGTGACGCGATCGTCCTGGACGGCGCCGAAGGCCGCCACGCCGCGACGGTCATGCGCATCCGTGTCGGTGAGACGGTGCTGGCCGGCGACGGTCAAGGATCCGTGCTCGAAGGGACGGTCGTCGCGATCCGACCGCGTGGCCTGGAGCTCGCCGTCTCTGGTCGGCGAACAGAACTCCGAGCCGATCCGCGAGTCGTGGTGGTCCAGGCGCTACCCAAGGGCGACCGGGGTGAGCTCGCCGTCGAGTTGCTGACCGAGCTCGGCGTGGACGAGATCCTGCCCTGGCGGGCAGCGCGGTGTGTGACGGTCTGGACCGGCACTCGGGGAGACCGGGCGGTGGCGAAGTGGCGCCGGACAGCGCGCGAAGCAGCGAAGCAAAGCCGGCGCGCATGGGTGCCGACGGTCAGCGAGCCCACAGACACCGAAGGTGTCGCGGCGCGGCTCACCGGCGCCTCCAGCGCCCTGGTGCTACACGAACAGGCGACAAACCGATTCGGCGATTTCACCCCATCGACGAGCGGCGAACTTGTCGTCGTCGTCGGCCCCGAAGGGGGGATCACCGACAGTGAGCTCGCCCTTCTGGAGGGCGCCACGCCGGTACGCCTCGGGCAGCCCGTCCTGCGCACCTCGACCGCTGGGGCGGCCGCGTTGGCCGCTCTCGCGCCCCGGCTCGGACGCTGGAATTAGCGTGGATCGGGATTCTCATGCGCACCTCCGGGGTCTTCGGGCGTCAGGAAAGTAGAATGAGCCGGGTCCACCCCCGGACCGAGCAGAAAGCCGAACTTGTCAGATCCCACTTCCCGGTCTGATCGCGTCTCCACCACCCTCGTCGTACCCGGCGAGCAAGCGATGGTTGCCCTACTCGGCTCGCGAGACGAGTTGCTACGGGTTATCGAGACCAAGCTTGACAGCGACATCCATGTTCGTGGCAACGAGATCACCATTACCGGCGCTCCAGCCGACAACGCCATCGCGGTGCGGTTATTCGAGGAGCTACTAGAACTCATTCGGGCCGGCCAGAACCTGACTCCCGACGCGGTTGGCCATGCGCTCGGGATGCTTACCGCGGACTCGGCCGAGCGCCCCGCCGAGGTGCTCAGCCTCAACATCCTGTACCGCCGGGGCAAGAACATCCGCCCCAAGACCTTGAACCAGAAGCACTACGTCGACGCGATCGACCGGCACACGGTGGTGTTCGGGATCGGGCCGGCGGGCACCGGAAAGACGTATCTTGCGGTTGCGAAGGCCGTCCAAGCGTTGCAGGCCAAGCAAGTGACCCGCATCATCCTGACCCGGCCGGCCGTCGAAGCCGGCGAGCGGCTGGGCTTCCTGCCGGGCACGTTGTACGACAAGATCGACCCGTACTTGCGGCCACTACTGGATGCGTTGCACGACATGCTGGATCCGGAGTCGATTCCCCGCCTCACCCAGGCCGGGACCATCGAGATCGCACCGCTTGCCTACATGCGCGGTCGGACGCTCAACGACGCGTTCATCATTCTCGACGAGGCCCAGAACACCACGCCCGAGCAGATGAAGATGTTCCTGACCCGCTTCGGCTTCGGCTCGAAGATCGTGGTCACCGGGGACATCACCCAAATCGATCTACCCGGCGACACCCGCAGCGGCCTGAAGGTCGTGCGCGAGATCCTCACCGACATCGATGACGTGCGGTTCGCCTATCTCACGAGCACTGACGTCGTACGGCATCGGCTCGTCGGTGAGATCGTCGATGCGTATGCCCGGTGGGACGAGCGTGACGCGGGCAGCCGGCAGAGCCCGCCACCCCATCGGGCGGGACCACGCCGCTGAGGTCGACGTGAGCATCGAGATCAACAACGAGTCCGGCGTCTCGGTCGACGAGGTGGCTCTGGTCGAGCTCGGCCGTTACGTGCTCGACTCGTTGTCGGTGAATCCGATGGCGGAGCTGTCCATCGTGCTGCTCGACGCGGACGCCATGGCCGCGCTGCACCGGCAGTGGATGGACGTCGAGGGGCCGACCGACGTGATGGCCTTTCCGATGGACGTGGAGGAGCTCGCATCCGAGCACACCGAACCCAGCGGTCCGCCGCGCCCCGACGCCAACGGAGTGGGGGCGTTGCTCGGCGATGTCGTCCTGTGCCCGGAAGTAGCGGCGGAGCAGGCCCGCCACGCCGGGCACTCGACCGAATCCGAACTTGCGCTGCTCTGTACCCACGGAATCCTGCACCTGCTCGGGTACGACCATGGCGAGCCCGAGGAGGAGCGCGAGATGTTCGCGCTGCAGGCGCGCCTCGTCGGTGGCTGGGCCGAGCGATCCGGGCGGGCACCGATCCGGGCGCCGCGCCCGGGAACCAGAGGAGAAGTGCGCGACATCGCCACCGGCGCCCGGTCCGGTGAGCGCCATGGCTGACCCAGACCATCCTCGGCACGGGAGCAGCCCGTGAAGGCATCCGACATCGCCCTGCTGGTGATCGCGATCGTGCTGGTTCCAATCGGCGGAGTGTTGGCCTGCGTCGACTCGGCGCTGGCGCGCGTCTCGGTAGCGCGCATCGACGAGTTGGTCCGCGAGGGCCGCCGCGGGGCGAAAACGCTTAGCGGCTTGGTCATCGATCGCGCCCGCTACACCAACTTGCTGCTGCTCCTGCGGATGACATGCGAGATCACGTCGACCGTTCTCGTCACGCTCGTCGCGCGGTCGGTGTTCGGTCCCGACTGGCCCGTCGTGCTGCTCACGATCGGGGTCATGGTGGTCGTCAGCTATGTGTTCGTGGGCGTCGGCCCGCGGACGCTGGGTCGCCAGCACCCCTATCGGGTCGCGCTGTTGTTCGCCGCTCCCGTCCGCGCCCTCGGCCGGGTGTTCGGGCCGCTCGCGTCCCTGTTGATCCTCTTCGGCAATGCGGTGACTCCGGGCCGGGGTTTCCGCGACGGACCGTTCTCGTTCTCGTCGGAGGCCGAGCTGCGCGAGCTCGTCGACGTTGCCGAACGGGGAGGAGTCGTCGAGCACGACGAGCGCGAGATGATCCAGTCCGTCTTCGAGTTGAGCAACACGATCGCGCGCGAGGTCATGGTGCCGCGGACGGAGATCGTCTGGATCGAGCGCACCAAGACCGTGCCGCAGGCGCTGGCCCTGGCGCTGCGCAGCGGATTCTCCCGGATCCCGGTTATCGGCGAGAGCGTCGACGACATCATCGGCGTCGTGTATCTGAAGGATCTGGCCCGGCGCAGCCAGGACCCCGAGCGGGCCCGGATAACCCGAGTCGACGAGGTGATGCGTCAGCCGATCCTCGTGCCGGAGTCGAAGCCAGTCGATGAACTCATGCGGGAAATGCAGCTCCACCGCACCCACATCACGATCGTCATCGACGAGTACGGTGGCACGGCCGGACTGGTCACGATCGAGGACATCCTCGAGGAGATCGTGGGTGAGATCACGGACGAGTACGACAACGAAAGCCCGCCCATCGAGCGGCTGGACGAGAACACCGCTCGGGTGACCGCTCGTCTCTCGGTCGAGGACCTGGCGCACTTGTTCGACATGGAGCTGCCCGCCCGGGATGACGTCGAGACGGTGGCCGGGCTGCTCGCCGAGCGCATCGGTCGCGTGCCGATCCCGGGAGCGACGGCCCGAGTCAACGGACTGGAGCTGGTGGCCGAGGGCGCCGGCGGCCGACGGCACCGTATCGACACCGTCCTGGTGCGGCGGTTGTCGACAGACGAAGCGCACGCCCAGCCGGAAGCCCGGGTGGAGAGCGCGTGACCGAGGTGTCCGTCGAGGACGCCAAGCTCGTCACGCTGGCTCGGGCGGCCAGAGCGCGGACCGGCAGCGGGCAAGGTGCGGCTGTGCGGGATGCGGACGGCCGGACCTATGTGGCAGTAGGCGTCGTTCTGGCTTCGTTACAGCTCACCGCCCTGCAGCTGGCAGTGGCCATGGCGGTGTCGTCCGGGGCGTCGCGGCTGGCGGCGGCCGTCGTGGTCGGTGCGGAACCCGATGCCGGTCCCGGATTACGCGCGCTGCATGATGTGACGCCGGAGGCTGTTGCCTACCACGCCGATCCAGACGGCACGCTGCGCTGACCTACCGGCCGTCGGAGCGCGGCGAGATCTGCTACATGCGATGATCCGGCCGATGGAACCCACCAACTGGTCACGGATCGTCGCGGCCGACGGTCGGCACCTCGAGGTGTTGAGCTTGGGTCGGGCAGACGCGATGCCGGTGCTCTTCCACGGCGGGACTCCGACCGCGGCCGTGGTGTATCCGCCGGCCGCCGAGGCGGTGACACGCCATGCCATCCGGGTGATCACCTACTCGCGACCGGGCTATGCCACGTCCGACCCGCAACCGGGTAGGTGCGTCGCCGACGCGGTTGCGGATGTCGAGGCGATTCTCGACGCGATCCAAGCCGATCGATTCGTCACGATCGGGTGGTCGGGTGGCGGTCCGCACGCACTCGCGTGCGCGGCGCTGACGTCCGACCGGTGCCTGGCCGCCGCCACGATCGCCGGCGTGGCACCGTACCCAGCACCCGGCCTCGACTGGCTGGCCGGGATGGGGCGGGAGAACGTCGAGGAGTTCGGCGCCGCGCTGGCCGGCATCGATGCGCTATCCGCCTACCTGACCGCGGCGGCGGGTGACCTTGCCAACGTCACGGCCGACCGGGTCGCGGCCACGCTGGGCGAGCTGGTGTCTGACGTCGACGTGGCGTCTCTGCGCGGCCCGTACGCCGACTGGGCCGCTACGACGTTCCGCAAGTCGGTGAGCACGGGTATAGACGGTTGGCGAGACGACGACATGGCATTCGTCCGGCCGTGGGCCTTCGATCTCACGATGATTCGCCGACCGGTCGCGGTCTGGCAGGGCGATCAGGATTGCATGGTGCCGTTCGCGCACGGCGAATGGCTGGCCGCGCATCTGCCCACCGCGCAACCTCATCTGTTGGCCGGGCAGGGGCACCTATCGTTGGCGTTCGACGCCTTCGACGAGATCGTCGAGGATCTTCTGGACCTGGCCAAGTAACGCGGTCGCCTGTCGATGTCAGCTGCGTGAGCTGGTGCCGGTAAGCGCGGCAGTAGCGCCGAGCGCGAGATACACGCCGCCGGATATGAGTCTCTGTCGATTGGCCCAGCCCGGGCGACGACGCAACCAGGTGCCGACGCTGCCCGCGCTCGTGGCCCAGACGGTGTCGAAGAGCAAGCCCAGCAGGGTGAAGATGGCCCCGAGTACGAGGATCTGGCTCGTCGTCGACCCACGGTGCGGGTCGAGGAACTGCGGGAAGAAGGCGACGAAGAAGATCGCCACCTTGGGGTTGGCGATTCCGACGCCGAAGGCCTCGGCGAATGCCCGGCCTCCGCTGGGTGGGCGCGGCGCGGTGGGCCCGACGAGTTCCAGGTGGCCGCGCCCGAGCAATGCGCGGACGCCCAGGTAGATCAAGTACGCCGCGCCGCCGTAGCGAAGCAAGGAAAAGGCGACCGCCGACGAGGCGATGACCGCGCTGAGGCCAGCGGCCGTTACGAGGACGAACACCGCGGTGGCCGTCTCTACCCCGGCGACGGAAATCAGCGCGACGCGTCGCCCGTCACCGATTCCTCGCGCCAGCAGGAAGATCACGTTCGGTCCCGGCAGCAGAATCAGGGCGACGGCAGCGGCTGTGAACGCGAGCAGCGTCGTGGTCGTCGGCATGCCGCGACGGTATCGCCCGGCACCGAACGAGTTTCTATCGACTATTTGCCGGGAGCCCTCGCGGGCAACCCTATTCTGGAATGAGTCGAGAAAGCGGTGGACCAACAATGGGAGACTTTCGAGATGACAACCGAGCCGGCGACGCAACGCGCGTTCCGCTCGGGATTTTGCTGCTTCGTCGGCCGGCCTAACACCGGCAAGTCCACCCTTACGAACGCGCTCGTCGGCACCAAGGTCGCTATCACGAGCGACAAGCCGCAAACGACCCGGCGGGCGATTCGGGGAATCGTCAACCGAGCGGACGCCCAGCTCGTCGTCGTCGACACGCCCGGGCTGCACCGGCCGCGCACCCTGCTCGGCGAACGGCTCAACGATGTCGTTCGCACGACGTTGAGCGAGGTCGATGTCATCGGGTTCTGCGTGCCGGCTGACCAGCGCATCGGTCCCGGTGATCGCTACATCGCGGCTGAGCTCGCCTCGGTCGCGGCGCCCGTTGTAGCCATCGTTACGAAGGTCGACGCGGTAAGCACTGCGCGCGTGGCCGCCCAGCTGATGGCGGTCAGCGAGCTCGGAGAGTTCTCCGACATTGTTCCGGTTTCCGCCGTCACCGGCGACCAGGTTGAGCTGCTCGCCGATCTGTTCGTCGCACAACTCCCGGCCGGCCCGGTGCTCTACCCGACCGACGTGAACACCGACGAGCCGGTCGAGATCAGCGTGGCCGAACTTGTCCGCGAGGCCGCGCTCGACGGCGTTCGTGACGAGCTACCGCACTCTATTGCCGTGACCGTGGACGAGATGCGCCCCCGCGATGGGCGCCCCGACCTCACCGAGGTGTTCGCCACCATCCACCTGGAGCGAAGCAGCCAGAAAGGCATCCTGATCGGCGCCGGCGGGTCCAGGCTGAAGGCCATCGGTACCGCGGCCCGACCGCAGATCGAGCGACTGCTCGGCACCCGCGTACACCTCGACCTGCACGTCGCGGTCGAGTCGGACTGGCAACGGGATCCACGCAAGCTCGGCCGCCTGGGCCTCTAGGACACTGAGTGCTCAGCACATACCGCGCTGCGTTCCGAACGCCGGGAACGGCAGAATTCACCGCCGCCGGCTTCGTCATGCGCATGCCAATTGCGATCTACCCCATCGGGCTGGTGCTGCTTCTTTCGATCCGGACCGGTCATTACTCGTTCGCCGGACTGCTGAGCGGAACGTATGTCGTCGCCAACGGCGTCGGCACGCCGATTCTGGGCCGCCTGGTCGACCGGTTCGGGCAGCACCGGGTCCTGATCCCGGCGTCGGCCGGGCATATCGCCGCTGCCATCGCCCTCGGGCTGCTCGTTGGAGCGAACGCTCCGGATGGCGCCCTGCTGGCTCCGGCCGTAGTGCTCGGGTTCTGTTATCTATCGGTCGGATCGCTGACTCGGGCGCGCTGGTCGTTCGTTCTGGCTGGTCGCCCTGAGCTCACCACGGGCTACTCGGTCGAGTCCGTCCTGGACGAGGTGATCTTCACTGTCGGACCGCTGATCGCGACGCTAGTTGCCACGCAAATCGACCCGCTGGGCGTGCTGGTCGTCGGCAGCGCATTGGTGGGCGTCGGCGCCGTTTGGCTTCGGCAGCAGCGGTCCACTGAGCCGCCGGCCCACCCGGCCGGAACGGCTCGGCGCCCCAGCGCGTTGCGCTATACCGGCCTGCCGCTTCTCATCGTGGCCGGCGCGGCCTTGGGCGGGGTGTTCGCGAGTGCTGAGGTCACCGCCATCGCGTTCTGCGGCCAGCGCGGTGCGACGGCTTGGAGCGGGTTGGTACTGGCCGCTTTCGCCACTGGTAGCGCGGTCAGCGGCTTCTTCTACGGATCGCGGCACTGGCGCCCGCCCGTCCTGGATCGGTTCCGCGTTCAAGCGTTGGTGTTCGGCTTGCTCCCGTGGCTGTTCCTATTGGCGACGAATATCCCGGTGCTGGCCGCGATCATCTTCGTCGTCGGGCTGGGTATCGCTCCGACGCTGATCACCGCCTTCACCCTCATCCAGCAGATCGTCCCGGCCGCGGCGCTGACCGAGAGCATGGGGTGGTTCTCCACTGGTATCGCAGTGGGCTACGGGATCATGTCGGCGCTCGTCGGACGCATCGCCGACACGCATGGCGCCCGGCCGGCCTTCCTCGTGACTGTCGGATGCGGCCTGGCTCTCGGCGTGACCGCCGTCGTGCTGCACCGGCAATTGGCTCGCCGGCCAGTGGCGCCGCAACCGGTGTCTGTCGGCCCGGAGTGAGATCATTGATGGGTGCCGCTGTATCGGGACGAAGCGGTCGTGCTGCGAGTGCACAAGCTCGGTGAGGCTGACCGGATCGTCAGTCTGCTTACGCGTCGACACGGCCGGGTCCGCGCGGTCGGCCGGGGTGTCCGGCGCACAACCTCGAAGTTTGGCGCCCGCCTGGAGCCCGGCAGCCATGTCGACGTACAGCTACTGACCCGCAATCCGCAGGCGCCCGGTGATGCCCCCGCGCGCCGCAAGCTCGACACCGTCATCCAGACCGAGTCGTTGGACGCATTCGGCGCGCGGCTGTCCGGCGACTACGCCCGGTGGACGTCCCTGTCGGCGATCTGCGAGACGACAGAGCGCCTCACCGAGGAGGGGGAGCCCGCCCTGCGGTTGTACCTGCTTCTCGTCGGGGCGCTGCGGGCCCTCACCGGGCGGGAGCACGACCCGTCGCTCGTCCTGGACGCTTTCCTCATCCGGGCCTTGTCCGGCGCCGGCTGGGAACCGGCGTTGCGTGAATGCGCGAACTGCGGCGCGCTGGGCCCACACGTGGCGTTCAACGTGCCCGCCGGAGGGGCCGTCTGCGAGTCCTGCCGGCCACCCGGTTCGCCGTGCCCCCAGTCCGGGACCATCGACCTGATGGTCGCGCTTCTCAGTGGTGATTGGGCGCGGGCGGATGCCAGTCCGAGAAACGTGCAGCGCGAGGCCAGCGGGCTGATCGCCGCACACCTGCAATGGCACCTCGAGCGCGGGCTTCGGTCCCTGCCGCTCGTCGACCGTTGATCCCGTCGGCGCCCGCGCGGGCACGGGATACCGTGGCGCGGTGACCTCGTCGACGACCGCGTCAGGCCGCCGGGGCGATGCCCGGCGGTGGCCGGATCCGCCGCCCCATCCATCGGGCGAGCGCCCACCAACGATCCCGGTCGAGTTCTTGCCCCGACACGTCGCCCTCGTCATGGACGGCAACGGACGCTGGGCTCGGCAGCGCGGACTGCCTCGAACCGAGGGGCATCGGGCGGGCGAAGCCGCGCTCCTCGATGTGTTGCACGGTGCGATCGAGATCGGGGTCAGCACCGTGTCGGCCTACGCGTTCTCCACCGAGAACTGGCGCCGGACGCCCGAGGAGGTGCGCTTCCTCATGGGCTTCAACAAGGAGGTGATCCGGCGCCGGCGTGACGAACTCGGCGCGCTCGGCGTGCGGATCCGGTGGGCCGGGCGGCGCCCGCGCTTGTGGCGATCGGTGATCGATCAACTCGAAGACGCCGAGGATTACACCCGCGACAACGACCGGCTGACGCTTCAGTTCTGCGTCAACTACGGCGGCCGGGCCGAGCTCGTAGACGCGATGCGCGCCATTGCTCGCGAGGTTGCGGCCGGAACGATCAATCCGGCGAAGATCGACGAGCGCACGATCGACGCGCACCTCGACGAGCCGGGATTGCCGGACGTCGACCTATTCATCCGCAGCTCGGGCGAGAAGCGCACGTCGAACTTCTTGCTGTGGCAGTCGGCCTACGCCGAGTTGGTGTTCGACGACACGCCCTGGCCCGAGTTCGACCGCCGGAA
>Ga0207688_10000698_pt1 | contig 16565 bp, 15 predicted proteins | sample KBSMiscanthusM4_FD_184296 | JGI IMG/M metagenome (GOLD analysis project Ga0207688, IMG submission 184296) | Miscanthus rhizosphere microbial communities from Kellogg Biological Station, Michigan, USA - M4 (SPAdes) (version 2) | ecosystem: Host-associated > Plants > Roots > Rhizosphere ...
AGCCCCAGCACGTACTGCGCGATCATGTTCCGGAACACCTCCAGAGTGCCGCCGTAAATGCCGACCAGCGGCGCGAAGCGGTAGATGTATTCCGCTGCGCCGTCGTCGGCGGAGCCGTCGGTTCCGATCGGCAGCGACGCCGCCGCCCCGAGAATGTCCATCAGGTCCGGCGAGATGTCCCGCATCGTCTGTGCGAGCGCCACCCTGCCGAAGATGGTCGGAGCAGACAGCGCGGCTTCCATGCGGGCGACGCTGCGACCTAACCGATATGCGACGGATTGATCATCAATCAGGCAGCGACCGTTCGGATCCGGCTCGGCGACCCTCGCCGCAGCCTTGTCGACAGCGGTGGCCATGAAACCGGCTTGATGCATCATGATCGACACATCCTGCAGACCGTCCCCGGCGGACTCCACCGCGCCGTGCTCGACGTTGAGCGGTTCACGCACCACCGTCCAGCCGTTGTTCACGTCCCCGAGCCGGTACTTGTCGTCGACGCGGACATCGCTGTAGTACACGATGTTGGTACGGTCGCCGTCGACGGTCCGGATTCCCTGGATCTCAATACCCGGCGAGTCCAGCGGCACCAAAAACATGGTCAGGCTCTTGTGCTTCGGCGCGTCGGGATCGGTGTTGGTGATCAGGAAGACGTACTGGCAGTTGTGTGCGCCGGTAGTGAACATCTTGGAGCCGTTGATGATCCAGCCGTCACCGTCGCGCACCGCACGGGTCTTGCAGGTCGCGATGTCCGAGCCGCCCTCGGGCTCCGTGTAGCCAAGGCAGAGGCGCACTTCGCCGCTGAAAACACGAGGCATCACTTCAGCCTTCAGTTCGGACGAGCCGAACTTTTCCACTGACCGCGCGATCATGGCAGTGGTACCCGACGTCACCCACGGTACGTGCGCGCGTCGTTTCTCGAGTTCCCAGATCCGGCGCCGCACGCGATCGAAACCGCCCTCCGATTCCGGCTTCCAGTCCTGCGCCAGGTACCCAGCCGCACCCAGGGCTAGATGCACGCCTTCATCGAAGTTGTCGCCGGTCTCGCGGTCACGCCGAATTACATCGTCTGTGACATGCGTGCGCAGGAAGTCGCGCGCCTCGTCGAGGAAGGCCTGGTCGTCGTCGGACAGCTGAACCGGAGAGAAATCCACTTATGCGCCCTTTCCTGAACCACTTTCGCGCGCCGCGACGAGCTCGGCGACGTACTTGGCACTGGCGCCGGGGTCGCCTCCGGCCAGCGTCCACCCGCGGGCGCGGACCAGATAAGCCGTAGCCGCCGCCTCCGCAGAAACACCCAGGCCGCCCTGGACATGCACACACATCGTCGCGGCCTTGGATGCTTCCTCTGCCATGAACACGAACGCCGACGGCGCCAGCTCCGGGCGTTCTTCAGGCTCGTTCTCCAAAAACCACGCTGCGCGGCGCGCCAGATTACGGCCACCCTGCACGGTGATGGCGATGTTCGCCAGGGGGTGCGAGATGCCCTGCAACGTTGAAATCGGCACACCCAGCGTGTAGCGGGTCTTGGCGAAGTCCGCGGCTATCGTCATCGTCTCTTCGACGAGACCCACCAACGCCGCCGCCGTCAGCACCCGCCACTCATCCAGCGCGCGTTGGTATTCCGCCAAGGCCCGGGTGCCGCTGGCCAGCACGGTCCTGCTGTCGGCCGAGGCGGGTTCCACCCACGCCATCGGCAGCCTGCCGATGTTGTCGACCTTCGCCGGACGGGTGCCGAACGTCAGCCGCACGATGTCTTGGCTTTCTGGACCGTCGCGTACGACGATCTGATCGGCGATCGATCCCGTCGGGATCAGCCTGACGCCGGACACGTTGTCGTGTTGGGGATCGAACGCGGCCAACTGTTTACCGTTGACGACGTCGGCCTCCAGCGCGCCCAAGCGGGCGAGCATCCGAGCCGCGCAGACGTGGTCGATCCACGGCACCGGTGCCAGCGACCGGCCGATCTCCTCGGCCACCAGAGTCAGGTCGACCAGCGTCGCCCCGTCGCCGCCAACGGATTGCGGCAACGCCATCGTCGTCGCCCCCATGGCGCACAACCGCTCCCACAGGCTCTTGTCGAACCCCGACTCCTCTGCGGCCCGCACCGTCTCGATCGGGCAGTGCGTCTTGAAGAAGTCTCTGTAGGCAGCCTGCAGGGCCTCATGGTCCTCGGTGAGGCTGTAGTCGAGTCTGCGCAGTTCGTAACGATCCATCAGTGCTCCCGCTGTTGCATTCCGTACTCCTCAAGTCCGCGTCCCACGAAGAAGAATTCGTTTGCGTTGTTATAGAGATAGTTGTCCAGCACGTCGGCGGGCAGATTCAGCGCAAGGGCCTCCGGAATGACCCGGCGCATCTTGAGCACCGGCCAGTCCGACGCATAGATCACCTTGTTGGATCCCCGGGTCCGCATGTAATGCAGAAGGTTTTCCGGTAGCCGCTTGGGCGACCACGCCGACGTCATCAAACGCAGGTTCTGATACTTGATCATCAGCCGGATCGCGATATCCCACCATGGGTCGGCACCGTGAATCATGCACAGCTTGAGTTCGGGGAACCGCACGCAGACCCGGTCGAGATGAATCGGGTTCTGCACTTCACCCGGAATCGGCGGCCCTGGGATACCGGTGTTGATGCACAACGGCAGCTCGAGTTCGGCGCACTTGGTGTAGAGCGGGTAGTAGACGGCATCACTGGGCGGGAACTGGCCGTCACCCCAGAAGCTCGGGCCCACAACGGCATAGGCCACTGGCAGGTCTGTGAGAATGGCGGCGAGTTCCCTCAGCGAGGGCATCGGCCGCAACAGGTTCACGCCGCCCATCGCCAACGCGAACCGCTCCGGTTTGGCCTCGACGAACTTGCGCGCGGTGACCGATGGGTTGGCGAGATTGTCCATCAGGATGGCCTTCGCGACGCCCTGCTCGTCCATCTCATCGAGCAACTCGGCCAGGTCGACCGGCGCGAACATCGACTCTGGACCCTTGAAGTAGTCGTCGCGCACCTTGAGCATCCACGTGGGCTGCTTTTCGGTCTCGCCGAAGTGCACGTTGGCCAGGCAATCGATCACCTGGCTGGCTTTCGTTGTCACGTCAAAGACTCCTGTTGTGTCGCTGCGCATTTCGCCCATCGGTAATCGGCCTTACCGTTCCCCAGCCGACGGACCTGCTCGACGAAGATGTACTCCTTCGGTGTTTTGAAGCGCGCCAGCTGCGATGTGCAGTGGGCATGGAGCGGCTCGTGGGCCGCTTCGGCTCCCTCGCGCAGCGCCACCAGCGCAACGACTTCCTGGCCCCACCGTTCGCTTGGACGGCCGACCACCAACGCGTCGGCGATCGCCGGGTGTGCGCGCAGTACCTCTTCGACTTCCTCCACGAACACCTTCTCCCCGCCGGTGTTGATCACCAGTGAGTCGCGGCCGAACAGACGCATCGTTCCATCGGAAGCCAGCGAGCCGCGGTCCCCGGAAATCACCACGCGCTGTCCCTCGACGACGGGGAATGTCTTCTGGGTGGCAACCGGATCATCGAAGTAGCCAAGCGGGATCCGCCCGGCGCGCGCGATATAGCCGATTTCCTGCTCGCCGGGCTGCAGGAATCGGCTGTAATCCTCGGACACCACCAACGCGCCGTCGCGCAGTTCGAACGTGTCTTTCTCCGCCCCGCGTTGACTGCGACCGAAGCCCACATTCCCGGTCTCCGACGACCCGTATCCGTTGATGAGCGTGATCTGCGGCAGCAACTCCAACAGCGCGCGTTGATGTTTCGGGTTCGTCGCGGCTCCCCCGGTGCCGATCGCGAACAACGAGGACAGGTCGTAGGAACGCTGCCGGAGCTCGTCCACCAGCGGCCCCGCGTACGCGTCGCCGACCATCGTCATCATTCCGACCTTCTCGCGCTCCGCGGTCTCGAGCACGGCGAGTGGGTCGAATTTCGTCCGGTCGTACAAGACCACGGGCAGGCCGTTGAGAAGGGCCGCGAACGCCGTCCACATGCCGGCGGCATGCATCAGCGGTGAAACGGCAAACCACGGCTGCCCACCGTGACGCACCTTGTCATGTATCTCGTTTGCGGACTCGTGGTCGGCGCCGTTCATCGACACGACGTAGCTGTCGGTCTGCCGCCACATGACGCCTTTGGGACGTGCCGTCGTTCCGCCGGTGCACACCATCAGCAGGTCGTCGGGAGAGGGTGTGATGTCGTGATCGATATCTCCCTGTGCCAGCGCATCTTCCAGCTTGGTCGCTCCTGCCAGTTCCGGCACATCGCTGTCGTCGTCGGCCGATATCAAGAGATCGGCCGAGGCCGGCGGCAGCACGTCGGCGAACTTCGGCCCCAACGACCGGTGGTAGATCACGCCCCGCGGTCGCAGGTAGTTCAGCAGTTCGGCGACCTCGCGCGGCGTGTAGTTGTAGTTGACGTTGGCAGGGACGGTTCGGGCCTTGAGACAGCCGATCACCATGTCGGGATAGAGATCGTTGTGCATGATGAGCGCAACCCGGTCCTGGCCGCATTCCCAATTCTCGAGCTCCCCGCGCTCACGATGGGTGCCGAACCCGTGGCCCGCCAGGAAGTTCGCGAGCCGTCGCGTGCGATCCGCTGACTCGCCGAACGTGCTTCGGCGCCCGCCGCAGACGGTCATCAGCCGGTCGGGAACGGTCTCAGCGATGGCGTCCAGAACTGCGCCGATGGTCCATTGGGTCATAGGGTCAGGCAGCTACGCCGAGACCGTAACGCCGAGAAGGTGAAGAGCGTTGTCGCGCATAACCTTCCGGGTGTCTTCCGCGCTGAACTCGGGGAACTGGGGAATGTCTGCAGTGAAGGCCATGGGATCCGCGAGTCCCTCGCCGTGCGGCCAGTCCGAGCCGAACAGAATCTTGTCCACGCCGATGGTGTCGGCGAGCAGCTTCACGTCGTCCTCGTAGTACGGCGCGATCCAGACGTTGTTCCTCAGCTGCTCGACCGGGTCCTCCTTGAAGTGGTACGGCGCGGTGTTGGCGGCCTTCTTCAGGCGCTTGATCAAGCGGTAGACGAAGTAGGAGCCGTTTTCGATGCTCGCGACCTTCAGCTCGGGGTGGCGGGTGAACACCTGGTGCACGATCATCGACGCCATCGAGTCGTGGATGGCGCGGTCGTCGAGCAGCACCTGATCAAGGGGATCCTTTTTGCCGAATCCCTCGAACGTGGATTTGCCGCCCCACAGCGCCGCGATCGCGAGATAGCCACTGTCCGACAGGTGGAAGCCCACCGGAACCCCGGCCTCCGCCAGCCGCGCCCACACCGGGTCGTGCAGTGAATCACCCAACGAACGCGGCTTGACCACGCCGGGCACCGGCGCAGGCCGGACCAGCACCATCTTGGCGCCGCGGCCGAGCACGAACTCGACTTCCTCGACGGCCCTTTCGGGATCGGCCAGCGAGATGATCGGCGCCGAGATGATCCGGTGGTCCGGACGGTCGAAACCCCAGTCCTCATCCAGCCAGAGGTTGAACGCGTGCATCGACGCCATCGTCGCCGCGATGTCACCTTTGAGTGCTTCCTCGACGCCGCACGCAAATGTGGGCAGCATGAACACCGTGTCGAGGTTCTGCGTGTCGAGGATCTTCACTCGGGCATCGCGGTTCTGGTACTCGGGGTGATCTGCCAACCGGTCGACCTTCATCAGCGACGCCGGGTCGACACCTTCCGGAATCTCGCCGCGGAACAACAGATCCAGGCAACCTGGCTCGATGATGGGGTCGAACGTCGGGTTCGGGATGAAGTGGTTGACCCGTTCACCCATCACCGCCCAGGTGCGCTTGCCGTCCTGAACCATCTGTACTCCACGGCGCTTGAACTCTCTGGGAGGTGTCGAGTCAGCGCGTCCAGCGGTTCGTAGTAGTGGTTGTCCACGTCGATCGCCTTGTAGTCCAGTGTCACTGTTCCTGTCCTTTCAACGGCGGGAAGTTCGGCGGACGCTTCTCGAAGAAGCTCGTGATGCCCTCGATGAAGTCGGGCCGCAACATCGACGCGTGCATCAGCTTCTCGGCCACCGCACTGGCCTCGAAAACGTCTCGCATGGTGTCTGCGTACACCTGTTGCTTGATCACCGCTAGAGAACTGGGGGCACAGTTGACGGCGATGTCCTGGGCGCAGCCGATGGCCCACGGCAACAGCTCGTCGGGCGCCACGACCTCTTTCACCAGACCGAGCTCGGCCGCCTCGTCGGCGTAAAACACCCGGCCGCTCAGCAGAAGGTCGAGCGCGGCACCCCAGCCGACGACGCGCGGCAGGATCCACGAGATGCCGTACTCGGCGATCAACCCGCGCCGCGCGAACGACGTCGTGAACTTGGCCCCTCGGCAGCGAACCGGACATCGCAGACCAACGCCATCGTCAGTCCCATACCGGCGCACGCACCGTTGATCGCGGCAATGACGGGCTTGCGCATGGTCAACAAGTGATGCGGATGCCGAGCGCCGACGAGCTTGTTGACATCGGTGCCTCCGGCGGCGTCGACGGTGGCATTGCTGATCGCGGTGAGATTGCCCATGTCTGCGCATGCGCAGAAGGCACGGCCGCTGCCGGTCACCACGACGGCCCGGACGTCGGAATCGGCCTCGGCGTCGTCGAGCCGTTCGTAGAACGTGGTGGCGAGACCGCCGCCCCAGCCGTTCATACGCTCGGGCCGATTGAGGGTCAACACCGCGACGCCGGTGTCGCGAACCTCATACAGGACGGGGTCGGTGTCGTTGGTCACGGATTCCGTGACGCTGTCGGAGACGCTCACCCGGCGAACCTCCTCGGTAGCGGCGTCAAGCTCGATAGACACCATACTGTACATCTATCGGTAGCACCTTCCGCAACCGGTCGAACAGCCCACGGCGGCCCTATTCAGCGATCAATCCGATGTAGGCCCTTCACCTTTCGCCCGATTTGCCAGAAAAGTTTACTATAGGTCTTACAGTAGAAGAGCGAGAAGATGGTGGGCGCCATCGACCGGATGGCTCCCGATAGGGTTGACGGTAACGGCCGCGCGGCGACACGCATGCGAAGACGCAGTTCAGACGGTAGCTGCCGGTAGATTCAAGACCACCGAACTCTTGATGGAGGTGCCCTTCGTGGCCAAGCAAGCAACCGCTGAGAAGCGTCAGCGACGCGAGCGCGGGTCCATCAATCCCGACGACATCATCAAGGGCGCGTTCGAGCTCGCAGAAGAGGTCGGCATCGACAACCTCAGCATGCCGCTGCTAGGTAAGCACCTCGGCGTCGGAGTCACGAGCATCTACTGGTATTTCCGCAAGAAGGACGATCTGCTCAACGCGATGACCGATCGCGCGCTGCGCCAGTACGTCTTCGCCACGCCCTACGTCGAGGCAAGGGATTGGCGTGAGACGTTGCGCAATCATGCGCGCACGATGCGAAAAGCGTTCATGGGCAACCCGATTCTGTGCGACCTGATTCTTATCCGGTCGGCGCTCAGCCCGCGGGCGGCAAAGCTCGGCGTTCAGGAGGTGGAGAAGGCGATCGCCGGCCTGGTGGAAGCCGGCCTGTCTGCCGAGGACGCCTTCGACACGTATTCAGCCGTGTCGGTGCATGTCCGCGGGTCGGTGGTGCTGCAGCGGCTACGGCAAAAGAACCAGGCGGCCGACGAGGGACCGAGCGACATCGAGGAAACGATGACTATCGACCCCGAGATCACCCCGCTGCTGGCCGAAGTGACGGCGAAGGGACATCACATCGGCGCGGCCGACGAGAAGAACTTCGAGTTCGGTCTCGAGTGCATCCTCGACCACGCGAGCCGGCTGATCGGCGAGGGCGGCAAGAAGCCGGCGAAGGCCGCACCCAAGGCGAACAAGGCTTCCGGACCGCGTACGCGCAGCAAGGCCGCCGCGCGCTAGTGATTTCGGCGTGATGAGTTGCGCTCAGCGTCACTTATCACGCCGAAGTCGAACTAGACCGCGATGACGACGGCGCCGCCCTGGCCACCGCCCGCGCACATCGCCGCGACGCCGATGCCCCCACCACGCCGCTGCAGCTCGTAAACGAGCGTCGTCACCATCCGAGCACCGGATGCAGCGATGGGATGACCGAGGCTGCAACCACTTCCGGAGAAGTTGACCAGCTCTTCGTCCAACCCGTATTCGCGGCATGCCGCGATCGGGACCGACGCGAAAGCGACTGAGCTCCTTCAAAGTGCCGACGGTGTGGGTTCTGGTCGACTCTGAAGAGGGCATTCCGCGCGGCTCGATGGGCAAGGTCGACATCCCTCGGCTGAGGTCTCTTCTGCGCGAGCAGCTGTAGGCGCGTTGCGCCCCGCCGTGGATGCTGAAAATTACGCCGAGCGTACGGTTTCTGACACGACACGCCGGGGTGAGAGTCAGAAACCGTACTCTCGCCGATGCCCTTTGCGACTGTTCGCGCAGTTAACCGACAACGCCGCGTTGCGTTAGGTGTTCGATCAACGGCGACGCGCCGGCCGCGAGGTGCTCGGACATCAGGGTGCGCGCGAGGTCTTCGTCGCGCTCTTCCAATGCCGCCAGTAGTTTCCGATGGTGCTCTGTCGACTGATCGGGCCAGCCCGTGATCGTGGGAAACACCGATTCGGGCGCGTAGCGGGTGATTTGCGACATCAGCTGAGCAAGCTTCGGCGAGTCGGCTGCGACATTGATCGCCTTGTGGAATTCGTGGTTGAGCCGGACCGCGCGGTCATCGTCATCGCTGGCGTAGGCGTCTTCCAGTTCGGTCTGAACCTTCTCCAACTCTCGCAACTGCTCGTCGGTGATGTTGACCGCGGCCCGCGCGGCTAGCTCACCACCGATATGGGCCTGCACATTTGCCACGTCAGTGAGATCGCGGCCCGTCAGTGACACCACCACAAAGCCGCGCCGGGGCTGCTGCGAGAGCAGGCCCTCTGCGCTCAGGACGAACAGCGCCTCACGCACCGGAGTGACGCTGACACCCAGTTCCGTAGCCAATTGATCCAGCCGAATGTACTGCCCCGCTACGTAGGTGCCGTCGAAGATGCGCTTGCGCACATAGCGCGCGACGTCCTCGGCCAGTTGGGGCCGGAAGGGGAAATCGGGTGCCGTCATGCTCAGATCCGGTAGTCGGCGAGCAGTCGCTTGCTGATGATGTTCTTCTGGATCTCGCTGGTGCCCTCACCGATCAGCAGGAATGGGGCATCTCGCATCAGCCGCTCGATCTCGTATTCCTTCGAGTAGCCGTAGCCGCCGTGGATCCGGAAGCTCTGCTGGGTCACTTCCGAACAGAACTCACTCGCCAGGTATTTGGCCATCCCCGCGGCGACGTCGTTGCGTTCGCCGGAGTCCTTCAGGCGTGCGGCATTGACCATCATCAGATGCGCCGCCTCGATTTTTGTTGCCATCTCGGCCAACTGGAAGGCGATCGCCTGGTGATCGGCGATGGGCTTGCCGAACGTGTGGCGCTGCTGCGCATACCGCACAGCGAGCTCAAAGGCGCGGATGCCGACGCCGCACGCCCTGGCCGAGACGTTGACCCGCCCGACCTCGATGCCGTCCATCATCTGGAAGAAGCCCTGTCCTGGCACCTCGCCGAGGATGTCGTCTGTGCTCGTGACGTACCCGTCGAAGATCAGCTCAGTGGTATCGATGCCCTTGTAGCCGAGCTTGTCGATCTTGCCCGGGATGGTCAGTCCCGGCGCGACTTCACCGAAACCAGTGGGCTTTTCAATCAGGAACGCGGTCAGGTTGCGGTGCGGCTTGTCGGCTCCCTCGTCGGTGCGCACCAGCGCCGCGACCAATGTCGAGCTGCCGCCGTTAGTTACCCACATCTTCTGACCGTCGATGGTGTAGGTCCTGTCGGCGTTGCGTTTGGCCCGCGTGCGGATCGCGGCGACATCGGACCCCAGTTCGGGTTCCGACATCGAAAACGCGCCCCGCGTCTCACCGGTCGCCATCCGGGGCAGGTATTGCTGCTTTTGGCGATCGGTGCCGTGCTGCCGCAACATGTACGCGACGATGAAGTGGGTGTTGATCACGCCCGAAACGCTCATCCACCCGCGCGCAAGCTCCTCCACGCACAACGCGTAGGTGAGCAGAGACTCGCCGAGGCCGCCGTACTCCTCGGGGATCATCAGGCCGAACAGCCCAATTTCCTTCATCGCATCGACGATTGCCTGCGGGTATGTGTCGGTATGCTCGAGCTCCTGCGCGGTCGGGATGACCTCTTTGTCGACGAATTGACGTACCGTCGCGACGATTTCGGTCTGGAACTCGGTGAGCCCGAGCGTCTGTGCGAGTCGCGTCATGCACCGAGCCTTTCGAATACTGCGGCAAGGCCCTGCCCACCGCCGATGCACATGGTTTCCAGCCCGTAGCGCCCACCCCGGCGGTTCAGTTCAAGCGCGAGAGTCGCGAGCATCCGGCCGCCGGTCGCGCCGACGGGGTGTCCGAGTGAAATGCCTGACCCGTGCACATTCGTCCGCTCGAGGTCGGCCGCGGCGAACTTCCACTCCCGCATCACCGCGAGCGCCTGGGCGGCGAAGGCCTCGTTGAGTTCGATGACGTCGATGTCGGACAGTTTCAGCCCCGCCTTGCCAAGCGCCACTTCGGTCGCAGGCACCGGTCCGATCCCCATGATGTTGGGTGCCACGCCGGCCGACCCCCAGGAGATCAGCCGGACCAACGGGGTCAGCCCGAGCTCGCCAGCCTTCTGCGGGGTCGTCACGATGCACATGGAGGCGGCGTCATTCTGGCCGCTGGAATTCCCTGCGGTAACGGTCGACTCTGGATCATTAGCCAGCAGAACGGGTTTCAGCTTACTCAACGTCTCGACCGAAGTGTCCGCGCGGGGATGCTCGTCGGTGTCGATCAACTCCTCGCCCTGGCGGGTCCGCACGGCGACCGGGATGATCTCCTCGGCGAGAATTCCGTCTTTTTGGGCGGCCACCGCCCGTTGATGGGAGGTCACCGCCAGCTCGTCCTGTTCCTGGCGTGGTATTCCGTACTCACGACGGAGGTTCTCCGCAGTCTCCAGCATGCCGCCTGGCACCGGATAGTGACGGCCACCGGCTGTAGTGCGGCCGCGAGAGAGCGAGTCGTGTAGTTTCGCGCCGTCACGTGGGGGTCCCCAACGGATATCCGTCGAGTAGAAGGTCACGTTGCTCATGCTCTCGGCACCACCTGCGACCACAACGTCGTTGTCGCCGTTGGCAACTTGCAGGCAGGCCTGGATGACGGCCTGCAGGCCGGAACCACAGCGACGGTCGACCTGCATGCCGGGGACGGTCACCGGCAGCCCTGCGTCCAGGGCCACCACACGTCCGATCGCGGGCGCCTCGCTGGAGGGATAGCAGTGGCCGAGAATGACGTCTTGCACTGCACCGGGCTCGATTCCGGTGCGCTCCAACAGACCCTTGAGCGTGGCGACGCCGAGGTCGACGGCGGTCAGCGACTTGAACATGCCGCCGTAGCGGCCGATTGGTGTCCGAACCGGTTCGCAGATAACGGCTTCACGCATGCCTCACGCCTTTCGCCGAAACGGACAAACGGGCGGGAAAGTGCGAGTGGTTTTCGCCATTTCGTCGATCTCGGCTCACATGAACCTCCCGCCGGTGACCTCCATGACCGTGCCGGTCATGTAGGAGGACAAATCAGAAGCCAGGAACAATGCGACCTTGGCCACCTCGGCCGGCTCACCCGCTCGGCCCATCGGGACCTCCGCGACCTTCTGGTCCCAAATATGTTGTGGCATGGCCTCGGTCATCGCCGAGCGGATGAGGCCCGGGGCGATCGCGTTGACCCGCACACCGAGATGGGCGAGTTCCTTGGCGGCGGCCTTGGTCATGCCGACGATGCCGGCCTTTGCCGCCGAATAGTTCGTCTGCCCGACGAGGCCGACCTTGCCCGACAACGAGGACATGTTCACGATCGCTCCACGCTTGTTCTCGCGCATGATCGCCGCGGCCGAACGGAGGCCGTTCCACGTGCCCTTCAGGTGCACGGCGATGACCTGATCGAACTGCTCCTCGGTCATCTTGCGCATCGTCGCGTCTCGGGTGATGCCGGCGTTGTTGACCATGATGTCTAGACCGCCGAAGCGCTCGACCGCGGCGGCCACCAGCGCGTCGACCTCGTCGGCGTTGGTCACATCGCAGCGCACGGCCAGCGCCACTTCGTCGCCGCCGAGTTGTTTGGCCGCCGCCTCGGTCGCACCGAGGTCCAGATCGCCCAGCACCACGCGCGCACCTTCGGCGATGAACCGCTCCGCGATGGCGAATCCCAGGCCCTGCGCACCGCCCGTGACGACGGCGGTCTGACCGGTCAGCAATGACACTGATCGCTCCTCTTCGCTGGTCAGGCCCCAATCGAGGCCCCGTCAATCGAACATCATATTTCATATATGATTTCTCGAGTCCCCGGCCCGCCTCGTCGAAGAGGAGCGCGATGACCACCGAAGTCAGCGACGACGACTTCCAGGAGATCCTGGCCCAGACCCGTCACTTCGTTCGCACCGCCGTGGTGCCCCGTGAGCAGGAGATTCTGGCCGACGATCGGGTTCCCGACGACCTGCGCGAGCAGGCCAAGAAGATGGGGCTGTTCGGTTACGCGATCCCGCAGGAGTGGGGCGGCCTCGGGCTCAACCTCGTCCAAGATGTCGAGCTCGCGATGGAGCTGGGCTACACATCGCTGGCACTGCGGTCGATGTTCGGCACGAACAACGGCATCGCCGGTCAGGTGCTCGTCGGGTTCGGCACGGACGACCAGAAGGCCCGCTGGTTGGAGACGATGGCCACCGGCGACGTGGTGGCCTCCTTCGCGCTGACGGAGCCCGGCGCGGGATCGAATCCGTCGGGCCTGCGCACGAAAGCCGTTCGTGATGGCGGAGATTGGATCATCAGCGGACAGAAGCGCTTCATCACAAACGCTCCCGTCGCTGATCTGTTCATCGTCTTCGCCCGTACCCGGCCGGCAGACGAAGGGGGCGCGGGCATCGCGGTTTTCCTCGTGCCTGCCGACACTGCCGGCGTCGAGGTCGGAGTCAAGGACGCCAAGATGGGTCAGGAAGGCGCGTGGACCGCGGACGTCAGCTTCAGCGATGTCCGCGTCTCGGACGGCGCCCTGATCGGCGGTACCGAGGACGTCGGATACCGCGCCGCCATGGTGTCGCTGGCGCGCGGCCGGGTGCACATCGCCGCGTTGGCCGTCGGAATTGCGCAGCGCGCGCTCGACGAATCCGTCGCCTATGCCGCGACCGCGACCCAGGGCGGCACTCCGATCGGAAATTTCCAACTGGTGCAAGCGATGATCGCCGATCAGCAGACCGGTGTGCTGGCCGGACGGGCGCTGGTGCGCGACACCGCGCGGCTTTGGATAAGCGGTGAGGACCGCAGGATCGCGCCGTCGGCGGCCAAGCTGTACTGCACCGAAATGGCAGGCAAGATAGCCGATCTCGCCGTGCAGGTACACGGCGGCAGCGGCTACATGCGCGAGGTTCCCGTCGAGCGGATCTATCGCGACGTACGGCTGTTGCGCTTGTACGAGGGCACCAGCGAAATCCAACGACTGATCATCGGATCGAATCTGGTCAAGGCGGCGCAGAAGGAGAGCAGGTGAGCGGGCGGCTCGCAGGCAAGCTTCCGCCCTGCGTCCCTTACGATTCCGCCACTCCTGATGATCTCTCCGAAACCGTCAAACTCGTCGAGGAGACGGGCCAGAAGATCCTCGTCGACGTCGTCGACGTCCGCGATGCCGACGCGGTCTGCTGGCTGGCCAGCGAGGAGTCGAAAATTGTGACGGCTGCTGCGATCTCGATCGATCAGGGGATGACGCGGTACTGAATCAGCGCGAGGTGGGCCCACGCGCGAGCAGACGCAAATGTCCCGGACACGCCGAGGTTTGGGGGCTTTTGCGTCTTCTCAGCCGATGAATCGCACGATCGACTCGGCCACGGCGGCCGGCTTGTCGGAACCCTCGATCTCGACGATGGTCATCAGGGTCGCCTGTACCGCGCCGTCCAGTTGGTCGACCTTGGCGATCTCTGCGCGCGCCCGGATCTTGGCGCCGACCTTGACCGGCGTAATGAAGCGCACCTTGTTGTAGCCGTAGTTGATGGCCATTGCGATGTTGCCAACGGTGTACATCTGGGAGGTGAAGTGCGGCAGCAGCGACAGTGTCAGCAGGCCATGAGCGATCGGCCCGCCGAACGGGCCGTTTGCCGCACGCTCGGGATCGACGTGGATCCACTGATGGTCATCGGTGGCGTCGGCGAACAGATTGACGCGCTCCTGCGTGACCTCCAGCCAATCGGTGGGACCGAGCTGGCCGCCCTCGGCAGCAACGAACTCATCCAGCCCGCTGAACTTCTTCACCACTACTCTCCTTAACCGCGCTAGAAGACGACCGTCTGGTTGCCGTATCGGATGATGCGGTCCTCACAGTGCCATAGCACCGCCCGCGACAGCACAAGGCGCTCGACATCGGCGCCGAGACGCACCAGATCATCGACGCCGTGGCGGTGATCCACCCGGACCACGTCCTGCTCGATGATCGGGCCGTCGTCGAGGTCCTCAGTCACGTAATGAGCTGTCGCGCCGACGAGTTTGACGCCTCGCTCTTTTGCCCTGCGATACGGCGCCGCCCCGATGAAGGCGGGCAAAAAAGAATGGTGAATGTTGATCAGTGGACAGCCCACTTCGGAGATGAATAGCGGCGTGAGGATCTGCATGTACCGGGCCAACACCACCAGATCCACGTTTCCGTGTAACAAGTCGAGCTGGCGACGCTCTGCTTCCACCCGAATATCCTTGGTCGCCGGCACATGCAGGAATGGCACCGAAAAAGGGCGCACCTGATCGGCGAGATCGGGATGGTTGGATATCACCATCACGACCGACATGTCGAGCTCGCCGCGACGATTGCGCCACAACAGATCGAGCAGGCAATGGTCTTCCTTGGACGCCATGATTGCGACGCGTTTAGGCTTCGCAGCCTCGGTCAACCGGAAATCCATATCGAACTGCGACGCCACCTGCTCACGAAAATGTCGTTCGAGGGCATCGCGCGCGGCCGTCAGCCCGGGCAGGTTGAATATCGTCCGTTGCATGAACGTACCGCCGGACTGCTCGGTGGAATGCTGATCCAGCGACACGATGTTGGCGCCCGCATCGGCGAGGAATGCACTGACCGCCGCGACTAGTCCCGGTCGATCCGCACAGCGCAGCAGCAGCCGACCCACATCCTTGACCGGCAGGCCCCCGCAACCAGCGCTCGGGTACTCCTCCTCCACCTGCTTCAGGGTGTCATCCCCGGATGCGTCCGGCCGCGGAATCCGCACATTCTGCGCGGCCGTCCACCGACGAGATAGCACTGCGCGCGAAGGTTTGGTCAGTGCGTGCCGACCAGCGGCGGCTCTGCGCAGTCTTCGCTCCCGCTGTCACCGCGAATTCGACTGAGCTGCCCGGAGAGCTCGCAGCGAACCAAATTGCGCGTGGCGAATCATGTGGGGACGCACTGGCGGTGCTGTAAACGAAATCTGGGATATTGGCTCTCAAGTTCGCCGGATCTGCGCGATAATCGGAAGTGAGCTGGTCAAAATACCGGGCGCTGTGATTGCCATGAGATCGACCATCCTTTGCTGGCAGCACAGTAACGCTATCCACGAAACGAACCGCCCGGATAAGATTTTGCGGCTAGCTGGAATCCGAGTATCCGGTGGCGAGATACTGATCTCTGATAGCCAGCCCCGACATCGTTGCTGGCTGGCTGCTCGACGAAGGGACAACTATGACCGTTCCCCAGTTTGTGCCCGCTGGGCCCAATTTTGTTAGCCTGCAGACGAGCGCCAGCTGTTGGGATCCGGACAGCGAATGCGACATCGTATTCGCACACCCGGCGGCCGAGCGGGATCTGTGGCTGGACTACGTTCGGGGTGCATGTCATAACTACCGCAAACACGGAGTCGAAAGGGCGCTTGACATGGATGCGCTCCGCGATGGTGCCGACACCACCATTTTTGCGGCGTGCGTCAATGACGCGGGTCGGGTCGTCGGCGGTCTGCGCGGAAGAGGCCCCTATCAGTCCGCCGATGAATGCCACGCACTCCTTGAATGGAGCGGACAGCCCGGGCTAAATGCTGTGCGGAAAATGATCACCGATCGGCTGCCATTCGGTGTGGTGGAAATGAAAACCGCCTGGGTGACCGACGATCCGGAGCGTAGTCGGCAACTCACGAGCGCCATTTCGCGCACACCCCTTCACGCGATGACCCTCCTCGACATTCAGTTCATCGTGGCGACGGCGTCGTCATATGTGCTCAAACGCTGGCTCTCATCGGGCGGACAATTGGCGACGAAAATACCTGCGACTCCCTATCCGGACCATCGCTATCAGACGAAGTTGGCGTGGTGGGACCGCGCTACATTCGCCAAGCATGCTGATCCGAAACAGCTTTCAACATTCTTTACCGAGCAGAAAGAGCTGACCTCACAACTCGAGGTCGACGCGATGTTGGCCGACGCCGGAATGATGCGATGAACTCAGGCATCAATGACGCAGACCGGTGCAATGCAATAGTCCTCAACACCGACGATCCCGTCGATAATGATATTCT
>Ga0207688_10000701_pt1 | contig 16534 bp, 13 predicted proteins | sample KBSMiscanthusM4_FD_184296 | JGI IMG/M metagenome (GOLD analysis project Ga0207688, IMG submission 184296) | Miscanthus rhizosphere microbial communities from Kellogg Biological Station, Michigan, USA - M4 (SPAdes) (version 2) | ecosystem: Host-associated > Plants > Roots > Rhizosphere ...
GCTCGGGATGCCGCGGCACCAGGAGATTCAGGAAGTTGGCTCCGATGAATCCCGCGCCGCCGGTGACGAGAATGTTCATGGGGTCGAAGGAGGTGGTGCGCCCTGCACGACTCGAACGTGCGACCTCCTGGTTCGTAGCCAGACGCTCTATCCAACTGAGCTAAGGGCGCGAAGGGGCGTGACGCAGGCTCCGTGACGAGCTCGGCGTGATCACGAGCCACCGATTATATCGCACCCCGCCGCCCGCGCAATCGAATGGCCGCGCCGCCCACCGAGGCGGATCACTGATCCCGCCTCTCGTATAATCCCCCCGTGAGCGTGTCCGAGCACCGCCGCGACGCTCCGGCCTCGATCGGCTGCTTCGTCCTCACCATCAGCGACACCCGTACGGACGCCACCGACATCAGCGGCGATGCGATTGTCGCGGCGCTCGAGGGCGCCGGACATCACGTGGCCGGACGACGCCTGGTGCGCGATGAGCCGGAGACGGTGCGGGACGTTGTTCTGGAGCAGGCGGGCACGGTGGACGTGGTGATTGCGACCGGCGGTACCGGCCTGACGTCGCGAGACAGCACCTACGAAGCGCTCGCGGGCGTCCTGCACAAGCGGATCGACGGGTTCGGTGAGTTGTTTCGTGCTCTGAGCTTCGCCGAGGTCGGCTCCGCGGCGATGCTCAGCCGCGCCTGCGCCGGGACGATCGGCCGCACCGCAGTCTTCTCGCTCCCCGGCTCCGACAACGCCGTTCGCCTGGCGATGTCTCGCCTGATCATCCCGGAGCTCGGACACATTGTTCGCGAGCTGCGCCGGTGATGTGCCCATGACCGCCATGCGTCCGATTCGGGAGACGATTCCGCTCGAGCAGGCCCTCGACCTTCTGCTCCGGAACCTGACCCCGATCGCCCGGACCGAGCGCGTGCCGCTGGATCGCGCCAATGGGCGGGTGCTGGCTCACGCGGTGACGTCGCCGGTCGATGTCCCCCCGTTCGATCGCGCGGCAATGGACGGCTACGCGGTGCGCGCCGAGGATACCTTCGGCGCGTCACGGAGTGAACCGGCCACGCTGCGACGGGTCGCCACGATTTTCACCGGCGACACGGCCCCGCTGCCCCTGAGCGCGGGCGACTGCATGGAGATCGCCACCGGCGCACCGATCCCGCCCGGCGCCGATGCGGTCGTGATGGTCGAGGAGACCGAGACGGCCGGCGAGGATCGCGTCAGGGTGATGACGCCGGTGTTTCCGCGCCAGCACATCGGCCGGCGCGCCGCTGACGTTGCCGCGGGTCAGACGATCCTTCCCGCCGGACAGCTGCTGAATCCGAGCCGCGTTGGCGCGATCGCTGCGATCGGCGCGGCTGACGTCGAGGTCTTCGCCCGGCCGACGGTCGCGGTGATTTCGACCGGCAACGAGATCGTCGATCCCGGCCAGCCGCTCGCGCCCGGCCAGATCCACGACATCAATCGGTTCACCCTGAGCGCCGTCATTGCCGAGCACGGCGGGATTCCCGTCGCGATGCGCACGGCCGCGGACTCGCTTGAAGCGCTCGAAGGGGCAATCACATCAGCCGCGAAGGCCGACGTGCTGGTCTTTTCGGGCGGCAGCTCCGTGGGCACGCGCGATCTCGTGCTCGACGCGATCAGGCAGCGCGGACAGGTGATCTTCCACGGCATCGCCGTCAAGCCGGGAAAACCCACCGCGTTCGGGCAGATCGCGGGACGGCCGGTCCTCGGCATGCCCGGCTACCCGACGTCCTGCCTGTCGAACGCCTACATCCTCCTGGTGCCGCTCCTGCGCACGCTGGCGCATCTTCCGGAGCATCGACCTCGCCGCCTGCGGCTTCCGCTGGCGCGCCGCATCGTCTCGGCCACCGGACGCCATCAGTTCTACACCGTGCGCATCGAGGACGGCGTCGCGGTCCCGGCGTTCAAGGCATCGGGCGACATCACCAGCATGTCGCAAGCGGACGGCTACATCGAGATCCCGACTCACACAGACATCGTCTCCGAGGGCGACCTCGTCGACGTCACGCTCTTCTAGTCGAACCATGTCACATCCATCACCGCTGACCACTGCTCCACCGTTCGAGCTCCCGAACCAGAAGGGCGAGCTGCGCTCGCTCGCCTCCTATCTCGCGAAAGGTCCGCTGCTGCTCGCGTTCCATCGCGGCACCTGGTGACCCAACTGCAAGCGCCGGTTCGGTGAACTGGCAGAACGGTCGGGTGAATACACGGCACGCGGCGTCCAGGTCGTCGCCATCGTCGGACAGTCGTCTGTCGTCGTGCGGCGCTACGTCGAAGACACAGGGCTCCCCTTCAACATCCTGCTCGACGTCTCGCGCGAGGTGATGAAGGCGTACGGCGTCTGGCACCGTCTCGGTCTCGATGCCTGGAACATCGCCCGGCCGGCGCTGTTCCTGATCGACGAATCCGGCCGCATCCACTACTCGTTCGTCGGCGACAGCCAGGAGGAGTTCCCGTCACCGCAGGACATCTCGGGGGCGCTCAGCCGATTGGGTCTCTGAGGGCTTCGCTCTTCGGGATCCGGGATCCGGGATCCGGGATCCGGGACTCGGCGCGCGGCGCTCGCGCTCGAGGTTCAAGGTTCTGCGTTGGCCATCAATAGCATCAGCGAAGCGGGCGCCGGTCCACCGTAGCCTGGCAACGCGTGAAGCGGGAAGCTGATAGCCCGCGATTTGCACGACCGTGCAGCGGGCGCTACGCTACCGGCGTGAAAACTCTTCTCGCCCCGTGGCTCTGTCTCGGCATTGCCCTCCCCTTCGTTGCCGGCGGCCTGTCGGGTGTCCGCCCACCAGAGAATCAGGCCGCGGCTGCATCGGCGCGGGGTGTGACGACGAAGGTCGTCGGCGCTGCGAACGCCTTGCTGGCGACGCTCTCCGCAGAGCAGCGAGGCAAGGTCTCTTTCGAGTTCAACGGCCCGCAGCGGACCGGCTGGTCCAATTTGCCAAGCGGCATCTTCGAGCGGAAAGGACTCCGGCTCGGCGACCTCACGGCGGCGCAGCGCGATGCGGCCATGGCGCTGATGGCCGCTGCATTGAGCCCGTCGGGATACAAGAAGATCAACGAGATCATGGACGGGGACGAGGTCCTGAAGAACGCCGGCGGCGGGCGCACCGGCGGCCGTCCCGGTGGAGGCGGACCGCCGCCGAACGATCCGGCGCGGGGCGGAACGCCAGAGGGCGTATCGCCGGGTGCGCGGGCCGGCGGTCCACCGCAAGGAGGACGTGGCGGACGTGGCGGCGGTGGCGGCATCGTCTTCGGCAAAGACGAGTACTACCTCGCCCTCCTCGGCGCGCCATCCGAAACGATGCCCTGGTTGATCCAGTTCGGCGGCCATCACCTCGCGATCAACGTGACGATCGCGGGAGCCAACAGCGCGATGACCCCGAGCCTCCCGGCTGCGCAACCAGCGAAGTACACGCTGAACGGACAGACGATTCGCCCACTCGGCGGCGAGAACGACAAGGGCTTCGCGTTGATCAACGCCCTCGACGCCACCCAGCGCAAGCAGGCCATCCTCGACTATCAGGTCAGGGATCTGGTGCTCGGCCCTGGGAACGACGGCAAAACCATCCAGCCCGAAGGCATCAAGGCCTCCGCGCTCACCCCGCCGCAGCAGACGATGCTGCTCGATATCGCGCGGGAGTGGGTGGGGATTCTCAACGAAGAAGCGGCGGCGCAGAAGATGGCCGAGCTCAAAACCAACCTCCCGAACACCTATTTTGCGTGGAGCGGGGCGACCGAGAACGGCGGGCTGGCGTACTACCGGATTCAGGGTCCGACCGTGGTGATTGAGTACGCGCCGCAGCAGGGCGACCTGGATCACATTCACACCATCTATCGCGATCCGACCAACGACTACGGAGCGAAGCTGGTCGCGAAATGACGCGGGGCGGGATCGTCGCAGCGGCACTGACCGCCGGCGGGATGTTCCTCTCGCCGCGCCTCGACGCGCATCGCCTGGACGAATATCTGCAGGCGACGCGGCTGTCGGTGGCGCTCGATCGGATCGAACTCGAAATTGACCTGACCCCCGGTGTGTCCATCGCCGAGCGCATCGTCACCGCGATCGACACCGACCGCGACGGGCGCTTCTCGCCGGCCGAATCCGACGCGTACGCCGGCACGGTGTTGAACGCGTTGGCGCTGACCGCCGACGGGCGCGCGCTGCCGCTGAACCCCGGTGATCAAAGCTTTCCCGACCGCGGGGCGATGCTCGAAGGTGTCGGCACCATCCGCCTGCGCGCATCCGCAATGCTGCCACGCACGTCAGGCGGGCGTCACACCATCGAATACAGGAACGGCTACCAGCCTGAGGCGAGCGTCTACCTCGCGAATACCCTCGTGCCCGGCAATCGCCGCATCACTCTTGCGGCGCAGGACCGCGACCCGCTCCAGCACCGCCTCACCGTGACCTACGACATCACGTACAGCCGAAGCCGGCGCACCGGCGCGGTCGCCGCCAGCCTGGCAGTTGTCCTGATCGTCATGGGACGCCGCAAGAGAGCGACGGCGCGGCCGGCCTAGGGCGCTGGGCGCTCGGGCGTTGAGCGTTGGGCGTTGGGCGTTGGGCGTTGGGCGTTGGGCGTTGGGCGTTGGGCGTGATGATAACGGGTGTCGCCCGTGGGGCATCGGCGGACCGGCAGAACCTGCAGCACCCTCTCGAACCAGCACCTTGAGCACCTCGTAGAACCTCTCAGCCGTCGCTAAACCGTCGGAAACGGATTCCGCTCCGCGAATCCACGCTGGTGCCAATAGGGGTAAATGGGTGTGACCGCACTCGCCGCGTCGAGCCTGGCGACCTGTTCCGGGGTGAGATTCCAGCCTACCGAGCCGAGGTTCTGACGAAGCTGCGCCTCGTCTCGCGCACCGATGATCAGTGTCGCCACCGTCGGCCGTTGCAGCAGCCAGTTCAGGGCGATCTGCGGAACTGTTTTGCCCGTCTCCGCCGCGATTTGATCGATCGCGTCGACGACCCTGTAGAGATATTCGTCCTCGACCGGCGGCCCCGATTCAAAATTCACCTTGTCCTTGAGGCGCGACACGTCGGGGCGCGGTTGGCCCCGGCGAATCTTGCCGGTCAACCGAGCCCAACCCAGCGGGCTCCACACCACTGCACCGACCTTCTGATCGAGCCCGAGCGGCATCAGCTCCCACTCGTACTCGCGGCCGACCAGCGAGTAGTACGCCTGATGCGCGACATAGCGCGGCCACCCATACCGCTCGGCGACGGCAAGCGACTTCATCAGATGCCAGCCGGAGAAATTGGAGGCGCCGACATAGCGGATCTTTCCTGCGCGCACCAGCTGATCGAGTGTGCCCAACGCTTCCTCGACCGGCGTCCGCGCATCGAATCCGTGCAGCTGGAACAGATCAATGTAGTCGGTGCGGAGTCGCCTGAGGCTCGCGTCGACAGCCCGAATGAGGTGAAAGCGCGACGAGCCGACGTCGTTGACCTCGCTGCTGAAGCGGAACGTCGCCTTCGTCGAGATCAGGACCCTCTCGCGCCGCCCGGCGATCGCCTGGCCAAGAATCTCCTCCGCCAGGCCGTTCGAATACACGTCGGCGCTGTCGAACATCGTCACGCCGGCGTCAAGGCAGATGTCAACCAGCCGAGTCGCCCCCTCGACGTCGGATGCGCCCCAGTGCTTGAAGAACTCACCGCCGCCGCCGAACGTGCCGGTCCCGAGCGTCAGGACCGGCACCATCAGTCCCGAGCCGCCCAGTTGTCGAACTTCCATAGTCCCGACGTCTCCGTCAGCGCGCGCCTTTGGCCAGCGCGGTCAGCTCGTCGTTGGTCCAGGGCCGCGTCCGATCGGCCGTTGCCGCCCGTACTGCTTTGACTGTCGCCGCATCGACCGGGGTCCCGGTCTGTCCCCACTCGCGCCTGATGTAGGTCAGTACCGCCGCGATCTGATCGTCGCTGAACACCTGACCCACCGGCGGCATGAGCCCGATCGGCCCCTCTTTGCCATTCAGCAGGATCCGCGCCGGAATCTCCGCGGGCCCGAGCGCCAACGGCGAGCCGACGAGATTGGCGGCCAACTTCTCCTGCCCGCGGCCGTCCGGCTGATGGCATGCCTGGCACACGTTGCGATAGACCTCGCGGCCCGCATCGAAGCGCTGCTGCTCGTCTGGCGTCAGTGGTGCGACAGGTGCGGCGAGGCCAGGCTTGCCCGGCCACTCGACGCGCGCGAGCACGGCGGCCGCACGCCCACTCAGCTCGCTTCCGGCCGCGGAGAGTGCCGTCAGCGCCGCCGGCTCACGATTCAGGCGCAGTACCCGCGCGCCACCGCGCCCGGCGGTGCCTGCGCCGATGTCGACGGGCGGAGCCTGCGCGAACGCATACGCGCCGCCCGGGCCGGCGCGTCCCCCCGGACACGTTGGGCACGGCAGGTTCGCGGGGGCAGCCCCGCGGCGCGCCGATCGGGCGCCCGGAGCGGGCGTGCCGAGCAGGGCGACTTCAGCCCCACGCAGCACCGCCGCGCGCATCCACGCCGGACGCGCGTCCGCCGCGATGGAGGCGAACACGCTCTGGACGGCTGTGTCCTGGGCGCCACGCACGATCGTCGAGGCGACCATCGTCAGCGCGGCCTCGCGCTGCGGCGTCTGCGCGGCATCACTCGCGAGCAGCCCGTCCAGAACGGCTCCTTCGGTCCCGCGCACGCCGCTCAGGGCGGCGTCCACGGCGATCGGGTCGTTGCCGCGCCGCTCGAGCAACGCCACAACAGCCCGCTCGCGGGCACTCGCCGGCATCGCGCCGAGCGACGCCGCGAGCTGCTGCACGACGTTCCAGTCGGTGTCCTCGAGCCGCTTCAGCACAGCGGCCTGCACGGGACTGGTCGCGTCGCCGAGCCATCGCTCGGAGATCCGCAGGGCGGCGATGCGGACCGCCGGTGACTGATCCTCGAGTGCCTTGGCCGCCGTCGCGGGATCGATGCCATCCAGGCTGTCGAGGGTCCACAGCGCCGCCGCCCTCGCCCGCCAGTCAGGAGTGCTCGTCGCCAGCTTCATGAGGTCCGGCACGACCGTCCGATCACCACGCTCGACCAGCAGCTGCTCCGCCGTATCGCGCCACCAGCCGTTCGGGTGTGACAGAGCCGTGACGATCTGGGCGGGACTCCGCTTCGCCAGCCCGAGGTCCGTGTCGCGTTTCGTCGAGTCGTGCACGACGCGATAGATCCGGCCCAGCCCGACCGGGCGCTCGAGATTGTGCTTGATGATGTGATCGCGCAGGTACTGCGTGATGTCCGCCCGCTGCTGGATCACGCCCCGATACATGTCAACGACGTAGAGCGTGCCGTCAGGGGCGTTGGAGAGATAGACCGGCCTGAAGCGTTCGTCAGTTGAGGCCAGGAACTCTCCACGATCGTAGGCCTTCCTGGCGCGCAGAGTGGTCCCGTCGTCGCTCAGGATGATGCGGCTCACGAGATTGGCGGCCGGCTCCGCGACAAACACGTTCCCGTAAAGGTCCGCGGGCAGGCGGTCTCCCCGATAAATCAGCGGCGCGCACACCGACGTGAAGCTGGCCAGGCTGCCGTCCTCGCGGTCGATCCCGGCCTGGTAGGCGCGATTCGTCCCGGGATTCGGACGGATCGGCCACACTGTGTTGACGGCGTTCTCATCGTCTCGCAGCGCTTCGTAGCTGCCTCGCGTGGTCACCAGATTCGGGTTGCGGAGATAGTACGGCGTGGGCACGAAGTCCACGTGCACGGAAGACTCGTTGGTATTGCGATACACGCGGCCGGCGTCGTCGTGGCTCGCGCCCCACTCGCCGCGCAGCAGCGTCTTCTGGACCTCGAACTTTCCGTTCTTCCAGCGCAGATAGATGTCGCTGTCGGACGTGTGGATCCAGTTGTCGAGGCCCCAATGCAGGTCGTTGGCGTTCTGCTCGACGCGCGCCTCGCGGCGGCCGTATTGATTGGTCACCAGCTCCTTGGTGTCCATCTTCAGGTCGCCGTCGGTATCGTGCATCAGCCACAGATTCGGCGGCTCGGCGACGAGGACGCCATGCTCCAGCACCTTGATCGCGCGCGCCAGTACCAGGCCGTCGGCGAAAACGGTGCGCTTATCCATCACGCCGTCACTGTTGGTGTCCTCGAGCACGACGACCCGCCCGATGGGGTCGAAGTTGGGCTCCGGCGTGTCGAGCGTCTGGACGAAGCCGGGCATCTCGACGACCCAGATGCGCCCCTCGGTGTCCCAGTCCATCACGACCGGATCCTGGACGAGCGGCTCGCTGGCGACGAGCTCCACGTGATAGCCGGGCGGCATGCTGAAGGTCTTCAGCGCTTCGGCCGGCGTCAGCGCGGGTGATTCTGCCGGCACTCGCTGCACGCCGGGCGGCCAAGGCGGCAACTGCGAGCCGTAGACGGTGATGGCGCTGGCGGCGAGGAAGAGCGTGAGGATCCGGAATCGGGACGGGCGCATGGCGACCTCGAAGCGGGTGGACGGAGGCCGGACAGGAAGGACGAGACGAGGCGATCAACGTCGCCCCGCCTCGCGGACTGCTTACTTGCCGAAACGCTTGGCGACGGTGTCCCAGTTGACGACGTTCCACCACGCGGTGATGTAATCGGGACGGCGATTCTGGTACTTCAGATAGTAGGCATGCTCCCACACGTCGAGTCCGACGAGCGCCTTCTTCCCTTCCATCAAGGGGCTGTCCTGGTTCGCGGAACTCTCGATCACCAGCTTGCCGCCGGCATCGATCAGCCATGCCCAGCCGCTGCCGAAACGGCCGACGGCGGCCTTGGCGAACTGCTCCTTGAAGCTGTCGAAGCTGGTGAAGCTCGAGGTGATCGCCTCGCCCAGCGCTCCGGACGGCGTGCCCCCCTTGCCCGGACCCATCAGCTCCCAGAACAGCGTGTGGTTGGCGTGCCCACCGCCGTTGTTGCGCACCGCGGTGCGGATGTCCTCGGGCACCGTGTTGATCCCTTTCAGCAGATCCTCGATGCTCTTCTGCTGCAGCTCCGGATACTTCTCGAGCGCGGTGTTCAGGTTATTGACGTACGCCGCGTGGTGCTTGTCGTGGTGGATCCGCATCGTCTGCTCGTCGATGTGCGGCTCGAGCGCGTTGTAGTCGTACGGAAGCGGTGGAACTGCGTGCGCCATGCTGACTCCTTCAGTTGTGATGCGTGGTGTGGTTCAGACCTCGAGCATCCGATCGAGCGCGAGCCGCGCCTGGCTCTTCTCCGGCTCGGGGACGACGATCTGGTTTTCGACCTTGCCCGCGACGAGACTTTCCAGCATCCAGAGCAGGTGATTCGGCGACACGCGGAACATCGTCGAACACAGGCATCCGAACGGGTCCAGCGTGACCACCGTCCGATCGGGCGCGACTTCGTGCGCCAACCGGTTAACGAGGTGCACTTCCGTGGCGACTGCCCAGACGCTCCCGAGCGGACTGGAACGAACGACCTCGATGATGCGTTCGGTCGAGCCGCTCTCGTCCGCTGCCTGCACGACATCGAACGTGCATTCAGGGTGTGCAATCACCTTGCCCTGGGGATGCTGCTTCCGGAAGGCGTCGATCTGCTGCACGGTGAAACGCGTGTGGACCGAGCAGTGCCCCTTCCACAGCAGGAGCTTCGCGTGCTCGACGATCGCCGGCGTGAGCCCGCCATGGATCTCATTGGGATCCCACACGGCCATCCGATCGAGCGGGATACCCATCTTGAAGGCGGTGTTGCGGCCGAGATGCTGATCCGGGAGCATCAGGAGCTTGTCGCCGCGCTGCCACGCCCACGCCATCACCGCGGCGGCATTCGTCGACGTGCAGACGATCCCGCCGTGGTCGCCGACGAACGCCTTGATGGCCGCGGACGAGTTGATGTACGTCACCGGAATCACCCCGGCGCGTTGCGGCGTACCGGCCGTGTCGACGCCCATCTCGTTCAGCTCGCGCCAGCACATCTCGAGCTGATCGGGGGCGGCCATGTCGGCCATCGAACAGCCGGCGGCGAGATCGGGAAGGACGACTTTCTGATGGGGCCCGCGCAGGATGTCCGCGCTCTCGGCCATGAAGTGGACGCCGCAGAACACGATGAACTCGGCCTTGCCGCGGCTGGCGGCGGCCTTCGCGAGCTTCAGCGAGTCGCCGGTATAGTCGGCGAACCTGATCACTTCGTCGCGCTGGTAGTGGTGCCCCAGGATCACGACGCGCTCGCCGAGCGTCGCTTTGGCGGCCTCGATGCGGGCGTCCATCTCGTCGTCCGACAGGCGCAAGTAGCGATCGGGCAGCGGCTGGCGCTCACCGATGCTCTGCTTCTCGACCTGATTCAGGAGCTTGATATCCAGTTCGTAATCTCCGTCAACGCCCGACCTGAAGGTCGGGCCTACGCTGGCTATTCAGCAGCCATCGGGTCCATGTAGGCCCGACCTTCAGGTCGGGCGCCACCACCCGCCCCCAAGTTCCTACACTACCACCGACATTCGGCCATCATCGGGCGCGTCGGCGCCGGTGACGACGTTGTACAACGTGTCGCGCTCGATCGGCTCACGTCCCGCGCTGCGGATCAGCCGGCGGATGGCCGAGGTGGTCATCTCCTCGGGCGTGTCGGACCCGGCCATGTGATAGATCCGCTCCTCTTGAACGGTGCCGTCGAGATCGCTCACCCCGAACCAGAGCGACAACTGTGCCACTCCGACGCCGGTCGCGATCCAGAAGCCCTTGATGTGCGGCACGTTGTCGAGCATCAGGCGCGACACCGCGAGAACCTTCAGCGTCTCGACACCGGTCGGGGCCGGCAGCCTGCGCATCTGGTTGTTGTCGGGATGGAACGCGAGCGGGATAAAGGCCTGGAGGCCGCCCGTCTCGTCCTGGAGCGCGCGGGTGCGCAGCATGTGATCGACGCGCTCCTCCGCCGTCTCGATATGCCCGTACAGCATCGTCACGTTCGTGCGCAGCCCGAGGCCGTGAGCCAGCTTGTGAATCGCCAGGTAGCGATCGGCGTCGCACTTGTCGTGAGCAATCTTGCGGCGGACGCGCGGCGCGAAGATCTCCGCTCCGCCACCGGGCAGCGAGTCGAGCCCGGCGTCCCGCAGCTCGCGCAAGACCTGCTCGTCGCTCATTCCGTAGAGCTCGGAGAAGAACGCGATCTCGACCGCGGTGAAGCACTTCAAATGAATCGACGGGCGGATCCGCTTGAAGCCGCGGAGCATCTCCGTGTAATAGCTGAACGGCAGATCGGGGTGCAGGCCGTTGACGACGTGGATTTCGGTGAGCGGCTGGTCGGCGCGATCGCGTAGCTTGTCCCAGACCTGTTCGAGCGACATCAGGTAAGAGCCGGGATCGCCGGGCCGAAGCCGCGCGAACGAGCAGAACAGGCAGCTGGCCACACAGACGTTCGTGGCCTCGATCCGGATGTTGAAGTTGTAGTACGTGCGGGCGCCGTGGCGGCGCTCGCGTTCCCGGTTGGCGAGCCAGCCGAGGGCCAGAACGTCGGGACAGGCGAAGAGCCGGACGCCGTCCTCGAGCTCGAGCCGCATCCCGGCGTCCAGGCGGTCGGCAATCGAGTCCAGGCCGAGCCGCTGCAATCGCTGACGCACCGTGTCGGTCCTCCCTCCGTCCCTCTGCAAACACTCTATCTTACTGAAAACGCGGCAGAAGCGGCAACGCGTGCTATACTCGCCGGCACAACTGACGCGAGTCGGCGCCGCACGCGCCGCGCTCTTCCCGGCGACCACGCGAAGTGGGTGCGAATCCCACGCGGTGCCGCCACTGTAAGCGGAGAGTCTCGGTCCTCAGCCGGTTCAGGCCGGCCGCCACTGCCCCCCGGACGATGCTGCGTCGTGCCAACGGGTGCGGGAAGGTGTGGAGCGAGACGTTCGATCCGCGAGCCAGGATACTGGCGCCGGGCCGTCCTTTCCGTCCGTCGAGCCTCAGGCTGCGGACATCGGCGCGAGAACACGCCGAAAAGGAGCCCCGTGCACCAGCCCTCTGTCCGATCGCTTGCGTGTGCTGTCGCCCTCCTCTTTGCTTCCCTGAGCACGTCTGCCGCCGCCCCGCCGGTCAGCGGAATCGTCGTGGATCCATCTGGCAAGGTGTTGTCGCGGGTCCTGGTCACGCTGGTGGATTCCGCCGGACGCGCCATCGACAGCACGTACACGTATCCTGACGGCACGTTCCGCCTCGGGTCGGACGCGCCGGCTGGATGCCGCGTCCAGGTCGCGCTCGCGGGATTTCAAGCCATCAGCACCGCCTGCGACCAGGATGTCCGGATCGCGCTGACGGTCGCGCCGATCCAGGAGGCGGTGGTGGTGTCCGCCACCCGCACCGAAGCGCCCCTCGCCCAGTTGGCCAGCAGCGCGACGGTCATTGGCGCCGAGGAGATCGAGCGGCGTCAGCGTCCGCCGTTGACCGATCTGCTGCGCAGCACGCCAGGTGCGGTCGTCGTCGCCAACGGGAGCCACGGCGCCGTCGCGTCGCTCTTCCTGCGCGGCGGCGAGAGCAACTACACGAAGGTGCTGCTCGACGGCATTCCTTTGAATGAGCCGGGCGGCACGTTCGACTTCGGCGGCGTCAGCACGCAGAACCTGGAGCGGATCGAGATCGTACGCGGAGCGCAGTCGGCGCTGTTCGGGTCAGACGCCATGTCGGGCGTCATCCAGCTGTTCACGACCCGGGCTTCGGACAAGACGGGAGGTGGTGCGGCCATCGAAGGCGGCAGCTTCGCAACCTCGCGCCTCTCGGCCAATGCGGCCGGTAAGGCTGGCGACCTCGACTACTCCGTCGGCGCAGCCCACTACATGACCGACAACGAGGGAGAGAACAACGAGTTCGACAACACCACCCTGTCGGGCACCGCGGGTCTCGCACTGACCAGGAGCACGACGCTTCGGTTCGTCGGACGCGCCGAGCTTGGCACCGCCGGCACGCCCGGCCAGACCGCGTTCGGCCGGCCCGATCTCGACGCCGGCTTCGAACGGAACAACGCCGTCGGCGGCGTCACCTTCGCGCAGGCGATCACGCCATCCTTGTCGCAGCATGCGACCTACGCGTTGACCACGACGCATCAGACGTCGACGAATTTGATCCTGGATCCGCCCTACACGCCATCGTTCGAAGGGCGCACCGCGCCGTTCGAGTTCTCGGACTTCGCCTACGACACGCACAACGAGCTGCGCCGGCACTACGCCACCTATCAGGCCGACTGGCGCCTGCCCGCCGCCGGAGGCGCGGCCGGGACCCATCTGTTGACGACGGCGCTTGATTGGGACGGCGAGCGGGCAATGCTCACCGACCGCGAGGCTAAGACGTCGACCAGCGCCTCGCGCAACAACATCGGCTGGACGCTCCAGGAGCAGGCGCTGTGGTCGCGGGTGTTCGTGACCGGCGGACTGCGCGTCGAGCACAACGACAGCTTCGGTACCGCGGTGGTGCCGCGCGGCTCGATCGCCTACATCGCGCACCGCGCGCAGGGAGCGCTCGGCGACACGAAGCTGAAGGCGTCCGCGGGGCGCGGGATCAAGGAGCCGACGCTGCTCCAGTCGTTCAGCGTCTCGCCGTTCGGCCTCGGCAACCCCGAGCTCGAGCCGGAGCGCTCGACCAGCGTCGACGTCGGCATCGAGCAGCGCCTCGCGTCGAATCGCGCCCGCGTCGAGCTGACCTGGTTCGGCAGCCGCTATCGCGACATCATTTCCACCCAGACCATCAGCTTCAACCCGTTCACGTCGCAGTACTTCAACATTGGCCTGACCCGCGCGCGCGGCGCCGAGTTGAGCGGCGAGCTGGCCCCCGCCGCCGGCGTGCTGGTGCGCGGCGGCTACACATTGCTCGATTCGAAGGTCATCGACAGCACGTCCTCATTCAGCACTGTGTTCGCTCCTGGTCAATGGCTGTTGCGCCGTCCGCGCCACTCGGGGTTCGTGGGAATCGCGTTCACCAGGGCCCGCTTCAGCGCGGACCTGGCGGGCGTGTTCGTCGGGCACCGGGTCGACAGCGACTTTTCATCGCTGGAGCCGCCGATGCTGTCGAATGACGGTTACGCCACCTGGGACCTGCGTGCCGCCTATCGCGTGATCGGGCCGCTGTCGGTGACCGTGGCGGCGGAGAATCTGGCCGACGCCGACTACATGGATCCGCTCGGTTACCCGGCGCTCGGCCGGGCGTTCCGCATCGGCGCGAAGGTTGGATTCTAAGTCACGCCGCCAGCTGACCTCAGGAGACGAGCTGCAGCCATGTTGAGTGCGACGGGCGTCACGTTCGCTTACGACTCGACGCTCGTGCTGCGTGGCGTCTCGATCGACGTGCCCGAAGGTGGGCTGGTGGGAATCCTCGGACCCAACGGGTCAGGCAAGACGACGCTGCTGAAGGTGCTGGCGGGCACGCGCAAGCCCACCTCCGGCAGCGTCTTCCTCGATGGGCAGGACCTGCGGCGGATCCCCCGAACGGTGGTGGCGCGACGGATGTCGGTGGTGCCGCAGGAGACGCAGCTCGCGTTCGACTACTCCGTGCTCGAAGTCGTCCTGATGGGCAGGTATCCTCACCTGGCCGCGTTCGAGATCGAGGGACCGCAGGACTACGAGCTGGCGCGGCGCGCGCTCGAGGCTACCGGCACTGCCGGCTTCGAGACGCGGCCGTTCGCGACCCTGAGCGGCGGCGAAAAGCAGCGCGTGATCATCGCCGCAGCGCTGGCGCAGATCTCCGCTCCGGCCGGCTCGCCTGCCCCGCTGCTGCTCCTCGACGAGCCGACCGCAGCGCTGGACCTCGCGTATCAACTCGAAATCGCCGCGCTGCTCCGCGATCTCCGCGATCGGCTGCACCTCTCGATGGTGCTGTCGACCCACGACCTGAACTTCGCCGCGAGCGTGTGCTCGTCGCTGGTCCTGCTGCGGGACGGACAGGTGCTGGCGGCCGGACCGACCGACGAGGTCCTGACGACACGCGCCGTGCGCGAGCTGTACGGGGTGGACGCCGAGGTCCACCGGCACGCCGCAGCCGGACACCTGGTCGTGACGCCGATCAGGCGGTCGCTCGCGAGCGCCGGGCGGTGACCGCGTCGCGATCGCTGCGCCGCCGCCTGGCCGTATCGCTGGCCGGCTTCGGCGGCCTGGCGGTCGCATCGATCGTTCTCGGTCCGCTCGTCGGGTCCACGTCCATCAGCCTGCGGCGGGCCTTTGACGTGTCGGTCCCGTTCGCGGACAACGTCGACGCGCAGATCTTCTTCGTCGCCCGGTTGCCGCGCACGCTCGCCGGCGCGCTGGTCGGCGGAACGCTCGCCGCCGCCGGGGTGATCTTCCAGGGGCTGCTCCGTAATCCGCTGGCGACGCCGTTCACGCTGGGGGTCTCGTCCGGGGCGGCACTCGGCGCGATGCTCGCGATCACGTTCGGGTGGACGCTCGGCAGCATCGGGCTACCCGCAGTACCCGTGGCCAGCTTCGCCGGCTCCATTGGCGCCGTCGCGATCGTCTACATGCTGTCGCGGGCGCGGCACGGCGGCCTGTCAACCAACACGCTGCTGCTCGCCGGCGTGACGATGAACGCGTTCTTCTCGGCCCTGATCCTGTTCGTGCAGTACTTTGCGGATTTCGCCGACACTTACCGCACCCTGCGCTGGCTGATGGGCGACCTCGACGTCAGCGCGTATCAGCCGCTCGTCGCAGCGCTGCCCCTGCTCGTGGTCTCGTTCGCACTCTTCGCCTGGCTCGCCCGGCCGCTGAACCTCCTCAGCCTCGGCGTCGACAGCGCGGAGACGCACGGCCTCGACGTCCGCCGCGCGCAGCGCGTCGCCTTCTTCAGCGCCTCGCTCGCGACCGGGGCCGCGGTGTCGGTCGGTGGCCCGATCGGGTTCGTCGGGATCATCGTGCCGCACATCGTCCGGGCGATGGTCGGGTCGGATCACCGGGTGGTGCTCCCGGCGTCGGTGCTCTTCGGGGCGGCGTTCCTCGTCGGCTGCGACATCCTCTCGCGGACGCTGCTGGCCCCAGTGGAGCTTCCGGTCGGGATCATCACGGCGCTCATCGGGGGGCCGTTTTTCCTCTGGTTGTTGGTCAGAAGATAAAACCGCTGATAGGTTCTAAAGGTTCGAGAGTTCGGGGGGTTCGACAGGTGCGCGTTCCACGGGGTTCTACGGGTTCCAATGGTTCGTCTTTCGAAATCGACGCGTTTGATGAAACGGAACCAGCTGAGAGCTGAGAGCTGGAAGCTGGAAGCGAATATGAACCGCCTCTTGATCGTCCTTCTCGTCTGCGCGGCATTCGGCCTCACGCCGGCTGCGCAGATTCGGGCGCGACCGCAGCGGATCATCTCGCTGGTCCCGGCCTTGACCGAGATGCTCTTCGCGGTAGGCGCCGGGCCGCAGGTGATCGCGGTCAGCAGCTTCGACGAATACCCGCCGGAGGTGAAGCACCTCGAGCGGGTCGGAGCACTGCTCGATCCGAATCTCGAGCGGATTCTGTCCCTCCGGCCCGACCTGGTCGCGGTGTACGGCAGTCAGCAGGACCTGAAAACCCAGCTGGCCCGTGCCAGCATCCCGGTCTATTCCTATCGGCACGCCGGGTTGGCCGACATCACCTC
>Ga0207688_10000707_pt1 | contig 16484 bp, 15 predicted proteins | sample KBSMiscanthusM4_FD_184296 | JGI IMG/M metagenome (GOLD analysis project Ga0207688, IMG submission 184296) | Miscanthus rhizosphere microbial communities from Kellogg Biological Station, Michigan, USA - M4 (SPAdes) (version 2) | ecosystem: Host-associated > Plants > Roots > Rhizosphere ...
AAGCGTCGCCGCGCGAGCGCAGGGCAAGCCCCTTCGAGCTCGTGATCAGCTTGCGCAGCACCGGATCGGCGGCGGCAAGCTCGCGCGTGGCTTGTTTCCAGAAGCGGGGTGCAGTCATGGCGTTTTGCGGGCTCCCGAAGAATTGAGTTTACGCCGCCGCCATGCGTGCACGACATGGCAGCGCCAGCCGATGCGAACGAGCAGATAGCTGACCGCGGCAAGCAGCACCGCAAGCAAAGGCAGGCCGATCAGCAGCGGCTTGCCGATCGACGTCAGCCATCCGAGCGCGGTCGGCAGCCATTCGGTAAAGCCCTTGCCCTCGAGGTGAAATGCAATGTCCGGCATCGCCGTGCCGCTGTCCAGCGTGACCAGCTGCCCGAGCTTGAAGGCGAGATAGTACAGCGGCACGATCGTGAACGGATTGGAGTAAAGCGTGACGATCACCGCGATCGGCAGGTTGACGTGAAATCCGATCGCCAGCAGCGCCGCGGCGGTGAACTGCACCGGATTGCTGCCGGGGATCAGCCCGGCGAACATGCCAACCGCGACGCCGCCGGCCACCGACCGGCGGTGCAAATGCCACAGGTTGTGATGGGCGAGCAGCGAGCCGAAGCGCGCGATATGGCGATTTTCGCTGATCGCGGCGTGGGACGGCAGATATTTGCGGAAGAACTTGCGGGGCATGGCGTGCCGTCATTCTACCTAGGGAAGCGCGGGCCAATCGATTTCATTTACGCGGCGCTGTCCCTGATCGGCGGGGGGTCGGCTATGACCAAAGTTATAGCTGGTCCGGCAGGGTCAGCGCGTTATACCCAATGACATCCACAACCGCTGATTCGTTCATGCGCTTATACATCGTGGGCTTTGCCGGGGGCGTGTGGTGGCTGCAGCAGCAAGCGCAGCTGCCCGAGCTGACCGGTGCCTGGATTGCGGCGCCGGTTGCGTTGATCGCATTGGGCGCAGTATCCGGCGGCTCGCGGCGGTGGCGCTTTGTGCGCCGCACTGCGGCCGCGTTGTGCTGCGTCGCGTGCGGAATAGCGTGGGCCGCGTGGTTTGCGCAGATGCGGCTTGCCGATCAATTGGCTATCGAGTGGGAAGGTGAGGACATCCAGGTCGTCGGCGTGATCGCGACGATGCCGCAGCCTTATGAACGCAGCCTGCGTTTCGAGTTCGATATCGAGCGCGTGCTGACGCCTCACGCAGTCGTTCCCGCGCACGTGGCGATTTCGTGGTGGGGCACGCCCGAGCGCACAGGGCAGCGCGCGACGCTGCCCGAGGTGCGCGCGGGCGAGCGGTGGCAGCTGACCGTGCGCCTGCGGCGGCCGCACGGCACGCTCAATCCGCATGGATTCGATTACGAGTCGTGGCTGCTCGAGCGCGACATCCGCGCGACCGGTTACGTGCGGTCCGGCCCGTCCAACCGGCGGCTCGCGGCGGTCGTCGCGCGTCCCGGCTACTGGATCGAACGCGTGCGCGAGGACGTGCGCGCGCGCATTCAACGCGCGCTCAGCGACGCGCCGTACGCCGGCGTGCTGACGGCGCTCGCGGTCGGCGACCAGCGCGCCATCAGCCAGTCGCAGTGGCAGGTGTTCACGCGCACCGGCGTCAATCACCTGATGAGCATATCGGGGCTGCACGTGACGATGATTTCAGGGCTTGCTTTCGCGCTCGCGTACGCGCTGTGGCGGCGCAGCGCTTGCCTCACGTTGCGCCTGCCTGCGCGCAAGGCGGCGGCAGTGGCGGGGTTGTTGACCGCGCTGGGTTATGCGTGGCTGGCGGGGTTCGCAGTGCCGGCACAACGCACCGTTTACATGTTGGCGGTCGTGGCGGTCGCGTTGTGGTCGGGCCGCATGAACTCGGCGTCGGTCGTATTGTGCGCTGCATTGTTCGTCGTGCTGGCGATCGACCCGTGGGCAGTGCTCGGGCCGGGATTCTGGCTGTCGTTCGGCGCGGTCGCCGTAATCATGTTTGTAACGACCGGCCGCATCGCGCAGGAGCACTGGTTTGCCGCATGGGCGCGCGTGCAGTGGGCGATTACGCTGGCCTTGATTCCATTGCTGCTCGCGATGTTTCAGCAGATATCGCTGGTCTCGCCGCTCGCCAATGCGATTGCCATCCCGGTCGTGAGTTTCGTAGTGGTGCCCCTGACACTCGTGGGCGTGGCGCTGCCTTTCGATCTCGTGCTGCAGCTCGCGCACGCGGTCATGGGCGCGTGCGGCGCGATGCTCGAATGGATGAGCGCACTGCCGCTCGCCGTGTGGCAACAGCATGCGCCGCCGCCGTGGACGGTCGTTATCGCAATGATGGCGATTGCGTGGATGCTGATGCCGCGCGGATTCCCGGCGCGCTGGATAGGAGTAGCGGGACTTTTGCCGTTATTTCTGGTCGAGCCCGCCGCACTCGCCGAACGCACGGTAAAGCTGACGGTGCTCGATGTCGGGCAGGGGCTTGCCGTTGTCGTGCAGACTCGGCATCACTCGCTGCTCTACGACGCGGGGCCCGCGTACGGTCCGCAAACCGACAGCGGTAACCGCATCATCGTGCCATACCTGCGCGCGAGCGGCGTGCGCGTGCTGACCGGCATGATCGTCACTCACGCTGACAACGATCACAGCGGCGGCGCCAATTCGGTGGCGCAGGCAATGGCGCCGGAATGGCTGCTGACGTCGATGGCCGCTGATCACCCGGCGATCGCGCTGGCGGCGTCCGCTAGCCGTTGCGAGGCGGGCGCGCGCTGGCAATGGGACGGCGTGGACTTCGAGCTGCTGCATCCTGCGCCGGACAATTACGCGCGCGAAAAATTTCGCGGCAACGACCGCAGCTGCGTGCTGAAAATCACGGCGGGCGACGCGAGCGTGCTGCTGGCGGCTGACGTCGAGCAGAAATCCGAGCGCGAAATGCTGGCGAGCGTACCGGACAAGCTGCGCGCGCAAATTCTGCTGGTGCCGCACCACGGCAGCCGGACGTCTTCGTCGCCAGAATTCGTCGCGCGCGTGAATCCCGACGTGGCGCTCGTCGCCGCCGGGTTCCGCAATCGCTTCGGCCATCCCAAGGAAGACGTGCTCGACCGGTATCGTGCGCTCGGCACGCGCATTTACCGTACCGATCTCGACGGCGCACTATTGATCGAAATCGGCGGCGAGGCGGCCAAAGTCCAGCGCTACCGCGCGCTGCACCGGCGTTACTGGCACGCGGGGCTCGAGAACCCGGATTTGCCAGATGACGAAGGCGGGTGACTAGGGACGCCGCGGTCGCGCTAGAGCGCGCTCGTGCGGCTTCGCCAGCCATGCCATCGAGCACCCAGCGCCAATCAACGCCATAAACAGGTCAGACGGCGAGACTGCTCACAGGAATGCAATCAGCGCGTCGAGGACCGCGTCCGGCTGTTCGGCCATCAGTGCATGCCCCGCGCCTTCCAGCACAATCGTTTGCGCGTGGGGAAGCAGCTCCTGCAGCGCCTGCGTTGCGCGCAGCGGTGTCATCTGGTCGCGCGAGCCGGCAACCATGAGCACGGGGCACTTCACTTTGCCTATCGCTGCGGCCGCGGGTGCGTAGCTGTTGCATGCGTTGAAATCCGCATACAGGACGTTCGGCGCCTGGCGCTCCATCAGCCGCATGTTCATGCCCAGCATCCATATCCCCGGCGCGGTATTGCCGCCGATCTGCGCGCGGTTGCCGTGCGACCACACGTTAATCATGTCGAGCGCGGAATGCGAGTTCGTCTTCGCCGCATCCAGCAAAGGCGGCGCGACCGGCATCGGCGCCGACGCGCCAAGCAGCGCCAGTCGGGTCACGCGCTGCGGATGGCGCGCCGCGAATTCGAGCGCGATAAGCGAACCCATGCTGTGGCCGGCCAATGCGGTGCTTTCGATGCCGGCCGCCAGCAGCAGTTCGCCTATCCATCCGGCTAGGTCTGCGATCGTGCCGAGCGGGGGACCGGCTGTGCGGCCGTGCCCGGGCAAATCGGGGACCAGCACATTGCGGCCGTGGTAGGCAAAGTAGCGGCATTGCAGCGCCCACGTGCTGTGGTCCTGCTCGCCGCCGTGGATGAAAACGATAGATGGCAGCCGCGGTTCGAATCGGCGGCCCGCCGTGTAAACGTACGTGGAGCGGCCGAGCACGGAAAGTTTCATCGGCGCGGTCAGGCTTTTTGCGAGGCGTAAAGCGCGCGGCCGAGATCCTCGATCAGATCGTCGACTGCTTCGAGCCCTACGGAGAGGCGTATGGTGCCTTCGCCAATGCCTGCTGCACGCAACGCCGCTTCGTCCATACGGAAGTGCGTCGTGCTCGCCGGATGAATCACGAGCGATTTTGCATCGCCGACGTTGGCCAGATGCGAAAAAACGCGCAACGCATCGATGAAGCGCCGGCCGGCCGCGCGTCCGCCCTTCACGCTGAACGTGAAAATCGCGCCGCAGCCCTTGGGCAGCAGCTTTTTCGCGAGTTCATGATCGGGGTGATTCGGCAGCTCGGGATAAACGACCGCGTCGACAGCCGCGTGGGCAGCCAGGAACGCCACCACGGCGCGCGTATTTTCGACGTGGCGCTGCATGCGCAGCGGCAGCGTCTCGACGCCCTGCAGAATGTTGAATGCGGTAGTCGGGCTCATGCACGCGCCGAAATCGCGCAGTCCTTCGCGGCGGGCGCGGAGCAGGAAAGCGGCCACCGTCGACTCTTCATCGAACACCATGTCGTGGAAACCGGCATACGGTTCTGACAGCAGCGCGAATTTGCCGGATGCTTCCCAGTCGAATTTACCGCTGTCCACCAGCACGCCGCCGATCGCGACGCCGTGGCCGCCCAGAAATTTGGTCGCGGAGTGATACACGAGATCGGCGCCGAGCGCGAACGGTTGCATCAGGTATGGCGTCGTGAACGTAGCGTCGACGAGCAAGGGGAGGCCCGCCGCGTGCGCGACTTCGGCTACGCGCGGCACGTTGAGGACGTCAAGGCCGGGATTGCCCAGCGTTTCGCCGAACAGTAACCGCGTATTCGGGCGAATCGCGGCGCGAAACGCATCGACATCGCGCGGGTTTACAAACGTGGTCGCGATGCCGAAGCGCGGCAGCGTGTAATGCAGCAGATTGTGCGAGCCGCCGTACAGTGCGCTGGAAGCGACAATGTGCGACTCCGCGCCCATCAGCGTGGCGATCGCCAGGTGCAGCGCGGCCTGACCGCTGGCGGTGGCGATCGCACCGATGCCGCCTTCGAGCGCAGCGATGCGTTCTTCCAGCACCGAGCACGTGGGATTCGAAATGCGCGAGTAAACATGCCCCGCGCGTTCCATGTTGAACAGAGCGGCGGCGTGGTCAGTGTCTTTAAATACGAAACTGGTGGTCTGATAGATCGGCGTCGCGCGCGCGCCATAAAGCGGATCGGGCTGCTGGCCCGCATGCAGGCTCAGCGTGTCGAAACCGAGAGATTTGGGAGCGGCCATGGGACCTCCATCAAGAGGCCCATTGTAGCAACGGCCGTTTATTCCGCCGGCACGATCGGCCGGCGTCAGCGTGCGCGGCTAAAACTTCCCGTGCAGCATCAGGCCGGGCGCCCGATTCGGCTGCTGCAGACCCAGTACGCCGCTAGGGCTCAACTCGATGATCCTCGGCGAGGTATTCATGTTGAGACCGACGCCGACGCCCCAGTCGTTTTTTCTGTCCAGCGGCACGACCAGGCTTCTGGTCTCACGGTTGTAATCGATGCCATAAGGCAGCGCCAACGCGGCGCCCGAGACATTGCTCGGCTTGAGACCCAGATTGCTGGAACCGAATCTTGCGCGCAGCGTGTCGGAATCGAGATTGATCGGCGGATGCAGATCAGCAGGGGGAACGAGGCCTTCACCGGTGCTTTGCGCGAAAGCAGGTGTCATAACGAAAATGGCTGCCGTGAAGACGGCGCCGGCGATCAGCGGCAGGGCTCGGTCCATCGCGCACCCCCTAACTATTAAGATCTTCATGGGCCGGGCCTGCAACTGCCCCCGGCTGACCCGCATTATCAACCTGAAACTGTGATGTTTTCAACAGTTGCGTATGGCTTTCAAATCGCTATTTTTGGCGGAAACATGTGTGCAAATGGTCGTTTACCAAGCCGGTTGCCTGCATGAATGCGTAACATATCGTTGTTCCGACGAAGCGAAATCCACGATTTTTCAGGTCCTTACTGATTATATCTGATAATTCAGTCGAGGCTGGGACGTCGCGCGGCATTCGCCGTATGTTGCGCAGCGGCGAACCGCCGACGAACCGCCAGAGATAATCGTCGAACGAGCCGAATTCCTGCTGCACGGCAATAAAAGCGTGTGCGTTGCTGATTGTCGATTCGATCTTCAACCGGTTGCGGACGATGCCCGGGTTCGCCATCAGTGCGGCGATTTTCCGCCGGTCGAAGCGCGCCACTTTACGGACGTCGAAGTTCGCAAACGCTGAGCGATAGCCGGCTCGCTTGTTGAGGATCGTAGTCCAAGACAGGCCTGCCTGCGCGCCTTCGAGCGTCAGCAACTCAAAGAGCATGCCGTCGTCATGCACCGGCACACCCCATTCGGTATCGTGATAGCGGGTCATCAGTGGCGTCGAGTCCGCCCACGCGCAGCGCTTGATCATAGGCGTGCATTATCCCAGCAGTTCGAGTCGCGTAAAATATCGGCATGAAAAATATCCCGCATTAGGGTCTTGAAGGCAATGGCTGAACACACATGGCACGCTCCTCTCATTTGACGTTGGTTACCTTGCCGGACGGCGCACGCGGCGCCGCTTGGCTGGCGACGCTCGCGGGCGTTTACGCGCCGGCGGAGGTCGATGCGTTGACGCGCGCAATCGAGTGGCTGAATGCGCGCCTGCAAAACGCTCCCGCAAAGGGTGGCGAGCCGGCGCTCGACCATGCGTTGAACGTGGCGACGATTTTGCGCGAGCTCAAGCTGGATGCGGAATGCCTCGTGGCGTGCCTGCTCGTGCCGGTGGCGAGCGGCCATGACGCGCTGGTCGAGATTCGCGACCGTTTCGGGGCGCGGGTGGCGGAGCTCGCGGACGGCGTTGCGCGCATGGCGATGATCGAAAGCCTGAATGGCGACGGCGCACGGGCCGATGGTCCAGCGCAGCTCGAAGGGTTGCGCAAGATGCTACTCGCGATGGCGCAGGACGTGCGCGTCGTCCTGATCAAGCTCGCCGATCACATGCAGTCGATGCGCTACCTCGTCAAGTGCGACGACGTGCAGTTGCGCCACGACATGGCACGCCTGACGCGCGATCTGTTCGCGCCGCTCGCCAATCGGCTCGGCGTGTGGCAGCTCAAGTGGGAGCTCGAAGACCTGGCGCTGCGCATACTGGAGCCCGAGACTTACAAGCGCATCGCCAGCCTGCTCGACGAAAAGCGCAGCGACCGCGAGCGCTACATCGAGGCGGCGACGGAGCGCCTGCGCGCGGAATTTTCGCGCGCGCGCATCAAGGCCGACGTCAGCGGCAGGCCCAAGCACATCTACAGCATCTACAACAAAATGCGCCGCAAGGCAGTTGCGTTCGACGCGGTTTACGACGTGCGCGCCGTGCGCGTTCTGGTCGACGGCATCGACGAGTGCTACGCGGCGCTCGACGTGGTGCATCGCCTGTGGACGCCGCTGCCGGGCGAGTTCGACGATTACATCGCGAAGCCCAAAGGCAACGATTACCGCTCGCTGCACACTGCCGTCGCGGGCGATGACGGCAAGCCGCTCGAAATCCAGATTCGCACGTTCGAGATGCACCAGCACGCCGAATTCGGAGTTGCCGCGCACTGGCGCTACAAGGAGGGCTCGCGCCATCAGGTCGCGTACGACGAGAAAATCGCGTGGTTGCGGCAGATCGTCGAGTGGAAAGACGAGGTTGCGGACGCGGCGGAGCTCGCCGCGCGGTTTCCGCGCGATCTTTTTGCCGGCACGATTTACGTGCTGACGCCGCAAGGCCGTGTGATCGACTTGCCGCGTGACGCGACGCCGATCGATTTCGCGTATCACGTGCATACCGATCTCGGCCATCGCTGCCGCGGCGCGCGGGTCAACGGCGCGATGGTGCCGCTCAACACGCCGCTCGCGAACGGCCAGCAGGTCGAGGTCATCGTAGCCAAGCAGGGCGGCCCCAGCCGCGACTGGCTGAATCCGGCGCTCGGCTACTTGAAGAGCGCCAGTGCGCGCGGCAAGGTCAGGCAATGGTTCAACCGGCTCAATCATGAGGTGTCCGTTGCGGAAGGGCGTGAGGTCGTCGAAAAAGAATTGCAGCGCCAGGGCATGACGAGCGTCAGCCTCGAGAAGCTCGCGCAAAGTTTCGGCTTCGCGAAACTCGCGGACTTCTTTGCTGAAGCCGGCCGCGGCGAAATCAGTCAGCGCCAGCTGCAAATCGCGCTGCGGGGCGAAGACGCTCCGGCAATCCCGGCGGAAGCACAGCCGCTTGTCAAAAAGCCGCGCGCGCAGCCAGGCGGGATTTTGATCGTCGGTGTCGACAAGCTGCTGACGGTGCCCGCGCGCTGCTGCAAGCCGGCGCCGCCCGACGCGATCATTGGTTTCGTTTCGCGCGGGCGCGGCGTAACCATCCATCGCCGCGGCTGCGAGAACGTCAAGCGTCTCGCGGCCGAGCGGCTGATCGCCGCGGATTGGGGCGCATCAGCCGACGCGACGTTTCCGGTCGACGTCGTAATCGAAGCGGGGGATCGGACCGGCCTGCTGCGCGACATCACGGAGATTTTTTCGCGCGAAGGCGTCAACGTCACCGCCACCAACACGGCGAGTCGCGACGCCTCCGCGCGCATGCGCCTGACGGTCGAGATCGGCAACATCGCCGAATTGAACCGCGTGCTCGCGCTCGTCAGTCACGTCGACGGCGTGACGCGGGTCTTGCGCGGTTAACTGCCGAACGTCACCGTCAGCGGCGCTACCGGCAGCCCGCTGATTTCGGAGGTCCACGTTTCGCCCGCGACAATCGGCAGCGCCGCGGTCAACGTGCCGGTGGTGATCACTTCGCCGGCGGCGAGCGGGGCAAATTGCGGCTGCGTCGCCAGGATGTCCGCCAGAAATGCGAGCGCGAGCGCCGGATGATCGAGCGCGTTGCTGCCGACACCGCGGTCGCGCACCTCGCCATTGCGCGACAACGCGATTTTGCAATCGCGGATCTGCGCGGCGAGCGACGCACGATCTGCGCCGTCGATCCGGTACGGGTCGCCAACGACCAGGCGCCAGTGAAACGATAAATCCGCCGCCGAATCGGCGGATTTGAATTTCCAGTTCAGAAAATGGCAATCGACGATTTCGAAACTCGGCGCGAGCCATTCGACCGCCTGCAATATCGTCGCCGGATCTTTGCACCCCAATGGCACTGGCGCACGCAACTTGAATGCGATTTCCGGCTCGAGGCGGGGCGCGGCGCTGCCGCGCAGCGAGATTGCAGCGCGGTTGTTTTTTGCATACATGAGAGTGCTGTCGTACACGTGCGCCCAGATCGGCGAAGTCGCGCCGTATTCGGCCCAGATATTGCGGTTTGTAAAGCCGATCTTCCGACCGACCGGTTTTTCGCCGCGCGCGCGGCGCATTTCAACCATCGCAGCCGCCACTTCGTACGCGCTCTTCCAGTCGAACTGCGCATGCTGCTCGCTCGGCGGAGGAATGAGCGCACCGCGGTCATACGCATCGAGCAGTTTCTGCGCGGTCGTGCGGATTTCGGATGTAATCAAGTTCGTTGCTCCCGGTTAATTATTTCGCACAGCGAAAACCGATATTGTGATGGCCCGCGGCCGGGTTGCGCGACAGGTTGCGGCCGCGCTGGGTCGTGGTGATTTCACCCGCAGGGGAGTCGTGGCCGCCGCCCCGCGTGCCGCGCACCGGGCCGGCTTTCAGGTCCTCGCGGCTGTCGGACGCGCGATAAGGATAGGGCATATACGCGCTCGACACCCATTCCCACGCATTGCCCGCCATGCCGAGCGCACCGTAGGGACTTGCGCCCGCGGGGAAAGCGTCGGCCGGCGCGGTTTCATTGAATCGCGCACCAAACTGCGCGCGTGTTCGGTCGGGCGCAGCGTCGCCCCACGGATATTTTCTGCGATCCGTGCCGCGCGCAGCTTTTTCCCATTCGGCTTCGGTCGGCAGGCGCAGCCCGCGCCAAGCGCAATAATCGCGCGCGCCGGCCCACGTCGGTTCGACAGCAGGATGATTCGCGTATCCGGCGTCCGCAGTCCACTGCGCGCCGCGCTGGTGGATGCGCGCGTCGCTATCGTCAAAGTCGTAGAGGCGTTCGCCCTGCTTGTTGTGGGTGCCGATCGCATTCAGGAATTCGGCGAATCGCGCGTTGGTCACCGGCAGGCGGTCGATTGCGTACGTAGCGAGCTCGACCTGATGCGCGGGCCGTTCATCGGGCGGGCCATCGTCGCTGCCCATCGTGAAAGCGCCCGCGGGAATCGCTACCATGTCGTGCGGCGCGGCACTGGTTGCGGCGGCGGCCGGTGCGCAAACGAGGGTGCCTGCGACCAGCGGCCACCAGCATCTCACGCCGCGCCTTCCACCACGATCATTTCCGTTTTGGCAGTGCGCTGGCGCAGTGCCTTGGCGTCATGGTATTCGTCCGAGGCCCACCACTGCTTGGCTTTGGCCACGCTCGGGAACTCGAGGACGACCAGCCGCTTCGGCTGCCACGAGCCTTCGAGCGTTTCGCACGCGCCGCCGCGTACCACGAATTTACCGCCGTATGCAGCAAGAGAGGACGGCACTATTTTTTTATATTCGTCATATCCCGCGGGCTCAGTGACTTCGACTTGTACGACGATGTATGCGGACATGATGGTTTCTCCGGGTGAATTCAGCGCGCGGCAACGTCGGCGCAACGAAATGCACTATAAAATGGGTCTGAACCGCCCGCAACTCATGCACCGCGCTTTTTATTTGAACCACTGCGCTGCATCAGGTAGAATTGCCCGCTTTCAGGCGCGTAGCTCAGCTGGTTAGAGCACCACCTTGACATGGTGGGGGTCGTTGGTTCGAGTCCAATCGCGCCTACCAAATCTTGCACACCCGGGCGGTCATTTTCTCTGCTCGATGCGCAGTAGGCGACTGCAACACGGAAAGAGAGCGTTATGACACCGCGAACTAGCAGGTTTATTTTTCGACACTAGTCGTGCTGTTTTTTCGTGATTTCGAAAAAGTGCGGCTGGTCCGCACTTTTTTTTCGTCTTCAGCGATGAGCGAATTGAACCATGCCTAACATAAAACTTCCCGACGGTTCAGTCCGTCAATTCGACCAGCCGGTCTCCGTGGCAGACGTGGCGGCCGCGATTGGACCGGGTCTCGCCAAGGCCGCGCTCGGCGCCAAGGTCGGCGGCGCGCTCGTCGACACGTCGTACGTGATCGACAAGGACAGCGAGCTCGCGATCATCACCGACAAGACTCCGGAAGGTCTCGACCTGATCCGCCATTCAACCGCGCATTTGCTCGCGTACGCGGTGAAGGAATTGTTTCCCGACGCGCAGGTGACAATAGGGCCGGTGATCGAGAACGGCTTCTACTACGATTTTGCGTACAAGCGCCCGTTCACGCCCGAGGACCTCGCGGCGATCGAGAAACGCATGGCCGAACTTGCGAAGCGCGATCTGCGCGTGACGCGCGAAGTGTGGTCCCGCGACAAGGCGGTCGAGTTTTTCAAATCGATCGGCGAGCATTACAAAGCCGAGATCATCGCGTCGATTCCGCAGGGGGAAGACGTGTCGCTGTATCGTGAAGGCGATTTCATCGATCTGTGCCGCGGGCCGCACGTGCCGTCGACCGGCAAGCTCAAAGTCTTCAAGCTGATGAAGCTGGCCGGCGCGTACTGGCGCGGCGATTCCAAGAACGAAATGCTGCAACGGATTTACGGCACCGCGTGGGCGAAGAAAGAAGAGCAGGACGCCTATCTGCACATGCTCGAGGAGGCCGAGAAGCGCGACCACCGGCGGCTGGCGAAGCAGCTCGATCTCTTTCACATGCAGGACGAAGCACCGGGCCTCGTGTTCTGGCATCCGCACGGCTGGACGGTCTGGCAGCAGGTCGAGCAGTACATGCGTCGTGTCTACCAGGACAACGGCTACCAGGAAGTGAAGTGCCCGCAGATCCTCGACCGCTCGCTGTGGGAAAAATCCGGGCACTGGGAGAACTACAAGGAAAACATGTTCACGACGTCGAGCGAGAATCGCGACTACGCGATTAAGCCGATGAACTGTCCGGGGCACGTTCAGATTTTCAACAGCGGGCTGCGCAGTTACCGCGATCTGCCGCTGCGCTACGGCGAATTCGGCGCCTGCCACCGCAACGAGCCGTCGGGGGCGCTGCATGGCATCATGCGCGTGCGCGGCTTCACGCAGGACGACGGCCACATCTTCTGCACCGAGGCGCAAATCGAAGCCGAGGTCGCCAGTTTCATCGAGTTGCTGATCAAGGTTTATCGCGATTTCGGCTTCAACGAAATCATTTACAAGCTGTCGACCCGTCCGGCCAAGCGCGTGGGCGCGGACGAGACCTGGGACGTCGCCGAAAAAGCGCTCGCCGATGCGCTGAACAACAAAGGCGTGCCGTGGGAAACGATGCCGGGCGAGGGCGCGTTCTACGGGCCCAAGATCGAATTTTCGTTGAAAGACTCGATCGGCCGCGTGTGGCAATGCGGTACCATCCAGGTCGATTTCTCGATGCCGGGACGGCTGGGGGCCGAATTTGTCGCCGAAGACAACGCGCGCCATGTTCCCGTCATGCTGCACCGGGCGATCGTCGGGTCGATGGAGCGTTTTCTCGGAATTCTGCTCGAAAACTTCGCCGGCGCACTGCCGCTATGGCTGGCGCCGGTCCAAGTGGTTGCCATGAACATCACCGGCAACCAGGCGGAATATGCCGAAAGGGTAGTGGCCGAATTGCGCCAGGCGGGTTTCCGCGCCGAAGCCGACTTGAGAAATGAGAAAATAACCTATAAAATTCGGGAACATAGTCTGCAAAAGCTGCCTTATCAGGTCATCTTGGGTGACAAGGAGATGGCGGCGCAGACAGTTGCCGTGCGAACCCGCAAAGGCGAAGACCTCGGCCAGATGCCGATCAAGGACTTCGTTAAGCGCCTGCAGGACGAGGCGCAACAGCTCGGGCGCGCGGCATAACTTTTTGATATAGCGGGGTTTTCATATAGCTCAGGAAAAAGAGCCGCGCATTAACGGCGAAATAAACGCTCCCGAAGTCCGCTTGATCGGACCCAACGGCGAGCAGGTTGGCATCGTCTCGATAGCCTCCGCCAATGCGCAGGCGGAAGCGGCAGAACTGGATCTGGTAGAAATCGCCCCGACGGCCGTTCCGCCGGTTTGCCGTGTCATGGACTACGGCAAGTTCAAGTACCGCGAGAGCAAGCGGCGGCACGAGGCGAAGTTGAAGCAGAAGCAGATCATCGTCAAGGAAGTGAAATTCCGTCCGGGTACGGACGAAGGCGATTACAAGATCAAGCTGCGCAACCTGACGCGGTTCCTCGATGAGGGGGACAAGTGCAAGGTAACGCTGCGGTTCCGCGGGCGCGAGATGGCGCACCAGGAATTCGGCATCCGGCTCATCGAGCGGGTGAAAAACGATCTGCAAGAGCACAGCATCGTTGAACAGTTTCCGAAAATGGAAGGCCGGCAGATGGTGATGGTGTTGTCGCCGAAAAAAGTGGCGGTCAAGCCTGCAGCGCCGGCGGCCAAAAAAGAAGCAGTAAAAGAAGCAGCAGGAAAAGCAGCACCAGCGAAAGAAGCGTCATCGAAAGAAGCAGCAAAACCGGCGCCCGCCGTCGTCGCGGCGCCGGCAGCAGCCGAAGTCGAAAAAAAGTAGTCGCAACCAGAAGTAGTTGTCCGGGTTCCCGAAGTCTTCCCCCTGGGAAGCACCCGGCGCTATGTCAGAAAAAGGAGCAGTCATGCCTAAAATGAAGACCAAGAGCGGCGCCAAGAAGCGCTTCAAGGTCGCTTCCAGCGGGCGCATCAAGCGCGGCAGCGCGTTTTTGCGCCACATCCTCACCAAGAAGACCACCAAGCGCAAGCGTCAGTTGCGCGGCGGTACCGGCGTGCACGAAAGCGATCAGCATTCCGTGCATAAAATGCTTCCCTACGCGTAAGGAGACGAACCATGCCAAGAGTTAAACGTGGCGTCACCGCACGCGCCGCCCACAAAAAAGTCATCGCGCGCGCCAAGGGTTTCCGCGGCCGCCGCAACAACGTGTTCCGCGTCGCCAACGAAGCGGTCATGCGCGCCGGGCAATATGCCTATCGCGATCGCCGCAACAAGAAGCGCGACTTCCGCAGCCTGTGGATTACGCGGATCAACGCCGCCGTGCGCGAGCACGGCCTGTCGTACAGCGTATTCATGAACGGGCTCAAGAAGGCCGCCATCACGGTCGACCGCAAAGTGCTCGCGGACATCGCGGTGATGGACAAGCCCGCGTTTACGAAGTTTGTCGAAAAAGCCAAAGCCAGCCTCGGCGTCTAAAGCAGATTCGGCGACACAAAGGGAGGCTGAGCCCGCGCAGGGTGCACAGCCTCCTTTTTTTTCGGATCCCGCGTGGAAAAACTCGACACCATCGTTCAGGAAGCGCTTCTCCTCTTTGCCGGTATCACCGATGCCGCGCAGCTCGAGCACGCGAAGGCGCGCTACTTGGGCAAAGCGGGCGCGCTGACCGAACTGCAGAAAACGCTCGGCAAGCTCTCGCCGGCGGAGCGTCCTGCGATGGGCGCGCGGTTCAACACCGCGAAAGAGCAAATCGAAACAGCGCTGACTGCGCAACGCCAGAAAATCCAGGCCGCGAAGCTCGACGCGCAGCTTGCGCTGGAAGCGCTGGACGTGACGCTCGCCGGGCGTGGCATCCATGCGGGCGGGCTGCATCCGGTTACGCGCACGCTCGAACGGATCGAGAAGCTGTTTCATTCGATCGGCTTCGAAGTGGCCGACGGTCCTGAGATCGAAACTGATTACTACAACTTCACTGCCTTGAACCAGCCGGAGAACCATCCGGCGCGCTCGATGCACGACACGTTTTATCTCGACGACGGCAAGCATCTGCTGCGCACTCACACGTCGCCGATCCAGATCCGCTACATGGAAACGCATAAGCCGCCGATCAAGATCATCGCGCCGGGCCGCGTCTACCGCGTCGATTCGGACGCGACGCACTCGCCGATGTTTCACCAGATCGAAGGGTTGTGGATCGACGAGCACGTGAGCTTCGCGGATTTGAAGGGCGTGGTCGTCGATTTTTTGCGGAAATTTTTCGAGCGCGAAGATTTGAAAGTGCGCTTCCGCCCGTCGTTCTTTCCGTTCACGGAGCCGTCGGCGGAAATCGACATGAGCTTCGGCGACGGCTGGCTCGAACTCGGCGGCTGCGGCATGGTGCATCCTAACGTGCTGCGCAACGTCAACATCGAAGCCGAAAAATACCAGGGCTTTGCGTTCGGTCTGGGTCCCGACCGGCTGGCGATGCTGCGCTACGGCGTCAACGATTTGCGGTTGTTCTACGAGAACGACCTCAGATTTCTCAAGCAATTCAATTGATGCGTCCGGCTTACGCGACCCCATGAAGTTTTCGGAAAACTGGCTGCGGACTTTCGTGACGACGCCGTTGTCGAGCGCTGAGCTCGCCGACGCGCTGACGATGGGCGGCATCGAAGTCGAGGCCATGGAGCGAGCGGCGCCCGCGTTCGAGCGCGTCGTCGTCGCCGAGGTGCTCGACGTGCAGAAGCATCCGGACGCGGATCGACTCACGGTCTGCAGCGTCAGCGCCGGCGGCGCCCCGCTGCAAGTCGTGTGCGGCGCGCCGAACGTGCGCGCCGGGATACGCGTTCCGCTCGCGCAGGTCGGCGCGCAGTTGCCTGGCGTGACGATCAAGCAGGCGAAAGTGCGCGGCGTCGAATCGAACGGCATGCTGTGCTCGGCGAAAGAGCTCGGGATCGCCGACGACGCGGCGGGTCTCCTGATATTGGCCGCGGACGCGCCGGTCGGCGCCGATATTCGGCAGTACCTTGAACTGGACGATCAGCTTTTCACGATTAAGCCGACGCCGAACCGGGGCGACTGCCTGAGCGTCTTTGGCGTGGCGCGCGAAGTCGCGGCGATTACGGGCGGGACACTCAAGCCGGTCGCCGTCAAAGCCGAACAGAAGTTGCCGGACCGGATCGAGATTGCATTGGCGGCGAAGCAGGCGTGCCCGCTGTATTGCGGTCGCGTCGTGCGCGGCGTGGATGCGCACGCGCCTACGCCGCACTGGATGGCTCAGCGCCTCGAGCGCAGCGGATTGCGCAGCATCAGCGCAATCGTCGATGTGACCAATTATGTAATGCTGGAACTCGGCCAGCCGTTGCACGCGTTCGACTTGCAGCATATCGCCGGCGGCATCAATGTGCGTTTTGCGCGGGCCGGCGAATGCATCAAGCTCTTGAACGAGCAGGAGGTCGCGCTCACGCCGGATTTGCTCGTCATCGCGGACGACGCGCAGCCGCTCGCGCTCGCCGGCATC
>Ga0207688_10000710_pt1 | contig 16457 bp, 16 predicted proteins | sample KBSMiscanthusM4_FD_184296 | JGI IMG/M metagenome (GOLD analysis project Ga0207688, IMG submission 184296) | Miscanthus rhizosphere microbial communities from Kellogg Biological Station, Michigan, USA - M4 (SPAdes) (version 2) | ecosystem: Host-associated > Plants > Roots > Rhizosphere ...
ATAGCGTGAATGAGGCGTCGGCCAATTGCGCGGCCATGTGGCGGGAGCAAATCGACCGACTGAAGAGTGAAGCAGAGACCCCGACGGGCGCGCCGGGCGGGGGCCGCAAACGGCGTTAGGGCGTTTTCCACGGCGTGATATGGAAAACGCCGCCGTCATGTCGCTCAACTTTGGCTGGTCTGGTACGATCGTCGACGGGGGCGATCATGCGCCAAGAACCGGACGGTAAAGCCCGTGCCGCGAAGCTGCGCGACCGGGTTCAAAAGCTGAAGCAGGGCGACGCCGACAAAGCGACTAGCGGTAGAGAGACCGACAGCGGACCCAGACCGAGCGAGAGCCCGAACGCCTACGTCGAGCGCCGGATGCGCGAGACGTTGAAAAAGAAATGATGCGATCCGTCCGGACCGATCACGCCAGGCGCGGGATCATCCGGACGGTGTTGTCACGTTCGATCGCGCGGAGTTCCTCGGCGGAGAAACCCGCGCGCTGCAAACCCTGAACCTGCGGGGCGCCGTCGAAGAATGGCGCGTCGGTCCCAAACACGATTTGTGTCGTTCCCACCAGTGTTTTCAGCGCCTGCATGTTGACCGGGTTCGCCGAGCCCGCCGTGTCGTAATAGAAGCGGCGAAGGTGGTACAGCCGCGAATTGGGCGCGGGTGGTTTGGCGAGATTGTCAGCCGTCATCTCTGCGCCGAGCAAACGCCCGGCGACTCCGATCAGCGTTCCTCCGGCGTGCGAGAAGATGAAGCGCACGTCCGGGCAGCGCGTCGCCGTCTCGCTTATGATGAGGCTCGCGATTGTTCGTGTCGTGTCCATTGGATACTCGAGCATCTGGTTCGCGACGCGCGGAATGAGGTTCTGGCAGCACGCAGCATCAGTCGGATGCGTGTAGAGGACGGCCTTGCGGCGATTCAGCTCGGCTAAGACCGGCGCGAAAGACGGATCGCCGAGCCAGGCGCTTCCATAACTGGTGAGCAGGCCCACACCGTCTGCCTTCAACGTGTCGAAGGCGTACTCGATCTCCTTGAGACTGCCTTCGACATCCGGCAGCGGCAGCACGGCAAACAGGCCGAAGCGGCCCTTGTAGTCAGATACCAGTTTGCTTGCGGCGTACTCGTTCATTTCGCGCGCCAGCTTGCGCGCCTCCTGCACGTCGCCAAACCACACACCAGGCGCCGTGATTGAGAGCATCGCCGTGGCGATGCCGACGCGGTCCAGCGCCTCGACGGCGCTTGCGGGCGAGTACCCCTTCCATGCGGCGAGACCGGGAATCGGTGAGGTCGCGTTCTTCGCGTTCAGCGTCGCGTAGAAGCTGGGCGACACGAAATGCTGGTGGATGTCGATCCGTCTGGTCGCTGTTGTGGGCGTTTGCGCCGATGAGGCTGTCTGATTGAAGAGCGGGGCCGAGGCAGCAGCGCCGAGGGCAGCCAGAAAAGTCCGTCGACTGGTAGTCATGGGCGACACAGCATAACGCGAACGCCGTCTCTGCGCCCTGCCGTGAAGCTCCGAAATCACTGTGTTGGAAGAGGGTTTGCACTGCTTTCAGATCCGACTCCGCGGGCAGCCGGTTGTGCTGACTCCTGGACGAGCTGCCCACGCCTGAGTGCATTAGGAGGCTCGGATGACCCTCAGCGCGAGAAATCATTTGAACGGAACGATTGAAGAAATCCAGTTGGGCGACGTTGTCGCGCACATCACTGTGCGCGTCGCAGGTGGCCTGATCGAATCGGTAATTACTCGGAGGAGCGCTGAGGAGATGGCGCTCCAGCAAGGGGACGTCGTGACCGCTGTCGTGAAGGCGACCGAGGTCATGATCTCGAAGCCCTGAGCCTGCTATCGGAACAACGCCGTCAGCCCGCCGTCGACGATCAGCGAGTGCCCCGTCAGGTAGCTGGCCTGATCGGAACAGAGCCAGAGCACGGCGTCAGCAGCCTCTTCGGGGCGTCCGATGCGGCCGAGTGGAATCCTCTTCCTGTACATCTCCTCGGCGGCAGCGGGGTCCTCGGGTGAGATCCGATCGAACACGGTATCGAGCATCGGCGTCGCAAACGCGCCAGGGACGAGTGCGTTGATGCGGATGTTCCGAGACGCACACTCGAGCGCCGCCGATTTCGTCAGAGCAACGACGGCCGCTTTGGCGGCTGCGTAAAACGCACTTTGCGGTGCGCCTCCGAGCCCGGTCACCGACGAAGTGTTGACGATCGCGCCGCCGCTCTCCTGCGCCATCATCTGCCTGACCTCGTGTTTCATGCACAGCCACACGCTCTTCAGGTTCGCCGCGATATGTTGATCGAATTCCCCTTCGTCGAATTCTGTCAGCGGCCGGAACACGCCAACCTCGATCGCCCCCGCATTGTTCACGGCAACATCCAATCTGCCGAAGCGTGCAATGGCCTGCGCGACTAGTTCCTCGACGTCACGTGCCCGCGACACGTCGGCCTGGATGAACTCCGCCTCCCCGCCGTGCGCTCGCACGTGGTCGAGGGCGGCCAGCCCGCGTTCGCGTCCGCGGCTGGCGATCACCACCGACGCGCCTTCGCGTGCGAAGGCGAGAGCCGTGGCTCGTCCGATTCCGGAGCTCGCGCCGGTGACCAAAGCGACCTTGCCCGCGAATCTCTGTCCTTGCGTACTCAAGTTGATGCGACGATGCTACCGGTTTTCCATGCTGTCAACTCGCTGCCGCATGGTAGATGGCTTGGTATATTTCATACCATGACAACCACCATCGACGCGGCGGGCCGCCTGGTGATTCCGGCCGAGATCCGTCGTGAAGCCGCGATCGAACCGGGCACGCCGTTGGACGTCCGCTGGCGCGACGGTGTTATCGAGATCGAGCCGAAACCGCTTGCCGTGTCGCTCGAACGACGGGGCCGTCTCCTGGTAGCCAAGCCGAATCGAAGAATCTCTCGTCTGAGCAGCGCTGCCGTCGAACGCGTTCGCCGCGACTCCAGGCGACGTGGGTAGTTGAGGCGAGTGAAGCGATTTGCTGTCGACACGAGCTGCATGGTTGCCGCTGTGTGCTCGTGGCACGAGCATCACGCCCAGGCTGCCTCAGAGATTGATCGTCGCCCCGCTCGTGGCGAGCAACTGTGCGCTCCTGCGGCGGCATTGGTGGAGTCGTACGCCGTCCTGACTCGACCTCCCCCGCCACACAGACTATCTGCTGCAGATGCGTGGGTGCTCGTCGAAGGCAACTTCGTGAGTGCGGCCACCGTGATCGCGTTGAGCGCGGATCGCATCGTCGATCTTCTCGGGCGAGCTGCGCGAGAGGAAACCGTCGGCGGGCGAACTTACGACTTCGTCATTGGAGAATGTGCCCGCGAAGCCGCGGTCGATGCCCTGTTGACGTTCAATCGACGGCACTTCGAGCCCGCCCCAGCCGGCGTCGCGGTCGTCGAGCCAGGTCAGTAGCGAATTGGCGCGGGCCCGATCACGCCCGCGCCAGGATGACATCGAGGACGACCGAGCGGCCTGAGCGCACCTGATCGAGAGCGCGATGCAGCGCCGGCAGCACCTGATCGGGAGCTTCGACCCGTTCTCCCGCGGCACCAACGACCGCGGCGAGCAGATCGTAACGAGGTGAGGGCGCCAGGTCGGTGCCGACGAAACGGCGACCCTGCACCGAATAACCTTGCGGGTACGCGCTGATCAAGGGCGCCTTGTTTGCGTTGTAGCAGCCGTTGTTGAACACGATCACCAGCAACGGCGCCTCATTCATCTGGCTCGCCCACAGTGCCGCGAGCGGTTCGCCGAAGACGAACGACCCGTCTCCGACGACGAGCACTACGGGCCGATCGCGACGCGCCAGTTTGATCCCGAGTGCCGCCCCCAGGCCCCAGCCGAGCGACGAGCCGCCGCTGCCGAACATGGTTTCCGGTTCGTCCGTATCGAGATGGTTCCAGACCGCCACGTGGCTGGTGAGCGATTCGTCGACGAAGACGCAGTCCGGCGCGTCGCGCTGCAACTGACCGATGCAGTAGCCAAGCCACTCGGTGCTGATGGTCTGGTTCTCGCGACCGGCCATCGCGACCGCTTTTCGCGCCGTACGGCGCTCGTTGTGTCGCACGGTCAACTCAGCCCGCCGTTTCTCGACCCGTTGCCTGACTTCGTCGGTCATCAGGTCGGCGGCGTAGTCGGCTATCAGCTCGAGCGCACGAGCAGAGTCGGCGCGAATGGCCGCCGTGAGTGGAAACGTCCAGAGCGGGATGCGGTCCTTCACGGGATCGAGATCGATCTGCACGATGGTGGCATCCGCGCGCGGGATGACCTGTGTCGGGATGTAAGGTACGTCGCTGTCGAGCACCAGGATCAGGTCGGCCGCCTCCACGAACGGTCCCGGCTGGAAGCCCTGATGCAAAGGATGGCTGGTCGGAAAATTCGTGCGCTCACGGCGCTCGACGATCGGAAGCGCGAGCAGTTCTGCGAGGCGAACGAGAGCTTCGAATCCTTGCCGTGTGCGTCCGCTCGTCGAGGTCAGGACAACGGGCCGCTCGCTACGCACGAGACGATGCGCGAGGTCGCGCAGCGCGGCGGGATCGCCCGCGCCCAGGCGAGCCGGCGGTGCGGCGTCTGGGTTGGGCAGCCTGATGCCGCCGACCTCGGTCATCAGGACTTCGCGTGGCAGCGTCAGGTAGACCGGTCCCGGCGGATCGCTTGCCGCGATCTGCATCGCGCGAGTAATGACTTCGCCCATCTGCTCCGGCCGTCGAAGCTCGTAGTCCCACTTGACGAAGTTACGGACGATACCGTGCTGGTCGAACTGTTCCTGGAGCCAATGGATGTAGGTGTCGCGTGTGCCGCGCAGGCGCGCGTCGGTCGTATACGGCGTACGTCCTGCCGAAATCAGGACCGCCGCGCGTCCGCGCTGCGCGTTGTGCAGCATGCCACCGAGGTTCTGCGTTCCCACATCGACGTGCACCAGTACCGCCTGTGGCCGTCCTGTCGCCTGGTAGTAGCCGTGCGCCGCGGCGAGCGCGACGAGCTCGAACAGGCAGAGCACCGTTCGCGGAATCGGCTCGCCCAGCTGTTCGAGCTTCGAGAGCGCTTCCTGTATGGGAATCGTATCGGTGCCCGGGTTCATGAACAGGCACTCGACGCCGTGCGCCATCAGCGCACGAACGTAGGCTTCGGCCGATTCGGCAGCGCTCGACTCGGCCGGGCGCGCGGGAACTGTGTCAGCAGTCGATTGTGACTTCGTAGCCATGACGGTTGCCTCATTCACTACGGCCCATCATCATACTCATTGCGGAAGCGTGGTTCAGGGCTCCGTTGCCGTCAGTGGCAGCCGCACTCGCATCGTTGTGCCCTCTCCCGTCCGACTCTCGACTGTCAGCGTCGCACCATGCGCGATGACGAGGTTCCGCGCGATGGTCAATCCCAGCCCCGACCCGCCAGTGTCCCGGCCTTTGTAGAAGCGATCGAAGACGTGCGGCAGGTCCTCTGCCGCGATCCCGGGTCCGTTGTCTTTGACCACTACCATGATCGCGTCCGGAAGCGCATGAGCCGTAAGCCACGCTGTGCTGCCTTGCGGCGAGTGCCGGATGGCGTTCGAGAGCAGGTTGGCCATGACCTCCCGCCACCGGATGGGATCGACGGGCACCGACGGAAGATTTGACGCAATATCTGAGTGGACCGTAATCCGCTTGGTTTCTGCCTCGGCCCGGAATGCCGCCGCGACCTCCTCGAGCAGGAACCGGATGTCAGTGTCTTCCTTCTGCAGTGACAGCGTCCCGCTCTCGGTGTGCGCGAGCGTTCGAAGATCGTCCACCAAACGCGCCAGCAGCCGGGTCTCATCGAGGAGTTGTGCGATCTGACGATCGTCAGGCGTGTAGACGCCATCGATCATTGCCTCCAGCCGGCCCTGCATGACGGTCAATGGCGTGCGCAGCTCGTGCGCGATGTCCGCCATCAGGTCGCGTCGCTGCTGACGCTGCCCCTCGAGTCGAATCGTCATGCTGTTGAACGCACGAGCCACGGAGCGGAGCCATGGCGGACCATGCTCGGTAACTCGCACGCTGAAGTCGCCGCTCGACACATGCTCCGCGGCGGCCACGACGTCCCCCAGCGGCCGCCCGACACGGCGCATCGTCGCCGCGAACAGTACCAGGAAGACAAACAGCACCACGACGGGCCAGAGCAGGCTCGCGGTCTGGAGGGTGTTTTCGCCGAACGCCTGTCTGAGCAGCGTGAGGAAGCCATACGCGCTGAGCGCCAGTACGACGGCGAAGAACGCGGCTACTCGAATCAGAAAGAAGTGGCGTCGCGGTCCCCGATGTCGATGTGACGGCCAGCGCTGATTCATGTCTCCGCACACTTGTAACCCACTCCATACACAGTGAGCACATACCGCGGGTGGCGCGGATCGCGCTCGATCTTGCGCCGGATGTTCTTGACGTGTGCGTCGATAGCGCGGTCGAACGGCTCACCGTCCTCACCGCGGAGGACATCGAGGAGCTGGGTGCGCGTGAAGATGCGGCCCGGATGACTCGCCAGAGTGCGTAACAACTGGAATTCCGTGGCCGTGAGATCGACCGGTTTGCCGCGCACGGCGACATTCATGCGAGGCAGATCGAGAGTGAGATCGCCGATGCGAAGCAGATCGCCGGCGGGGCGAGCCGCGTTCGTGCGACGAAGGACGGCACGCACACGCGCCACCAGCTCCCGCGGGCTGAAGGGCTTGGTGATGTAGTCGTCAGCGCCGATCTCGAGCCCGCGAATGCGATCCGCTTCTTCGACCCGCGCCGTGAGCATGATGATCGGCACCGTGAATTCACGGCGGAGACGTGCAGCAACCTCGAATCCGTCCATGCGTGGAAGCCGCAGATCGAGAACCACAAGGTCGGGCTGCTTGGTGGTCGCGAGGGCGAGTGCGTCCTCGCCGCTCCCCGAGACGAGAGCGGCGAATCCCGCGTGCCGCAGGTAGTCCGCGGCGATCTGCGCGATCTGCGGATCATCCTCGACGATCAGGATCGTCTGCAGACTGACCCTCCTTCATCCGATCGTGCGCGCGACGATGCCATTCGTCGAACGATGGTGGAATCCCGCCTGGCCCGGCGTAATACCTGTGGCGCCACGGGCCACCCCACCACAGGCCGCGCAGCAGCACGAACCAGAGCAGGACGAAGAACAAGATCGGAAACCCAAACCCGAATTCCCACGGCCGCCAGTAGGGATACCCATAGGGTGGGGCGGGGACGCCCTGCGCAACCGCAGTCTGCGCCAACCCATGCGACACCCCGACGTTATACGTCATGAACCCGGCGAGCGCGCTCAGCAGCACAGCGGCGAGCACGAAGAACCAGGCGGACCGCGTTCGTGAACCGTTCATGCGAAACCTCCATGAAGGCAGTCTGCCGAGTAATTGTGAAGTGAAGATGAAGACACTCCGGCCCGTATAATCGCTCTCGATGTCCGATTCGAGACTCCGGATCGAGGAACGTCAGACCAACGGTGTCACCATTCTCTTTCTCGCAGGCGAGATGCTGCTCGATGATGGTGACCTGGCGTTTCGGCGCTGTATTCACGACCTGATCGAGCGCGGCAGGGTGCAGATTCTGGTGGACCTCGCCGACGTGACTTACATCGACAGCTCAGGCGTCGGCATGATGGCCGCGAAGCTGAAGACGGTGAGAGAGAAGGGCGGGGACATGAGATTGCTGCGACTCAATTCCCGCGGACATCGTCTCTTCAGCGTGGCAAAGCTGCACACGGCATTCGAGATCTTCCAGGACGAAGCGATGGCGCTTCGCAGCTTCGAGCTTCGTCCCAGGGGCTAGTTCCTGTCGCCGTCCTGAGGGTCGTCCTGGTTGCGCTCGCTGCGTCGCCCGGGTGGACCGGGAACCGGCGTTCCTGGAATGCCGCCAAGTTCGCGGATCGCTTTAGCCGTCTCCTCGTGTGCGACGCCGGCGCTGCCGCCGAAGCCGAAACCGCCGGCCAGTCCAAGCGCGGTATCGAGCGCCGTATACCCCCGCTTGTCCTTGATATCGAGCTTGAGCCCGTTGTCGTGGAGAAATCGCACGACGTCGGTCCAGCCCCAGAGCGCGGCGCCATGTGCAGCAGTGCGTCCCTGGGTGTCTACGCCATTGATGTCAGTTCCGGCCGCGAGCAGGAGGCGGATGGACTCGATCGCTTCCTTCTGCGTCTTATTACGGCCCGTCATGTCCTCTTCGCGCGCGGACACGTTCGCCGCCATCATGATCGCATTGACCTGACCGCGCGAGGTGACGGCTTTCGCGTTGGCGCCCTTCGCGAGCAACATCTTGATGACGGGCACATCTCCGGCTTTGGCGGCCCGCAAAAGCGGCGTCGTGCCAGCCCCCAGGACTCCATCACCGCCGCGATCGAGTTTCGTTCTATAGGGAACCTGTGCGCGCAGCGGAATGTCCACGCGAGCACCGCGGTCGAGGAGTCTGGTGATGATGTCCATGCTGCTCAGCGTGTCGTCGGTTTCACGAGGAGCGGGGCGGTTGGACGAGGGCATCGTATGTGCGTCGACGGCGGCAAAGAGAGCTGTGCGGCCGACCTTGTCCTGCATGTCAAGGTTGGCTCCGCCGTCGATCAGGGCGCCCGCGACGTCGAAGTGTCCGTTGATGAGCGCGATGATCAGCGGCGTGTACTGATCGGGATCGACGATATTCGGGTCGCCGCCAGAAGAGAGGAGCACCTTCGTGCAGTCTACGCACCCCTCGCGCGCGGCGAAGAGCAGCGGCGTCAGACCGCCTGGTGGAAGCCACTTGTCGCGCGGCTCCGACGTGCGCTGACGCTCCCAGGCAATGATCGTCGATCGTGCGTTGACGTCGGCGCCCGCCTCGATCAGCGCACGCATGACGTCGGGGTGGCCCTCGGCCGCGGCCCACATGAGCGGTGTTTGCCCGCGCCAGCTGTCGCCGGCATCGAGCGACGCGCCGTGCGCAATCAGAACCTTGGCTGCGTCAACTTTCCCGGCGTGCGCGCAGGTGTGGAGTGCCGTTTCCCCGTACGGGCCGGTCGCGTTCGCGTTCACGCCGGCGGCGAGGAGCTTCTCGACGATGGCGGCACTGCCGCTTTCACAGGCCAGCGCGATCGCGGCGATCCCGTAGCGGTTCGTTGCCTTGACGTCGGCGCCTCCGCGAATCAGCCGGTCGACCAGCGCCGTGTCATTGTTGCGCACGGCCCAGTGAAGCGGCGTCGTGCCGTCGGGTTCGGCTGCGTTCGGATCGACCTTCTTGGACAGGAGCGACAGCGCCGTCGCGGTGTCGCCGGTCTTCGCGGCCTGCACGAGCCGTTGATCCTTGACGGCAGTCTCAGCGGCATACGACGAGGCTGCGAGTAGCACGACGGTCGAGATGACAAGGGCTATACGCATAGATTTGCTATGTCTTTACAGATTCGTTAGCAACCCCGAACTGTCGCCGAGCGATTCCTGCTTCACGCCGACCTTGTCGAGCATCGTGACCAGCAGGTTCGTCATCGGCGTGTGATCGGTGTACTTGAGATGACGTCCACCTTTCATGCGTCCTGCAGCTCCACCGATGACGAGGTTCGGCAACGGGAAGTGGTCGTGCGCGTTGCTGTTGCTCATGTTGCTGCCATAGAGCAGCACCGCGTGATCGAGCAGTGACCCATCGCCATCCGGTGTGTTCCTCAGCTTGTCGAGGAAATAGCCGAATTGCGAGATGTTGTACGTCTGGATCTTGACGTTCTTCTCCATCTTCTCCGCCCGGTTCTGATGGTGGGAGATGGCGTGATGTCCGTCAGTGACGCCGACCTGCGGATACGTTCGGTTGCTGACCTCGCGCGAGATCATGAACGTCATCACGCGAGTGACATCGGCCTGGTAGGCCAGTGCCATGAGGTCGTACATCAGCTTGATGTGCTCCTCGTAATCGAAGGGTACGCCGGCCGGCCGCGCCGGCAACGTCAGATCCTCGTCCCCCTGGCTTTGCTCCGCGCGCTGGATCCGCCGCTCGATCTCACGCACGTTTTCGAGATACTGCGTCATCATCTCGCGGTCAGACGGACCGAGCTGCACCTGCAGGCTCGCGACGTCCCTGGTGATCGCGTCGAGGATGCTCTTGTCCTCCTTGATGCGCGCGAGGCGCTCGGTCGCGCTGCCACCCTGGCCAAACATCCGCTCGAACACCTTGCGCGGGTTGATCTCCATCGGCATCGGTGTCGTCGGTGTGCGCCACGACAGCGTGTTCATGTAGATGCAGCCGTAGTCGCGATCGCACGAGCCGATGAGTCCCGAGTGGTCTTCCGTTGCCAGCTCCATCGAGGGCAGCACGGTATCCTGGCCGATCTGCTGCGCCGCGATCTGATCGGCCGTCACGCCAGCATAGGCATCGACACCCTGCGTGGCCTTCGGGCGCACGCCGCTCAACCATGTGGTCGGACTCAGCGAGTGAACGGCGGTCGTGTCCGCGGCGCGATGACCGAGTCCGCTGACGACGTTCAGGCGATCCCGGAAGGGCTCGAGCGGCTTGAGGATCGGCGTGAACTCGAAGCCGGCGCCTTCGGTCGCGGGCGTCCATTTGTCCATGATCGCGCCGTGCGGCACGTAGACGAACCCAAGCCGGGGGAGAGGCTTTGCCGCAGTCTGCGCCAGCAGTGTCCGCGCAGGAATCATCGAGTCGAGCAGCGGGAGCGCAAGGCTCACACCGACGCCCTTCAGGAATGTCCTGCGCGGCAAATGTTTTCTGGTGACGAACATCAGCTCTCCCCCTGTGCCTTCTTCATCTGGAACGGTGCGCTCTTCACGATGCCGAGCACGAGTGACGACCACTTGTAGTTGCTCTGCGCGGCTTCGCGAGAAATCTCGCGGACCAGCGGCATATCGGTGTAGTCGAGTCCTCGACCCAGGCCGTAGGTCATCAGCTTCTCGGTCACGGTCCGCACGAACATGTCGGGATGCTTGTTCAGCGCGTGACGAAGCGCGACCGGCCCATCCACCTTGGTTCCGTCGGCGAGCTGCCCGATCGGGTCGACGGCGCCGCCCTGTTCCTTCACGCGCCATTCGCCGACGCCATCGAAGTTCTCGAGCGCAAACCCCAGCGGGTCCATCACCCGGTGACAGGTGGCGCACGTCGGCGTCCGTCGGTGCGCTTCCATGCGCGCGCGCAGCGATTGCGCCTCCTGTCCCGGCTCGTTGTCGTTGAGCGTCGGCACATTGGGCGGCGGTGCCGGAGGAGGAGTGCCGAGTACGTTCTCGAGAATCCACTTGCCGCGCAGTACGGGCGAGGTGCGATTCGGATAGGAGGTGACAGTCAGGATGCTGCCCTGGCCGAGCAGACCGCGCCGCGCTTCCTGCGCGACGTGCACGCGACGGAAGTGACTGCCGTAGACGTTCGGGATGCCATAGTGGCGCGCGAGGCGTTCGTTGACGAACGTGTAGTCCGCGTTCAGCAGGTCAAGGATGCTGCGGTCTTCACGCACGATGCTCTGAAAGAACAGCTCGGTCTCGGTTCGAAATGCGTCGCGGAGCTCGTTGTCGAAATTCGGGAAGTCCCCTGGGTTCGGGATGTGGCTCTTGAGATTGCGCAGCATCAGCCACTGGCTCGCGAAGTTGTCGACGAGCGCGCGTGAGCGCGGATCGGCCAGCATGCGCCGCACCTGCTGTTCGAGCACAGCCGGCCGGCTCAGTCTGCCTTGTGCGGCCGCATCGAGGAGCTGATCGTCGGGGATCGAGCTCCAGAGAAAGAACGACAAACGGGTCGCGAGCTCGAGATCGGTGATCTTCGCCACCGCAGGGCGGGTCCTGTTCTGTGGACCCGCCGTTGTCCTGTCGTCTGGCCCCGCCGCATCTGGAGATGTTTCCGTCCGGAAGATGAACTTGGGATTCGCCAGGATCAGCCGCAGCCCTTGCTCGACGCCGTTGTCGAACGTTCCCTTCGCGCGACCGTCGGCAAAGCGCTGCAGGACCGGGTCGAGATCGGCGTTCGTCACAGGGCGTCGATACGCGCGCCGCGCAAGACCAGACAGGATCGTCCGCGCACATGTCGCCTCGTCGGTGGGCTTGGATGGTTGACACGTGAATATGCGACGACGGCTCGGTGTGTCGCCGGGCCCTTTCGGATCGAACGGACCGGTCACGCTGACGAAGTCGATCAGCGGCAGACCGTTCATGTCCTGCAGATCGTGATTGCGCTCGTGCGGCTGCAGCGGTTCGTCCGACTCGGCGTGATTCCGTTGGATGAACGTCACGCCAACGATGTGCGGCCCCGCCTTGACGAAGACGCGCTTCTTGAGGCGCTCATCGATCTTGTCGGCGGTTGCAGACATGGCCAGGTCGGAGGCGCGGTTATCCTCCTCGCCGCCTACCTGCGCCACGAACACGCGTTCACCGTCGATGCTGATCTCGACCTGGTGCGCGAACTCGAGGCCCGTCAGGTAGCCGACGATGTTGCGGAGAAGCTTGATGCTGAACTGGTACTCGGCATCCTGCGGGAAGTTGTGCTTGAAGAGCAGGCCTCCACGGGTGCCGAGCGGCAATCCCTCGACGTGATCCTCCTGCCCATCGTCGGGAGGAACACGATAGTCCGCGCGAAGGAGGTCGGTCTCGGTGCCCACCGCCAGGCTGCTGATCGTTCGCGCCGCGGCCAAGTACTGCTCGAGCAGCGACGGCGAGATACGAAGCACGCCGGCGATGTTGTCGAAGCCATGGCTCTCATCGTCTGCGGGCAACAGGCCTGTGACGTCCACATCGATGGCGAGCAGATCGCGAATGGCGTTGCCGTACTCGGTCCGGTTCATCCGATGAACCGGCTTGTGACCTGGATCTGGTGAGCGAAGTGCGCGTTCGTCGATCGTCTTTTCGATCGTTGTCGCAAAGGTCTCGAGCGTCGCGGCGTCCGGCCGTGGCATCCCCTGTGGCGGCATCATGCCGCCGCGCAGCTTCATCGCGACTTTTTCCCAGAGCTCGGCGTGGGCCGCCGCTTCAGCTGGGTTCGCATCTTCGAGCGAGAGCCCGGCCGTCTTCGCGCGAGCGTTGTGACAGGTGGTGCAGTACTTTTGAATCAGAGCCTGATCGCGCACGGCCGGAGGTGCAGTGGGGGCGGATTGAGTTACCGGCGCCGATGCCACAGTTGGCGTTTGACCCTGCGGAGCGGCCGGATCGGCTTGCAAGCCGCTCGAGCCAGCGGCAAGCACCCACACGACACAGCTCACGAGCAGGCAAACGCGGCCCATCGACACTCCAGACACACAAACACTTACGCCCGGGGGGCGCGATCTATAACCAGCCAAGGGCGGCCTCTTAACATGGGTCGGAGAAGGCTCTTGGCTAGTGCCAGTATCTTTGGTGCGCCGTCGCGCACGTCCCTGACCGCCCGTCCCGGGGCGGACCAGAATACCTATTATGACTCGCAAGTGGCTGTGCACGCTAGGGATACTGGTCTGTGGAGGCACGTCCTTGGGCAGCCGAATGCCGACAGCTCCCGTCGTTCAGACCGGATCGCGCATCACTGAGTAATAGACTATGGGCCGCTCTATCTGGGGATAATTCATTCGCTTTCCTGAGCTTCCGATGACATTCAACCAACTCCCGATCTCCAACTTCCAGGCACCGCGGGCGGAACGTGGGACCAATCGGCTCCTGAGCGCGGCCGTGTGGATTGGTATTGCGGTGGCCGGCGCTGGTGCGTTGGGGTACGTCGCCCTGGAGCGTGGCGAGACGATCAGCGCGGCATGGCTCGTCGTCGCCGCCGTTTGTTCGTATCTCGTCGCGTACCGGTTCTATTCGCGCTTCATCGCTGAGAAGGTCTTTGAGCTGGATCCGAAGCGCGCCACTCCGGCCGAACGCCTCGACAACGGTCGCGACTTCGTGCCGACGAACCGGTGGATCCTGTTCGGCCACCACTTCTCGGCCATCTCGGGCGCCGGTCCGCTGGTCGGTCCCACACTCGCCGCGCAGTTCGGTTTCCTTCCCGGGACGATCTGGCTGATCGCCGGCGTCGTGCTCGGCGGCGCGGTGCAGGACTTCCTGATCCTGTGTGCGTCGATGCGGCGTGACGGCAAGTCGCTCGGTCAGATCGCGAAGGAGGAGGTCAACCCAGTCGCCGGCCTGGCGGCGATGGTCGCCATCTTCGCAATCATGATCATCCTGCTCGCCGTGCTGGCGCTCGTCGTCGTCAACGCGCTGCGCGACAGCCCGTGGGGACTCTTCACCTTGTCGATGACGATCCCGATCGCGTTGCTCATGGGGTGGTGGATGAACGCGGTCAGGCCGGGCAAGGTGGCCGAGGCCACGGCCATTGGCATCCTGCTGCTGTTCGTCGCGCTGATCGGCGGTCAGTGGGTATCACAGAGTCCGACGTGGGGACCGGCATTCACCTGGTCGGGCACGAGCCTCTCGTGGGCCATCATGGTCTATGGCTTCATCGCATCGGTGTTGCCTGTGTGGCTGCTGCTCGCGCCACGCGACTATCTCTCGGCGTTCATGAAGATCGGCACCATCGTGATGCTTGGTGTGGCCATCATTCTCGTGATGCCGCCGCTGAAGATGCCGGCCGTCACGCAATTCATCGACGGCACCGGTCCGGTGTTCGCCGGCAAGCTGTTTCCGTTCGCGTTCATCACCATCGCATGCGGGGCGGTATCCGGGTTTCATGCGCTGATTTCGAGCGGCACATCGCCCAAGATGCTGAGGTGCGAGCCTGACGCACGGCTCGTCGGCTACGGCAGCATGCTCGCCGAATCACTGGTCGGCGTGATGGCGATGATCGCCGCGGCCACGCTCGATCCGGGCGTGTATTTCGCGATGAACGTTGGCCCCGCGACACTGGGTACCAACTCGGCGAGCGCGGCACAGGCGATCGCACAGTGGGGCTTCACGGTGAGCCCGCAGCAGCTCGATACGCTCGCTGCGCAGATGGGTGAAGCCACGCTGCTCTCGCGCACCGGCGGCGCGCCGAGCCTGGCCGTCGGCATGGCTGGTATTCTCGGCAACGTGTTCAGCGGCGCCGGTCTCGCCATCTGGTATCACTTCGCCATCATGTTCGAGGCGGTGTTCATCCTGACGACGATCGATGCGGGTACCCGCGTCGGGCGGTTCATGTTGCAGGAGTTGCTTGGCCACATTTCCGAACCGCTCGGACGCACCTCGTGGTACCCGAGCATCCTGTTCTCGTCTTTCCTGGTCGTGATCGCCTGGGGCTATTTCCTCTATCAGGGCGTGGTCGACCCATTGGGCGGCATCAATTCGCTCTGGCCGCTCTTCGGAATCGCCAATCAACTTCTCGCGGCGGTCGCACTGTGCGTGGCGACAACGGTACTGGCGAAGATGGGTAAGCTGCGCTACTCGTGGGTGCCGTTGCTTCCGCTGGCGTGGCTGGCGTCGGCGACGCTGACGGCGGGTTGGCAGAAAGTGTTCTCGCCCGATCCCAAGCTCGGCTTCCTCTCGCACGCGCAATCGCTGGCGGGCTCCACGAATCCGGCAGCCGCGCAGATGATCTTCAACGATCGGATCGACGCAGCGCTCGCGTTGTTCTTCATGATCATCGTGGTGGTCGTCATCCTCGCGTCGGCGCGCGAGTGGTATCTCATCGCGGCGGGACGCAAGACGCCGAAGGTGAACGAGGCTCCATTTGTCGAGTCGCGGCTGGACGCTGCCAGAGCATAGGGCGACGTTCCGGGTTCCGGTTCCGAGTTCTGAACCGACCAAGAACACCGACCAAAAAGCCGAACCCAGAACACGAACCGGGAACCTGGCACTCGGAACGAGGAACTGTTAGTTGTCGAGCACCAGTCGGAACCCGCGGCCCTTCGACATCCGGTAGGTCGAAAAGCCTCGCCGGTCCAGCGTCAATACTTCCACGATGCCGAGTTGCTCGGCGGCGCGGACCAGCGTGGCGTCGGCGAAATCCATCGGCGTATCGGCGTATTTCTTCATGAGAGCGGCCGCCTCGGCGATGCGAGGTGGCTGCAGCATGTCGACGATCTGCACTCGTGCCCTCGCGAGCAGCTCGGCGAATGAGAGTGGGCCGTCCGGCGCATCGCTCACGAAGTACATCACTTCGGTGACGACGGCCCCCGTGGTCATGAGCTGACCGGAGAAGCCGTCGAGACACGCGGCCACGTCAGTGTGGCTGGAATCGGTCCGGTCGAGATAGGAGACGAAGGGTCCCGTGTCGACGAGCCATTTCTTCATCGCCAGTTCCGATCCCGGATCCGCCCCTGCCAGCTCCTCTTCTTGCTCGATAGAGCGAGGCGCCCCTTCAGGTGGCCGATGTTTCGCGCCAGCGGCTGTTCATCCAGACCCCGGTCTATCAAGTTGCGTACGAGCTCCGACCGTGTCACGCCGAGTGCTTCTGCTCTCGTCGTTAAAGCTTTGTCCTGGGAGTCGGGCAGCCGTAAGGTCAGTGTCTTACTCACGACTCAGATCGTAACACGGACGTAAGACACACCCTTCGGATCAGCGCGGCGCCGGCTCACAGCGCCTCAATCGTCAGCGTCGTGTCGGCGTCCTTCCACGCCTCGTCGAA
>Ga0207688_10000712_pt1 | contig 16453 bp, 15 predicted proteins | sample KBSMiscanthusM4_FD_184296 | JGI IMG/M metagenome (GOLD analysis project Ga0207688, IMG submission 184296) | Miscanthus rhizosphere microbial communities from Kellogg Biological Station, Michigan, USA - M4 (SPAdes) (version 2) | ecosystem: Host-associated > Plants > Roots > Rhizosphere ...
GATGACCGTGGCCAGCACCACGGCGCCCAGCAGGGGACAACTTCGGCGTCTACAGTCCCGAGCTCTGGCACCTCACACGCAGCAGGCCGACGATCCGTGTTGACGTGCACGCCTCAACGAATCGGGCCGTGCCACCGCACCGGACCAACGACGATCGCGGGCGCGGGCGCGGGCGCGGGCGCGGACACACGATGCCGCACCGGAATGCGCACCGGTCGCTGAGCACGGTCGTGGGCGGCCCGTCGGTTCGGGTCGCGCAGGAGCTCGTAGGCCTCGCGGAGCGCGGCGAACTCTGCCGCGGCCGCCTGCGTGTCGTCCGGCCGAACGTCCGGGTGCAGGCGGTGTACTGCCCGGCGATAGGCACTCGTCAGCTCGCCCCGGGTGGCGTTCGGCTCAACCCCCAGGACCTCGTACGGATCGTGCACGGACATCCCTGGCCCCACTAGCGCTCGCTCGTACAACATCCTACGTGGGCGGCGCCGCTATGGCCCCAGGACTCGTCTACCTGACTCTCGTTCGCGTGCAGGTTGTCCGGACGGAGGTGGAACCGGTCGACGTCGCCAGTTGGGCGACCCGCGACCGGGGCGGGTTCGACGTCGCCTTCGAGTCCTCGGCAGCAGCGCCGCAACGCCCGACCGGCTGGCCACCCGCCAGCGGCTGGGGGCACGACAGCGCCGACGCAGTCGAGGCGATCGCGTGCCGATGCAGATGATCCTTCTCACGGCGACCGGGTTCTGGACGGCGGCCGGGTGCGGTCAGCGGCCGACGGCTTCGAGGATGAGACGGGCCGTTTCGGCGCCGGAGAAGTTCTGTTGGCCGGTGACGAGGTTGCCGTCTCGGATGGCGAAGGAGCGGAACGCGCCTGCTTGGACGTAGTTGGCGCCGAGTTTGCGGACCTCGTCCTCGATGCGCCACGGCATGATGTGGGTGCCTTCGGGCAGGGCGCCCGCTTCCCAGGTCATGCGGTCGGCCGCGTCTTCCTCGACGTTGGGGAAGCCGGTGACGGTCTTGCCTTCGACCAGGGGGCGCCCGTCGGAGAGCCGGGCGTAGGCGAGGACGGCGGTGCCGTGGCAGAGCGCGGCGGTGACCTTGCCGCTCTCATAGAAGGAGACGAACTTGCGGTGCAGATCGGTGGCGTCGGCGAAGGTGAACATCGGGCCTTGGCCGCCCGCGACGACCAGCACGTCGTAGTCGTCGACGTCGAGCTCGGCGATCGGGCGGGTGTTCTCGATGAGCCTGCGGAACGCCGGGTCGTTCTTGTAGCCGCGCGAGATCTGGTCCTCGGCCTGCCACCCGCCGGAGTCGTCGGGGTCGCTCATGGCGTCCCACGCGCAGCTGCCGCCGTCCGGGGAGTAGATGTCGGTCTGCCAGCCTGCTTCGGTGAACGCGTAGTGGGGGTGGGTCAGCTCCGACCACCAGAACCCGACCGGCCAGCCGGTGGAGGTGGAGACCGCGGCGTTGGAGATGACGATCGCCGCGCGCTTGGGCTTGGCGGGGTTGACGGGGTTGAGGTCGCTGTGGCTCATGGGATCTCCTTGGATTCCAGCGGGCGGGCTGCACGCGCTCGGGTGTTCACGGCTCTCCGGAGGTGTTGTCGGCGGTGTCGTCGTCGGTGTCGTCGGCGGCGGTGAGCAGCCGCAGCCCGAGCCGGCGGCCCCAGCCGCGGCCGAAGGCGAGCTGGAACCACAGGCGAGCCAGGGCATCCGTGGTGGCCAGTGCCGCGGGACCGTCGCCGATCCACACCGGCCGGAACCCGATGTCGGCGACGGCCGTCTCGACCAATGCCCGGGATGGCCCGTCGGGCCCGGCGTAGGGCATGTCGCTGCGCTGGGCGCCGAACATCGGCCGCGCCATCTGCTCCCAGCCGGTGCTGTTGAACGCCCGGAACACGACCGCGCCTGCCGCGGTGAAGGTGTCGACGTGGTGCAGGACCGCCGCGTCCGGGGCCAGCACGTTGGTGGCGTCCACGACCACGTGCTCGGCCACGCTGCGGCCGAGCGCCGCGACGAGGTCCTCGACCCGCTCGCCCGGCACCGTGACCACCGTGAGCTCGGCGCCGCGGACGGCGTCGGCGTGGGTGGCGGCGCGGGCTGCGCCGGTCTCCGCGACCGCTGCGACGACCCGGTCGGCGCCGGGGTCACGGCTACCCAGGATCACTTCGTGCCCGGCGCGGGTCCAGCGGGCGGCCAGCGTGCGGCCGACGACCCCCGCGCCGAGCACCGCGATCGCCGTCATGACGCGGTGCGGCGCAGGTGCCGCGGCGTCATCGTGCAGGAGCCTGCGACCACCGGGGTGAGCACCCGCGGCATCGGCGGGCGTCTCATGCTCGACTTCTCGTCCATGACGTCAGTTTGCTTGAACTCAATCTAGTTATGCAAGGTTCTGGTGCCACACTTGTTGCTGTTCGCTTTCGGCGAGCGGTACGGTGCGCCGATGCCCCGCCGCTCCCCCACGACCCGTCGTGCGGGGCCCGCCGCCGACGCGGGGCGCGTGCAGGACTCGGTGGACCGGATCGTCGCCGAGTGGGGCACCGAACGGCCGGAGCTGGCCGTCGGCCCCGTCGAAGTGCTCACGCGGCTGAGCCGCATTCGCACGCGGGTCGACGACGAGCTCGCCGCCGTGTTCGCGCAGTACGACCTCTCGGCCGCGGACTTCACCGTGATCGCCGCGCTGCGCCGCGCGGGCGCGCCGTTCACGCTGCCGCAGAGCGTGCTCATGGCCCGCCTCGGGCTCACCTCCGGCACCGTCTCGGTGCGGCTGGGTCGACTCGAGGGCAAGGACATCGTCACACGCGTCCCCAGCAGCGACGACGCCCGAGGAGTACTGGTAACGCTCACCGAGAAGGGCGAGCACCTGTTCGACCGCGTCGCCCCCGTCCACCTCGCCAACGAAGACCTCCTGCTCTCCGCGCTGAACCCTGAGGAGCGCAGCCAACTCGCCGCGCTCCTGCGCAAGCTCCTCGTCGCCTTCGAGCACGAAAGCTCCGCGAGCCCGCTCGGCTTCACCGTCGCCCCCGCGCACCTCGCCCGACGCGCGCGAGCGGCCGTCGGGCTCTCGGACCAGCCCGGACTCCTCGTCCAGGGCGTCCAGGCCGGCAGCCCCGCGGAACAGGCAGGACTCCGCGCCGGAGATCTCCTCGTGCGTCTCGACGACGACACCACACCACTGCTGTCGTGCGTCGATCTCGCGGCCGTCACGGCCGCGGCGTTCGCCGACGAGCGACCGCTGATCCTCCAGGTGCTGCGCGGCGAGGAGCCCCGTACCGCGACGATCCGACCGAGGAAGGCGCGCTAGACGGCGCACGCCCAACGCTGACCGCCGAGTCGAGCCCAGCGAGATCGGCCGGCTCGCCCGGCGCCAGCCCTGCACGCTGCCCGATGCGACCGTGGAAACCGCGCTCGTCTGCCTCGAGATCTACCGCCGAGACGGGAACTGGCGACTCCGCGCCATCGGACAAGGCTACGCCGACGGCCTGGCCGGGCTCGCCCGCAACTTCGGCGTCGACGTCGCCTGACACCGGCTCGACACCCGTACCGGCGCCGATCAGCTCCGGCGCGGACAGCCGGTCACAGGCAATCACGCCAGGGATCGGGCTTAGCGCGCCCTAACCGGCCCGTAGACGACCCGCCGACCCATCCTCGACCCTTTGGGCCAGTCAGGCCCGTCAGGCGTCCTGACGTGGGAAAACAGACTCTACGCAGGTCGCAGCGGTGCAGTTCAGCGCAGTTCACGCCCGTTACTGTCCGTTCAGCCTAGATGGCTGCTCCAGTCTTGGCCCACTTCGACCAGTCAAAAAGTTGGCGTAGTGAGCATTTGATGCGATGTAGGGGCGGGGCCTCCGCTCCTCGTGACCCTCGGCTCATGCTCGAGGTGCTTCACGTCAACGACTCGAGGAGGCCCCGGTGAGCGGAGCATACGAGGGCAAGCAGATCGTTGGAATGGATCTACACCGCCGCCGCAGCGTGGTGGTGCGCATGACCGACACCGGCGAGCGGTTGGAGACCGTGCGGATCTCCAACGACCCGGACTACCTACGGGCGGTGATGGCCCGCGCCGGAGACGCCCCAGAGGTCGTGCTCGAGGCCACCTACGGCTGGTACTGGGCCGCGGACACGCTGGCCGAGCTCGGCGCGAACGTGCATCTGGCACACCCGTTGGGGGTGAAGATGTTCGGGCTGCGGCGGGTCAAGAACGACGAACGCGACGCCGCCGACCTGGCGGACCTGCTGCGGATGGGTCGGCTACCAGAGTCGTGGATCGCCCCACCCGCCACGCGGGAACTGCGGGGCTGGGTGCGGCATCGGGCCAAGCTGGTCGGGCTGCGTTCCAGCGTGAAGAACCAGATCTACGCCGTGCTCGCGGCCGCCGGGGTGGCGGTGTCGATGAGTGATCTGTTCGGGGTCGCCGGCCGGCAGTTGCTGGCCACAACCCTGCTCGCGGTCGAGTCCCGCTCCCGCGTCGACTCGCTGTTGCGGATCATCGAAGCGCTGGACTTCGAAATCGACCTCTACGCCCGACTGATCGCCGGCAGGTTGCGCACCGACCCCGGCTACCACGCGATCCAGACCATCCCCGGGGTCGGGCCGCTGCTGGGCGCGGTGTTCGTCGCCGAGATCGGCGACATCAGCCGCTTCCAGCGGCCCGAGCAGTTGGCCTCGTGGGCCGGGCTGACCCCGAAGCATCACGAGTCCGACACCACCGTGCACCGCGGCCGAATCACCAAACAAGGCAGCCGCCTGGTGCGCTGGGCCGCGGTCGAGGCCGTGCAACGCGTGCCCGCACACACCCGGCTCGGCCAGACCCGCGACCGGGTCGGACAACGACGGGGCCGCAACATCGGCGCGGTCGCCGCCGCCCGGGAGCTGATGACGCTGGTGTTCTACGGCCTACGTGATCACCACATCCGCTGCCTGACATCAACACCGGCCGCGTGAGAGCCCCGGTTGACCTCGCGGTGGGCGCGGATCGTGCCGAGTCATGATCCCCGAGCCGCTCGGCGTGATCGTCCCATTTGAATGATCCCGCCCACCGCGAACCTCTGTCGCAGCGCACCATGCCGCCCCCACGCGGCGAAGGGATGACAGACACCCCTCACAGCGGGCGTGTCCCACCAGCCGGGACCACCGGCCATGGAGCAGCAACCGACCACCACAAGCACTCGCCCCGGGAGCTCACCGACCAGCCTGATCTCCGCCGTCAACAGCATGCGCCGACCGGTGTCGGCGTCCAGGACCTACGGCCGCTACGCGGGCGCCCCCTCGGGCGCTCCTGGACTCCGCCACCTACCTCGACGCGTCTATAAGCAGGCGGAAACCGTAGAAGAAAGATCCAACAACAAAACCCCGGGGTTGACCGGCCCCACCCCTACAGGGATGACTCGGCCTCAACGAAGTCGTCAGCGACGTTCCGAACGATACGGCGCCGCTCGTTGCTCACGCCTGACCCTGCTGGGAACTGTCATGCGGCAACGCCGGGATGGCAGGCGTCGAGCACGGTGGTGACCCGACCGGTGGTGATGTCGTACACGTGCCCGGAGACGCTCACCCCCGCGCCGAGGGCGGGCGCCGCGAGCAGCCGTTTGACATCAGCAGTGACGGTGGTGCGCGGTTCGGCGACCGCGGACGCCGCCAGAGCGGCTTCGGACAGGCCGGTCGCCACAGCTGCCTGGTGCCGGAAGCCGGGGTCGGCCAGCGGGCCGGTGCCGCATTGCGTGTGGTGGATGATCGCGACCTCGAACGACGCCGCGGGCGTTTCCCGGCCGCCGCCCGTCAGGCGTTCGGTGAGGAAACCGAGGTAGACGATGTCGTCGATGACGGCCTGGGTGACCCGCCCGCCTGCGTTGCGCAGGACGGGAGCGTCGCCGAGGCGCAGGCCCAGCACGATCGCCGGGTCGACGCGATGGTCGAGGCACGTGACGACGATCAGCCCGGCGGCAGGCAAGCCGAGCGCGGACGGGGTGTGGGTGCGTGCGAACTGCTCGTTCCGTTCGAGCAGCGGGGCCATCCTGGTCATGGTGGTTCCTCCCGGTGTGCGGTGGTCGTTCATCGGTGGTCGGTGGCCGGGCTGCCCACGCCGTGGCGGGCCGCCAGGTCGTGGATGGCCGCAGCGAGCAGGTCCGGGTGCTCGGTGGTGGTCAGGTGCCCGCCCGGGAAGGTCAGGACCTCAGCCTCGGGCACGCGCAGGCGGGTGGCCTCGATCTGCCGGTGTTCACCCGCTCACTTCTGCAGTGGACTCTCGGTCGCGTTCTTGGCGCGGGAGACGGCCTCGGAGACGTACCGGCCACCGCTGACGAGCGCCCGGCGCCATGGCGGCACTCCCTCGATCTCGACCTCGAGCGAGAAGCTCAGGAAGGTCCGAATCAGTACGATCAGACCGAGGATGGCCACGCTCTCCAAGCTCGGCTCGACCGCCACCGTGCGTACCAGGTCGGCGGCCACCAGGATCTCCAGGCCAAGTAGTAGCACGCCCCCGAACGTCTCCCGTAGGGTCTGATAGGCGACGCGGCCGTGCCGGGTGCGCCGCCACACCCGTCCGGACACCGTTAGCGCCAGTAGCAGGCCCACGACAAGGACGGCCGCGCCGACGACCTCGAAGGCCTTCGCGATGTCATCCATGCCCTCGGTGAAGCTCATCCGGCCTGTTCCCTGGGAGTCGGCGTCAGATCGTGGGTCACGGCCGGTGCCGTGGAGCGGCGACCGCCGGTGGCTTACGCGGTGGCCGCGTGTGGCGGCGGTGCGGCGGGCCGCGTACCGGCAGGTGCAGGCGTCGGCTCCTGCGGGCCGGGGACGGGAAGCACATTCGTGGCGACGAACGCCACGACGACAGCGACGATAACCTCCGGGGTGACCGACACCCCGTCCGCCCCAAGTAGCAGGGTGGCCAGCAGTGTCGAGGTCAACGGCAGCCGCAGCATCGCCGTACACATCGCACCAATGCCCATCCCGATGGCAGGCGCTAGGGCCATTCCCGGCAGCCCGCTGACCGCGATGCCGAGGGCCGCGCCGATGAACATCGACGGGAACACCGGGCCGCCACGGAACGCGCTGAGCGACAGGCCATAGGCCAGCGCCTTACACGCGATCAACAGGAAAAGGACGCCGAGCGAATAGTCGGCGGCGTGCGCGACCAGCTCGGGCAGCGCATCCTGACCGGAGAACAACACCTGACCGAAGCTGTTGTCGGTGATCAGCTGATAGCTCATCGCGAGCAGTCCGATGAGCAGGCCCAGGCCCGCGGTCACCAGGACCCGGTTCAGATGCACGATCGGACGCAGCGACAGTCCGATCCAACGGATCGCCCAGCCAAGCAGCGCCCCGACCACACCCACGCCCAGCGCCCAGCCCATCGTGGCGAGGGTGGGAACGACCTGGGGTGGAACCGAGGTCAACGCCAGGGAGAAGTCACCCAGCCCGGTGAAGGAATCCAGGCCGACGAAGATCAGTGCACCGATGCCCGAGGCGAGCAAGCCGGGCAACGCCACCAGGCTCAGCGTGACACCGCCGATCCCGGCCGCCTCCATGATCAGGAAGGCGCCGAGAATGGGCGAGCCCAGCAGCGTGCTGACGGCCGCGAAACTCCCCGCTGACGCCATGATGGTCAAGGCCATCGGCGGGGCGTCTTTCTTCACCAGGTGCACGACCAGCGCGGCCAAACCGCCACCGATCGCGATCAAGGGCGCTTCCGGGCCCAACACCGCGCCCAGACACAGCGTGCTGAGCGCGGCGAGGAAGACACCGACTAGTTCCGGCCCGGTCGGAGGTCCGCCACCGGCCTTGAACCCGAAGGCGGGTGAGTGACCGGCATTTCCCGGCAGGTAGCGGATCGTCAGCGCGGTCAACACCCCACAGAGCACGAGCCAGGGCAGCGGCCACCACGCCGGCGCCGGACCGCCGGTCACCTGGGTCGGCAGATCGTCGAACAGGTAGTGTTGGATCTCGGCGACCAGGGCCAGGAAACCGTACGCGACGGCGGAGATGGGAATGCCCAGCAGGCCGGCCAGGATCAGCGCCGAAAGGTAACGCTTCGACCGGATCACCGCCACCGGGTCGAGGCCCGCCGGCCCCCCTGCCACCGCCGGCGGTGAACCCGGAGCGGGTTCCGGCGCGCCCGCAGGGCCTCGTGAGTCAGTCATCCGGTGCGCCTCCTACACGAGATCCGCCCCAGCCGCAGCGGTGCGAGACCACCATGGTCGGCGCGGAGCCCGCGCCAGCGTCATCCCTCGCGGGCGATTGCGGCTCCGGGTGACCTGTCGGGCCTACAGCAGGTGGAGGAGTCGAGCGCGGCGGATGGCATCGCGCCGCCCCGACACCGAGAGTTTGCGGTAGAGCGCTCGCTGGTGGGCTGACCGACCGCGCCACCGCCCTCCTCGCCAGCGCTCTGGCCACCCGGTCTTGTGGATCAGTGGGACGAGCGCTCGGCGGCGATCCGGCGGGTGGAGGCGATCACGCGTAGGAACGCGAGGATCGGTACACCCCAGTCGGCGAGCAGCCGCAGCAGCGGATGGGTGTCTCCTACACCGCGAGGGAAGGCCCCGACGAGGTGGCAGGCGCCCAGGATCAGCGCGACGGAGCCCCACGCGAGGCTGATCTGTCGGATGACCCGCAGGAACCCCGGCGTGTGCCACGCAGGCTCCGGCACCGCCGCCCGGGCGAGCTGCGCGGTGAATGGCGTTCGAGCGGCGGTGGCGACGATGAACAACCCCAACGCCAGCGACGCCAACCCGCACCCGTACACGGTAAGGAACGCGACCGTGCCGGCCCCGAAGCGAATCCCAGCACGGCGATCACCAGCAGTTTCACGGCCTGCACCACCTGCAGGACCTTGGTCTCTCCCCCGGGGTCAGCGCCACCACGGAGAGCGCGGCGACCAGGCCCGCCACCGCTGCCCAGCCGACCGGGACCCACCCGGTCAGCACGGTGAACAGGATGAGGGAACGAATCCGAGGACGAGCGTGACCGGGTTTACATCACACCTCGTCGGGGAGCGACCTTGCTGGCCGTTCCAGCGTGGACGCCACCGACGCCTACGCGACTGGTCACAATGATCAGTTGCTACGACGCGGTCCGGCGGCTCGGCCGGAGGAGTTGCGCGAGCTCCTGGCGGCTCGAGGTGCTGGTCTTGGCGTAGACGTTGGATAGGTGGAACCCGGCCGTGCTGCGCGTGACGAACAGCGCGTTCGCGATCTGGGCGTAGCTCAGGCCCTCCAGCAGCAGGGTCGCGACCTCCCGCTCCCGATCGGACAGCAGCGCGAGCGGGTCGGCTCGGGGGTGGCCGTGGGCAGGAGGGCCGCCACGTACGGTCCGGCCTCCAGCGCTTCCAGCGCGACTCGACGGTGATCGTGTGTACGGACCCCCGAGGTGCGTTCGGCCTCGGCGTTCGCGGTCAGGGCCCAGAACTTCGCCTCGCCGGAGCCGCCGATCGTCTTCTTGACCTCGCCGGTGAGCTCGAGGGTTACCTTGCCAACGACGAAAGTGGCGACCTTGCCTGCGACGACACGGCGGCCTTCCAGCTGCGCCGCCACGAGCTGCTGTCGGACCAGACCGATCGCATCCGGGAGCTGCAACAGCCCGTCTGATGTCTCGGCTTCAGCAGCCACGCCGCCTTCCTTGCAGTACGCCTTCGGGCGGTAGCGGCGCGCCTCCGGCAGGACGTTCCGCGATGCGTGGTGGAGCACGTCCAGCCGTGGGTGCTCTCTTCCAGCCGCGGGCCGACCCCGGCCGCAGTCGTGGATTCAAGGATGAGCGAAGAACACCCGCGGAGCCGGGAAGATCCTCGTGTCGTTGGTCCAGTCCTCACCGTCGGTGCGACCGTCTGGCCGATCGATCGTCCGCCAGCACAACGCCCCTTCCTGAAGATCAGGATGGGGCCGTTCGACCCCGTGCCCAATACCTCGCGCTTACCACCGCCCGCGCAGCCGGTACCGCAAAGGTCGGCCGTCCGGGTCGTAGACGAGGCGATAGGCGGGCACCGCCCAGGCCCGGGTGAGGAGCCCCATCCGTTCCGGGCGGTGGGCGCGCAGCCGCCCCGGTGGCCGGGGCCCGCGGCGCCCGCCGGCGTGCCACGCGTCCAGGTTCGCGGCGGCGTCCTCGACCGCCCGCACGAACCGTCCGGGGTCGAGGAGGTCATCGTCGTCACCGGGGACGCGGTCGAGGTGCTCGCGCACCAGCGCCAGGCGCAGGTCGCGGGCGAAGCGGCGGGCCCCGTCGCCGTGGCCGCCGGGGTCGGCGGGCTCACGGCCGTCACGCTCGGCGTCGAGCACGGCGGCCGACAGTTCGCTGTCATGGGTCCAGGACCGGCGGTTGAGGTTGGCGCTACCGACGCACGCCCACGTGTCGTCCATGACCGCGACCTTCGCGTGCACGTAGACGGGGTTTCCCGCGTGGTTCTCCAGGTCGAACACGTGCACCCGATCCGGTGCCGCCGTGCGGCACACCTGCATCGCCTGCAGCCTGCCCACCTGGTTGGGCGGGAGCGCCCAACGGCCGTCCACGTCGGAGTGGCGCGGCACCACCACGACGAGGTGCAGCTGGGGGCTGCGGCGCAGGGCGGCCGCCAGCACCCGGGCGATATGGGGGGACCACATGTACTGGTCCTCGAGGTAGACCAGGCGCCGCGCGCGTCCCAGGGCCTTGGTGAACCCGCGGGCCACCGACCGCTCGCCATGCGGCGCGAAGGGGTAGCCCGGCCATATCGCCGGATAGGTCCTTAGGACCTGGACCACGGCGTCCCCGGCCGCGGGCGGCTCGGCGGCCTGCTGAGGGAGCGGGTCGGCGACCAGGTCAGCCCCGCCGAGCATGTCGCGTATCCGGGCGATCGGGTGGCGCAGGTCGAGGGAGTGCGGGTCCTCCCAGCGCTCCCGGAACACGGCGTCGGCCACGGCGACGGCCGGTCCGCGTACCTCCAGCTGGACGTCGTGCCAGGGCGGACGCTCGCCGTAGGCGGGCGACATCGGCAACGGCTGCGGGTCACCCTGGTGGTCCGCGTCATCGCGACGGGAGCGGCACAGGTCGATACCGCCGACGAAGGCGACGTCCCGGTCGGGATCGCCGGGGTGCCGGACGACCACGAGCTTCTGGTGATGCGACCCGGCAAACCGGATCCGCTGGTCGAGCAGCACCTCCCCGCCTGCCTCGGCCACTGCTTCGCCGAGCCCGCGGTTCTCCTGCTCGCTGTAGGACAGCCGGTCGGTATGCGAGCGCCACATCAACCCCTTGACGATCACCCCACGACGGGCCGCGTCGCCGAACAGCTCGCCGACCGTCGGGCCCTCGGGGCACAGGCGCTCGTGGGCGTCGCCGCGCCAGTCCGTGAAGAACAGGTGGTCGCCCGAACGCAGTGCCCGGACCTCCTCAACGAGCCGGGCGAAGTAAGCGCAGCCGTGGACGAGGGCCACCACCCGGTTCCCCGAAGACCACGGCGGCAGGCGGAAGGCGGAGTTGCCCCGCTCCGCGGCGGTGAGGAACCAGTCGTCGATACCCATCGCCTCTCCCCGAAGCCGACCACAGGCCTTCCCGTCGCCGTCCGACCCGCGGATCGGGCCGGAGCCTGACGGGCAGGCGTGACAAGGCTCCAACGACATCCGCGATCCATAATGGACTACGCTCTTTGGCGATCCACGCCAGCACAGAGGCCGCTGAGGTCACCCTGAACAGTCAGGATCACGCGGCGCCCGCCGTGCCGCCAGAGCCCTGACTCTCGGCGGGACAGGCGGACGAGGCATCACCTCAAACGGATGGTTCGTCAGCTGTATTGGCATTCGACCGCCCCCGGCTGCTCATCTCGTGATCACCGCACAACCGACTGCGGCTGACCCTCCGCAGGCGTGACGCCGCCGGCGCCTGCCCCGGCAAGAACGCGAAAAGTCGAGGGTGATCCGATGGGCGAACAGCACCTGGAGTCCATGCAGGGGCGCCGGGTCGGCGGCGTTCTCGGTCGGGCGGGCGGCCGGACGGGTTCGGCGCCGGCGGCGAGGACGCCCTTGATGGTGCGAAGCACCGGAGACGCCGATGACTCCTGGTCGGCGGCATTGACCGATTCCGGTACCCCGGGCTCGCTGCGTGCCAGCAGCGCACCGCCCGGCCAATCTGTCGAAGCAGGACGAATCGCGCGTTCACCCCCGCCGGGCGACGCGGCATCGTGGGCGGCACGACACGGTGCCGGTGTGACCGATCCGGTGCTGCCGCTCAACTTCGCGGGCCGGTGCCGCATCGTCTGATAGTCGGGCTCGGCATGGTCGCGCTCCTGGTCGGTCGCTGGCATCCTACGTCGCCGGACGCAGGGCTTCGGGCTTTGATCGGAAGGAATCGCCATGAGTGGTCTGACTGCCGGAAGTCCGGTTCGCGATCTGCTCGCGGACATGACGGCGGAATCCGTCGCTGCGTCGAGCCTCGATGAGACCGCACTGATGCTGGTTCGCATCGCCGCGCTGGTCGCCGTGGACGCGCCTGTGGTGTCCTACCTGATGAACCTCGACGCGGCAAGCGAGGTCGGTATCGATGCCGAGAAGGTCCGCGGCGTGCTGGCCGCGGTCGCGCCGATTGTCGGCACTGCGCGTGTCGCGTCCGCCGCTGGCAAGATCGCCGAAGCGCTGGCCGTGGAGATCGAGATCGCTGGCTCTGCGGAGGCTAATGTGCAATAGCGTGTCCGACCCACAACAGGTTCGGCACATGGTCTGCGAGCACGTCATCCGCCGCCAGGATCACCGCGCCGACCATGACGGGCGGTTGCCCGACCATCTCCGCAGCGCTACTTCACCCCGACACCGAGCCGATCAAGAGCGCCGGTTGCGGACCACTGAGGAAACGACAAGTGATGAGCCTGGGCGGCGATGGCCGCGCCCAGGCCACTGATCGTCTCCCCGTTGACGCACATCGACCACCTCACCAGCCAGCCAGGGCTCCGGCCAGCCGCCCACCGCGTGGCGGAGGCTCCCGGTCCCCCGGACAAGGCTGGCAGCGGCGCATCGTAAGAGGCCGCCGCCAATGCCGGAAAACGGCTAGGTGATCGTCGAGCCCATCGCGTCAGGTCGGAGTTGGCCGTTTCGAGGCGGACATCGCAGCCGTGGCCGCCGCTGCCTGTTCGGCGGCGAGGGCGCGCGCCTCGGCGTTCGCTTGGTAATCAGCGATCTCCTTCTGCAGGGTTCGGCGGACCTTGGGCTGTTGCGCGAGCGCAACTGCGAACACGGTGAGCAATACCCACATGCTGAGGCAGCTCAGCACGATCAGGATGCCCGGGATGAACGCCTCCCCCAGCCGCTCTACCAGCGCACGGGCGGCGAGCACCCGCCAGACGAGCATGAAGTTGACCAGGTAGCCGATCGCGTAGGACGCAACGAAGGCGATCAGGAACTGCTTGAGGCTGCCCGATTGGCGCCGCTGCCGGATGGGCTCGTCGCGGCTGGGCAGCCAGATCGACAGCACGTTGCCCACCCCGAGCCAGAGCAGGATGAAGCAGAGCACCAGGGCGCAGGCCTTGAAGAACGCACCGAAATCACCCGCCCGCCAGGCCAGCAGGGCGCTGAGCAGGAAACCGAGGGGCGCGACAATGCACAGCAACGCGAGGTTCTTGATCACCAAGAGGTGCCAGAGCCGCGCACCGGTATCCAGGGCGGCCCGCACCCGCATGGCGTCGAAGCTCATCGCGTTGATGCAGACCGATCCGCCCATCACCACCGAGACCACCCACAGGCCGAGGTAGGGCAGCCACTGCTGGTCCTTGTCCCACTGGAACAACCGCAGGTAGCCGAGATAAAGCAACCCGAGGGCGAAAGCGATGGCCAGTGACTTCATCGTGTTCCGCGGTTTGCGGGTGAGCACGTACTTGATCTCCCCGGTCACGCCGTGGGCGAGCGCCGGGCCGTGTCGGCTGACGGGGTTGCGGCCGTGCAGTGGCACGTGACCGTCGACCGCCGCCGCGTCCGGCTCGTCCTCGCCCGCCTGGATGCGGGCCAAGCGGGCCTGCAACACGGCCAGGGCCGCATCGGTCAGTGCCATCCTGGCCACGCCGACGGCGGCCACCGCGTCGTGTTCCGCCTGCGCCGCGGCCTGATAGCTCAGCCGCCGAGCGCCGTGATCGCTGTCGTCCGAGGTCTCGTGCGCCGAGGGTTCCTGACCGGGTAGCGCGGGTTGCGCTCCGAGGTCGAGGTAGTTCTGCCGCAGACCCGCCCAACGCGGGGACAGCCGATGCGCGTCGGTGTCCAGGCTGATCGCCTGTCGTTGCTCCTCGGCGGCCTTGCGGGTTCTGCGGATGAGCCCCTGGACGTCGGACTCGTTCTTCCACTTCGAGGAAAGGGCCGTTTTCTCGGCCACCGCGGCTCGCTCGACCAGTTCGGTGAGGTCATCGATCGCTGCCATCGTTCCTCCTCGGGTAGTGAATCCGACCGGTTCGCGACCACCCTGCGCAGCACCCCAGGAGTGCCCGTCGATGCGGTAGAGGTAGAGACGTCGGCGGGGTGAGCGCGGTGATCCTCGATCGGAGGCAGAGCCGGTCGACGCCCAGCGGCCAGGCCGGCGCGACCAGGAATCGGCGAGTGATCGTGAGCGCGACCGGCCAGTGCACGCTCATCCGCCTGGCGTGGGGCTGCGGTCCGCGCGGGCGTCCGGCTGCTGGGTGTCATCGCGGCCGGGCGCTGTTGGCCGCACATCGGCCGCGCCCTCCCGTCGGGCGACCGCGGTCTGCACTGCGCCGAACACGACCTTCGCCACCAGTCCGAGGACGATCAGCCCCGTCAGCATCTGCGACATGGTGACGATCCGCGCCAGCTCGCTCTTCGGAGCGATGTCGCCGAAACCGACGGTGGAGAAGACGGTGACGGTGAAATAGAGCGCATCGGTGCGGCTGAGTGTTTCGCTGAAGCTGTTCGGCTGGCTTGTCTCGATCTGTACATACACCGAGGCGAACACCAGAAGCAGCATCGGCACGCCGACCGCGACGGTCTGCACCGCCCGCAGCCGCGGGACGTCCGAGATCAGGATGTTTCGCACCTCCCAGGCGATGACCGCGCCGACGACCGCCAGCGCGAGCAAAAACTCGATCAAGGTGCCGGTATCCAGTGGACGATCCAACGGCGCCAGGTAGTACCCGACCACCAGCAGCGCGACCGCCGCTGCGGCGCGCAGCAGGACACCAGCCACCACGCGGTGCCGCCCGGCGCGGGTCAGTTCCTCATAACGCTTCCTCGTCATCGGTTCGCTCCGTTTATCGCTGCGGCCCCGAGACCCACTCGGCCACGGTCGCGATGCTCGATCCGTCGCATGCCCCGATCCGCCTCGAGACGAGGCAGTCCGAGCACCTGGATCCGGGCTCAGATCTCGGTGCTGGCTTCCGCCCTGCCTTCCTTGACGGCGGCCTGGAGGGCGGCGTAGTCGCGTTCGTTTTGATCGGCGTAGATCTCGGCGAATTCCGCGATCGCCTCATCGAACTTGGTGGAGCCGCCCAGGTAGGCGGCCAGGGCGATGCGGTCCCCGGAGCAGGCGTGCGCCCGGGCGAGGGTCCAGCCGCAGAGGCCGGCGTAGACCCTCATGCCCGACGGGCGCATCTGCTCGATCGGCATCGAGAATTTCCAGTCCCGCAGCTGGCGCATGTAGAAGTCCCGCTCGACGCCGTCGGGCCCGAGGACGCGGGTCCAGCCGAGGAAGATGTCGCTCTGGGCCTGCATCAAGTGCTGCCCGGCGACGACGCGTTCACCCTGGTTGGCGTACTCGCTGGGCGCGCAGTAGTCCGCCAGTACGGAGGCCTGAGCCTCCTTGGCCTGCAGGAACAAAGGTTGGATCCCGTCCCTGGCCTCCATAAGCAGGATCCACGCGCGGGTGCCGACGCTGCCCACGCCGACGACCTTGCGGGCTACCTGGAGCAAGGTGAACTGATTGAGCAGGTGCCGCCGGTCAGACTGCAGTGTGCGCTGATACTTGCCCAGCACGTCGCGCAGCTGCTCGTTCAACGCGGCGGCCTCCATGTCGGGGTAGAGCTCCTCGACCGGCACGATCAGCGGCGGGTCGCTGATGATGCGGGGGCGCCCGTCGACCGGGGTGGTGAGCTTGCCCAACGCCTGCGTGCTATCTCGGGTACGGGCCTTGGCCAGCGCCTTCTCGGTTTCCTTGTACCTCTTGGCCTTGATCTGCGACTTGAACTCCCCGATGGCCTCCTCGATGTCCAGGTGCGCGTACCAGACCTTCAGCAACGGCTGTTCCGCGAACTCGCGCATCGCCGTCCGATAGCCTTCAACGGCCGCGAGGGTGATCTTGCGACGGGCCTTATCCGGGAACCCGCTGTCCCGTCCGGCGACCGCAAAGCTGGCGGCCATCCGTTTGACGTCCCACTCGAACGGGCCGGGCAGTGTCTCGTCGAAGTCGTTGAGATCGAAGACCAGCCGCCGCTCCGGTGAGGCGAACGCGCCGAAGTTGGACAGGTGCGCGTCTCCGCACAGCTGCGCCCACAGCCCCGACGTCGGCGTGGT
>Ga0207688_10000714_pt1 | contig 16436 bp, 14 predicted proteins | sample KBSMiscanthusM4_FD_184296 | JGI IMG/M metagenome (GOLD analysis project Ga0207688, IMG submission 184296) | Miscanthus rhizosphere microbial communities from Kellogg Biological Station, Michigan, USA - M4 (SPAdes) (version 2) | ecosystem: Host-associated > Plants > Roots > Rhizosphere ...
TCTCCCAGCAGCGACGGGCCTGGACGGCCGGGTCGGGATCGACCTCGCCGTCCGGCCACACCGCAGCGGTGCCGGCGACGTACGCGTGCGCGCCCACCCGGACCGCACGGCTGAACCCGACCGTCTCCTCGTACGGCGACCCGCTGGCCACCCGGTCGTCCATCAGGGCGCCAGCCGGTGCAGGTCGCGCGGGAACAGCGTCACCTCACGGATGTTAGGACTCTCCGTGAGCCGGCCGACGAACCGCTCGAGCCCGATGGCGAAGCCGCCGTGCGGCGGGATGCCCCTGCGGAACGCCTCGACGTACGACGCGTAGGGCGCGTACGGGTAGCCGCGAGCCTCCAGCGTGCGGACGTAGTCGTCGTACCGGTGCAGCCGCTGCGCGCCGCTGACCAGCTCCAGGCCGCTGGCGATCCACGCGTCCTTGTCGCCGGCGGTGATCAGGCAGGTGCCGCTGGCGGCGAAGCCGAACTCGCCGTCGAGGGCGGGCGGCATGCCGGACGACTTCCGCTTGGCCCACGTCTTGCCGCCGTCGTTGGTGGCGATCACCCGGAACTTGCCGTTCACCGGGTCGCTCATCGCGTCCGGCAAGCTCCAGGGGCTGATCCCCGGCAAGCCGATCCTGATCCCCGGCGGTCGGCTGGTGACCCTCGCGCTTGCCGCCATCACGGTCATCGCGGCCGCCATCCTGTTCGTGACCGGCACGCCCAGCCTGCCGCTATTCCTGCTGATCCTCGCCGCGGCACTGGTGTTCGGCGTGACGATGACGCTGCCGATCGGCGGTGCCGATATGCCGGTCGTCATCAGCCTCCTCAACTCGTTCACGGGCACGGCCGTCGCGATGGCCGGTTTCGTGATCGAGAATCCGGTCCTGATCATCGCCGGTGCCCTGGTGGGCGCCTCGGGCGCGATCCTCACCAAGCTGATGGCCGACGCGATGAACCGCTCGGTCATCAACATCATGATCGGCGGGTTCGGGGGCGGCGATGAAGCCGCGGGCGCCGTCGGAGCGGAGGGCGGCTCGGTCCGCTCGATCAGCGCCGACGATGCGGCGATCCAGCTTGCCTATGCCCAGCACGTCATCGTCGTCCCTGGCTACGGCCTCGCCGTGGCCCAGGCACAGCACGCCGTTCGGGAACTGGCCGACATGCTCGAGGAGCGTGGCGTCGACGTGAAGTACGCGATCCATCCCGTGGCCGGACGGATGCCCGGTCACATGAACGTCCTCCTCGCCGAAGCCAATGTCCCCTATCCCCAGCTCAAGGAGATGGAGGACATCAACCCCGAATTCGAGCGAGCCGACGTGGCGCTCGTCATCGGCGCGAACGACGTCACGAACCCAGCCGCTCGGCGGTCGGGGACGCCGGTGTCAGGGATGCCGATCCTGGACGTCGACAAGGCGAAGTCGATCATCGTGATCAAGCGCTCGATGGGTAAGGGGTATGCCGGCATCGACAACGAGCTGTACACGAACGACAAGACCGGGATGCTCTTCGCGGACGCCAAGGAGGGTCTCGCTTCCCTGACGGCCGCGGTCAAGGCGCTCTAGGCGGGCTCGCTCGGCGGCACCAACGGGGGGCCCGCGGAGGGCGATGGACTGACTGACGGGGCATCGCGAACACGTTCGGCACCGCAGATCCTTGGCGGGATCCTGCCGATCGATCGGAGTCGGCTCAGCAGGGATGTGATCGCCGGGGCGACACTCGCCGCGCTGGCGATCCCCGAGGTGATGGGCTACACCAGGATCTCGGGGACGCCCATCATCACGGGCCTCTACACGATCCTCCTGCCGATCATCGTGTTCGCGATCTTCGGGTCGTCGCGCCATCTCGTCGTGGGCGCCGACTCGGCGACCGCGGCGATCCTCGCGACGGCGCTCGTCGCGCTTGGGTTCACGCAGAACTCGGCCGAATACGTCCAGATGACATCACTTGCGGCGCTGCTGTGCGCCGGCCTGCTCATCCTCGCGCGGTGGCTGCGACTCGGGTTCATCGCCAACTTCCTCTCGCGGAGCGTCCTCATCGGGTTCCTCACGGGCGTGGGTATCCAGGTCGCGATGGGGCAGCTCGGCGGGATGTTCGGGATCCCGAGCCAGTCCGGCAGCACGGTCCAGCAGTTCATCGCTACCGTTGCGCTCATCCCGAGCGCGACGGCCCCGGCCACCCTCGCGATCTCAGTCTTGGTCGTGGCGACGATCGTGGGCCTCGATCGCGTGAACAAGGCGGTCCCGGGCGCGCTCATCGCGGTGGTCATCGCGATCTTGGCGAGCTACGCGTTCGACTTCGAAGCCCGCGGCATCGCGGTCCTCGGTGACGTGCCTGGCGGTTTGCCGTCGATCGGCCTCCCGACCGATGTCATGTCGGTCGGCAACGTCGCGATGCTGGTCCCGACCGCGATCTCCCTCGTCGTCGTGATCCTCGCCCAGAGCGCGGCGACGTCGCGTGCATACGCCATGCGCTACGACGACCGTTTCGATGAGAACGTCGATCTCGTCGGTCTCGGGCTCAGCAATGCAGCGGCCGCGATCAGCGGGACATTCGTGGTCAACGGCAGCCCGACCAAGACCGAGATGGTGGACAGCGCGGGTGGACGGACCCAGATCGCGCAACTGACGGCGGCCGCCGTGGTCCTCATGGTGCTGCTCTTCCTGACCGGGCCGCTCGCGTACATGCCCGACGCCGTCCTGTCAGCGGTCGTGTTCCTGATCGGCCTGCGCCTCGTCGATCTGCGCGGCATGGCCGAGATCCTGCGACTTCGGCCCGGCGAGTTCCTGGTTGCTGCGATCACCGCAGTCGTCGTCGTCGCCGTCGGTGTCGAGCAGGGCATCCTGCTCGCCATGTTCCTGTCCGTGATCGAGCACGTCTCGCACAGCTATCGCTCGACCGACACGCTCCTCGTCGAGGGGGGCGACTACTTGCGTCACACGCCGCTCTCCGAAGGCCAGACATTCGCGCCTGGGCTGCTGATCTATCAGTTCGGCGCGAGCCTCTACTACGCGAACGCCTCGCGCTTCACCGAGGAGATCATCGGCGCGGTCGAGGGCGCGGCCGCGCCCATACGATGGGTCGTGATCGACGCGGGCGCGATCGGCGACGTCGACTATTCGGGCGCGGACGCTCTGCGCCAGGTGCACGACGAGCTGGCGCATAAGGGTGTCACGCTCGCCCTGGCCGATGTGAGCGATCCGGTGCGCAAACTGCTTGACGCCTACGGGCTCACAGAGAGGGTCGGCGCGACCAACGTCTATCCGAATGCCCGTGCCGCGATCGCTGCATATGAGCGGGGCGCAGGGAGCGAGGCGGGCGCGGGCGACGGCTGACGATCACGAGGTCGCGATGGCGGTCATCTGACGGAGATCGGCGTCGGAACCCGCCCCGCAGCCGTCGTCCCTACGCCGACGGCACCACCGCGGCGGTCGCCGGCACGACCGTCGCGTCGGCGACCTCCAGAGGCGCCAGCGATCCGAGTGAGTCCGCGACCACGACGGCGTCATCACCGGGTTGCAGGATGAAAGCCGTGTCGGGGTTCACGAACGAGTGCCCGCCCCGGTTCACCGAGAGCAGCGTGGCCCGATGGTCGCGCCGGAGCTTCGCCGCGAGATCGTCGATCGTCATCCCGCAGTAGTCCTCCGGCAGCGAGACACGGTACAGCTCGGACCCTTCGCCGCCGGACACGATGTCGGTCACGATGCCGGAGAGGCCCGGGTACAACGCCGACCGCGCCAGCAGATGCGAGGCGATCTTCGATGTGACGAGGAGCTCGTCGACGTCCGCGCGTCGGAAATGCTGCTCGTTCCTGGGATTGTTGACCTCCGCGACCGTCCGGACCCCGGGCGATGCGTGCTCGATGGCAAGGACCGTAAGGATCGAGTGCATGTCGGCCTCGTCCGACGCATCCCGGGGGAATACGAGCGCCGCTGCGGCGTGCTCGATGCCCGCGCGCGCGAGGTCATCCTCGTTCGTCGAATCGCCGCGCACGAAGTACACGCCGTCGCCGGCTGGGTTCTTGTCGACATCGGCGAGGACCACGACCTTCGTCGCGTACTCGTCGCCGCGAAGTTCGTCGACGAGGTCACGGGCCGTCGTATTCCAGCCGCAGACGATGATGTGGCCTTTGTATCCGGACGCACCCAACCCCTGGCCCTCCTTTAGCAGGAAATCGATGACCATCGCGACGAGGGCGCCGGTGATCATCCCGAGCATCGCGACGCCGAACAGGATCAGGAACCAGCCGATCAGTCGACCCGCAGGCGAGGTGACGTAGCTGGAATCGCCCTGTCCAAGGACCGTCGCGATACCCCAGTTGAACGAGTCGAAGACCGATTCGATCGTCCACGACTTCTCGAACAGGGTGATGAGCACAGCTGCCGCGAGAACGAAGCCGATGATGCCCTGCGCGAGCGACATGAAGAAGCGCTTGTCGAGCTGCCCGGCCATCCGCTTGACGTGCCACGCGACGCGCCGGACGACCGGCGAGTCGATGAACGGACGCGTCCGCGGGACCGACCGCGGCACGTGGGGCCTCCTCATGGCTCCGATCGTGCCACAGCTCACTCGTCCTGCGAGCTGCTCTCGGCGATCTCGATGCCCGCCACGTCGGCGACGGCAGCCGTCAGCGCCGCCCCCGACGCAAGATCTCGCGCGCGGACCTCGACCTCGGCGACGAGCCGATTGCCCTTACGGATCGTCGTCGCCAGGTGCGACACGCTTCCTCCGTTCCGCGTGATGACCGCCACGACACTGGACAACGCCTCGGGCGTCGCGACCAATAGCCGCATGCGGACGATATGTGGATCACGGCCGATGACCCGATCCGCGACGCGTCGCAACGGCCAGAGCGACACGATGACGATCACCGTGATGGAGACCGCGGTGAGCCAGGCCCCGGCACCGGCCGCCATGCCGACGGCCGCCGTCGCCCACAGGCTGGCCGCGGTCGTGAGTCCCCGGATCGTCGCGCCCTCCTTGAGGATCGCGCCGGCCCCAAGGAACCCGATGCCGGTCACGATCTGGGCCGCGATCCGTGCCGGGTCGGCACCCGGCGCCGGGAACGCCGCGATCGATAACACCGTGAAACCGGCCGACCCAAGCGACACCAGGAGATGCGTGCGCATACCGGCCGGGTGGTCGTGGATCTCGCGCTCGAGCCCGATCAGCGCCCCGAGCGTGGCTGCCGCGATCAGCCGGATGGCATAGGCCCAATCGACGCCGAAGTCGATCATCGGCGCAGTCTACGCGCGGGGCTGTGGCCTCAAGAGACCATCTCCGACCATGTCGATGGTCGCTTCGATGATCGACTCGCGGTCGTCACGCGGCAGCATCCCCTCCCCCAGCAGGATGGCTGCGCCGTGAACGGCGACCCACGCCGGCACTTCGGCATGGGCTCGGGGCACGGCGAGCAGTCCGGCACGATCGAGCGCATCGAGCGCATCCGACAGCACCGCATACGGCGACGGATCGTCCGGGACGTACAGGGCGGGCGGGCATCGCCGGAATGCCACTTCGAACAAGCCGGGCTCGTCAAGCGCGAACTCGATGTACGCGCGTCCGGTGGCTCGAAATCGAGCTCTCGCCGAACGAGGAGACGACCCGCGGATCCCGGCCGTCGCGGCGAGCATGCGCTGGGCTAACGCCTCGCGGGCCTCCGAGCCGACGTGGGCGAGCAACCCGTCACGACTCGGGAAATGGCGGTACGCCGCGCTCGGCGATACCCCGATCCGGCGAGCCGCCTCGCGCAGGGCGACGCCTTCGCTCCCGCCGGCCGCCGCCAGCTCGGTCGCCGCGGTCACAAGGGCCCGGCGAAGGTCGCCGTGGTGATAGGGCTTGACGGCGGTCGCAGGCATGGTCGCGGCTGATGTTGACATCGTTCACATACCGTGTAAAGTGGACGGTGTTCACATCGAGCCCACCACTACCGTCCCGCAGCACAGGAAGTCACCGACCATGGCTGAAGTCATCAACGGTCGCCACACCGCAGCGCTCGACGACGACGTCGTCGTCTTCATCATCGGGATGCGGATCAACCGTCTCCGACGCATCCACTCGTGGCTGCCGGCCTTCCAGGCGATGCCTCGGATGCTTCGCGAGCTGGGCGCGGATCCGGACCTCGGATTGCTCCACGTCCAGAGCTTCTGGGCCGGCCGCGTGATCATGGGCGTCCAATATTGGCGCTCGTTCGAGCAGCTCGAGGCCTTCGCCCGAGCGAGCGACCACGCCCACCTGCCGGCATGGCGCGAGTTCAACAGGCTCGTCCGCGACAACGGCGACGTCGGGATCTTCCACGAGACGTATCGGGTCGGACGCGGGACCGCGGAGTCGTTCTACGGCAACATGCCGCCCTTCGGGCTCGCGGCGGCCGTCGGCATCACGCCCGTCGGCAAGATGGGCCAGACGGCCGGACGACGGATGGGCACCTCGACGAGCGACGAGCCGGTCCTCGCTGCCTACTGATCCTCCACCGAGACGTCGACGACGTCCGCGGCCAGGGCGTTCACCAGGTCGGTGGGCGTCAGATGGAGGTTGACGCCGAAGGCGCCGCCACCGACCGATACGAACGGCTGATCCATGACGGTCGCGTCGACGATGGCGGGCCACGCACGCGTCGAACCGAACGGGGTGATCGTGTAGCGCTCGTAACCCGTCGCGGCACGCGCCTCCTCGGCGTCGGGCAGCGTCATCCGGCGGACCCCGAGGTGGCCTCGAAGCTTCGGCCAATCGAATCGGCGTCCTGCCGGCACGAGCACGAACACGTAGTCGTCATCGCCGCGCCGGACGACGATGGTCCGCAGCAGCGCCTCCAACGGGATGCCCTGGAGGGTCGCCGCCTCCTCTGCGTTCCCGGCACGGTCGGTGCGGACGACGCGATGCGCGATCCCGGCAGCGGCCACCGCGGCCGTCGCGGGTGTTCCAGCGTCCATCTCCGCGGTCACCCGATGAAGACCGTGCCGCCGTTCGGCGAGAGCACCTGGCCGACGTAGCCGTCGCCACCGGGTCCGACGAGGAAGGCGACGGTCGAGGCGATCTCCTCGGGTTCGAGGAACCGGCCGATCCGGACGCTCGCGAGCTCGGCTTCGATCGCCTCTGGGTCGTTGTCGCGGAGCATCGGCGTGTCGACCGGCCCGGGTGCGACGCCGTTGACGAGGATCCCGGACGGTGCGAGCTGGTATCCGAGCGCGCGTGTGAACCCGACGAGCGCCGCCTTCGCCGTGACGTACTGGACGCTCTGGTTACCGAGCCAGACGGCTTCCGAGCAGATGTTCACGATGCGACCCCAGCCGGCCTCGGTCATCCCGGGCAGCACGGCCTGGGTGACGTGGAATGTGCCGTCGACATGGACATCAAGCACGCGTCGCCACGCCTCGAACGTGACGTCCGTGAATCGGCCGCCACCCGGGACTCCGGCGTTGTTGACGAGGATCGTCGCATGGCCGACCTCAGCCGCGAGCTGATCGACGGCGGCGGCGACCGCGACTGGATCCGTGACGTCGGCCGCCAAGCCGACCGCTCGTCCACCGACTTGCGCGACCCCGGCGGCGACGACCCGCGCACCGGCGCCATCGCGATCGAGACAGCCGACGACGGCACCATCCGCCGCGAGCCGCACCGCGGTCGCCCGTCCGATCCCCGATGCAGCCCCGGTCACGAGGGCCACTCGGCCATCCAGCGGCCCGCGGTCACTCATGGTGGCTCTCGAAGCGGGCGACGTGGATCGGTCGGTAACGGTCATACAGGGTCACGATCAGCGTGATCAGGCTGGCGAAGACGAGTGCGTGCTCGAGACGCCGACCGGTGAGCGACGCCAGGATGACCTGGCCGACAGCGACGATCAGCAGGTTGATCGCGAGCATCACGGTGAACTGGCGCACCGCGGATGACCACGACGCCCCTTGCCTCACCAGCGCCTCGGTGACCAGCGTGTTCGCGACGATCATGAAGAACACACCGACTGCGGTCTGGAGTGGCGTCGCGTCCACACCCGGGAGCATCCGGCCGAAGATGACGATGACGAGCGTGATCAACGCGGCCTTCTCGACGAGCTCGCGGTCGAACAAGCGCTCGGCAAGCCGACGTCGGACGGCCTCGATCCGTGCGGGATCGACCGGCGGCTGATTCTTGTCAGCGTCGAATGTCCACGGGTAGTCGGCGGGTGGCAGTCGCTTGGTGAAGAGCCAGCGCACGACGAATGCGAGGACGACCAGGACGATGACCAGCGCCACGATCACCAGCGGACGGTTGGCGATCGCGTCGATCCACGAGGCGTCCTTGGCGACGCCGAAGATCTGCGTCTTGATGAGGTCGGTCGCGTCCAGCTGCGCGACGTGGATCCACCACTCCTGTGGGAGCTTGATGAATATCCAGATGAACGCGGCGGCTCCGACGATCAGCCCCTTCGTCAGCTTGCGCGGGTCCCACCTCGCCCGGACGCCCTCATAGAAGTCGAAGAAGTACTCGAACGTGTTCGGGAAGATCAGCAGGACGGCGCGGATCTGGGTGATCTCGAAGATCACCACGCCGATCATCCGGTAGTAGTAGAGGAAGCGGCTGACGCCGACGGCCGTGTGGTTCGTCCAGTTCCGCAGCGTCGCGACGTATGCGATCGAGAGGTAGTAGACGTCGAGCGCCTTGTCGTAGGTCTGGTAACCCTCAAGGTCGAGGTGGGTGAAGGTCTGGAAGATCGTCTGGTCCAGGCCGTCGATCACCAGGGATGCCAGCATCGCGGGCAATGGGAATTTCGGGATGGCGAGCGGCACCAGGATCCGCGCGGCGACGACGGCACCGAAGATCAGGCCATCCACGCTCCTGCCACCCTCCTACGACCACCGTATCGATGGCCGACCATACCCTGCGCGAAGGCGTCAGTCCGGGTCGACGAGCTCGATCCGGATCCGCTTGTTGATGCGCCCCTTCGATTCGTAGCCCGTGACGCGGATGCGGCCGACCTCGCGCGTGTTGGCCACATGCGTGCCACCGTCGGCCTGGAGGTCGAGCCCGACGATCTCGATCGTCCGGATCTCCTCGATCCCCTCGGGAAGCAGGTTGATCTTCGTGCGGATCAGATCGGGGATGGCAAAGGCCTTTGCTCGTGGCAGGACGTCCACCCGCACGTCACGCTCTGCGCCAAGCTCGACGTTCACGGCCGCCTCGATGGCATCCACGAGATCGCCCGACATCGATGCGAACTCGAAATCCATCCGCCCTGCGCCTGGCTCCATGTTCCCGCCGGTGACCTGCGCGCCGTAGTCACGCCAGACGACGCCGCAGAGCGCGTGTAGCGCAGTGTGCGTCCGCATCAAGGCGTATCGGCGCGCCCATTCGAGATCGACCTCCACCACGTCGCCGACCGCCGGCGGGTCGCCCGACCCGGCCTCGAGCTCATGGACGATCTCCCCGCTTGCTTTTCGGGCGCTGCGGACCGACCAGCCACGGCCGTCAGAGGTCCGGAGGATCAGCCCACGGTCGGCGGGCTGCCCGCCGCCACCGGGGTAGAACACCGTCCTGTCGAGGACGACCAGCGTCGACTCGCCGATCTCGACATGACGGACGGTGGCGTCGACCGACTGCGCGTAGGCGTCGCTATAGGCGATCTGCTCGCCTGGCGTCGTCACTCTGCGGTGAGACTCCCCTTCATGTTCGGATGGACGTCGCAGACGAATGTGTACTCGCCGGCGGGCAAGGCCTGCACGTCGTAGGTCTTCGTGGCGACGCCCGGGAAGATCTCGCCCTTGAAGATCTCGGTGTTCGACGCGTCGTGGATGGCCACGTTGTGCGGGACATCCTGGTCGTTGTTCGTGAAGTCGATCTTGAACGGGGTGTTCGCAGGCACAGCTTCCTGGGTCGTGTCGAACGCGATGTTCTGGGCGGCGATCTTGAGCGTCTCCCCGGCACCGCCACCGGATGCCGAGGCAGAAGCCGACGCAGACGCGGACGCAGATGGTGCCGTCGACGCCGAAGCCGATGCGGAGGCGCTGGCGCCGGCGGAGCCACTCGGCGAGACGCTCGGGAGCGGCGTGGCGGACGGAGCGGGCGCATAGGTCCAGCCCGGCGCGGCCGAGGTGCAGGCGGCGGCGACAACGAGGAATGCCGCGATGACGGACAGGGAGCGCACGCTTCGCATCGGTTCGGGGGACCTCATCAGATGGGCGCGGATGACCGCGGTCGGGGTTCGGAGGAGATGCTACCGCGTCGGCGTGGGTCGGGTGCCGACCAGTACCAGGGGACTAGTACCCGACCCGTACCATCGTCCGGATTGTTTCGGGACCATATGGCGACTAGCCTCCACCTTCCCCAGACGAGTGCGACCGACGCACCACAGGGAAGACCGGAGCCCCCGCCAAAATGAAGCGAACCGCCATCGATCGAGCCTGGCACCTCATGGTGACGCTCGGCCCGATCATCGCAATCGCCATCGTGCTGGTCGCCGCTCGCCGCTGGTGATCGCCAGCGGCCGCGGAGGCCGCACGCAGGTCGCCACCGCGACCACCGAATCCGAATCTCGCTCGCCGGACGTTGCTGGCCGGCGATCGTCCTCATCGAGACCCGGAGACCTCCCTCCGGGTCTCTCCTTTTGTGCGCGCGTGCGCGCGTGGTCCGCTAGCGGCCCTCGGTGAGCCCGAGGCGGATCGCCACGGCCGCGGCCTCGACCCGGCCCGATACGCCGAGCTTGGACAGGATGTTGCCGACGTGCACACCGACCGTCTTCTGGCTGATGAAGAGCCGCTCGCCGATCTCGCGGTTCGTCCGGCCCCGGGCGATCTGGACGAGCACCTCGCGCTCGCGGCCGCTGAGGCCGAACGTGTCGCGCTTCGGTGCCGTATCGGTACCGCTCTGACGTAGCGCGTCGACCAGCTCCGAACGGTCGCCCTGGCCATTGGCGTCGGCGGTCGCCGCCGGGCCGGCGATGACCGGCGCGGACCCGGCCATCACGCCGACGAGCTCACGTGGACGGTCCTCGGGCCCCGCAAGGCGAGCATCCACCTCCGCCGGCAGCGGGATCAGGGCGCGGCCGGCGAGCTCGCGAAGCTCCTTCAGCAGCGGGAGCGCACCGAGTCGCAGCGCGATCCCGACGGCGTCCGACAGCGGGGCCTTGGCGTCGGCGCGTCCCGCACGACCAGCGCCCGAACCGAGGAGCGCCTCGGCTTCGCGCCAGCGCGCACGAGCCCCCTCGTACGGGATGTGCAGCGATCCCCACGCGTCGCCGACCTCATGCCAGACGACGGCATCGTCGCGGCCCTCGACGCGCCGTCGATATGCGCGGGCCGTGCCGAGCCACGCATCGGCGAGCCGCCGCGAGCCGAGTGCCGGATCGACACCGTGCTTTTTCACGATCGTCTCGGCGGCGCGAATCACCTCTCGGGCCCGCTCACGAGCCGAGGCAAGCCCTGCGAGATCGCGTCCCTCGCGCGCCTCCGCGGCGCTCGCGGCCTCGACCTCGATGGCCGCTGCTGCGGTTCGGGCCGCAAGGATCCAGTCCTCCGTGTCGCGGACCAGCTCCCACCCGAGATCCGTCGCACGTCGAGCATCCGCGAGGTCGCCGCGCCACAGCGCGAACGAGGCGGACGCCAGGTGCAGTGGGACAGCGAGCTGGGCCTCGCGTACGGCCTCGAGCTCGAGGAGCGTCTGGCCGAGCAATCGCCCGGCGGCCTCGCCTGCGGACAGCTCGATCTCGACGGTCGCCAGTGACACCAATACGTTGAGGAAGTTGATGCCGCTCGGTAGCCATTCGAGCGCGGTCATGCTCATCGACCGAGCCTCATCCCAGCGACCGAGCAGGAACAGCGAGTCGGCGGCGTTCCCGCGGAGCACGTTGCCGTAGACCGCGTCCAGCCCGGCGTCCTTCGCTGCGGCGATGCCTGCCTTGGCGACGTCGACCGCCTCCTCGCGTCGGCCCACGAGCTCGAGCACCGTGGTCTGGTTCGCATGGACACGGAACAACTCGTCGAGGTCGCCGATCTCCTCGGCGATCGGGCGCGCCTCGGAAAGCATCGCGAGCGCAGCTTCGGGATCTGCCCGCCATCCCAGGGACACCGCGAGCGTCGTCGTCGCATGCAATTCCCAGCCACGGGCGGGTGGGTCGCATGCGCGGGCCACGCGGATCGCCTCGCGCGCGTGCTTCTCCGCTTCGGAGAACGTGCCCTCGAGCATCAGCAGTTGCGCGAGGCCCGCAACGACCCTGGCCCGCGCGACAGAAGGCGTCGTGGGCACGAGGTCGACGGCGCGACGACGTGCCGCGAGCGAGCCTTCGGCATCTCCGGCCGCTCGCCGGAAGTGGGCCAGACGGTCGTAGAGCAGGCCGAGCCGCACCCGCTCACGCCTCCCGTCCGTCGCGCCGATCGCCGCATCGAGATAGGCCGCTGCGCGGACCGGCCGTCCCGCGGCGAATGCCGCTTCGGCGGCCCGGGCGTTCAGCTCGGCTGGGGGAAGGACCGGCGGGTCGCTGCGCCGGCGACCGCCCTGCCTCGAGGTGACCCCTGTCGCGCTGCCGGCCGCGATCGCCAGCTCCAGCGCCCGCAGTTCATCGAGCGGGGCATCGACCGACGCCGCCGCGTCGGCTGCCGCGATCGCGGCGTGACGAAGGGCGACCGGATCCATGGCGACGTCGAAGTGGTGGATGCCGACGAACGGCTGGTCGCCGAGCGCCCGCGCCACGGCCATGTGGTGTCGGATCCGCATGGACGGCAGCAGGTCGGCCTCGATGGCTTGCCCGACCAGCTCGTGACGCAGCGCGAGCCCGTCGTCGTCCTCACGCACGAAGCCGTACTCGATCGCCTCGTCGAGCCCGTGCGTCAGGTCCGCGTCAAGGACACCGTCTCCACGACGCGGGGCATTCGACGAGCGTGGGGGCCCGCCGGTGAGCTCGGCCTCGAACGCGTCGGCGATCGCCGCCAAACCCGCCCGACCCAACGGGCGACCGGCCGGCGCGATGAGGCGCAGCGCACGACGCGCTTCCGGCGACCGCGCCGCGATCCGCGCCAGGACCAGGTCCTGGAACGACGACGTCAGCGACACGCCGGGGAGCTCGCGGCGAGCCGCCAGCAGTTCCTCGGCGACAAGCGGCCGACCGCCGGACCGCTCCGCGACGACCACAAGGACGCTCGCAGACGGTCGCTCCTCCTCGATGGCCGCGATCAGGCGGGCAAGCTCGTCGCGGCTGAGCGGCGGCAAGGTAAGCGTCGAGGGCGGGCGGGGTGCCGCGGCGAGGCCCACGAGATCGAGCGACCATGGGTCCTCGCGGCGGATCGCGTCGGCCTGATAGGTCGCGACGATCGCGAGCCGGTGCGAACGCGCGATCCTCGCCAGGAACGTGACGAGCGCCCGGGTGCCGGCGTCGGCACGGTGCAGGTCCTCGATGATCAGCAGGACCGGGCGCCGCTCGCCGAGCCGACCCAGGACGCCGAGGACGCCCTCCAGCAGACGTGGCTGTCGCCGCTCGGGGACGACGGTCCTAAGTCGCGGCCCGGCGGTGCGCGGGCCGTCGACCCTCGACGCCAGGCCCGGGATCAGCCGGACGATCTCATCCGCCGCCGGGCCGAGGACGTCGGCGAGGTCATCGTCGGACAGCTCCTCGAGCGCAGGCCGGAGCGCTCGCACGAGCGGCTCGTACGGTGCGTCGGTGGCCGCGCCGTAGGCGGCCCCGCGCATGACGGTCATCGGTTCCTGGAGACCGGACACGCGCCGGATCGCTTCGTCGATGAACCGGCTCGTCCCCACCCCGGCGGTCCCGTCGATGAGCAGCGTCGCCGACTCGCCGGCCGCGGACGAACGGATGACGGTAGCGAGCTTCGCGAACGCGTCCTCCCGTCCCACGAAGCGCGCGCTCGTGTACCTGGCGGGCATCGCTGGCATCGTACACGCCGGGGAGGGCTCGTCATCCACCCTAGACCGAACACCGCTTCCCCGGCGCACCATCTCCGGGCGAGGCCGCACAGGACGACCCGTCCGACCCGCTACGCTGCCGGCGTGACCGACGCCGCCCGGCCCGCCCCGCATCCGGACAACACGCTCAACGAGCTGTCGGGTGAGGAATGGCTCTATTTCACGAAGTCGGTGCTGACGACGGCCTACCCCTCGGAGCTGGGTCACGCCGCGCGGAAGGCGCATGGGGCCAATAAGCCGCCGCGTCTGATGGCACGCCTGATCGAGTTCTTCACGAGGAGCGGCGAGCTGGTGCTCGACCCGTTCGCCGGCGTGGGCGGGACGCTCATCGGCGCGGCGATCGCCCGAGGTCCGCGACGTGCCCTCGGCATCGAGCTCGATGCGCGCTGGGTCGACGTCTATCAGGACGTGGTCGCGTCGCTGCTCGCGGAGAATGACGGTAGCGGACCCGTGATCGCCGAGCTCGGGACGGCCGACCCCGGCACGCCTCGGACGTTCGACCCGAGTGGACTCGAGATGCGCCAGGGTGATGCACTCGAGGTGCTACCGACGCTGGCGGATGAATCCGTTGATCTCGTCGCGACCGATCCGCCGTACAACATCCAGCTGCCCCTCACCATGGCCGGCGGCGCTTTGGCGGAGACCCACGCCAACCGGCGGACCGATTACGCGATGGTCAGCGACGCTCCTGCCGACCTGGCGAATGCAGCTGACTACCCCGCCTACCTCGACGCGATGGAGCGGACGTTCCGGGAGCTTGTACGCGTCCTCAAGTCGGGCCGCTATGCCATCGTCATCGTACGTGATGCCTATCAGAACGGGCAGTACCAGTTCGTCGGTGCGGACCTCGCCGCCCGGGCAGCGATGGCGGGGCTCGTGCCGAAGGGCGATCTCATATGGCACCAGGCGGGAACGCGCCTGCGGCCATACGGCTACCCGCGGGTCTTCGTGCCGAACATCGCGCACCAGCACATCCTGGTGCTGCGAAGGGAGCCCACCTCGAGTCAGGCCCGGCGCCGACTCTCCAAGTAGGCCGCCAGGACGTCCCCGTCGACGTCGTCGCCCATCGTCCAGGTGTCGGCGGCGATCGGCATCGTCGCGGTCGGCGTGCTCTGGGCCGGCGGTTCGCCGAGCTGCTCGCCGAGCGTCATCTTGTGGATCCAGCCCTGCCGGCCATCCGGGCATAGCACGAGCCAGTAGGCGCCGCGCTTCTCGAGCAGCTGTACCTCGTCACCCTGGTCGAGGAACGCGAGCTCGGTACCGCGGAGCTCGTCAGGGATGTCGAGCAGGCGAACGAGGTTGTAGCGGATCAGCCGTCGCTCGCGACCGTCGATGGGTCCGACGAGTCCGTGCGCGAAGGTCAGGCGTGGGATCTCGACGGCGTCGCGGATCGGGTCGGCCTTGCGCGCTTCGAGGAGCGAGGGTCGCCGCCAGCGTGGGAGTGCCAGCTCCGCGTCGTGCGGGTTGGGGATGTTGGTCACGCCCGGGATCGGATCCAGCTCATCGACCGCCACGCCACGGCCGGGCCGGTCCGCGTATCCGGCGGCGGCGGCGACTGCGAGCGGGCTCGCGGCGGCGTGGGCAAGGACGTCATCCGGAGCCGGCGGGTCGCCATCGCGGCGTCGCTTCCCGAAGAGCCCGAAGGCGAGCGTCGCTCCAACGATGCCCGATGTCGTGACCATCGTCGCGACGAGTCCGAGCGGGAGCGTCGGCCGGCCGCCGGTCAGCAGATCGATGCCGGCGACGAACGCCGCCCAGGCTCCCGCGTTGCCACCACCTGCACCGGGGCCGCCGGTCGGGAGGTTGCCGCCGCCCGTGCCGCCGTTTCCGCCTGGGCCGCCACCATAGCTGCCGACCACGAACGCGACTCGGTCGTCGCTCGGCGATGGGCTGGACGAAGGTGCGGGCATGGCGGTGGGATCGCCACCGATCGTGATCCCATCCGGCGTCGGACTCGGCGTCGGACTTGGCGTCGGGGCGGCCGATCGGGTCGGACGTACGGTCGGCCTGGGCGTGGACCGTGGTTCCGCCTTCGGCGTGGGTTTCGGGGTGGGCTTCGGTGTCGGCTTGGGCGTCGGATCCGGTGCCGGCACTGGCTTGATGGTGACCGTCCCCGCCGTCAGCTGGTAAGCGAACCGGTCGCGGCTGAGCGCGGAGATGGTCACCGGATAGGAGCCGACCGCCAGCTTCCCCGACCAGCGGAACGTGACGCCACGCTTCCAGTCGGTCCCGGCGCTCTTGGCCATGACGTGTGTCGTGCCGCCCAGCTTCACGCGGACCCAGTTCGCCGGTGTTCCCTCGCGGTTGCGATACGACACGGTCACAACGATGGTCGTCGTCGGATAGCCGGACAGCGGTGAGACGACGGCGTCGGACAGCTTGGTCGGGCCGGCAGCAGCCCATGCCGGGACGACGGCCGACAGGACGAGCACGAACGCCGCGATCGACGCGATGATCCGTGCTAGTCGTCTGGCTCCGACGCGCGACCGCGAACGGGTTCCGGGGTGACGGGCGGGGCGATGCATCCTGCGAGCGAGGATGCCGGGGCGCGAACGGGCCCAGCAA
>Ga0207688_10000719_pt1 | contig 16407 bp, 15 predicted proteins | sample KBSMiscanthusM4_FD_184296 | JGI IMG/M metagenome (GOLD analysis project Ga0207688, IMG submission 184296) | Miscanthus rhizosphere microbial communities from Kellogg Biological Station, Michigan, USA - M4 (SPAdes) (version 2) | ecosystem: Host-associated > Plants > Roots > Rhizosphere ...
TTCCCAGGGCCAATGTCACAGGTAAACGCCGGAAATAAAGTGAATGCAAATGCAAATATCGAAAAGCTAAAGGAAGATTGGAAGGATTTGCGAGGTGATAAATCGAAAACGGCTCATGGTTTACTAAATTTGGAAACTGGGTTAAGCGGGTATAACACTGACCCATTCTCACAGAAAAAGTAAAACTGATTGTATAAAATGAATGAAACTCGCAAATCACCCAAGTAAAAATAACTTGAAATTACAATAAAGATTAATAACGACTTGAAAATTAAATCGTTGGCCTAGTAATCCATAAGTATCGCGTAAGGGTAGAATTGATTCTTTCACACTCCAAATATACAAAACGATTTCCTTGCAATGATTTTAGAAATAGAAAAGGAAGACCTTTACTGATTTTAATGTAGGGCAACACCGCATTAGAAGAATTACAATCTTTATCATTCAAGTTTGGTTAATTTGTTATAACTTCGATTTGCGTTTTAGAATGCCTACATCCTTTGCCAATTCTTCAAATTTGCATTTTTTCAATTTCAAGTTTGTTACTTTAACATCCTTATTAGAAGTCTAATTTTTCGGCGCCGCAAAAATTGGGATGTCGGGATTGACTTCACAATAATGGATTAGCTTGTTACTCTATTAGAAATTAGGTCTAGTACTCTTATCAATCGCTTATTCGACTTGGCAACTACTAAAGGATTAGTCAGAATTATATTTTATTGGATTCACGAATCAAAGATCAATTTGTAAACAATTCAATTTTGTCCGGCTGTAGACCTCAACCGTATAAAACTTTTATACTCCCATATCAGGAAAAATCTAATGCAAATGCCAGCATTGTCTCACAATGCTCCGTTCAGTAAAATTTTGGAAGAGACTTTTTTTAGAAAACCAATTGAAACACTTTTGCACGAATTACTTATTCAGTCTTCAAATACTGTCTCCGAGCCAATATTGAAAATAGTGAATGTAAAAATATCCCATGCAAAGGGATCTGTTAAATACATTTTACCAAACCACTACAAAGAGGTTTTATCGTAGGAATGAAAATAGATCTCCTGCGGCCAGATGATCTACTTAATTTACGAATCGAAACGACCAACTTACGTCTGGAATCCAATGATCTCAACATACCTCCATCCTTGGTAGTAGAAGATCCTCACAAGCCAGCGTATATGTCTGTCATTTTTCCTCCTCAAACCATAGCCGAAGCAGCATATTTTGAAGCTAGTGGTATTGAGCCAGCTGATGCCAATAGCAAGCCGATTGATCCAGGTAAGGGTATGCCTGGCCAACCTCCTCGAATACCTATACTCTACTTATTGGACGACTCATTGGACTTACCTGGCCAACCTAGTCCTCCTCGAATTGCTAATGCCTTGCTAGGGCGGCCTAGTCGACTAGTCTTTCAAGTACCACCTGAAGCGCATATACCGTTTTCTTTACAAGGATTAATCGATTGGTCGAATATGGAGCTCAATCTGAGTCCTATAGCAGGAATAGGCCCAGAGCCGACGGTCGACGAGATTGAAAGTGCACCGGACATCACACCCCCTTCACCCCTTGATACTGCCATAGAGATGCCATATGGGTTGACAGTCTCGCCTAATCGAGATGTGACATTTGAACAGCGTCTAATCCCGTTTACTTCTCAAGGGCGAACTGAGCTGTGGCATACAAGATTGGTTACCAAAACTGATACTGGTACTTCAGAGATATCGTTAGAAAAACCAGCCTATCTAAGAGCTATCTGGTCACCGGACTATAAACCTGACAAGGTACCTGGTACTGCAGAAAAAAACCAATACCTTTCGCGCACTGCAATGTCGGCCAATGATCGTTATCAAATAGTGGTTCTTACCTCGGCCTTTCATGGCTATGAGGTGGACTTGGAATTACCCTTCTTTCTCGCCGCAAACACCCTTGAAGCCGCAAACACCCTTGAAGCCGCAAACACCCTTGACTACACGAAGGACCTGGTATTCACCAAGCTTCCCAAGTTCAAAATAACTGTCCCTTATATTCCACAACCCTTTGTGGCGGAACAATTTATTCTCTCGCCGTTGGGTGGATGGTTGCATTCGCGAGGACACTGGACCCCACCACGCCTATCCCCTAAAATTGTACATCCCAAACCCAGCGTAGAAGACCTTCTTGAAGTACTCAGGGTTAAAAACCCACAGAAAATTGTAGACTCGCCCTCGCCGGTCTTAATCGATGAGGCTAGAGTTCCTGCTATTGGTATCAAATCACTTGACCTATCCGAATGGGTGCATATCGCCACCGAGGGACGAGATCATTATGTGCGCATAGTGTATGAAGGTGAGTTGTGGCCCTTCCGTCACAGAGCTTCCTTGATCAAAGTGACAGAACGTAAATTCAAAGAGAACGGGGGGATAGTTGCTGCGTACCTGATACAGCATATGTTTATCGTTGTGCGTGAACCTGAAAAACAATTTAATGACAGAAGTAATCCACTCAAGCGTGTTCGACTAACTACTTTAGTCACGCCTGAGATAGCTGAGCCCGAACCACTTAAAGGGACGGATCGATCTTTTTGGATTAAAGTCAAGACGGGCGGCACTAAAACATACTTCGATTTTCACGCAGTTGCCACTGACATATCAGGGAACTTGTCAAATTTCACTCTTCCACTCATGTTCGTATCTCTAAGTGATCTTCCAAATATCAACCAGGCTAAAACTAAAATCGTGGCTCAGGAATATAACAAGACAGAAGCTGTTGATTTCAAAAGCGCTAGATTCTACGGGCAAAAGCTGACATTCGCTGAGCCAAACACATCTCCAACTAAGAGCAGTATGAACACTCAACTTGTCACACAATTATTGAACTTTGTCATCGACCCGATGGGTTATTCACCACAGTTACGCAAGGCAGAAGTTAAAATTCCTCAAATCCAAGAACTCTTGGGCACAGAAGCTCTGACTACCATAAGATATTTCAACAACTATATTAAAAGCGGCTTTGACTTGGCAACGGGGGTATTTGCGGAAATTGTAAAAGAAGATCCCTCCAGTTTGAAGCCCGACGATCCGTTCTCTCTAATGGTTCCAGACAAACTAAAAGTGACATTTAGTTCTGATAAGGCTGGAGGTATTGCTACACCAAATATGGGAATTTCAATTATTTCGCGTGAGTTGGGACCCCTTGCAGGCAAAATCGAGGATGCCATCAATAATAAATTTGATCCAGCTGAATTTTTCGCAGGAGTCACAGCACAGCTTTTTGGTACTTTCGATCTATTCGAACTAATACCAGTTGATTCGACGAGCATCAGCAATAATGCACCGAAGTTGACCACCACATCTGAAGACGACGGTAGTGGAAATAAGCAGTTAATCACTGAACTCAACTGGGAGCCGAACATCGTAGATTTAGATCTCGGTATTGCCGTTTTTAAAAAAGACAAATTCGGTTCAAGCGAACTTAGTATTCACAGCACTATCATAAAGCCTGTGAATGGAACTCTTGAGGACGTCATTTATGATTTTACTGGTAGTCTAAATCACTTCCAGGTAAGCGTGCTCAAATCAGTTTACGTTAACTTTAGCGAGTTTAGCTTTTCATCCAGCACCGGAAAGAAAATGGACGTGAAAGTAAATCTTTACGAAGAGATGCCATTGGAGTTCGGTGGCGATCTAAAATTCGTGGAGGAAATGCGCAAAGCAATTCCCCCCGGCCTGTTCGGTGACGGACCATCACTTGACTTGATATACGACCCACCTGGAATTCGGGCCGGTTTCGCAACGTCGTTGCCTCCTGTATCGGTGGGCGTTTTCAATCTCAGGGATGTTTGTTTAGGGGCATCACTTACGCTGCCATTCTTCGACGGTAAGCCAGTCCTTAACTTCAACATTTCAGAGCGGCCTCATCCTTTTCTGTTGACTGTGAGTATATTTGGCGGTGGTGGTTTTTTTGCCCTGCAACTAGATACTGCTGGTATAAAGGAGCTTCAGGCAGCCCTGGAATTTGGAGCAGCCGCAGCTCTTGATATTGGCGTTGCCAGCGGCGAAGTTCACATGATGGCAGGAATTTACATCTCCTTACAACGCAAGGAAACCGGCACCGATCTAATGACTGTACTTTCAGGCTATCTTAGAATGGGTGGTAGCCTTTGTGTTCTCGGTTTAATCAAAGTATCAGTAGAGTTTAACCTGAGTTTCACTTATGATAGTGCAAGGGACAAGGCATATGGTCGTGCTACGCTTACAGTAAGTGTTCATGTGGCATTTTTTCACAGGTCGGTAGAATTGACTGTCGAACGCGCATTTGGTGGAAGCGGCGATCCGACATTTGGCGATTTGTTTAGTAAATCCGAAATGTGGAGTGAATATGCCCTCGCATTCGCAGGAGGCTAATGATAACCATGGTAACTGAACAATCCATTTTTTTAACTATAATGCCTAGAAGCATCAGTGTTAACACAGATGGGCTACCTGTTTCTGTGTTCGTTTCCCCTAGACTCAGTGGAGCAAATAAGCTAGGCTCGTTCACAGATTGGTTGGAGTGGACTCGTAAACTAACGGAAAACGGAATGGAATTAGAGTTTCAATCTGAAACCAGGACACTCAATATTCCAATTGATCCAAAACCTTTACGTCCCGAATTATGGGAACAACTTTTTAAATATGATACATTGGTTCGCTCTTTTACCTTCGACGACTATTCAGACAGGGGAATAATATCTTATTCAATCCGAGAAGCGCTTAGCGCACTGAAGTCAATATATCAAGAGGCGAGTATTAGTCTCGCGCTACCAGATCCGCCTGATAGGTCCCGGAAAAAGGAAGGCCCAAGCAATCGAGAACGACTCCAGAATTTGATGGAAGGATTGCAGGTGCATTGGAGTTCTCAAATGGCTTCAAGATGGAGAGAGGCGGTGCGCATCAAACAAAAAGCTGGACAGAGTAGATACGTGCGGAGGCAATTAACAGGGCCTCTAGACTACGAAGGTTTAATCGCAAATAGGCCAGACAGTAATGATTTACAAAAGATAGCTGTACCTTTTGCAGTATTTCATCATATGCCCACTCCAAGTTATTCTGCTCATCCTCTCGTCAATATTGATACACAAAACCTCTTTGATTTCCATCAAGCACTTAGCGCGCTTAGCGCATATCCCGAACTCCTTCGTGCTTTGGGTCTTGTATTTGATTTTGAGTTGCCGCGAGCCTTTTTGCCCGCTACAGGTGATGATTATGGTACAGTATCGATAGGCAAGGTCAATGCTGGATGGGACTGGGCAATAAGTCCAAAAGTACCGCAGCTGGCAACTGCTTATCTACATGTGCAGTTGCCCGAGAAGCGAGTCTTCTTAACCGCACCTCGGGTGATGGTTGATCATGAAGCACCAGTGACGGCAATTGGTTTGCTCAATCTCGATCCTACTAATTTTGGGCTGGCGCAAGTGGATGTGGATGGTGGAATGCACAAGAATATCATGTTGGCTGAGTCAGTGAAGCCACCGATTGGTCACAACAGAGATCCGGACGCGAAGATAGAACCTGCTCCACATCCTGAAGTATATGATGCTCATGCTACACTCCCGTCGCTTCGGTCCGGAGGGTTATCTTTGTATTCGGATCAGCGTACAATTCACTTGCTTGATACGCTTGTGCAATCGAAGGCATTCAACGATGCTATAACAAGTGGTGGCGCACAGCCACGTCCGTTCTTTGCAGAGGACCTAATTCGTGGTTATCGCCTCGATATTTGGGATTCGCATACAAATGCGTGGCATTCACTTCACCTTCGTAATGCAAAATACTTCGTTGGCGAGGTGGAATTTATTCGGGAGACCAATATTGAAGAGGGTTTTGTGCAGCTGGCTATTACTCAACCGGCGAAGGACGCTTTACCCGATACTAACGATTTATACCTACACGAGGCACTCGCTCGATGGTCCGGTTGGAGCTTAAGCGCACCTATGCCCGCCAAACACCTAAGTCGCTATCCTAAAGCAGAGGAGGCTGTACCTCCAGATGAACATTCAGAGAGGTTCTCAGAAGATGAGCCAGTTACACCTTTCAAGGTGAGGTCTAATTATCAAGTTTATCCTAATTCTCTTCCTAGGTTACGTTTTGGGGTACGATATCGTATACGGGCGCGCGTAGTGGATTTAGCGGGAAACAGTCTCAAGGTTGATGATGATCTTGCTAATAAGATATCCGCTGCCTATGCATTGCCGTATGATCCTGAAGGGTTTGCCTATTTGAGATACGAACCTGTGGCAGCTCCTCTCCTTGTATTGCGTGACTCTAAGGCAATAACTGAGCCTGGTTCAAATATTGATCGTATCGTTATCCGTACATTCAATGATGATATCAGTAAGGATACTGTTCCTGCAGAACTTGACGGTGCAGATCGGCACATCGTACCACCCCGAACAAGTGTCGAGATGGCTGAACGTTTGGGCATGTTTGATGATGCCAGTGGGAATCTCAAAAGCGATCACGCCACTTGGAACCTTATTGTGGAGCGCGACGCAGGCGAACTGAAGAAGTTAAAGATCACCGTTAAAGGCAAGACTGACGAATATCCTGTAGATCCAGATGAACTCATAAATCCTTTGCCTTTCTTGCCTGACCCTCTTTCACGTGGAGCTGCAATTCGTGATTTGCCCGGAACTCCAACATATTCTATTGGCAGGGCTGAACCGGATTCTGGTTCTAGGCAAAAAGTGATTTATCAACTGTTAAATGATCCAAATCCTCGTCTTGGCTCTGCAACACTAGTCAGTTTTGGTAACAGTGGTAATTGGAAAAAGACTCTGGGATTTCTTTTCCGTCTAGCTGAGCCGGAATCCGACGATATGAGGCCAGATTGGGATCCGATTAAACGAATTTTGAAGGTATATCTACCAAAAGGACATATTTCCGTAGTACCGTTGAGTAGCTTTACCAATACAGAGGATCTTAAACTTATGGGAATTTGGCAATGGCTTCGTGATTATGTCGACCGGATAACGGTGACCGATCCCAAACCGCACTTCTTACAACCAGGCAGCGAGAATGACAAAATTGCGCATGTGTTACAACTAGCAGTAGAGGGAGGACATTGGATGTTAACCCCTCCCCGTCTTCTGACATTAGTGCATGCCGTGCAGCAGCCAATTGGCAGACCGGAGTTCCTGTCCTTAAACGTGGAACACCAAGATTCCGATCTTGATACAGATGGACTGCAGACCGCGCCAAGTCGAGGTAGATCGGATCCTACCGAAATGGCACCTATTATTGCTTATCGGCGTTTAGGTGCTACTGATGCTTATCTACTTGGTGCACTCAGAGTTCATGGCGCCAGCACCATAAAAATAGATCTATCAGCTGAGTGGGAGGATCCTGAAGACAATATCGCAGGACGTTTTGTAGTTCAAAAATCTGCTCCTGTCGATGAATTGCCGCTAACCGAGCTAAATGAGGAATACTTGCGTGTATTTGCTAGGGAATCCAGTGGCCAAGATTATCGTAAGGTTGGTTACTACGATCCAGAACACGATCAGATTGCGTTCGTACGAACCGGTGACTGGACACGCCGAAACAATTCCAGCTCACTTTACTTCGATGGGGCCGCCCCTCGTCATATATTAAACGATACAAAACGACACATAGTAAAGTATACAGCTACGGCTAAGTCTAGGTTTGAGGAATACTTTCCTGAACACCCAGCGGGCGGCTTCACTCGTGATAGTGAGAAGGTTATTGTAGACCTTCCGGCATCATCGCGACCTCTAGCACCGGAGATTGTCTGTGTTATCCCTACATTTGGTTGGGAAAGGCAGACCGAAACGAACCTAAAACGCAGTGTGCGTTTTGGAGGTGGATTGAGAGTGTATATGCGCAGGCCATGGTTCTCGTCAGGTGAAGGAGAGCTTTTGGGCGTTACGCTCTGGAGCTACATTAACGGCGCGCTAAATAATGAGAACAGAGATAAATTCAAGCCATTTTTCACACAATGGGGAATGGATCCAATCTGGCAAACTGGAAATCTTTCTGGTGCCCCTGGAATTAATAATTTTCCTGATGCGGCTGACAAAGACTGGGACGTCTCGCTTGACGAACCTGTCGCTAGGCTTTCTGAGGACCAACCTGGCCGTGTTAATGTTGTCGGTTTTCAACCACAATTCGATGAGTCTAGAGGATTGTGGTTTGCTGATTTGACAATTAATACATCCAGCCAGACTTACATGCCATTTGTTCGCCTCGCATTAGTTCGTTATCAACCGCATGCTTTGGCAGATGCAAAGGTGTCACGTGTTGTCTTGGCCGACTTCGCACAATTAACACCTGATCGGTCTGCCATTGTTACCTCAGATCCTCACCACTCCCGTACACTCCGAGTCGTTGTTAGCGGTGTATCACCTAGGGGCCCTGTGGCAAAGATAGTAGGTAAGCATGCTGATGATGGCCTTAGTTCCCCGCCTACTAAAATTCTGGTGCGTGTCCAGAAACGTAACCCATCTGTTAAAAGCGATCTATCTTGGCAAGATGTCGCACCTGAAGAGGCCCAAGTTATCGTCGAACAAGATGGACATGTATCGACACAACCCGAATTGGTGATGTGGGCAGGCAGCATAGTATTTACCAAGCCACCAAGAGCTGGTCAGTTCAGGCTGATCATTGAAGAAAAAGAATACATTTCTGCAGAACACGCTATCATTGATGATAATATAATCAAGCAACCTAGCCGACTTATCTATGCGGAAGTTTTTGAGATAGATAGCGGCCTAGTTAGAGATGTCCTTTGAATACCAAATTAATCTCTGTCAGACAGGTTGAGTGTTATTTCAAACAAGTACATTGAGGACCATCACTCACATTATATTGTTTAGCACATTCTATAATTAGAAAGAGCTAAATGGCTAATCAACAGGACCCGAATACGTGGACTGTCCGAATCCCACCGAACCCGATATAAAATTTACACTTTTTCCTTGTAGACATTAAAAAATACCTCAACGTAGAAATTCGTTACTAAGTATTGATATAAATATGACACAAAAATCTTAATTGTTAGCATTTTGAATCTTAATTAGAGTTATATAGAATTTCGTCATGTTCTAGCTTATTGTATCAACATGTTAATATAGTAAATTTATCACCTCTTAAATATAATATGAAGTACAGAAGTAGGACAGAAATAGTTTCAATGATGCTAGAGGCAGCAAATGGTGGTGCGACAAAAACAAGAATTATGTATAAAGCCTTCCTTAGCTACGGTCAGTTGAAAGAGTATCTTTCTGTACTTATTGAAAATAATTTAATAGAATATTTAGAAGGTGTACAAACATACAAAACTACTGAAAAAGGGTTTAACCTCTTAAAGATGCATAACGAGATTGGAGGGCTTCTACAATCTCCAATAAGAGAGTCAAGAATACAATAATACAATAAGATAAAAAATGGTAGGTTCAACTTTTAGAACTCCAGCGTTATCAGTTCCACCGAACCCGACTTATTGTTACCAGATTTAGTAAGCAAATGCATGGTTTAAAGTACGGTATTATCCCGTCCATTTAACTCCAGCTTCACTGGATAAGGTTGTGTCATGAAATACTGTACACACGTCATTGATCAATACTCTTGGGTCTGATGAAAAAGAGTCAAGTTTTACACACCTGGAATAGAACTCATTCTATAGGTAACACCAAAGCTGATCAAATATGGGAATGACTATAGTGTTCCAGTTCTTCCCTTATTCTAAGGTCTAGGAGTTATTTCAAATTTAATTTCGTTCACGCGTGGATCCGAATTGTTAAGTAACAGCAGTGTTTCTACATTCTATGTCCTTTCATTAAAATACAAAGTTTAAAAAAGATTAAAACCAACTAATACTCGCTGTTAAAATGCTGTCTGATGATATTATGAACTATTATGCGATTTTAGGAGTGTCACAATATGCAAAATATAGAGAAATTAAAGCAGCCTACAGACATCTAGCTTTGAAATATCATCCAGACAGAAATAGTTCGCCTGTGTCTGAAAATAGTATTAAAATAATAAATGCTGCTTTTTCGTTCTAGCTGACAGTGCCGTATCTACGGATTTTTTCTTAAAGCTCGAATTCTTTTTTTCAGGCATTTGCTTTTAAAATACACAAAATCCTATTTATCAAGTCTATTCTATTTTCGCTATGATTACGTTTAGAAGAGACACTAAATGTAACAACCGTTTGGTATTTCTAAAAACCAAGCTTTACTAGCCTTAATGTTCCCCTTTGACCTTATACAAACTATGAAAATAAGAGAAATTTTTATGGAGATGAAAAAATGAGTTTTTTGTTGCACGCACCGAAAAAAATAGTCGTAAAACCAAAACATGGTGAACCAACGACCGTATCGATATTGCTAATATCAGTAGCGATATTTCTAGCAATTATTTTGGTGACGCACATGTCATATATGTGGATGGAGAGCTCGTTGAATGTATCTTCTGGATGCAAAGATAAAATCATGGGGTTTTTACAACGTGGAATGTATACGAGTCCTGAGCAATTCAAATTGGCACTGTCATATTGTGAGGGTTAGCTAAAATAGGTTAGAAATATTTTTTTTAAATTTCCTTATTTTAGAACGATTCATGCTATGCTTTAATCAAAAATTCTTTTTCCAGTTGAAAATCAAACCTCGTCTCTGGCTTGTTTATCTATCATGTGAATATGTCTGAATACTTCCAGTCCTCTCCGTATTTCACAAAAGATTGAGAGAAGTTTTTTTCTTAATACTTAATACACACCTCACATTCAATAAATCTGTGTCTGGATTGGAGTTATGTCCTAAATGCAAAAAGGGTCATTTGTATCCTGTGGTAACGTCTAGTGTTGGGGCAGAACCATTACGCCAACATAGCGAAACTGGGAGCAGAGATTATGAATGTGCTATTTGTGGTTATAAGCAAACGGGACTTAAACAGCCACAATATGTGAACGAAAAAGGTGAGGTAAGTACCAGAGTAAAAAAGGCTAAAAAACCAAAGGCTAAAAAACCAAAGGCTAAAAAACCAAAGGCTAAAAAACCAAAGGCTAAAAAACCAAAGGCTAAAACAAAAAGTCGGAAAAGAAAATAAAGTTAGTCTTTTAGAAGCCGATTAGTTTGAAAGGATATAACTTATCATAACTAAAATATCTCATGGGCTCTGAACAACACTGTTTAACCTGCGGACATACAGAAGATTCACATTTTTTTGATGAAGAACTAGATGCGTCAAAAAAAGGACGTTCTAATAATTACTGCAAGGTAGAGGATTGCGATTGTGAACAATTTAGGATATAGTTTGAAAGGATATAATATTAATATTAAATAATTATACTATGTGCTAATATTCCAAGTAACAGAAGATTATTAAAAGGTTGGTGGGCTTTGGGTAATGAATCGTAGATTGGTAAATCGGCCCACCAGCACTTGAATTCTGCATACAACTGATGGGAGTATTGGAAGGCTACTGTGTAGAAAACCAAGGAGCCATCAGTTGCAATAATAATTGTATGCTACCCAAAATAAATAACAAACTGAAAAGGCAAAAATTTCCACATCCAAAGGTACATTTAACAATATTTGTCATATATTGTCACTTGGAAACCATTTGATAACGATTACGAGAAAATGAGCACACACATATCTTAGGATAGAAAGATGTCCTTCTTTGGGGCAGACTATGTTAATATTATTACTTAGGTAGGTGAATGCTTGATCTCTTCTGCACTCCTTTTCGGCGTTTCCTTCTTAGGAGCAAGCCTCTTAGCCCTTGCTACAAAACAGATTACAGCAAGCGCAATAAAGACACCAGCCACGATGGCATACGATATTGGCGCATCCATGTGATAATATTATACACAATAATTGAGATAAATATTACAGATTTGGCAAAAAATGCCAGTCAAATGATTCCTAACACTGATAGTATTAAACAAAAAAAAGAAAAAGAAAGTAGCTCTTTTATGGTAGTACTACCAATTGCCCCGTCATAACCGGCAGAAGATATCTGCAATAGTAAGTAAATATGCCAGAGATAGATATACTGGCAGGCAAATTTATCCTTGAAGTTCTATGAAAGAAGGACACAACGGTAATATTAATGATAAAAACTGCAATCGATTTAATTATATTGATACCATAAAAGGTACATGGTCAAGTTCCTAGATCTTTTATCTTAAAGAATGAGGAAGAAATTTTAAGAAAATTACCTCAATTTTCTGAAGTAGAATCATCTTAATGTTTGTATATCAAATGGTTCTTTTATAGAACGTAACATATACAACATTTTTTTGATATAGTTTTTCTTTGAAGGGAGCTCCATCAGTTTCAATTGATAAAACTCTATCAAATGATTTATGAAGCAGTGTACCTCCTCATCAGTTTCTGATGGATAAGTAAGCATCTTGGCATACCAGTATTCTACTAATGCATCTTCACCATATTTTTGTTCCAATTCTAGAAGAAATGAAAAATTGGAGTGACATTTTCTACATAATCCCCCGTGTGCATCAGCATATGATTTTTCTGTCACATGACCACACTTTGCTTTCATAATTATTACTATTAGGAGTAATCATAGTAAATATAAATCATAATTAAGCCTAAACTCAATATGCATCAAGGAACAAAATGTGGCTTGTTGTGCATAATACGATAAAAGACTAATTGAAGAAACAAACCACTTATTAGTGATGAATTTGTATATAATACCATATAAGCCATGTCATATAATATAGACGCGGGTAGCAAAGACTATTTGGAAGGCGCATCTAAGTATAAGCCTGTTAAGGTTGAACTTCAAGTTTCAGGTGCAAAAGGGACCGATGAAGTGAATTACTGGGTAAACGAAATTACAAATCAATATGCAGATTTTGTTATAACAAATGTTAAAGCCGATCCTAACCAAATATCCTTTGATATAGGTTCGCCCAGTATGGAGGATCTAACGGCTAAAGACATTGAGTTTAGATTAAAAGAGTATCTAGACATGAATCTACCTCCTTTCGAAGTCAAGCATTTAAAGGTCCAATAGAGACTAACAGCCCTCAATATCTAGTAGTTGTACGATGAACTTGCCTATCACACAGTTAAGTTTAGCTTTTGATAGGGTTCCTAAATGGTAATTATAGCATTATTAGTCCCACCGAACCCGATCTACTCTTTACCATTATTAGTAACATTATATTAGGTTACTATGAATTTTCGTCATAGTATTAAAGAGACAATCGCAGTTCCAACAAATGTTGCTGACAAATATAACCATAAATCTCCAATATAACCAGATATTAAAGCAGGTGCTAAAGACCGCGCAGGATTCATTGACGCTCCTGATATAAACGCAAATAAGAAAATATCCAATCCAACAATTCCTCCTATAACTATGCCACTGAAGCCTTTCAATCCCTGTGTGTATACAACTATTAGAATAACAATCATGAGGAGAGATGTTGCTAATACTTCGATTGCAAATATCACTGGTATAGGAAAAATATAGTTAGGATGGTTAGCACCTAAATTAGCATAATTTCCTATGACGTATTTTACAAAAATAGTCGCAAGCAAAGCTCCTATTATCTCAGCTGCAAAATATTTTGGTAATTGTCTGAATGTTATATGTTTCGTAATATAGTAACCTAGAGTTACAGCGGGATTAAAATGTGCCATTGAAATTTTACCAAATAAATAAACCCCTATAGCGACACCAACAAATGGTGCAAATGCAATAAGCGGTAGCCCAAAAATTTCGCCGTATTTGGCGTCTATGACAACTGAGCCTGTAGCAAAAACTACTACAATAAAAGTGCCGATGACTTCTGCTAAGAACTTTTTTTGGTCAGATGTTAATCTATTGACTAGATTTAAGACTTGTGACAAGCTCTTTTACTCTCCTGCCTATATCATCTCTTATATCTCTGACCCTCTCGATAGGTTTATTCTTAGGGTCTTCTAGCTTCCAGTCCAAACATTTGGTAAAAAGAGTGTGGGACAGGATTCTTTATCAATGCATCCCATATTCACAGTTTTATACGAATTACGCATCATGTCTTCGGTTATCTCCTTAGACTTTTGGTTACTAATATCAATACCAATCTCTTTCATTACCTCGATTGCAACTGGATTGATTTGTGAGACTGGTTTAGTCCCAGCACTGATTCCTATATATCCGTCAGGTCCATATGTATTGAAAAATCCTTCTGCCATTTGACTCCTAACGGCGTTTTCCACACAAACAAATAGTATTGCCTGCTGACTTTCTTTGACTTTATCTTTACCAAAAAATTTCATTATCCTGTTACTGCTCCTATGATTAGACTCACAAGTCTTCTATTCCCGTCAGTCTTGTCTTCACTCAGATAAAGCTGTTCTTTCAATACTTTTATATTTTCAAAGCCTGCTTCCCGTATAGCGTTGATATAATTTTCTCTTGTTAGTGCACCATCAATACAGCTGCACCAATCTCCAGTATTAATCTTGTCAGGTTGAACCTCTCTACTGGTAACTAGATCAGAAATTACCATTCTTCCTTTACCTTGCTTTTTTAGAATTCGATAAACTTCCTTGAAAGCTGCGACTTTGTCTGTAGTTAGATTGATAACACAGTTACTTATTACAACATCTACAGAACTATTTTCAATTGGAATCCTTTTTTCTATATCTCCCTTTGAGAATTCTACATTTGAAAAACCAAATTTGAGCGCTGCGTTTCTAGCCTTATCTATCATATCATCAGTAAAGTCTATCCCAATGACCATGCCTTTGTTTCCGACCCGCTTTGAAGCTAAGAAAGCATCAATTCCACCACCCGAACCTAGGTCAACAACGGTTTCCCCATTTTTCAAATTGGCAAAGTCTATTGGGGCACCACAACCAAGACCAAGGAGTGAAGATTCAGGTATTGCTTCTAAATCTTTTTGGTTGTAACCGATAGAAATCAATGATTCTTTGGGATTGAAATCTGCAGTATTACAGCATTCTTGAGGCGCGCAACAACAATCCGAATTACCGCTTACCGCTATCTTTCCATACCTTTCTTTGATTTTTGCCTTCAAAGTCTCTTCTTTCATCTACTAGAGTTTACTTCAGAAACTATTTAAGTTGTCAAGGGGACTTTGGTAAACAAGGAGACATGACGGAAACTAAAGGACAAGAAGTAAAGCGGTTACCAGTCTTTACAAATGAATGTAGTTTTGAAGGATATGACGCAGCAGCCTTGATGAAGGAAACTGCAAAAATTCGGAAACTAATTACTAAAAGGGGAACTTTAGAGATGTTAATACCGCTTTGTTGCTCCACTGATAGTGTAAGATACAAAGAATTTAGAAAATTATTGAAAGGTTTTAGTAGTAAGACACTAGCTCGCAGATTAAAGGAACTAGAAGAGGGCAAAATATTGGAAAGACTAGCATACAACGAGATACCTCCACGAGTAGAATACAAGTTAACGACTAAAGGCCAAGAGCTAGTGGAATCAATAATTAATCTATTGCAGTGGATGAGAAAGTGGTCTAACCAGCGTTAATTGCTTACTTAATAACCATGACGGGACAATTAGCGAGGGTAAGCAACCCATTTGCGACACTGCCAAGCAACATTTTCTTGATGCCAGTATTTCCTCGCGTTCCCACAACTAGCACATCAATTTGTTGCTGTTCTACATATTCCATTATAGCTTTTACAGCACCCTGTGTTCGTGGGGCTAATAAAATCTCAGAATTTGACTGAATACCTACAGCTTCTGCATTTTTCTTTATTTGGTCGAGTATTTTTTGGATTTCCACTTTTTTGTTCGCATACGCTTCGTCGACTTTTTCTGGAGAACCCCACTCATAGGCTTTTTCACCGTATAACCAGGGTTCAGTTTCAATAACATTCAGAATAACCAATTGTGCACGACTATTTTGTGCTATGGATATCGAATAGTCGGCAGCTTCAAGAGACTTCTCCGACCCGTCTACACATACGAGTATTTTATGTAGGGTCTTAGTCATAGTCTGATTATTCGACAAATGACACTATTTTAATGTGTTCTGTTCCAATTTTCCTGATTATCAGCGAGCAAGCTTGTGTTTATGAAACATGATACGGGAAGCAAATAGGAAAAGCTAAATACCAAGTATCGGGTCCCTGCTACATGGACTGTCCGAACCCACCGAATTCGTATTAATAGATTCACATTGTAATCACAAGTATTTGACCAACTTTGATTCCTATCATTGGAAATAGTGCACGTTTTTCAGCCTCCAATCAATCTGCAATATAAACTGGTGGAAAGAGTTTTGCTAGAGTTTCCACCAGCAGTTTTTTAGAAACGGTACAGTACATTGGTATACAAACTATATAAAAGATCCAAATTATAGATTAATTTTAGTTTTTTTTGTATCTTTCGAAGATTATTTTTATTACCATACTAAAACACT
>Ga0207688_10000720_pt1 | contig 16406 bp, 9 predicted proteins | sample KBSMiscanthusM4_FD_184296 | JGI IMG/M metagenome (GOLD analysis project Ga0207688, IMG submission 184296) | Miscanthus rhizosphere microbial communities from Kellogg Biological Station, Michigan, USA - M4 (SPAdes) (version 2) | ecosystem: Host-associated > Plants > Roots > Rhizosphere ...
TCCTGCGCACGCTGCGCCTTGGTCCGGCGCACGGCCATGCGATCGTCAAAGCCATCGAGAGCGGGTCGAACGATGTGCTGCTGGTCGAACAGGGATCGTTGTACCCGGCGCTCCACCGCCTGATTGAGCGCGGGTGGGTTACCTTCGACGAGGGCACGTCCGAGAACAATCGCCGCGCGAAGTTCTATCGATTGACGGCCAGGGGACGAAAGCAACTCGACATCGAGACGAGCCGCTGGGACAAACTCGCCGGTGCCATCGCCCGCATCCTGCGGCCGGCCACGCAGGAATGACGTCATGTGGCGCAAGCTGCTTGGCGGCGCCGCGCGGCGTCGCGCATTGAAGCGACTGGACGAGGAGATTCACGATCACATCGATCGCGAAGTCGAGGTGAACGTCGCTAGAGGGATGTCGCCCGACGAGGCGCGCCGCCAGGCGAGACTCGTGTTTGGCAACGTGGCCCTCGTGCAGGAAGATGCCCGTGCCGCGTGGACCACGCGCTGGCTCGAGCAGAGTCAACAGGACGTACGGTACGCCCTCCGCACCCTCCGCAGGAGTCCCGGGTTCGCCAGCGTGACGGTCCTGACCCTCTCGCTCGGAATCGGTGCAAATACTGCCATCTACACGCTCATCGATGCGTTGATGCTGCGCTCGCTGCCGATCCCGCGCCCCGAGCAGTTGCTGCAGATCTCGATGACGCCGGGCGGTGCGCGCGAATCAATCAACGGCGATTCGTTGTCATATCCCGTGGTTCGCGTGCTTGCCGAACAGCGGGACTTGTTCGATGGCGTCGGCGGATTCAGTACTTTTACTTTCGACGCCGGCCCTCCGGACAACGTCAGGCGAACGCCGGGTGCCTTCGTGACCGGTGGCTTTTACGAGGCGATGAGCCTCGCGCCGGCAGCAGGCCGTTTGTTCACGCCAGATGACGACGAGCGCGATGCGCCCCTCGTGGCGGTCATTACATACGAATTCTGGGAGCGCGCCTTCGCGCGCGATCCGCGCACCATCGGGCAGCCGTACCTGGTGAACGGCCACGCCGTCACCATCGTCGGTGTGACACCGCCGGGCTTCACCGGTGCGCATGTCGGTTGGGGCGGCGATCTCACGTTGCCGGCTTCGGCAGTGGCGCAAGTACGGCCAGAGCTCTCGACGCTATTGGGGCCAGGCAACATCTGGCTCCGAGTTCTGGCGCGGCCCCGATCGGGCACCTCGACCGAGCAGGCAACGGCGGCGCTCACACTGCGGTGGCCGCAACTCTCGCCGGTAGCAATCGCTCCGACGTTCACCGCGGAGCGGCGGGCCGGGATCGAGAACGCTCGATTTACTCTCCGACCGGGAGCGACCGGCTGGACCAACCTTCGCGACCTCTTCCGGCGGCCGTTGTATCTGCTCATGGCGTTGGTCGGGTTGGTGATGCTGATCGCATGCGCCAATGTCGCCGGCCTGCTGCTCGCCCGTGCAACGACACGGCAGAGGGAGATCGCGATTCGACTGGCGCTCGGCGCCAGCCGCGGGCGCGTCGTTCGTCAACTCCTCACCGAGAGTCTGCTGCTGTCGCTCGCCAGTGGCGCATCGGGCCTCTACCTGGCAGGGTTTCTGAGCCGCTATCTCGTTGACGTGCTTTCAACCGGACCGCTCCAGGTCACATTCGACTTGAGGACGACGTCGCAAATCCTCGCATTCGTGCTCGCCCTGGCGGTTGCCACCGCCGTCGCGTTCGGCCTCGCGCCGGCATGGCAGGCCACGGCAAGACGACAGATTGACGGATTGAAAGGCACCAGTCCTTCGCTGCGTGGCAGGCTGCTGCCTGCCGTCGTCGCCGCCCAGGTCGCTCTTTGCCTGATGCTGCTTGTCGGCGCCGGCCTGTTCATCCAAACCTTGCGTAACCTGCGGTCGGTCAAATCCGGCTTTGAGCACGACGGTGTGCTGGTCGTCGATGTCGCTGGCAAGCGTCCGCTCACTTTCTACCGGGAAGCGATCGACATTCTCGAACGGGTTCCTGGTGTCACCGCCGTAAGTGTGTCCACGAACACGCCATTGAGCGGGGCCGGATGGAGCGAAAAGGTGACCATCGACGGTCGAGCAGAGGAGCGCGAGCCTGCGTTTGTGGCTGTATCGCCGAAATACTTCGAGACGCTCCGCATCGTGGTCCGGCGCGGCCGGGCGTTTTCCGCGAACGACGAGGGACCTCGCGCGACAGTCGCAATCGTGAACGAACAATTTGTCGAACGCTATTTTCCTCGACAGGATCCGCTCGGCCGGCATTTCGCCGCAGCCGTGGCACAGCCTGAGGTCGATCTCGAGATCGTTGGTGTCGTCTCCGACGTGATCGCCAACGACCTCCGCGCCGCGCCGCCGCCAACGGTGTATGTCCCGTACTTCCAGGTGCAGGTCATGTCGCAGAACTTCAGCACGCTCCAGGTGCTGGCCACAGGATCGCTGGCGGCGGTTTCCGAGACGATCCGACGCGCGCTGCAGGGGCGAATGGCCGGCACGCCCGTGGATGTCCGCTTGCTCAGCGCACAAGTCGATTCCGCGTCAGTGCGCGAACGGCTGGTGACGACTCTTGCCAGTGGGCTGGGTGTCGTCGCACTCGTCCTCGCGGCTATTGGTTTGTACGGGTTGCTTGCGTACAACGTTGCTGCGCGATCGAAGGAAATTGCTATTCGCGTCGCTCTGGGAGCGAAACCTCGAAACATCATCACGCTGGTGTTGCGCCAGGGTGTTGGGCTGGCGGTCGCTGGAATTCTGATCGGTGTCGCATTGGCCGCGGCACTCTCCCGGCTCGTTGAGGGAATGCTGTTCGGGCTCACTCCCCTGGATCCGACGACGTTCATTGTCGTGTCGGCGTTGCTTGCGGTAGTCGCCCTTGTGGCATCGGGCATTCCCGCGCGCCGTGCCACACGTGTCGACCCACTTGCCTCTATCCGGGCGGAGTAACGCGATGTGGAGAAGGCAACGCAGAAGAGCGTTGGATGGGCTCGACGACGAGATCCGCGATCACCTCGATCGTGAGACGGAGATAAACATCGCCCGCGGCATGTCGCCCGACGAGGCAAGACGCCAGGCTCGACTCGCGTTTGGCAATGTCGCCATCGTGCAGGACGACGCTCGTGCCGCATGGACCTGGGCCTGGCTCGAGCACGCGCGTCAGGATGTCAGCTTCGGCGTGCGCATCCTGAAGAACTCGCCGGGACTGAGCCTCTCTGCTGCCGTCCTGATCGCGCTGGTGATCGGCATCAACACGACGATCTTTTCGATGGTAAATGCGATGGTCACTCGACCCGCGCCCGGCATCACCGGGGAAGGGTTGATCAGGATCGCCGTCGTCGATCGGCCGGGCGCGCCTTTCGTCAGCTACCCGGACTATCTCGACTACGCCGCGCAGACGACCACGCTGCAGTCGTTGACGGCGTTCACCAACGGCCGTGTCACGGTGACAGCCGATTCCGGCAGCTATGCGTTGATGGCGAACGCCGTCGAGGCCGGCTTCTTCGAGACCCTCGGTATCCGCCTGGTAAGGGGACGCAGCTTCATGCCGAGCGAAGGGGACTCTTCCAACCCGGCGGATCAGGTGGCGATCGTCAGCTATCGCGCCTGGCAAGACCTGTTCGGTGGGGCCGAAGACATCGTCGGCCGGAGCATCGCGGTGAACAACCAACCGGCGACCGTGATTGGTGTGGCGCCGCCTGACTTCCGCGGCACGATGCTCGCGGAACGGACCGACGTGTGGCTGCCGCTGCTGCAGTACTGGAGCAGTTTTCCGCCGGACACACGCCGCCGTTGGATGACCGATCGCAGCGAGACGCCGGTGGATCTGATCGGACGCTTGCGGCCAGGCCAGAGCGTCGCAGCGGCCCAGGCAGATTTCACGACGATGGAGGCGCGGTTGAATCGCAGCTACCCCGTCGCGGAGCGGCCGCGCATCGCCGTCGTGCGTTATGCCGCGACAGCCGGCGGTGTGGTGCCCGCGATCGCGCCGATGTTCCTCGCGCTCTTCTCGATCGTCACGCTGCTCACGGTGTTGGTCGTATCGGCGAACGTCGCGAATCTCATGTTGTCGCGAGCCGTCGCCCGCCAACGCGAGACCGCTGTCCGTCAGTCGCTGGGCGCATCGCGCTTCAGGATCGTGCGCTTGCTGCTGGCTGAGGGGATGTCTGTTTCCGTGGTCGCTTTGCTGGCGGCCTGCCTGATGACGATCTGGGCGGCACGCGCGATCCCTCGCATATTGCCGGACTCGCCCTTCGCCGAGGCTGGGATTGATTTCGGTCCCAATTGGAAGGCGGTCGCCTACGCCATGGTGCTTGCAGCGATCGGCACCATCACCTTCACTCTCGCGCCGGCCTTGCGTGTATGGCGTCAGGACGCTTTGCCGTGGCTGAAGTCTGGCGAGCACAGCGTAGCGTCGGGTCGATCGCGGCTGTCGAGCGCGCTGGTCGTCCTGCAGCTTGCCTTCTCGGTTCTGCTGCTCACGCTCGCGGGGCTGGCCACTCGGTCGGCCTCGCTCATGATGGCCGATGTCGGATTCGATACGAACAATATGCTTCTGTTGACCGTGCGTACAAGTGGCGCCGCAACAACGCGCGATACCAACCTGCTTCTGATCGACCGGATTCGCGAGCGCCTGCGAAGCGTTCCTGGCGTTCAACAGGTCTCGTACGTCCGAAATCTGCCGCCGTTTGCCTGGAGCAGGGAGATGGTCCGAGGCACGGGCGCGATGGATTCCGTTCGCGCCTCGCTCCACGTTGTCGGACCTGAATATTTCTCGACGATGGGGCTGTCGCTCGCCGCGGGGCGCCCGCTGACCGCCGCCGACCGCGACAGGCCGGCAGCGATGGCGGTGATCAACCAGAACATGGCGGATGCGCTCTGGCCCGGCGGGGACGCGCTCGGTAAGACGATGACGTTCAAGGAGCTGAGCCTGCGTGGCCCGAGCGACGTGGAGACTGAGCGGGTCGAGGTCGTCGGCGTGGCGCCTCGCGCCTTCGTTGCGGGCTTCAATCCGGAGCGGCCCGATCCTCGTCCGAACCTCGCGTTCATCGTAGAGCAGCGTGCGTTCGCGACGAGCCGTCGCGATCCTGCCGAGCCCGGCGAGATCACGTTTTACCTGCGCCACGGCAGCGCTGATCTCGATTCCGTGGCGTCGGCGCTCGGGCCCGTGCTGCGCGCCCTGGAGCCGCGGGTCGCGATCGTGTTGACACGGACGATGAACGCTCAACTCGAAGGGGTGACGTTCACGGCGCGTATGATCGCGAGGCTACTGCTCATCTTCTCGTTGATATCACTGCTCATCGCCGCGATCGGGCAGTACGCCGTGATCGCGTTCAACATGCAGCGCCGCGTCCGCGAGTTCGGTGTCCGGATCGCGCTCGGGGCATCGGCACGACAGGTGCTGTCGACAGTGGTCGGCGAAGGATTCGCCCTGACGGTAATCGGGCTGGTCGTGGGTTTGTTCCTCAGCCTTGGAGTCGCCCTGACCATTCGCGGAGTGTTGTTCGGCGTGACGCCGACCGATGCGCCAACCTACGCCGGCGTCTTCGCGCTGCTCGGGTGCGTCGCCCTCATCGCATCTTGCCTGCCGGCGCTGGCGGCAACTCGCGTGGACCCGGTAAAAGCGCTGCGTCAGGACTAGACCTTCGTGTTCTTCGTGGTTCCGGCGTACGATAGCGCCCATGGAAGTCCGCGTGTATTCGAACACCAGGCGGCCTGGCGTCGGCATGGCACCGAAGCGGGAAGGGTCGCGTCCTCTGTTGCCGCAGCATGCCCGCCACTGTCCAGTTCTCGAGGCGGGCAGCGCGCTCGGATTCATGGTGTATGCGTCGCTCGAGCCGAAGGAATCCGTCTATGTGGAGTTCGAAGGTGACGGGCGCTACAAGTTCGTGTACTACCTGCAGACGCAGGCCGGAAAGCGAGCCCCGATCTTTCAGATCACCATAAGCCTCTCAGTCGGCGGCATCGGCATGATGAAGGAGGACGTGACCTTCGTGGGAGCGCCGATGTTGTCGCGCGAGGCAGCGGTCGCCGTGATGCGCGCCTTCCTGGTGCCTGAGGATATGGGTACACCGACTGGTGCCATCGCGCTTCGTGGCGCCACCAATTTCAAGACCCCGCCCGGCTGGGACACGGTCTACACGCCGATTCTGAACATGATCGAGCGTCCCCTCGCGCCGATGCTGTCCGTACGCGTGGAGACCGACTGGTATACCCACGAGACCGAATTCCGCTACGTGCTTCAGCCCGGCGAGGGGATCACGATGGAGCACAGCATCCCGATCGGGCAGGTCTTTTTCGTGCCGCGCGAGCAGGTCACAATGCGGCAGTGCACGAGCGAGGAATTGAAGGCGATCGAGGCGTCGCGCGATGAATTCCATCGCCTCAAGGCCGCCGCGACGCAGCAGACCTCGTACGGCCTGAGCTACAGCCCGCACTATTTGCGGCAAAGCCGCGAGCGCGAGAAGACTCCAACCGCGGACTGAAGGCGGGTCTACAAAGCAAGACCCGCCCTACGCTGAGAGTCTGTAGTGTAGGGCGGGTCCTGGTTTTTGGACCCGCCGTTCTTCGAACCCGCCGTTTACTTTAAGGACCGGTACGCGAGGCGATCGGCGAAGAACGATCCAAGCCAGAGTTCGTTGCCGACGCGCATGGCGATCGCGGTGCCCGTGAACGACGGTGTCGCGGGGCCGCGGGCGATCTCTGTCACCGCCATCGTCTTCGGATCGATCGTCACCACGACATAGCCGCGCGGGCACCTGATGCCTTCCTCGGTCTTCGGCGCCCCTCCGCACGACGGCTCGTTGTCGATCATGCCGGCCGTGATCAGTCGATTGTCGCCGGTCCAGCGCACGTTGTCCGGGCCGAACTCCTTGAGCTGCGCGGTGCGAAGCGGTTTGTACGGCGCGTTGCGGGGGAAGACGATGATGCGCTTCGTTGTCGTCGAGGCCACGTAGAATTCACGATCGTCGGGCGAGGTGTCGATGCCGTTGTTGGCTGGCAGTTCCGTACCCGGCAGCATCTGGAACGCCTTGTCACCCGGCTTCCATGCGAGCACGACGCCGGTGTTCTTCTGCGCGAACGCGTCCTCGAAGGTCTTGCCCGGAAGAATGAGCACGGTGGCGACGATCGAGCCGTCCGTGAAGGCGGCGACGCTGTTGAGCGCCATCTTGTCGGGCGTCACAACGCAGCCGATCCAGGTGGCAGCGGGAGCGGCGCTGCTCATGTCGAGCTCGAAGACCTCCACCGACTCGCGGCCACCGTGGTTCGTCGCGTACACGGTGTAGCGGCCATTTGCGGCCGGACGGAGGGCGAGGCCATGCAGAACCGCCTGCTTTGCGTCGAGAGGCCCCGGGCAGTTTGCGTATTTCGTCTTGTCGGCTCGTGTGTTCGCAGTGCCGACAGCGTACAGATTCCGCACGGTCTTCGCCTGGGTGTCGACGATGTGAAGACCGCTGCCGGGTGCCATGCCGCTCGCCACCATCCAGCGACTGTTCGGCACGAGTACGAGGTCTTCTGCGTTCTGAATACCGCAAACGAAATTGAGCCCGCCCGCCGGCGCGCATCCCGCAGGGGAGGCTGGTGCTTGCGCGCCGGCGACGGACAGGGAAGCGCAGAGCGCCGCGTACACCACCGCTGTCGTGAGGATTGTGTTCTTCATGATTGTCTCGGGGACGGATTGTGAATCGCGACGGGTCTAAACAGCAAGACTATCCGGCGGGTCTACAAAGCAAGACCCGCCCTACGCTGACATTCTGTAGTGTAGGGCGGGTCCTGTTCTTTGGACCCGCCGTGAACGCGGCGGGTCGTGACGAAACGCGTTAGAGATCGAGTCGGCCGGTGCTGGCGCCCAGCTTCTCGATCTCGGCACCGGACAAGTGCGCCATCGCGAGCAGCAGGTTCGCCGTCGGCGCTTCCTTGGCCTCGATGTGACGATTACCCTTCATGCGGCCCTGAGCGCCGCCGACGAGCACCGCAGGCGGGTTGCTGCGATCGTGCTGGTTGCCGTTGCTCATGCCGCTGCCCCAGTAGAGCAGTGAATGATCGAGGAGGTTGCCGTCAGCGTCCTTGGTGGCCTTCAGCTTGTCGAGGAACTCGCTGAACTTGACGATCTGATACGTGCAGAGCTTCGCGTACTTCGCCAGCTTCTCGGCGTCGTTGCCGTGATGCGAGATGCTGTGATGCGTCTCCGGGATACCGATGTGCGCGTAACCGCGGTCGCTCGCCTCGTGGCCGATCATGAACGTGAACACCCGGCTGATGTCACCCTGGAAGGCCAGGTGCATCAGGTCGTAGGTGATCGTCATGTGATCGTCGAACGCTTCCGGCAACCCGATCGGCGCTTCGGGCTCGCCTGTGATCGTGCCGAGACGCGTTTCCATGCGATCGAGCTGCTGCTCGACCTGACGGATGTTGCTGAGGTACTCGTCGAGAATCGCGCGGTCGGGTGCACCAAGGGAAGTCCGCAGCTTCGACGTCTCGGCCATGACGGAGTCGAGCAGGCTCTGCTTCTCCTTGAGCCGCGCCGTCCGCTGTTCCTTCGATCCGGTCTCGCCGAACATCCGTTCGAAGGTCACGCGCGGGTTGATGCCGATTGGCAGAGGGCTGAAATCGTCGCGCCAGGAGAGGGCATTGAAGAACGTGCAGGGGAAGCCGTCGCAGGCGCCCACAGCCGTGCCCATGTCCTCGGTGCCGACTTCGATCGAACGCAGCGGTGTGTCGCCGGCGACCGTGTCAGCGATGAACTGGTCGAGCGTCTTCTTCGACTCGAGCTTGCCGAACGCGTCACCCGAGCCGTCGCGCGCCCCCACGGGGCCGGTGCCATTCAAGAAGGCCGAGCTCGCGCCGAGGTGAACCGATTCACCCCACGGCGCCTTCATCTTGCTGACCGTGACGAGCTGTTCGCGGAATCCTTCGAGCGGCTGCATGACCGGCTTGAACTCGAAGTCGCTGCCGATGGTAGCCGGATGCCAGGTGTCCGGATAGACGCCGTTCGGCATGTAGATCGCCCCGAACCGGAACGGCGTGTTTGCCGCGGTCCGCGTCTGGGCCGTGAGAGCCGGCACCATCGCATCGAGCATGGGCAGCGCCATCGTGGCGCCAAGGGTACCGCGAAGGAACGTGCGGCGGGACAGATGCTTCTTCGTGATGATCATGGCTGCTGTGCCCTCGCTAAGGAACGCTCACAGGGCGTTCCTGAGACTGTGCGACTCTGGTCGTGGGTTCGGCTGACTCCAGCCGGGTCCGCATCTGGAATGGCTCGCTTTCGATGATGCTCATGACGATGGATGACAAACGGTAGTTGGTGGCGCCCGCTTTCTTCACGATGCTGCGAACGACAGGCATGTCCGCGGGTTCGACACCGCGGCCAAGGGCGTAGGTCATCAACCGCTCGGTCAGCACCGTGGCAAATGCCTCGGGACGACTGAGGATGGCGTTGCGGAGTGCGATCGGTCCATCCACCTTCGAGCCGTCCGCCAATACACCGCCGGTATCGATGGCTGCGCCCGTTTCGGTGACCTCGCGCCACTGTCCAACCGAGTTGAACTTCTCGAGGGCAAAGCCGGCGGGATCGATGATCCGGTGGCACGATGCGCAGACAGGGTTATTGCGATGGCGCTCCAGTTGTTCCCGCACCGTCTTCGGCGCCGCATCCTTGTTGCTCTCCTCGAGCGTCGGGACGTTGGGCAGCGGTGGCGGAGGCGGCGTGTTCAGGAACGTCGTCAGAATGAACTTGCCGCGGAAGACAGGTGAGGTTCGCGTGGCGACCGAGGTGAGCGACAGGATGCTGCCCTGGCCGAGCAGGCCCCGCCGATTCGGATCCGCGATCTTCACCTGGCGGAACTTGGTGCCGTACACGCCCGGAATGCCGTAATGCTTGGCGAGCCGCTCGTTCACGAACGTGTAGTCGGCGCTGAGCAGCTCCATCGCGCTGCGGTTTTCGCGCAGGATGTACCCGAAGAACATCTCCGTCTCACGACGGAAGGCCTTTCGGATGTTGTCGTCGAAATCCGGAAACATCAGGATGTCGGGTGCGACCTTCGATTCGAGATTCCGCAGCTGCAGCCACTGACCGGTGAAGTTGTTGATCAGCGCATCGGCGCGGTCATCCGCGATCATGCGCTTCACTTGCGTGGCCAGGACACCCGGCTGACGCAGGCGGCCTGCGGTGGCCAGATTCATCAGCGCCTGATCCGGGATGCTGCTCCAGAGGAAGAACGACAAGCGCGACGCGAGCTCGACGTCGCTGACCGGGTGCGCCACGCCCGCCCGGACACCAACCGGATCCCGTTCGATGCGATACAGGAAAGACGGGCTGGAAAGGATGCGCGCGACGCCAGCGCGAATGCCAGCATCGAACGAACCGTTGTCCTCACGCCCCTGCTTGTAGAACGTCATCGGCGCATCGATATCAGGTGTCGTCACCGGTCGACGATAGGCGCGGCGCGCCAGGTTGCTGAAGATCTTCTCAGCGCAGGCGCTCTCGTCGGCCGCGGACGTCGGCTTGCACACGAAAAGCCGATCGCGGCTCGCCGAGTTGCTGATGCCCTTGACGTTGTAGGGCCCTTCGACGCCGACCGTCTTCAGTCGGGCGAGCCCGCCGATCATGTGAACTTCCTGGCTGTCGCGCTGTGCCGGCACCCACACATCCTGCCGCCGTGCCGGTCGCTCTCTCCACGTGTAGCCGACTTCGTGCGGGCCGGCGGTGACGAAGACCTTTCCGGTCATGCGGGCATCGACGAGGGCCTTCGCCTCGTTCATGTCCTTCGACTGGACCTCGTGGTCCTTCTTGCCGCCGACTTCAGCCGTGAAGACCTCTTCGCCGTCGACCGTAATGACGAAGGTATCCGGGGTCTCGTTGCTTTCGACCCCCGCGTAACCTTCCTCGACTCCACGCACGAGACGTCCGAACAGCTTGTATTCGGCGTCAGCGGGGAACACATGATTGACGACCGTGCCACCGCGTGTGCCAAGGGGAAGACCGTCGATGTGCGCGTTCTGACTGAACTCGCGGCTGATTGAGTACTCAGTAGTCCCGGGGCGCACGTTCGTATCACCCACGGCCATTGTGCTGATGCGCTGCGCCGCCGTCAGATACCGCTCGAGCAACAGTGGGGACGTGCTCAGCGCCGAGGCGATGTTGTCGAAACCGAAGTTTGCGCCGTCGCTCGGCAGCAACTCCGTCACGTCGATCTCGAGCGCCAGCAGATCGCGGATGGCGTTGGCGTACTCGGTGCGATTCAGGCGATGGACGACGTAGCGGCCTGGTGTGCTCTTCCCGACCCACGCACGATCGAGCGAGTTGGCGAGCCAGGTCGTGAACCCGGCGTATTCGGCCTCGGTCGGATGCGGCATGCCCTGCGGTGGCATGGCGCGCACGCTCAGTTTCCGCAGCACACGCTCCCACGTCGCGGCGTGCGGCACGAGGTTGGTCAGGCTGGCCGTTTCAAGATTGACCGGCTCGTTCGCCGGCGACGCCGTCTTGCTGTTGTGGCAATTGATGCAGTACTGCTTCAGCCACGCCTGGTACTTCACTGCTTCGTCAGGCGACGCGGCGGCCTGCGGGCCTGCGGCAGGCGCTGGTTGTGTACGAGCCGGGGCAGCCGGTTGAGCCTGGGCAGGGGCCGGAGATGACGGACGCGGCGGCGCCGCGGATTGCGGACGGGCCGACGTCGGCGTCTGTGCCGTCTGCGCCCACAGTACCGCGGCGCCAACCCACACGAGGGCGCCGCTCATCAAAGCCTTTCCAAACCGCTGCCTGACAAAGTTCATTGCGCCGTCCTTGCTGCCTTCACTGATTCGCCGCGTCATCCTCGGTCTTCTTCTCGTCTTTCTTGTCGTCCGTGCCCGGTGGCGGCGGTGGCGGCTGTGGCGTCGGATCGTTCGGCCCGAGGCCCATCGACTCGCGCACGGCCGCGATCACGTCTTCGCGCGAATCGCGTTTCGGCTTCCACGTCCGTGAATCGGTATTGTTTCCCGGCGGCGGAGGCGGCTCTGGCTTTTCGGCGAGCTGCAGCGGCGTCAGGTTGTCCTTGTTGACGACATCGAACTTGGCACCGGCGGCGGCAAGCGCGCGGATGATCGCGACCTGTCGCGCCTGAACGGCCTGATGCATCAAATACGCGCCATCGGGCGCCTTGGCGTTCGCGTCGGCGCCGGCGGCAAGCAACGCTTTCACCGCATCGACCGGCTCGCGATTAGACTCCTCGCGGAACGGCGGAGGGCCAAGTCGATCGAACCCGGGTCCCGCGGCAAACGACGCGCCCCGGCCACCGTTGATCGCCACCATCATCGGCGTCTTTCCGACGTTGGGATTGCCGCGTCCACCGCCGGCGGCCGCGCCTTCCTTCTTCTCCTTCTTGACCTCGGTCGGACTCCACTCCACCTGCGCACCATGCGCGAGCATCAACTTGAGCGCTTCAACATCGGCCGCGACCGCGGCCCTGAAGAACGGCGACGAGTTGACATCGTCTCCGCAGCACAGCGTGTAGGAGTGAAGCTGACCGACGAAGGCCTTGTTCGGATCGGCGCCCTTGTCGAGCAGATACTTGACGAGATCGATGGCCGTCAGCTTGTTCGGAAAATCAGCGCGCAGCCGCGAACCGTCCTTGGCGCGCATGTCCGTCGTGGCATCGTGCATGTCGACGGCGAAGTAGAGCGAACCGTCGTTGGCGTCGGCGCCGAGATCGACGAGCGTCTTGGCGAGATCCAGCCGGTCGTTGACGATGGCGATGACCGTCGCGCTCGCGCCGTCACCGTTGGTCAGCTTGGGATCGGCACCGCCAGCGATGAGGGCCTTGACCGTATCCTCGTGACCGTTGCGCGCCGCATACATCAGCGCGGTGAAGCCGCCGGTCGGATGATCGGCGTGCTTCCTCTCCGTGAGCGTCGTGACGTGGGCCTTGATGTTGGGATCGGCCTTCGCCTCGAGCAGAGCCTTGACGACGTCGGTGTGACCTTCAGTCGCCGCCCACATCAAAGCGGTCTGTTCCTGATAGGTATCGGTGGCATTGACGTCCGCGCCTGCTTCGAGCAATAGCCGCACGGCGTCGACGTTGCCGGTGTATGACGCCGCCATCAGCGAGGTCTCGCCCTCGGTCTGCGTGGCCTTGAGATCGGCTCCAGCGCGAAGCAGCGCCTGGATGATGGGGGCTGCACCCGTACGGCTGGCCTGAAGCAGCGGTGTGACGCCGTACTTATTAGGTGTGTTCGGCCGGGCTCCCGCGGCGATCAGTGCCTGCGCCATCGGGAGGTCAGACTGGTAGGCGGCCCATAGGAGTGCCGTCGACCCATCGCGTCCAGGCTCGTTGACGTCGACGCGCTTGGCAATCAGCGCGCGGACGGTTGCAACGTCACCCTTCCTCGCAGCTTCGACGAGAGGGCTTTCTCCCGCCGCCAGCCCCGAGGCTCCCGGGTAGGCAAAGACAATGGTCAGGAACGCAATCAGAAGCCATCCAGCATTACGAGCGGCGCGCATCTTGGCCTCACCTTTTCACAATGTGACGACAGACAGACGTGTGCGAAATGCTACCCCGGGGACACCCTCCCAAACGGTCAAAAACTACACAAATATCCGTTCGCGGCAACTGAGCCGCGACACGCTGATATTACACCTGCCCGGGTCCGTCAGGGCGGGAATACCTATACGGACTGCGTATTAACGAGGCGACGGTTATTGCAGGTTTTTGCCCGAAATGCGTCCTATGGGCACGCCTCAGCCACGCGATTTACGGTGGCCACGTTGACGCCGTTTACGCCCCCAGCGCCGATGAGAATCCCGGTCACCGCCATGCGCTGGCCCACGAAGGTGTCCAGCCGGTTGAGGACGAACTTGAGCGTCACCGTCCGATCCCCCAATGGCCGGGTCGCATCCTCAGGCACGGGACCCGTCTTGTCGATTCGCTGAGGCGTGGTCGCGCTGGTCAAGGTCCAATCGCTTCCGCTTTTCGGGGCCAGGCAACCGACGACGCGGACGAGGGTATTGTTCGGCAGCTCGCCTGGGCCGTCCTTCGGGATGATCTGGACATTGGCCACGGTTTCCGGTGTGACCTCCGTCTTTCCTGCGGGAAAGCCGTTCGACTTCAGGATCAGCGCGACGAGGTCGTTGTAGGTCGGGCCCGGGAGAGAACCTCCCTGACCGTTGGGCATGTTCGTCTTGACGAAGTTGAGCAGATCGCCAACGGTCTTCTGGGTATAGCCCTCCCAGAATTTGTCACCGCTCAGTGGCCGGGTGCCTTCTGACGTGAGGGTATGGCACCGCTCGCAACTCTGGCTGAATATCCCGGTCGCCCGATCGGCCTGCGCATCTGTGAAGACGCCATCCCAGACGGTCGGGCCTGTCGGCTTGGCATCTTGCGCCGTCACGAGTGTCGTTGCCAGCCAGCCCAGGAACAGGACACCCATCGCGCGAAGCATCCATCGCATGGTCGCGTTGCCTCGCGCGTATTGTAGTCAAGTCGTGCTCGGCCGTGAGCGATATCTTCGGAGCGATGAGGGATGATCGAGAGTGCCGCAGCTGAAAGCGCTCGCAGTACGAGAGTCCTCGAGGTTCGGTGACACTTACCGACGGCTAGTGGTTGTCGTCGTCAGGAGGGATTTCCGAGCGGGAGTCGAAGCGTCGCGCGCGTGCCACGTCGATCGCTCCTGTTCTCGAGCGCGAGCGTTCCGCCGTGTCCTTCAGCGATCTGTCGACTGAGTGCGAGACCGATGCCCGATCCACCCGGCTTGGTCGTGAAGAAAGGAACGAACAGGTTGCTCGTGCTCTGAAGGCCAGGTCCTTCGTCCTCGATGCGAACCACCAGCATGTCATCCTGCGTCGTCCAGATCGCAGCCACGCCACCACCGGTTTCGAGCGCGGCATCTGTCGCGTTGCGTAACAGATTGATCAGCAGCTGTTCGAGTTGATCAGCGTCGGCGGACAGCGTCGTCTCGAAGCATCCGTCGAGCGTCACCGGCAGCCGCGGCTCGAGGCCGACGACACGCCGCATCAGCTCACCGAACGCAAGCCTCTTGCGCGTGGGAGCCGGAAGCCGCGCCAGCCGCGCGTATGCGCTGGTGAATCGACTGAGCGCATCGGCGCGTGACGCGACGATGCCGAGACCGCGCTGCATGTCTTCGCGCCAGTCGTCGGGCGGCGGATCGCGCGCCAGCAGCGACTCCAGGCTGCCCGCGATTGATTTGATTGGCGCGAGCGAGTTGTTCAATTCGTGCCCGATCACGCGGATCAGGCGCCGCCACGCTTCCCGTTCCTGGTCGCGCAGTGGCTGACTGAGGTCCGACAAGACGAGCAGCTCATGGCGCGTGCCGCCCTGCCAGAACGTGGTGCGGCGAGTTTCCCAGCGGCCGGTACCGCCCGGGAAGCTCAATTCCTGGATCGTCGAGGTGCCGGCCAGCGCGGCCTGCAACCCGAGCTCGCCCGCGGGATGTCCCATGAGGCTGATGGCATCCTGACCGAGCAGCCGCTCTCCGGCGCGGTTGACGAGGACCAGTCGATGCTCGTTGTCGAACGCAAAGATCGCCACGTTGATCTCGGCCATGACCGAGCGGAGCAGGGCGGTGGCTTCCTGCGCGCCCAGGCGCTGCACGCGAAGCGTTTCGGCAAGCGTGTTGATTTCGAGCATGACGTGCGCGAGCGGATCGCTGCCGGGTGCCTCGCGCGCCCGGACGGAGAAGTCGCCTTCCCGCATGGCCGCGAGCAGGTTGGCGATGGTCTGCAGCGGACGCGCAACCCGATCGCGCACGATGATCGTCAGCGCAATCCAGGCCCCGAGGGCGAGGACGAGCGCGGTCACACGCACGAGCGTCGAGTAGTCCCCGAGCCACAGCAGCGTGATCGACAGCGCGATCGCTGGCAGCGCTGTCGTCAGCGTCAGGAAAGTAACTCGGCGATCGTGAGTGAGGAACGACCCCAACTAAAACGCAGCCTTCCATGATTCCGACACACCGAGGCACCGAGGACACCCGCCTCCGCTAAAGCTTCGGCGGGCAAGCCAGCGTGTCTGCTTGGGCGCCGTAGCCTGCGGCGAAGGCGACTGTCTCGGTGTGTCGTGTTTGCGTATGGACACAGGTCTACGAAAGCTTGTATCTCTCCAGCCGTCTGTAGAGAGCTGATCGACTCAGGCCCAGCGCTTTGGCAGCCAGCGTCACGTTACCGTGACGGGCCATCGCCTTGCGGATGAGAAGCGCTTCGACGTCCTCCAGGCTCATTTCGTCCAGGTGCTCGCCCATCGCCACCGGGGCACGCAGGCCCAGATCGGCTGTGTGCACCACGTTGCCCTGCGCCATGAGGACGGCGCGTTCGATCGCATGATCGAGCTCGCGGACGTTGCCGGGCCATCGGTGATCGACCAACGCTCTCATCGCCGACGGATCGAAGCCGGTGATCGCCTTGCGATACCGCTGCGCGCGCGTCG
>Ga0207688_10000733_pt1 | contig 16291 bp, 8 predicted proteins | sample KBSMiscanthusM4_FD_184296 | JGI IMG/M metagenome (GOLD analysis project Ga0207688, IMG submission 184296) | Miscanthus rhizosphere microbial communities from Kellogg Biological Station, Michigan, USA - M4 (SPAdes) (version 2) | ecosystem: Host-associated > Plants > Roots > Rhizosphere ...
GCGCGCATCGTCACCGAGGCTCCGAACCGCGGACCGCGTGCCGTTGTCTTCATGGATTCGTTCGGCCCGGGGCTCGTGCCGTTCCTGTCCGAGGATTTCAGCCGCGTCGTTTATCTGTGGCAAGACAACATGGATCCGCAGGTGGTTCAGCAGGAGCGCCCGCAGGTCGTCATCCAGGAATTGGTCGGCCGCGCGCTCTCGAAGCTCGTCCCCTACAACCCGGTGCCCGGCGCGAGCGCCGCATCGACCCGCTGAGCGTCGCGGCTGCGGGCGTCGGGTCCGCGCCTCCGGCCACGAGCCGCGCGGAGCAGCGCGACCTTCTCGGGATGCACAATGGTTGGGCTGACAGGCTCCCACTTCGCGCGCGATTTTGCCAGTGCGCGGCCCGTATCCGGTATCCAATAATAGAAACTGTCGACTGTGGCACTCGAACGAACCTCCAGCCGCGATCTGCGCGTCACCGACGCCGCACTACTGCTCTGCGCTGCGCTGATGCTGGGGGTCGCGCTCATCGCCATCAAGACGTACCACCTCGGCGTCCCGCCGCGTGACGGGCTGTCGGACTACGTGCGCTCGCTCTCCGCGATCTCGTACGCCGACGCGCTCTTTGCCACAGCGTGCTGGGCGGTGGCCCGCCTGGTGTTGGTCATCGTCGGCCGGCGACCGCGTGCGGCGCGGGCGGTCTCGCGTGCATTCATGGTCTTCGCGGCATTCTGCTGCGTCTACGCGGTCGTCAACGTCATCCTGTACGGCATCGTTGGCGGATTCCTGACCTATCCGCTGATGGCGCTCATCGGCGACGTGCGCATGGTGCGTTCCTCGGTCGGCGCCTACCTGACGCTCCCGGCGATCGCCGGCCTGATCGGAATTCCATGTGTGTATCTCGCTTCGGTGGCCGCCTTGGCTCGCGCCACGCGAGCGGCGTCGTCGCCGAGATGGGTCAGTGCGACTCCGGCGATCCTCGCGGCCGCATGGGTTGCGGCGGGCCATTACTCGTACGTGAAGCAGTTCAAGGAGCGCCCCGATCGCCGCGTTGCCGAAAGCCCGTATTGGACGATCGCCGCGTCGACATGGCAGGCGTTCGCGGACGGTGGCTTCGTCCGGATGGCCGGGACGTTCATGCCCGACGACCTGGCGGACTTCAGTCCGCCGAGCGTGCCGCGGGCGCAGACGGTCTCCTTGCCGTCGAGGGAGATTCGTCGCGCCACCGCCACGCTCGACGTGCGTGCCATCCCCGGGCGCCTGCCGCCAAATGTCGTGTTCATCGTCCTGGAGTCGGTTGCGGCTCGCTGGACCAGTCTGCACAACCCGCTGTATGCCACGACACCAACGCTGCAGACGGAATCGGCGCACGGCGCGGTCGCGGATAATTTCTACGCGCATATCGGTCGAAGCTCCAATTCGATGGTCGCGATGCTGTTATCGGTGTATCCGAAGCTCGATTTCCGAGAGCTGACCGTGCAGTATCCGGACTTGCCGGGCACGTCGCTGGCGACCATGTTTCGAAGCCGGGGGTATCGGACGACCTTCGTCACGCCGAGCGACATGGCATGGGCCGGGTGGCGCGGATTCCTCGAGGGCCATGGCTTCGAGGACGTCCTGGATTACCGCGACCTTGCCTGTCCGGAGATGCTCTCGTCGTGGGGCGTCGAGGATCGCTGCATGGTCGACAAGATCGTGGACCTGATTGCCGGTGCTGGCACGCATCCCTTTTTCGTGACCGCGTGGACGACGCAAACGCACCATCCGTACGAGCCCAGTCCCGGAGTGCTCCCGCTCAATCTGCTGCGGGAGCCAACCCCGGACGAGTGGGATCTGGGTCGGTACCTGAATGTGGTGCACGAAACCGATCGTCAGCTCGCACGCGTCTTCGAGGCGGTACGTCGTGCCGGTCTCGAGCAGGACACGCTGATCGTCGTCACGGGCGATCACGGCCAGGCGTTTGGATATCCACACGAGGGGTACGGTCAGGGTCAAACGGTGTACGAAGAGGACGTGCACGTGCCGCTCTTGGTGTGGTACCCGCGCAGGTACAAGGCGGCCGCTCGCGTGCCCGTGGTCGGGAGCCATGTGGATCTGGCTCCGACGATCGCCGATCTAGTCGGCCTGCCTGCGGCACTGGAGTGGCAGGGACGCAGCCTTTTCGACGAGAGTCATCCGGCTCGTGCGTACTTCTACGTCGCTCAAGATCATTTCCGGCTTGCGGTTCGCGAGGCGAACTGGAAGTACATCTACAGCGTCCACGATGGGCGCGAAGAGCTCTACGATCTGCAGGCCGATCCGCTGGAGCAGCGCAATGTCGCCGCGCAGCATCCTGAGCGCTGCGATCGCCTGCGGCAGCGTCTCGCAGCCTGGACCGAAGCAAACCGCCGCCAGTACGAGCGAGTGGAGGCAAGACCGTAATCGGTCAGGCCGAAGGGCATTCCATTTCGAAGCGCGCAGCCCGCACGAGTTCTCGCCGCGGTCCCGACGTACTCTCACGACCCTGGTGGATCCTCATCACGTCGAGCAGAATGGATCCTAAGCCGCGGTGCGACTCTTGCCCGGCGAAGAACAAGCAGTTCGTCGTCAGCGTTCGGTTGTTCGGAGCACATCTGTGGATCTTCAGCACAGCAGTTCACGGCCATCGCGAGCGAATGCAATGACCGACCGGCAGAGCGAACGGCAAACGTGGTTGCTCAAAATGAGGGCGGAATGGTTTCGTGTGTTGCGCCCTCTGGGTGGGTGGGTACCCTGGGAATTGCGAGAACTGGTCGAACAGTCAGCCGAGCCGGGCGGGGCACCCTTTTGGGGCGAGGGGATCGTCAAAGAAGCTCCACAGCTCGGAGAAGAGCACCTGCGGAATTGCATGGTCCTACCCACCCGGACACACATCTTGAGACGATTCCCCAAGGGGGGCATCGTCGCCGAGGTCGGAGTCTTGCACGGTGAGTTCTCACGAGAGATCGTGGAGATCGTGTCGCCAACCGAGTTGCATCTGATCGATCAATATCTCGAGCCTCGTGCACGCGCCCTTGCTTCAGATCCCGGTGGGTACATTCGCCTGCACGAAGGCGATTCGGCTGACATGCTGGAGGCCTTCCCGGATGAGTATTTTGATTGGATCTACATCGATGCCCAGCATTCTTACGAGGGTGTGCGGCGCGACATAGCGGTAGGCCGGCGGAAGGTCAAGAAGACCGGCTTGATGTTGTTCAACGACTATATTCCTTGGTCGTACGTGGAAATGCAGCCGTATGGCGTCATGGCCGCCGTCAATGAATTGTGCATCGACGATGGATGGGAAATCGTTTACCTCGCCTTGCCGCCGCACATGTATTGTGACGTTGCCTTACGCAGAGTGCCTCTGAATCGCACATAGTTCAAGCTGAGAAACAAACGGCGAGGCTGCCTCACGGATCCTCGGGTCGTCTGTAGGAGGGCCGTTCCAGGAGCTGGCCGGGCGCACGCGCTCGACGGAGCTCCCCTACAATCCGGTGCGCGATGCGAGCGCGCCATCCTGAAGATCATGCGGGCGGGCACCCGGTCCACGTTCGCCGGCGGCGAGCCGCGTGTACAGCTCTTCGTAGGCGTCGATCATCCTCGCCAGACCGAAGCGCTCGACGGCGCGGGCACGGACCGCCGCGCGGTCGTAGGCAATGACCGCCGGAAGGCCGGCAACCAACTCATCGAGTGAGGAGAAGATGCCGCCGGTGATCCCGTGCTCGACGATCTCGCGCACGGCGCCGCGATCGAGCGCCGCCACTGGCGTTCCGCAGGCCATGGCCTCGGCGAGGACGAGCCCGAACGGCTCGCCCCGCTGTACGGGATACAGCAAGGCCTGCGCGCCGCCGAGCAGGGCGACCTTCTCGGCATGCCCGACCTCGCCAGCCCAGATAATGTGAGTCCCGTCCACGTGCGGCGCCACGGTTGTCTGGTAGTAGTCGTTCTCGGGCGCGGCGAGGATCAGCCGCCGGGAAGTCCTGCGCGCGACCTCGATCGCTTGCAGGACGCCTTTGCCCTCAGTGAAGCGGCCGAGGTACAGGAGGTAGTCGCGCGGCGTGCCTGAGAACGCGAACGCATCCGTGTCCACACCGTGGTGGATCGTCGCGATCACATTGAGCCCGTCGAACAGCGACGCCTGCGCGTGCGAGATCGCCACGAACAGTGCTTCCGGATAGCGCGTCCAGAGTGAGAGTTCCAGCGGGCCCGGGGCGTGATGCACGGTCTGCACGAGCGGCACCGACACGAGGCGCGTCAGTGGCAGCGACACGGGCCACGACATCGCCTGGTAGTGAATGACATCGAATTCCGACGCCCGTTCGAGCGCGGCGGCCAGGTTGAGCAACTCACAGAGTTCCCACGGCCATGCTTCGAGGCCCTCGTGGTACCCCCTGGCAAAAGTCGCGTGCAGTTCTGCCGAGGTGCGCGACGTGCCCGTGGCGAACAGCGTCACGCGGTGTCCTCGCGCAACCAGCCCCTCCGTTAACAGCGACGTGAACAACTCGACGGAGCTCGACCCGAACGGCGGGATCGACGTCTTTACTGGACCAACCTGCGCGATTCGCAGCGGGCGGGTCATGAGCATGCGACCTCGAGGAATCGCGGCAGCACCGCGCCCGCGTCAAAGTACGCACGAGCGATCTCTGCGGCTCGCTTCGAATGCATCTTCCAATCGCCGGCGATCCGATCGAGCCCGTCGAGCGCCTCCTCGCAGTTCGAGAACCGCAGCAGGCCGGCGCCCGTCGGGAGATGGGCGCTCCAGCCCGTATCCTGCACGAGTGCCGGACGGCCAGCGGCGAGGTAGCACTCGGTCCGGTCGCTGAACCAGCCCGAACAACTGTCCACGTAGGCGTGCTTGGCCACCCCGAACTCGGCGCGCGAGCCCTGGATGAAGGTGCGGTAATCCCAGAGCGATCTCGACACGCTCATTGCGTTCACCGTGTCCCAGCCGTGCTCGCGCAGCAGGCCCTGGGGACCATTGACCGCCAGCTCGAAGCGGTGCGGCGTCCGCCGTGGCAGGTCGATGAACTTGATGAACTCTTTGTCCTTGTTGCCATCGACATCGGTGAAGCTTTCGATCTTCCACGTCATCACCGTCGTGAAACGATCGCGAACGGGCGGCGCATCGCTGTGCCACAGCTCGGTGACCACGGGCTGCCAGGTCTTGTGCCACGTGAATCCGCCCGTGGGCGTGGCACTCGCCGGCGTCCCGATATTGGCGCCGAAAGTGAAGAGATGATCGAAGGTGTTGAAGAAGTCGACGTACCAGCCTTCGGCTTTGGCGATCGCCAGCTGCGTAAACACCGGATCGGAATCGATGAAGACGCGACGCGGGATCTTCACGTACTCGTCACGCCAGAACCACGAGCCGCCGGACAGGTTCACGAACAGGTCGGCATCGCTGCAGAAGGCGCGGACATCCTCGCGCGAGACACCATGATATTCGCCGTTGAAGTTGACGAAAGACCAGCGATGGCCGAGGCCGAACGGCGCGAGTGCATCGTTGATGTAGCGAGTGCCGTAGGATGGATCCTCACTGCGGGTGTTCTGCTCGGGATCGTAAATGCACTCCCCGGTATCCTCGATGTACAGCACCTCGTGACCGAGGGCGCGCAATCCCAGCAGGTACATCAGCGAGCACCAGGTCACGCCGCCGAAAGGATAGCGGGCGATGATGCCGGCCACCAGGATCTTCATATGTCGGCTCTATTTATTAGATCGCCGGCTCCAGGACGTCGGCGTCGTCGTCGCGATCGTCCAGCGGCTTGCCGATGCTGAGACGCGCGCACATCCGGCGATACAGCTGATTCGAGGACAACAGCTCGGCGTGTGTCCCCTGCGCCGCGATGCGGCCCTCGTGAAGGACGAGAATGCGATCGGCGTCTTGCACGGTGGATAGGCGGTGGGCGATGACGAGCGTGGTGCGACCTTGACGCAGGCGGCGGAATGCGTCGAAGACGGCCGCCTCTGAAATCGCATCGAGTGACGAGGTCGGCTCGTCGAGGATCAGGATCGGCGCGTCCTTGAGCAGCGCACGCGCGATGCTGAGCCGCTGGCGTTCGCCACCAGACAGGCTGCCGCCCGCTTGCGCGAGCGGCGTGTCGTAGCCGTCCGGGAGGCGCATGATGAAGTCATGCGCATGCGCGGCGCTGGCGGCCTTCTGCACGTCGTCGAAGGTTGCATCCAGCCGGCCGTAACGCAGATTCTCCGCGACCGTGCCGCCGAACAGCATCGCGTCCTGCAGAACGATCGCGATGCGCTCGCGCAGTCCGCGCAGCCGATACTGCGACACGTCGATGCCGTCGATGAGCACGCGGCCCTGCTGGGGCTCGTAAAACCGCGGAACCAGGCTGGCCAGCGTGGACTTCCCGGCGCCGGTCAGGCCGACGAGCGCCACCATTTCACCCGGGCGCGCGATGAAGCTGACATCGTGCAGAACCGGCCGCCCTTCTTCGTAGGCAAAGCTCACATGCTCGAAGCGGATCTCGCCGGCGATCGATGACGCGTCGATCGCGTCCGGCCGATCGAGCGTCTCGGGGACGAGGGCCAGCACTTCCCGCACGCGTCGTGAGCTCGCTACCGCGTTCTGCAGCTTTCCCGTCGTGTACGCAATCGACGAGAGAGGGCCGTACACGGAGGCCAGATAGGCAATCACCACCAGCAACCCGCCGACCGTGAGATCGCCCCGAAGGACGTGCAGCCCGCCGACCGCGAGCACGACGGCCGTGCCACTCAACGTGATCGCGCCCACGACCCACGTGAACAGCGACTCCTGCCACGTATAGCGCAGCCGCGCCGACATCGTCTCCCGTCCGACGTCGGCGAACCGCTCGAGCTCGTGCGGCTCGCGGGCGAAGCTCTTGACCACCTTGATGCCGGACAGGATCTCGTACACCCGATCGACGAGCCTCGACTCGAGCTCCTTCACCTGCTGCGCGCGATTCACCATCCGGGTCGAGTAGTAGCGAAGACACGCATAGAGCAACGGAACGACCGCGAGCGACAGGAGCGCCAGCGACGCATCCAGCCGAAGCAGGATCAGGAACATCGCCGTCAGCGTCAGCACCGACACGAGCAGGTTGAGCAGCCCGCTCATCACCAGGTCGTGCACGCAATAGGCGTCGGCTTCCAGGCGGTACACCGAATCGGCGGTCCGCGTGACGACATGATGACGTAGCGCCAGCGCCTGCAGATGCGCCAGCAACCGCGCCCGCAGTGCGTAGACGAGCCGCTGCCCCGTGTCGACTTGCACCTGCACGTTGATCATCGAGAGCGTCTGCGTCAGGAGCTGCAGCAACAGCCCTCCGCACACGACCAGCACGAGAAGCGCCGCGCGGCTGTCGCCGGCCAGCGCGACGCCAATGCGGCCGAGCACACCGGGTAAGGGCCGCCCCGCGAGGACGTTGTCCAATACGAGCTTCAGCGGCCAGGGCGCGAGCACGCCGAGTGCGACGTTGGTCACCGCTATCGTGGTCAGGATCGCGACGCGGCCGCGATACGGCCGCAGACATGACCAGGTCCAGGCGGTGAGAGACATTAGTGGATTGGCTGAACCGCCACAGGTGAGACCACCTCGTGACGTTGACCGCGCGTCATCACGGCCGCAACCTGGACGGGCTGGCCGCGAGAGGTGTTGACGAGGGTCACCGCCCCTCTTTCATCCATGACGTAGAGCCATCCTGCGCGCAGATACGCGAGGCGCGATGCTGACCTGAACCGTCCGTTTGCACGCACGGTGGAGATACTGCCGCCGCGTGTGATCACCCGGACGTTGCCGCCCAGATACTCAGCCACAAAAACAGTGGTCTGCCGCTTCGACGACGAGAGCGCCAGGCCGACTGGACCTGCGAGGCTCGCACCACGGGCCGGGCCACCATCTCCCGACGAACGAGGAATGCCGTCGCCGGCGATGGTGGTGATGATCGCGGTGGCCCCGTCGATCACGCGAACGCGATGATGCCCCATATCGGCGACATAGATGTCACCTCCGGGCCCGACCGCGACATCCATCGGGGCGCTGAGACGCGCGTCCTTCGCCGGGCCGCCGTCGCCGAGCGCGAAGTCGTCGGCGTCGGGCGGACCGGCTTCACCCGTTCCGGCGATCGTGTGAATCAGGCCGGTGGCCGCTGACACCATGCGGATGCGATTGTTACCGGAGTCGGCGATGTAGATGTTCCCGTTCGCTGCCACGGCAATGCCATTCGGCATGTTGAGAGCCGCGATCCCGGCTGGCTTCATGTCACCGTCGAACGTCGCCTCGCCAGACCCGGCGAGCGTGGCGATCTCGCCAGAGTCGCCGTGAATCCGGCTGACCCGGTTGCTGCGGGCGTCAGCGACGTACACATCGCCGTCTGGTCCGACGGCAACTGCCGTTGGCGAATATACGCGCCAATCGGAGGAAAGGACCTGCTGATCGTCCTGATCGTCGGTATCGCTGACGGTGGCCACCCCGGTCGGGTCGTTCAACGCTCCGATGGCGAAGTGGTGGATCACTCCGCGGCGCGCGTCGGCGAACAGCAGATCGCCGTTGCCAGCCACCGCAATGTCGCCCGCGATCTGCGGCATCCTCGTGAAGAGAGGAGTCGCATCCGCAATGGCGACGGCTGCGATCCGCGGCGCGACCGGCAACGGTCCGACGTCGCGCAAGAACCACGCGCCATTGTCGACCACGTCAGCGACGAGCAGCAGGAGCATCGGTGCCAGTGCATATCGAGCGAACGACGCGAGGCGCGGCCTGAAGGACGGACGTGGACGCGGACGTATGCCCAGGCGAATCGGCATCATCCCGACTGCCAGTGCCGCCCGCCCCACCGCCGCCCTCGTGGCGGAGACCACCGAGCTCGTCTGCCAGGCCGCGCGGCCGACGGCGAGGGCGACAGCGACAGCAAGGCCGATGCTACCCCATGGCCATTGGACGAGAACAAGTGTGCGCGCGACAAGCAAGGCGAGCAGCAGGCTCAGCGCCAGCGCAACTCCCAGCATCGTCAGACGCAGGCGAAGCCCGACGCGCAAGAGGCATCGTGCGCCTCCATGCTCTTCGATCAACGAACGCACATCCAGCCATCCCCATTTGCCCACGTTGACGCTCAAGTCGCGGTCTGCGCGGAACCCGTCGTCTACCTGGATGGCGCGCGCCGGGCGCGACGCGCGCAGTTGGCCGGTCAGTTCGGCGAGGAGCGCATCTGGCGACGTCCACGTCTCGCTCCAGAAGCGCTCCTGAGGAGCGCCGCCGATCAGGAGACGCGCCGAGGCAAACATGTCGGACAGCCTTGCGATCGGAGCCTTCCACGTCAGACGCCTCGCCCGAGCCGGGTCGATTGTCTGCGGGGGCGACCACTTCCCGCGGATGCGTCCCGCACAACGCGCCAGCGGCTGAAGGAAGTGCAGCCACGCGATCAGCAGCCGATGCGAAAGGCGACTGAAGACGCCGTGCACGCTCGCGACGTCACGGAGATCCGAGCGCCAGCCAAACCTCAGGCAGCGCGCAATGGTCGTCAGCCAGCCGACCACGCCCGCCAGCAGCAACGGCACGGTCAACCCGACATAGCCGATCGCGAATGTGGCTGCGCCGGCAACGAGAGCGAGCGTGAAGAGTCCCTGCCATGCCGGCGAATGCGGCAGCAGTTGCGCCGGATGCACGCCCGTGGAATAGACGGAGGGAAACGGAGCCGTTCCCCAGATGCCACTGTTGACGCGGCGTTGCGACAGCGAGCGGATGAACGGCAGCGGGCTGTAGATCCGTCCGTGCCACAGCATGGTTCCGTGTGCGAACTTCTCGGGGTGGTGGGCATCGAGCCACGCCTCGCCCTCGCCGTACCCGACTTGCTGTCGCCAGTACGCCTTGATCGACGACCGGTGATGGTGCCAGACGAGCGCCGACGGTGAAAAGCCTATGCGCTGTTTCTTCGCCTGCAGCCGCCAGCAGATGTCCACGTCGTCACCGGCGCGCAGATAAACCGGATTGAATCCGTTGATGGCGAGGAGCGCTTCCCGGCGGAAAGCCATGTTGCAACCGGGCACGTGCTCGGCAATACGATCGTCGAGCAGCACCTGCGTCGGTCCGCCCGGAGCGCGCGCGACGCACTGCGCCACGAAGGGATCGTCAGGGGGCACGACATTGGGACCGCCGGAACCGACGACATCCGAGGTCAGGAACGGTTGCACGAGATAGGTGAGCCAGTCCCGATCGACCCGCACGTCGGCGTCGGTATAGGCGACGATCTCACCGGTTGCGGCCGAGAGGCCGATGTTCCTCGCCGCGCTGAGCCCGCCGTTGGGCACCTCGATGAGGCGTACGGGGTATCGCCGCGCGATGTCACCGGTCGCATCACGAGAGCCGTCGTTGACGACGATGACTTCGAAGTCGGGATAGTTGAGGCGTCCCAGTGAGTCGAGGCAGTCATCGAGGGTGTCGGCGGCGTTGTAGGCGCAGATGACAATCGAGACCTTGGGCCACGTTCGGACGCTGGCTTCCGGGAACGGCGCCGAGGCAAACGCCGCGCTGACCTCCGCCAACGCCGGTTTCGGGCGCCGATCTGCATCGACCAGGCCGAAGGCCCAGTCCTCGATCTGACTGCCTCCACGCCACCATTCGTCGGTCCACGAGAACGCGACCGCGCCGCAGAGTCCTTCCTCGAACGCCGCGCGGATGTGCATCGCCGTAATCGTGGCCTGCCCGTCGCTCCCCTCGCGGATGCTGTCGGCCCCTGCCTCTGCGAGCAGCAGCGGACGCGCGCCGGCTAACTGCTGCAGTCTCGCCAGGTACGCTCGCAGGTCGGCTTCGCGGTGCAGGTAGACGTTGAACGCGCAGACATCGAAGCAGTCGAGCTCGAGATACTCGGTCGGCGGGTAGTTCACGTACGTGAGCAGACTCTCTGGCGATGCGGACCTGGCCTCGGCACAGAGGTCCTCCAGGAAGCGCGTCACTTTTTTCTGCCCGTGCCAGCGCACGACGGACGGCGGAATCTCGTTGCCGAGTGCGAACAGCAAAGCTGCAGGATGCGAACCAAGCATCCCGACGTGTGCAGTGACCTCCCGCCGGATATCGCGCGTCAAGCGCGCGTCGTCCAGGAACGCCACGTGCTGCGACCAGGGCAGACCGACGATGACGCGAAGGCCGCACTGCGCAGCCTCGTCAAGTAATGCGAGGGAGGGGGCGGTGTAGGTCCGGACGGTGTTGAACCCGGACCGTGCCATGAAGGCAAAATCCGCCCGGGCCTGCTGCAAAGGCGGGAAATTGCCGTTGCGCTCGCTCGGCGCGAAGGTCCCGTACGAGACGCCTTTGATGAGGAACCGCTCGCCGTCTATCTCGATGAATTTGCCTGCCGTCTCTGGGTGCATGTGACGCGATTCTCTGTTCGCTGTGATTGTTCTAGGCGCACCCGTTGTGACGGCAATACTAGTAGCTGAGGCGCAAGTAACGACGGAGCAACGATCGCGCCATGCGCAAGTCGGCTGCAATCGACGTCGCTGAAGCTCTCAGGTCTTGTGTGATTCTCCCGTGATCTCTAACAACATGGCAACCAGCGCACCGGTCCTGTCCTGCCCAAGGTGCGACGATACTGTTCAAAACGTGCGTTAAAGTGACTAACCCTGTGTGTATCTGGGAAAAATCTACACAGACTTGCGCAATATACCTCGACTGACGCCGGCATGCTATCGAAGTTCGAAGACGACGGCGCGCGCGTTCTCGAGCACGGATTTATGGCCGCGCCGCAGGTGCTTTTCTAAGAGCGGATAGGTGTCAAAGAACCAGAATGCCGGCCACAGCAGCGCGAAATGCGTGGCGCCGGCAGCGCGAAGCCGTGTGAGCTCAGCGATGGCGTGCCTATCGTCGGCGGGCGGACCGAAGTACTTTCCCTGATTCTCGATGAAGGGGAGCCGAGCGCGTCCGGCAATCGACCTACCGAACCCTCCCTCGTCGAGGTCGGCGACGATAACCACCGCCTCCCGCGATGTGACCGCTGCCAGTTCCTCCTCCACCATGTGAACCGAGTGCGAGTGATGGCTGCCACCGTGCCATTTGTTGGCGCGGAGCGTGTGCCGCCCCGGCACAATGAAGTGATACGACGGAGGGCTGCCGAGACGGTCCACCCATGCGTATCCGAACTCGCGCAGTACAGACGTGGCCTCTTCGAGCGCATCGTCTGTGATCAGCTCGATGAAAATCTGCGGCCGATGCTCGCGCAGAAGCGTCGCGGCGCTACGGAGCACACCCATCTCCATGCCTTCGACATCAATCTTGAGAAACGTGACCGGAAGGGCCGGCAACGACGGCGCAAGTTCAGCCATCACGTCGTCCAGACGCCGAAGCTCAACGCGCTCGCCGGCGGCTGCCGCCGCCTGCCCAGGTACGATGTGGCTCGCGCCGATGTTGCCGCCGTGTTCGTCGCGCAAGGCCATGGCGCCGACCAGGTCGGTATCACTGATGCCCACGGGCACGACGGTAGTCCGCCCTCCCAGGTCGTTCGCATCGATGTTGCGCCGCAGAATCGGATGCAGGCGGGGGTTGGGCTCAATCGCCACGACGTGGTCGGCGCAGAAAAGGCCGAAGAACACGGCGTGGTTGCCGATGTTGCTGCCCACGTCGAGGTAGATCCCGCCACTCGGTCCTACCATCGCGATGTACTCGAGCTGATCGATTTCCCAGAATGTTTTCCGGGTCCGGATGACGTACGCGATCTTGTCGTTGGCGTCGTGGCCCTCCAGGTGTACGAGCACCGGGTTCTCGTCGCCAGACCACCAGGCGTTGCAGGTAAAGCTGGTCGCGGTCGGTGCGTGCCGCACGGGCGCCATCAGGTGCTACATTACCTGACTCCGCGTCATATCCGGACCGAATGGGATTGTCTCCAGCCCTCGAAGTGTGTTGTGGAAGGATGGCAGCGTGAAGGCGGCCCTGCAGTGGGCCATGCTGGCTGGCGCTCTCGCGCTGCTGAATGCGTCGCTGACGTTCGACAACGTCTGGCCAACGCTGTCGGTCCACTTGAGTGCGGCGCTGTCTATCGAGGTAGCGCTCTGCGTGCTGGCCATCATCGTGGCCGCCCGCTGGTTCAGGACGCCCTCGCCGGCAGCCGTCCGGATCCTCGCTGCGATCTGGGTCTTCCTCGTGATCGGGCGCTACGAGGACGTGACCGCACGATCGCTTTATGGTCGTGACATCAATCTGTATTGGGATCTCCGAAATCTGCCGAGCGTGGGTGCCATGCTGTCGTTTGTGGCGAAGCCGTGGCTGGTGGCAGCCACGATTGCGGGCGTCGCATTAGTACCGCTCATCATCTACCTGCCACTCTGGTGGGCGCTTCGCTGTGTCACCAATGCGTCGAAAGACTCGCGGGTCCGGCACGTGCTGACGGCCGTTGCAGGCGGAGTCGTCGTCGTGGGCGCCGCGCAGGCCCTCGGCGTACCGGTGCCGCGTAACCTTCGCGTCGTCGAACCGGTGACGGGTGTCTACGCGCGGCAGGCGCGCCAGTTCACCTATGAGATCAGTGGCGCGGGATTGCGTGCGCTTCCGCCCGCCCCAACCACGCACTCCAACTTCGGCCTCGTCAAGGGTGCCGACGTTCTCCTCCTCGCTGTCGAGTCGTACGGCGCCGTGAGCTGGGATCGGCCCGCACTTGTCGAAGCACTTGCCGCGAGTCGCAGGCGCCTCGATACCGATATTCGCGACACCGGCCGTCGTGTAGTTTCGGCGCTCGTCGAATCGACGACGTTCGGCGGCAAGTCGTGGCTGGCGCACGTCAGCTTGCTCTCCGGCAACGAGGTGCGCGACGAGCAGACCAGTGTGCGGCTGATGTCGCAACGACGCGAAACCATGGTGAATGCATTCTCCCGTCACGGCTACAGGACAGTCGCCATCATGCCAGGCGTGCGAAGCGCGTGGCCGGAGGGCGCGTTCTACGGGTTCGATCAGATCTACGATCTCGCCCGCCTCGGCTATCACGGCCCGTCATTCGGATGGTGGAACATTACCGATCAATTCGCGCTCGCCCGGATGGACGCCCTCGAGATTGCGTCACATCCCCGCCAGCCAGTGTTCATCTTCTTTCCCACGATCAGCACGCACACGCCATTCACACCGGCACCGCCGTACCAGCCGGATTGGAGCCGAATCCTCACAAGTACGCCGTATGACGACGAGGAACTGGCCCGCGCGTGGGCACAGGAGCCAGACTGGTTCAATCTCGGCCCGAGTTACGCGCAGGCGCTCGATTATTTCTACGCTTCGCTTGGCGGCTATCTTCGTCTTCGGGCGGACCGCGACTTCGTAATGGTGCTCATTGGCGATCATCAGCCGCCGGCGATGGTCAGCGGGGAAGGGGCGACCTGGGATGTGCCGGTTCACGTGGTCACCAACCGGGTACAGGTCGTCGATCGTCTGCTGCAGCGGGGGTTCCGGGAAGGCCTGCGGCCGAGTGGGCCCTCGGCCATCAAAATGAACGGCTTACTGCCGCTTTTGCTCGACGCGTTTGGCGAGGAGTAACTACGCCTGAGGTCGCGCGATCTTGCTGGTCCGCGATCCGTATTCCACACGATACTTGCACTGGTGACTGGCGCACTCGACGGAACTTCCCGCCGGGACCCGTGCACCACCAGCGCCGGACAACTGCTCTGGGCTGCGGTGATGCTCGGGGTGTCGCTCGTCGCCATCAAGGCCTACCACCTCGGTGTACCGCTGCGTGACGGGCTGCTCGATTACGTGCGCTCGATCTTGGCGATCTCGTACGTCGATGTGCTGTTTGCCACCGTGTGTTGGGCGGCTGCCCGCCTGCTGTTGGTCATCGCCTCGCGCCGACCGATTGCTGCACGGGCGGTCTCTGGCGCGTTCGTGGGCTTCGCAGCAGTGTGCTGCCTCTACGCGGTCGTCAACATCATTCTCTTCGGCGTCGTTGGCGGATTCCTGACCTATCCGCTGCTGGCTGTCATCGGCGATGTGCGCATGGTGCGTTCCTCCGTGGGCGCACACGTGACGCTGCCGGCGATCGTCAGCCTGATCGGAATTCCGTGTGTGTATCTCGTTTCGGTGGCCGCCTTGACTCGCCTCATGCGAGCGGTATCGGCGACGAGATGGGTCAGTGCGAGTCTGGCGATCCTCGCAGCAGCGTGGGTTGCGACGGGCCGTTACGCGTATGTGACGGACTTCGTTGAGCACTCCGATCGCCAGGTTGCCGAAAGCCCGCAGTGGGCGATCGCCGCGTCGATATGGCAGATGTTCGCCGACGGCGGCTTCGTTCGGATGACCGGGACATTCACGCCAGACGACCTCGCGGACTTCGATCCACCGAAGGTGGGGGAGGTGCAGACAGCCGCCTTGCCGTCGAATGTGATTCGTCGCGCGACAGCCGCGCTCAACGTGCGTGGCCTCGCAGCGCGCCGGCCGCCCAATGTCGTGCTCATCGTCCTCGAGTCGGTAGCGGCTCGGTGGACCAGCCTGCACAATCCGCTCTATGCCACGACGCCAACGCTGCAGGCGGAATCCGCGCGCAGCGCGGTCGCGGACAATTTCTACGCGCACATCGGTCGAAGCTCCAATTCGATGGTCGCGATGCTGTTATCGACGTACCCGAAGCTCGATTTCAAGGAGATGACCGAGCAGTATCCGGATTTTCCGGGCACGTCGCTGGCGACCGTGTTTCGAAGCCGAGGGTATTCGACGACCTTCGTTACGCCGAGCGACATGAAATGGGCCGGTTGGCGCGGATTCCTCGAAGGCCATGGTTTTGACGACGTCCTCGATTACCACGACCTTGCCTGTCCGGAGATGGTCTCGTCGTGGGGCGTCGAGGATCGCTGCATGGTCGACGAGGTCGTGGACCAGATTGCGCGTGCCGGCACGAGGCCCTTTTTCGTGACCGCGTGGACGACGCAAACGCACCATCCCTACGAGACGAGTCCTGGCGTTCCTCTTCTCGATCTGGTCCGGGAGTCGACCCCGGACGACTGGGAGCTGGGCCGGTACCTGAACATCGTGCACGAAACGGATCGCCATCTCGCACGCATCTTCGAGGCGGTACGTCGCGCCGGTCTCGAGCAGGACACGCTGATCGTCGTCACGGGCGATCACGGTCAGGCGTTTGGATATCCACACGAGACGTACGTTCAGGGCCGCACCGTGTACGAAGAGGACGTGCACGTGCCGCTGATGGTGTGGTACCCACGCAGGTACAAGGCAACCGCTCGGGTGCCGGTGGTCGGTAGCCATGTCGATCTGGCGCCGACGATCGCCGATCTGGTCGGCCTGCCTGCGGCACGGGAGTGGCAGGGACGCAGCCTTTTCGACGAGAGTCATCCGCAGCGCGCGTACTTCTACGTC
>Ga0207688_10000739_pt1 | contig 16218 bp, 12 predicted proteins | sample KBSMiscanthusM4_FD_184296 | JGI IMG/M metagenome (GOLD analysis project Ga0207688, IMG submission 184296) | Miscanthus rhizosphere microbial communities from Kellogg Biological Station, Michigan, USA - M4 (SPAdes) (version 2) | ecosystem: Host-associated > Plants > Roots > Rhizosphere ...
TCGATGATCAGAACGCTGGTCATGTGCCCCCGTCGCGCAGCGGGATCACGATGCGTATGCAGGTGCCGCGGCCGCTCGCCGTTTCCACCTTATAGCGGCCGCCGAGCCCTTGCACGCGTTCCTGCATGCCGCGCAGTCCGAAACCCGGCGGCGCCGCGGGATCGATGCCACGCCCGTCGTCACGCACGGTGAGCGCAAGCTCCCGTTCGCCGTTCCCGTTTTCCTCGCTTGCCGCTTCGCCGAGCTCCACGCCGACATGCTTTGCCTGCGCGTGGCGGACGACGTTGGTCAGGCTTTCCTGCACGCAGCGATAGACCGTGAGATCGACCGAATCGCCGTAGCCGCGCATGAGCTTGTGGGCGGAAAACGCGAACTCGATCTCCGGAAGCTGCCGGGCGCGCTCCCGCACCAGCTCGGCGAGGATATCGTGCAACGGCACGTGTCCCAGCGCCATCGGGCGCAGCCGGTTGAGCATGCTGCGATTGATGCTCTGCAGGTGCTCGATGATCGCCAGCATGTCGCGCACGCGCGCGGTCATCTTGCGCGCCACCTGCTCCGGCAGCTCGGCCGCCGCCGTCGCGATCGAGCCGGCATTGGCCTTGAGGCCGAACAGGCTCGGACCGACTTCGTCGTGCAGTTCGAGCGCGGTGCGGCGCCGCTCGTCGTCCTGGGCCGTGATCAGCCGATGGTTGAGCTTCTCGTTCTCGCTGCGGGCGGCATCCAGCGCCTGCGCGAGCGCATTGAAGCGGTCGGTGATGGCGGCAAGCTCCTGCGCGCGGGGTCGTGGCAGCCGTACCCGATAGTTGCGCTGCTCGAGGTCGGCGAGGCCGCGGGCGACGCCGGTGAGCGGGTCGAGCACCCGTCCGAATAAGAAATAAAGAATGGCAATGACCGCGATGTTCACGATCACCGCCACCGCGCCGAGCGCGACGGTATTGCCCCAGACCTCCGCGATCTCGTCGCGCGGCTCCGCCACGATCTCGACCGAGCCGATGCGCGCCCCATTGACGACCACCGGCACATCGCGGCTTGCGATCGGCGCGGCGATCAGCGCTGCAAACCAGCCCGGCGCGCGCTCACCCCGCGTCGCGTCGGCGTTGCCGACCGATGGCGGCACCGTGAGCGCGGAACCTTGGGCGTCCTTCACCCCGATCCGCACGTGCCGCACCAGCCGCAGCCGCGACGTGAGGTCGAACAGGAATTTCTCCGCCGGCACCTCCTGCTGCATCAATCCCACCGCCTCGCTGACCAGCAGCTCGGCCAGCTCCATCGAGGCGGCAATCTCGATCCGGGTGGAGGTGCGCGCCTGCAGGATCGTCACCACGCCGGCGATCAGCCCCGCGATCACGTCGATCAGGATGAAAACGATGAGCAGCTGCGCCCGGACCGAGCGGCCGTACCACAGCCAATGCGACAGCGCCCGCGCCGACGGCCACGCCGGCGGCCTCAGCAATGATGCCCGGCTTTCGATCTGGGCGCTGATGAACGTCCTCCCGGTCGTACCTGCTCTGCATCATACGCTCTGGGACGGAGCCGCGAGCAATGGTACTTTATCCGCCGGGAATGGTACTTTAGCCATGCCGTCGGCGCCACAGTGCGCCGGGGAAACAAGCCGACGCAGGGCAACTGACGCGGCCAAAGGGAGGAAACCATGGGTGGAAGGGCTGCATTTGCAGGCCTTGCGGTCTCGCTTGCGCTCGGCGCATCGGTCCCGGCGCAGGCCGAGACGTTCGTCGAGCACAATGCCGAATTCAGGATGCAGCTCGATTTCGTGGTGCCGGACGCGGCGCTGCGAAAATTCCTGCCGCCGGGCTGGGAGCCGAACATCGCCACCCAAGGCCCCGCCAAGGACTGCAATCTGCGCATGATCTTCATCGACCGCGTCGACATCACCGGCGCGGACGGTGCGCCGGCCGGCTCGAGCCGGCTCGTCTATCTGGCCATCCCGGTGAAGCAGAGCGGCAGCACCACAGTCGGCCAGATGATCATTGCCGGGCTCACCTCCGACCCGAAAGACGCGCCGGGCCCGTTCGGCAATTACGAGCTCGCCACCACCAACCGCATGGACCGCTCGGTGACCGTCGCGGGCAAGGACACGATGGTGAAGGAGGACTGGGAGTTCGTGGCGGCCTCCGGTGAGCGCCTGGAGGTGCACCTGACCTACGAGCGCGCGCCGGCGCGCAAGGGAGGCAGCGAGGTCAAGTTCTTCTCGCCCACCAATCCGAGCTCGTATCAGATCTTCAAGATCGAGCAGGGCATCGACATCATGCGCAACGCCACCGTTCCGGTGCGGGATCGCGTGAAGGACTTTTCGTACAAGGCCGCTGGTGGCCGGCTCGGGCCGTTGTTCGACGGAACGGAGCGCGTCGTCAGCATCGACTCCTTCCATTGGTACAATCGCGGCGTCTATCTGCCGTAGCTTGCCGGGGCGACATCCGGACAAGATCGGTCAACGGATTGCGGAGGCAGGAGAAAGACACCACCGAGCCGTGCTGCTCGTCCTCGGATTCTGACGCTCTACGCACTCACGCTTCGAGTCGGTCGGTCGCGCGCTCGTCTTCAGGACGAGGGCGGTACGGACCAATCGTTCGGGCCCGGCAACTCAACGAAAAAATAGTCGAGGAGGAAGACCATGACCCACAGCATCCGTAAGCTTCTGCTCGGCAGCGTCGCCGCGCTCGCGACATTTCCGGCTTTCGCCGGCGATGTAACTCCGGATCGGCTCGTCAATGCCGACAAGGAGCCGCACAACTGGTTGATGAACCACCGCACCTACGACGCGCAGCGCTACTCGCCCCTCGACAAGATCAACAAGGACACCGTCAAGAACCTCAAGCTCGCCTACGCAGTGGCGATCGGCGGCACCGCGGCTAACGAAAATCTGCAATCGACGCCCCTGGCCGAGGATGGCTTCCTTTACATCGTCGATCAGTGGGGGGTGGTCTACAAGATCGACGTGCGTTCGGGCGACATGGGCCGCATCGTCTGGCGGATGGACCCCGGACAGGAGAAGCTGCCGCTGTCGAACCGGGGCGCCGCGCTCCTGGGGAATCTGGTCGTCTCCACCGCCAATTATCCAGCTCGCGTCATCGCCACCAACAAGGACACCGGCAAAGTCGTCTGGGAGACGAACCTGCACGATCAGCCTGATGTGCAGATCACCGCCGCGCCGCTTGCGGTCAAGGATAAGATCGTCGTGGGTGCGGCCGGCGGCGACCGCGGCGTCCGCGATTGGATCGCGGCGCTCGACGGCGCCTCCGGTAAACTGATCTGGCGCAAATACGTCATACCGGCGCCGGGCGAGCCCGGCAGCGAGACCTGGAAGGACAAGAACAACGCCTGGCAGATCGGCGGCGGCGCCATGTGGATCACGGGCTCGTACGATCCCGCGACCAATCAGGTGATCTGGGGCACGGGCAATCCAGTGCCGATGTTCGATCCGACCTACCGCCCCGGCGACAACTTGTATACCAACAGCATGATCTCCTGGAATCCCGACAGCGGCAGCATGAACTGGTATTTCCAGTACACGCCAGGCGACCATTGGGACTACGACGAGTCCCACACGCACATCCTCATCGACGGCCAGGTCGGCGGGCAGCAGCGCAAGCTGATCACCCACTCCGGGCGCAACGGCTTCCTCTACACCTTCGAGCGCAGCAACGGGCAGACGCTGCTGGCGAAGCCCTATGTCAGCAGCATCAACTGGACCGCAGGCATCGATCAGAAGACCGGCAAGCCGTTGGATTACGATCCCAACAAGGACATCCAGACCTACAACGGCAAGATGAACCAGACGCCGGCGGAACCCACCAAGACGCTGTGCCCATCCATGTCGGGCGGCAACAATTATTGGCCGGCGGCCTACAGCCCGAAGACCAAGCTGCTCTATATCCCCTCGAACTCGTCGTGCAATGAGGTGACGCTCGATACCAAGCTCTCCAATAAGGCCGGTGACTGGAAGGGCGCGACCTTCCGCAATATCGAGCGCGTCGAAACCGACCTCATCGTCGCCGACCCGTTCACCGGCGACGTCAAGAAGAAGGTCCGCATCCCCTACCCCAATGTCAGCGGCGCGCTCGCAACCGCCGGCGGCCTTGTTTTCACGGGCTATACCGACGGCACCTTCGTGGCCTACGACGACGCCAGCATGGAGCCGGTTTGGAAAATCAACGTCGGCACCGGCTTCAATGCGCCGCCGATGACGTTCGAGGTCAACGGCAAGCAATACGTCGCGATCCTGTCGGGCTTGAGCCCGATCTCCAAGCGCCGGCATTCGCACACGCCGGAACTGCGCGAGATGCGTAACCAGACCATGCTGTTCGTGTTCGGTCTTTAATACGGCGTCCCGGGATGCAGCACAGCGCCAGCCGAAGGGACGCGTGCGCCGTCTTCGCGGGCTGGCGCGAGCGCTGTGCTGCACATCCGGGACTCATACGCCGACTTTGGAACGGTCGTGCCGCCACCATCAAAATCAAGAGCGATCGAGGAGGGAATCCATGAACAAGGGCATTCGCAAATTGTTGATCGCCGGCGTCGCCGCCATCGTCGCATCACCCGGCATCGCCGCCGACGTGACCGCGGAGCGGCTCACCAATGCCGACAAGGAGCCGCACAACTGGCTGATGAACCACCGCACCTACGATGCGCAGCGTTATTCTCCGCTCGAGAAGATCAACAAGGGCAACATCAAGAATCTCAAGCTCGCCTATGCCGTCGCCATCGGCGGCACCTCGGCCAACGAGAACCTGCAGGCGACTCCGCTCGCCGAAGACGGCTATCTCTACGTCGTCGACCAATGGGGCGTGGTCTACAAGATCGATGCCCGCTCCGGCGACATGGGACGCATCGTGTGGCGGATGGACCCCGGCCAGGAGAAACTGCCGCTCTCGAACCGCGGCGCCGCGCTCTGGGGCAATCTGGTGATTTCCAGCGCCAACTACCCGCCGCGCATCATCGCCACCAACAAGGACAACGGAAAGGTCGTGTGGGAAACGAACCTGTCCGATGGCCAGCCGGATCTGCAGCTCACCGCCGCGCCGCTCGCGGTTAGGGACAAGATCATCGTCGGTGCCGCCGGGGGCGACCGCGGCGTGCGCGACTTCATCGCGGCGCTCGACGGCGCCACCGGCAAGATGATCTGGCGCAAATACGTGATCCCGGCGCCCGGCGAGCCCGGCAGCGAGACCTGGAAGGACAAGGACCAGGTCGCCTGGCAGACCGGCGGCGGGGCGATGTGGGTGACAGGCACCTACGACACCACCACCAACCAGGTGATCTGGGGCACCGGCAATCCGGTTCCCATGTTCGACGCCACCTATCGTCCTGGCGACAACCTCTACACCAACAGCGTGATCTCCTGGGATCCCGATGCCGGCAAGATGAACTGGTATTTCCAGTACACGCCGGGCGACCACTGGGATTATGACGAAGCCGGTACGCACATTCTGGTCGATGGCGTGGTCGACGGGCAGTCGCGCAAGCTGATCACGCATTCCGCCCGCAATGGCTACCTCTACACCATGGAACGCAACAATGGGCAGACCTTGCTGGCCAAGCCCTATCTCGAGAACATCAACTGGACGAAGGGCATCGACCCGAAGACCGGCAAGCCCCTGGACTACGATCCGAGCAAAGACATCCAGACCTATGCCGGCGTTGCCACGCCGATGTCGGACAGTCCGACCAAGAAGATGTGCCCGGGTCCTTCCGGCGGCAACAATTTCTGGCCCGCGACCTACAGCCAGAAGACCAAACTGCTCTACATTCCGACCGCTACGCCCTGCGTCGACCTCACGCGCCGGCCGGATCTCAGCAACAAGGCCGGCGACTGGAAGGGCGGGGCCTACAAGCAGACCGAGCGATTCGAATCCAATCTTACGGTCGCCGACCCGCTCACCGGCGAGATCAAGAACAACGTCCACATCCCCTACCCGAACTACAGCGGCGTGCTGTCGACCGCCGGCGGCGTCGTTTTCACAGGCTTCACCGATGGCACGTTCGCCGCCTACGACGACACGACCATGGAGCAGCTGTGGAAGATCAATGTCGGCACCGGCTTCAACGCGCCGCCGATGACATTCGAGGTCAACGGCAAGCAATACATTGCGATCCTGGCGGGCCTGAGCCCGATCGCGCGCGGCAAGCATCAGCTCATTCCAGAGCTCAAGGAGCAGCGCAATCAGACCATGCTGTTCGTGTTTGGATTATAGAAGACTGCGGACCGCAGGGTACACGGAGGCGCACGCTTCGGGACAAGACCGGACGCGTGCGCCGCCTCCACGCATAGCAACCTCCCGCGAACAAAAAGACGACAACGTCGTTCGGCACTCATGGTTCGCCGCGCGGCCACGTGTCGGCGTGGCACACTTCGCGGCGGCATCCGCAGGGAGATTTCCATGATCGATCACATCGGCTTCCCCGTTTCCGACTACCCGCGTTCCAAGGCGTTCTACGAAAGGGCGCTGGCGCCGCTCGGCTACACGCTGATCATGGAGGTAGGGGCGGACCACACCGACAGCGGAAGCCCCGCTGCCGGATTCGGCAAGCAGGGCAAGCCAGATTTCTGGATCGGCGGCGAAGGCGGGCTCAAGGCCACGCTGCACGTTGCGATCGCCGCCGACGACCGCGGTACCGTCGACGCCTTCTACCGCGCAGCCCTCACCGCCGGCGGCCGAGACAATGGCGCGCCAGGGCTGCGTCCACAATATCATCCGAACTACTACGGCGCCTTTGTGCTCGATCCCGATGGCCACAACATCGAGGCGGTGTGCCACGCACCGACATGACAAGGGGACCGGGCGACTGCGTCGGAACCACGGAGGTATCCGAAGGTTAGTTTGACATGGCCAGCAAGGGCAGCACGAGCGCCGATCGCGTCTGGGAGATTATAGAGACGGTCGGCATAGCCATGCTGACCACGTCTTTCCCCGGTGGCCTGCGCGCGCGGCCCGTCGAAGCCCGCCCGGAGCGCGACGCCGGCCTCATCTGGTTCGTCACCGATCTCCGCAGCGGCAAGGAGCACGAGATCGAGGCCGAGCACGATGTCGGACTGGTGTTCATCGATGCCAAGGCCAAGGCGTATCTTTCGATCACCGCGCGCGCCGAGGTGAGACAAGATCACGCCAAGGCTGCAGAAATCTGGAAGCGCACCGACAACATGTGGTGGAGCGGACCGGACGATCCGAACGTCCGCGTATTGCGGGTGCAGCCGCTCACCGCCGAATTGTGGGATGGCCCGGCGAGCGCGGCGGTGGCAGCGTTCGAATTCGCCAAGGCGCGCATTACCGGGGCGAAGCCGAATCTCGGCGAGAACCGCAAGGTAACGGTGAGAATGGCGAGAACGACCGCCCCGCGCAAATCCTCGGTCGCCGCACAAAAACGGCCGAGCACGGCCTACCGGATCATCTGGAAGGCAATCCGCGCCCGCAAGCAGATCGTTTGCAGTTATAAAAATCGTCCGCGCGAGGTGTTCCCGCACATCCTGGGCTACAAGGCGTCCGGAGAAGAAGCAGTATTCATGTTCCAGGTCGGCGGCGAGAGCTCACAGCCGCTGCCGCCCGGAGGCGACTGGCGCTGCTTCGATCTCGATGGCATCGCGGACATTCAGGTGCGCGAAGGCTCCTGGCGTGGTGGCTCCCGGCACCGCCAGGCGCAAACCTGCATCCAGTTTGTCGATGTCGACGTCAACGTGCCGGAAACGCTGACACGCCCGCAACCCCTCGCGTTTGGATCTCCGGCCTTGCGTCCGCCGCGCCAACCTGGGGAATAGTTTCCGCCGCGAATTACTTTTCCAGATTCTTCCTGCGCTGCCCCAGAGTCCGCAGCCGGAGCGCATTCAGGCGGATGAACCCGGCAGCGTCGCGCTGGTCATAGGCAACCTTGCCCTCCTCGAAGGTGACGAGGTCCTGATCGTAGAGCGAATAGGGCGAGGTCCGTCCCACCACCGCGGCGTTGCCCTTGTAGAGCTTGAGACGCACCGATCCGGTCACGAACTCCTGCGATTTGTCGATCGCGGCCTGCAGCATCTCCCGCTCGGGGGCGAACCAGAGACCGTTGTAGATGAGCTCGGCATATTTCGGCATGAGCTCGTCCTTGAGGTGAGCCGCCCCACGGTCGAGCGTGATGGATTCGATCCCGCGATGGGCGGCAAGCAGGATGGTGCCGCCCGGCGTTTCGTACATTCCGCGCGATTTCATGCCGACGAACCGGTTCTCGACGAGATCAAGCCGGCCGATGCCGTGAGCGCGTCCGAGCGCGTTGAGCTCGGCCAGCAAGTTCGCCGGCGAGAGCCGACGACCGTCGAGCGCAACGGCATCGCCGCGTTCGAATTCGACCGCGACATAGACCGCCTTGTCGGGCGCATCCTCCGGGTCGACGGTGCGCGAATAGACGTAGTCCGGGACCTCCTGCGACGGGTCCTCCAGCACCTTACCCTCGGATGAGGCGTGCAGCAGGTTGGCGTCGACCGAGAATGGCGCTTCGCCCCGTTTGTCCTTCGCGATCGGGATCTGATGCTGTTCGGCAAAGTGGATGAGCGCCTCGCGCGAGCGCAGGTCCCACTCCCGCCACGGCGCAATCACTGTCACGTCAGGCTTGAGGGCGTAATAGGCAAGCTCGAAACGCACCTGGTCGTTGCCCTTGCCGGTGGCGCCGTGCGCCACCGCGTCGGCGCCGACCTTCTCCGCGATCTCGATCTGCTTTTTGGCGATCAGCGGCCGCGCTATCGAGGTGCCGAGCAGATACTGGCCCTCGTAGAGCGCATTCGCGCGGAACATCGGAAACACGTAGTCGCGCACAAATTCTTCGCGCAAGTCCTCGACAAAGATGTTCTGCGGCTTGATGCCGAGAAGCAGCGCCTTTTCGCGCGCGGGCGCGAGCTCTTCGCCCTGGCCGAGGTCGGCGGTGAAGGTGACGACCTCGCACCCATAGGTGGTCTGCAGCCACTTCAGGATGATGGAGGTGTCGAGCCCGCCGGAATAGGCGAGCACCACTTTCTTGACATCACGCCTGTTGGCGTCGCCTTGAGGCATCCAGCGCTCCAACCATTCTCCACGGGCATGTCCGCAAAAGCGGGCATCCAGTGTCAACCGCGCTTTGGATGAGACACCGCCGCGCAAACAACAAGCCCGGTGATAACCGGATAGCCGCCGGAGCGGGTCATCGGCCGGTGTCTGGCCGACCCGGCCGCGGTCAACGATACCGAGCGGCGCGGACTATAGGGAGAAAGCGAAGGGGCGCAAGCGGTCCGGCTTTCTAGCTCCCGAGCTTCTCTTTCAGCCACCCCACGATCATGTTGCGGATCTCGTCCTCGGGCATCCCGGGAGTGCGGCCCATGTGATGGCCTTGGGGATAGATGCGGGCTTCCTTCGGATTGCCGTGCTCCATCAGGAGATAGATGTCCTCGACCGGCGCCTGGTCGTCCAGCTTGCCGTTGACGCCGAGGAGCGGCGCCGACGGCTGGTCGAGCAGACCCAACTCCTTGAGCGAGAGCCTGGGCGCCGCCCTGAGGAAATCCTCCATCGTCTTCGTCCCCATCGCCTGCCCGCGCGCCTCGAGCAGGCTCGCAGGGCCGAACAGATAGGTCGCACCGCCGGTGGTGAAGGCCGGCACCAGCCATTTCTCCTGAAAGCCGTAATGCACGTTACCGCCGTGGAACACGGCGCCCTTGATGCGCTTGGCTTCCACGAAGGCGAGCCGCGCCGCCCAATAGGCCCCGAAGCTTCCGCCCCACACGCCGATGCGGCCGCCGTCGACGTCGTCGCGTTGGGTGAGATGATCGATCCAGGCGGAATAGCTGCGCTCGGCGGCGGGATCGCCGTAGGGCACGGGATTCTCGCCCGTGCCCGGCATGTCCACGGTCAGGGTGGCGATCCCGGCACGATGGAAGAAGCTCGAAGCGCGCTGGCGATTCTCCTTCCAGCCGTCGACCCCGCCCCAATGCATGACCACCGGCGGCCTGCCTACCCCTGCGGGGATTTGCAGATAGCCGACGAGCGTCTTGCCCTCGAACGGAATCTCGACGATCGCAAGCGGCGGCTCGTAATGCTGCGCCGCTTTGCGGAACAGGCGCAGCGAGTGCCCATAGGCCTCCTTCTTACCCGGTGTGCTGGCGACGGGATAACGGGCGATATGGCAATACTCGAACGCAAGCGTGTAGAGCTCCGCGAGTTCCTGTCCGGATGCGCCGGCTTTGGCGCGCGCGTCCGCCTTCCCCTCGTAGGCGAGACCGACCTTGCACCACGCCGCGGCCCAGTGATCGCGATCGAGGCTGGTAAGCGCATTGACCACCTGCTCGGCATCGTCGCGGCGAATGCCCTCGAACGGATTGATCCGCCCGGCGCGGCGCATGACCTCTGTCTTGATCTCATCAAGCGAGCGCTCCTGCGCGGACGCCATAGGCGCAGTTGCAAGCGACATCGTTGCGGCAATGCCGCCAGCGACCAAGCCCGGCGTTCTCACGTGGCTTCCTCCTCCCGCTGTTTTGTCGACCGCCGCGTCACCATGGGAGAAGGAGCGCGCCGGCAATTCCCCGGGCGCGCCTACCCCACCGGCCGTGACGACGAGCGAAGCGAATTGAAGCGCGCCTTCTGCTCGTCGCTGAGCCCATTATAGAACTTCGTGAGCGCGGGCTGCACGGTGCGGACCGCGCCGAGCGTGGCCTGGAGCCGCTTCTCCATGGCCTCGACCCGACCCGTGGGCGTGAGCGCCTGGTAGCCGGGGCAGTTGGCCTTGAGCGCGTCCGCCGCCTTGGTGGACGCATCCTTCAATTCGTCGAGGGCGGCGCGCTGCACCTGCGTGGGCTGCACCGCCTGGGCAATGCGATCGATCGGGAGGTCGGTGACTCCCGGCGTGCGCTCGTCGCAGAACTTGCTGAGGTCCCGCTGGTCTTCGCCGGCGGCGGAATCGCTCCCCGGCGATACGACGTTGAAGCGCGCCTTCTGTTCATCATTGAGCGACTGATAGAAGCGATCGAGCGCCGGACGCACGGTCTGCACCGCCTGCAGCATGACCTGCAGCCGGCTCTCCATCGCCGTTAGCCGTCCGGTCGGCGTGCTTGGCAGATCCTTCGGACACCCGGCCTTGAGAATGTCGACTGCCCTGGCGTTCGCCGCGCGTAATTCATCGAGGGCCGGACGCTGCGCATCGGTCGGCTGCACAACCTCGGAAATGCGGTCGATCGGCCAGTCCGTCAGATCCGAGGCGTTGTCACGGCAAACTTCGGCCGGACGCCGCTCCGACCCTCCGCTCGCCTTGGCGGTACGGCGAGGGGCCGAACCCGCATTGCGGCCGGAAGCGGCCACGCCGCCGCCGGCATAGGCGTAGTTGCCATAGATGCCGTAGTAGACGTCGTCGTACGCATACGGCCAGAAGTCGTCATAGGCATAAGGCCAATACACGTAATCGAAGAAGTCGTAGTAGGCGTAGGGCCAGAACACTGGCCCGATCCAACCGACGACGAGACCGCCGCGCCACCACGGCCAGCGCGAACCGAAGAATCGACCGTGGAACCGGGCCGACGCGAACTGCGATCGCAAAGCCACGTTGCCGATGGCGCGATTGCCGAAGACCCCGCGACCCAGGCCCGCGCCGCGCACCGACCCTGCAACGCCGAAGTTACGACCGGAGACGCCGACAAGGTGGTTGCCGGGTCCGTTGAGCCGCGCCGCGGAGATGCCCGTACGGCTGCCCGCAAGCGAACGCGCTCCGTTCCCCACGGAGCCGATGCGCGGCCCGCCCAGGGAACGCGCTCCAAGTCCCGGTCCCGCGCCGCGGCTGGAAATGCCCACTCCGCCGATGCGTCCACTGGAACCGCCGATGTGACTACCAAAGCCGCCGACACGACCGCCGATGCCACCGCCAAGACCGCCGATATGACCGCCACCACCGCGGCCGCCGCTGAAACCTCCGATGTGACTGCCGCCAAAGCCGCCAATGCGACCGCCGGCACCCCCGCTGAAACCACCGATGTGACCGCCGCCAAAGCCACCGCCGCCCCTTCCACCACCAAAGCCGCCGCCACCGCCGCGAGCATCAGCGGTGACGGTGACGAGAGGCGTCATGAGGATCAGCATCGCGGCAATACCGATGCCGGCCTGCAGTACCTGCTTCGAACTACCGACCAAATTCGATCCTGCCGTCGGCGACCGAGCCGCGAGCGGACGAGCACACACCCCCGGACTGAAAGCTCTTGTCGGTGACATGAGCGTTGCCCCTGGCCGTTATCCTTATCGAGCAATGTCGCCGTTTGATGATGGTTTTCTGATGATGCCGTTGGCGATCCGCCATTGCGGCATCCCATCGAACGGGCGACCGCCACACCGTGATTGTATCAGGAAAAATGACGGGCCGGCACCCCGCTGCGTGCACCGAGCCGAACCAGGCGCGGCAGCACCTCGTCGCGGAAGTACGGCAATTCGTCGAGATAATTGACGAATGAAAGCGCGATCCCGCGCACGCCGGCCTTGCTGATGCTTTCGAGCTCGTCCGCCACGCGATCGGGCGTTCCAACGAATGGATAGCCGCCGATCGCGTTGGCCGCGAAGTACTGCCGCTTCTTGGCGTATTCTTCGGGCGGGATCGTTTTGGGCGTAATGCTCTTGTTGGCGAGCATGCCATCGATCGCGCCCCAATCGGCGCTCTCGACGATGGCGTGGCGGTAATAGTCCTCCGCCTCCTTCTGGCTCGGCCGGCAGATCACCTGGCCGACGGTATAAACCTCGATCTCGCGGCCAACGTTCTGCGCGGCGCGCTTGATCTCGGTGACCTTCTTCGCGTTGCCTTCGAGCGAGGTTCGCGACCCCGCCGTCGCTACGAAGAACGCATCGCAATTGCGTAGTGCGAAGGCCTGCCCGACGTCAGACGAGCCCGCATTCATGATGATCGGTCGTGTGCCGCCATAGGGCTTGGGAAAGGCGCGCACACCCTTGAGCTTGAGGAACTGCCCGTCGAAATCGAACTCGCCCTGCTCGGCCCAAGCGCGCTTGACGGCATCGAGCCATTCCTGGGCAAAGTCGTAACGGGCGGCGTGCTCGCGCTGGGTCACGCCGAACATTTCGAACTCGCCCTCGTTCCAGCCGACCACAAGGTTGAGCCCAAGGCGACCTTCTCCGACCAGATCTGCCGTGACCAGTTCCTTGGCCGCGATCAATGGATGGAACAAGGGCGCATGCACCGTTCCGAATACGGTCATCCGTTCCGTCGCCGACAGAAGACCGACGGCCCAGGTGATGGTTTCCAGCGTGCTGCCGTGAAAATCGGTGTCGCCGCCGTACCCCTTCCAGCGGGCGATCGGCAGCATGAAATCGATGCCAGCCTCGTCCGCCATGCGGGCGAGCCGCAGGCAGTCCGGCCAGCTCGCCGACCAGCGCTCCGGCACCTTGGTGGCGGAGCGGCCCGACGAGCAATTGGCACCGAAGATGCCGATCTTCAGGGCGTTGGAATTGTACATCGCGACCCGGTCGCGCATCGATACAGGGCGGTCCAACAAGACGTTCTCCATCAGATTTCCAGTTCGATCCGCGCAGACGCGACACGGATCGGCGCAGCTGAAATTCGCGACTCCATCCATCCGTTTGGCGGTTACGTCTGCGCCTGACCAGTCCTACTGTTGCCGCCGATATGGGCCGAGCTCTTTCACCGCCGCCTCGACGAATGAGCCGTCGACCGCATCATCGAGATTCACCGTTCCTTTGATCAGACCCTGCTCGGTGTAGAACACGAGGTCGTAGGCGAGACTTTCCTTGTTGACCCGCCCATCGGGGTTCATGCCGGTCGGCGTGATCAGCTTGTAGATGTCACGGCTCTTGATCGGCGTCGCCTCGGAGAGAATGGCGATGACTTCGTCGGCGTTCGTGCCGTCGAGCCTCCCGTTTTCGAGCGCGCCGTTGTAGAAGCGCACCGCGCGGATATAGGCACGCATGAACTGCTTGGCGGCATCGGCGCGCTTGAGCGCAAAGTCCTCCGAATACAGCAGGACTGCAATCTGATGGTTCGGCAGCACCTCGTCGTCGGATTTGATAAGGACCGCATCGCCGCCTCGAACCGCGAGCGCCGGCGCCGGCTCGACCGAAGCCGATGCATCGACCGATCTGTTCTTGAGCGCGGCGACGTGGTCGGGCAACGGCATGTCGACGGTCTCGACATCGGAATATTTCAGCCCGACGGACTTCAACAGGGTATTGAGCGTCGATGTATTGCTGACCCCGGGCGCGTTCATGGCGAACTTCATGCCTTTGAGATCGGCCAGCGATTTGTAGCGTCCGCTGTCGACATGATCCTTGCGGACCAAAATCTTGGTGCCGCCGTAGCCAGGCGGGGACGACGCCTTGTCCGCCACGATCTTGATCCGGATGCCGCGAGCGACCGCGTTATAGAGCCCTGCCGAGGCGGAGCCTGCGCCGGCTTCGATCTGGCCGGCGCCGAGCGGCGCTACCATGTCGGCCGCCGAGCGGAAATTGACCACTTTGACTTCGAGGCCTTCCTCGCGGAAATAGCCCTTCTTGTCCGCGATGAAGATCGGCGCGTCGCTCGTGCTGCTGGTCGCGCCGACCGTGATGGCCTGCGCGGCAGCCATGTCCGACGGCGCCAAGAATGCACTCAAGAATGCGCACCAGAGTGCGCAGGCGAGAATTGCGGGCGGGGTCCGTTTGTTCAAACGCGTTCCTCCGGTTCGTTCTTGTTCTGGCTCAATATAGAAGCAGCCATGCCGAGTTGGCCACCGACCGGGCCACGAACCCATCCGGCGCACTCTCCCATTTGGAGAGGCCCCCGCCGGCGGCAAAAGGCATTCTTTCGCGCTACTCCGGCCGCGCGTCTTCGCGCGCCGGGTAGGCCCAACACATCGCAGGCGGGAGGACGACCTCCACCTCGCTGCCGACCGCATGGCGCATGCTGGTGCCAAGCTCGAGCGCTTCCAGCCGGCCGCCAAGCACCGCGAGCTCGTAGATGGTCTGCGTACCTTGATAGCGCTGACCGGCGACGCGCGCGGTGAACCGATTGTCGGGCTCCGTCTCCCCATGCGTGCCAAGCCGAACGTTCTCGGGCCGAACCGCGATCTTGACCGCTTCGCCGCTCTTTACGTTGGACGGCATCATCGCCGTGAGTCGATGGCCACCGGTCTCGACGATGCCGAACTCGCCGTTGCGCTCGAGGACGCGGCCCGCGATCAGGCACGACGCACCGGTGAAATTCGCCACGAACAAGTCAGCCGGACGATTATAGATCTCGTCCGGGGTCGCCAATTGCAGAAGCTTGCCGTCGCGCATGACACCAATGCGGTCGCCGAGCACCACCGCCTCGGCCTGATCGTGGGTGACGTAGACCGCGGTGACCCCGGCCTGCTTGATGATGCGCCGCAGGTCGTCGCGCAGCCGCAGCCGCAACTGCGCGTCGAGATTGCTCAGCGGCTCGTCGAGAAGAAGGAGCTGGGGCTCATACACAAGGCTGCGCGCCAACGCCACGCGCTGCATCTGCCCGCCGGAGAGCGACACCACCGAGCGATCTGCGAACTCCGATAGTCCGACCAGCGCCAGCACGTCGCCGGTCTTGCGCTCGATCTCGGTGCGCGGAATGCGACGGTGGCGCAGCGGATAAGCCACGTTCTGCCTGACGGTCATATGCGGCCACACCGCGTAGGATTGGAACACCATGCCGATATTGCGCAACCGCGCCGGCAGCTGCACGCCGTCGGCAGGCGAAGATACCAGCCGTCCGCCGATGCTGATGCGGCCGGACGTGGAATATTCGAGGCCCGCGACGCACCGCAGTGTGGTGGTCTTGCCGCAGCCGGAAGGGCCGAGCAGCACCACGATCTCGCCGGTCGGCACATGGAAGCTCACGCCGTCCACCGCCGGCCGGCCGGTGCCGAACTGCTTGCGCAGATCGCGAACGTCGAGCGAGGTCGGCATGCATGCCCCTTCGTTATCGCAGTTCGAGGAGGCCGAAACGGCCCGCGACCTTCACTGGCGATAGTTGTAGGCCCGGTTCCAGTCTTCGATCCAGGTCGCACGCAGCTCCTGGTACTGCTTGAAGTTCGGAATCCAGGACTTCACCTTGTTCGGATCGTAGCCTTTGGCGAGCACCGGCGGGACCTTGAGCGAGGTCAGATTTCCCTGCTCCTTGATCATGAAGGCCTGCCCTTCGACCGACAGGCACCAGTTCAGGAAAAGCTTGGCGGCGTTGGGATTCTTTGCGCTGGCCGGGATGCCGGCGGCATAA
>Ga0207688_10000740_pt1 | contig 16209 bp, 13 predicted proteins | sample KBSMiscanthusM4_FD_184296 | JGI IMG/M metagenome (GOLD analysis project Ga0207688, IMG submission 184296) | Miscanthus rhizosphere microbial communities from Kellogg Biological Station, Michigan, USA - M4 (SPAdes) (version 2) | ecosystem: Host-associated > Plants > Roots > Rhizosphere ...
ATCGGCGCAGCCGTGCACGCGGACGCGCCGGTGCCGGACGTGTCCACGGTGGCGGCGTTACGCAACGCGCTCCTTGCCGCCGACGCGGTGCTGCTGACGCGCGCGCCGACCGGTGATCCCCTGATGCAAGCGATCGCGCGGGTCGGCGTGGCCGAGGCGATCGCGTATATGCCGGCGCCATACCCGACGAGATGCAGATCGTGCTCCCCTATGGGGCGGCCGTGCTGAGGCGCACGCAGGAACGCGAGCTGGCCCATGCGCTGCTCGCGTTTCTCGCGACGTCCGCGGCCCGCGAGCAATTCCTCGCCAGCGGCGTGGAATAAGGTGCGCATCAAGTCGTCATTGGCCGGCTTGACCCGGCAATCCATCTTGTTCGCGAAAAAGCGTTTTACGAAGACGAGAAACCCCCGGGTCAAGCCCCGGGGGTGACGCCCATCGGATGGGGGGTGCGGTGCCTCGCCGCGATGCGAGAGCCGTTGAGGCTCTCGCCTGCGGTCCCCGGACTTAGAAGAAGGGCCGGAAGCCGCCGTTCGACTGCGCGCTCCGGGACCGGGTGTTGCTGGCCCGAGCGTTGTTGTTGAAGCCGCCGGAGAAGAAGTCAAAGAAGCCTGGCTGCGGCTTGGGCGCTGCCACGCGCTTGCGGGCCGGCTTCTTCGGTGGTTCGACGGCCGCGGCCTTTTCCGCGGTGTCCGCTGTCGCGTCTGCCGCCACCAAGGGTGTCGCTGCCGGCGTTAGCGCCATGGTCGGAGCCACTGCCGGAGCCAAATCTGCTGCCGGTGCCGCTGCCGGCGCCAGTGCCACCGCCGGGGCCGGCACCACTGCAGGGGTTGGTGCCGTGGTCACCGTGGGTGCCGGGGCCACTGCCGCAACTGGGGGTACGGCCGGAACTGCGACCGGCGCTACCTTCGCTGCCGTTTTCGCTGCTGCCTTCGGCGCCGACACCGGCGCGGCTGCGGCGGCCTTCGACGCCGGCTGGCTCGCCGCCACAGGGGCCGGCGCCACCGACTCGGCGCGGGCCGCCAGCGCCGCGGCCGAATATTGCAGAACGGGTGGGGGCGGCGGCTGGTTCTTGCCCAGCGAGGGCTCTACCAGTGCATGAAAGCCGACGGCGCAGACGGCATACACCGCCAGGCAGCCGCCGATCACCGGCAGGATGGATGATTTCCGTTGACGCTGCAGACTGCCGACGCGCATTGCAAAATCCCCCCAACAACAAGCAGCCCAAAGGGCTTCCCGACAATTAGTCGCAGGGACGGGCAGACTGGTTCAATCCGGGCCGCAAAATTCGCCTAACCCCGGCTGCCCCCCCCCTTAACCCACCGCAGTGGGGAACCGGTTCGTAGGGGAAGAGCCGTTAACACAAGGAATCGGGGCGGTTTCCGAGCCGACGAATCCGAAACGCGCCGTTGTACACTCCCGTCGCCCATGCCCCGCACGACCGAGACCCCCTTCCCGCTCGCCAAATCCGACGCCAGACGCATCTGGCTGCGCGCCCAGCGGCTCGACCGCACCGCGCCGTTCGGCGAGGGGGCGCAGGCGACGCCCGCGGCGGTGGCGCATCTGGGCTACGTGCAGATCGACACCATCAACGTGATCGAGCGCAGCCATCACCACATCCTCTATTCGCGCATTCCTGGATACCGGCGCGAGCACCTCCACCAGGCGCAGACCATCGACAAATCCGTGTTCGAGTACTGGACGCATGCGTTGTCGTACATTCCAACCACCGACATGCGGTTCTACGTCAGCGCCATGAAACGGCACTGGCAGCGCCGCAGCGTCTGGTTCACATCGGTGACGCCGGCGGATTTGCGCAAGGTGCTCCGCCGCATCAGGACCCAGGGCGCGCTAACGATCCGGGACATCGACGACGACGTTCTGGTGGACAAGGACCACGCCTGGGCGAGCCGCAAGCCGTCGAAGCGCGCGCTGCAACTGGCGTTCTACCGCGGCCTCCTCACCGTCAGCGAGCGCAGCGGGATGCTCAAGACCTACGAGCTGATGACCCGGCATTTCGGCTGGGAGCGGTTGCCGAAGGCCGCGTCGGAAAGCGAGATCCTCAACCATCTGCTCGACCGTGCACTGCGATCGCAGGGCGTCGTGAGCCTGGATTCGGTCTGCTATCTCGACGCCCGGCGCAAGCCGGGCGTGCGGCGGCTGATCGAGAGCAGGATGCGCCGCAAGGAACTGGTGCCGGTCGAGCTCAAGGGCGCCGGCAAGCCGCAGCACTGGCTGCGGCCGGAAACGCTCGATGCCGGCGTCGAGGACGCGGAAGACCTCGTGCATATCCTGTCGCCGTTCGACCCGCTGATCAATCAGCGCAAGCGGCTGCACCTTTTCTTCGACTACGAGCACCGCTTCGAGGCCTACGTTCCCAAGGAGAAGCGGTTGTTCGGCTACTTCGCCCTCCCTGTCCTCGTCGGGGACGAGATCGTCGCGCTGCTCGATCTCAAGGCCGACCGCGGGCAGCAGAAGCTGTTGCTGCAGCGCTGGACCTGGCTCGGCAAGCGCTCACGCCGATCGCACCGGACAGGGATCGAAGAGGCGCTGCACCGGTTCGAGCGCTTCCAGCTCGCGCGCTGAGCACTTTGAGGTGCGGGGCAAGGGATGAAAGTACCGCCCTACTCTTCCGGCTCGGTGGTGAAGAACAGCGGATAGCCCTTGCTCTTGCCCAGCTCGGTGGCTTCCTTGGCCTTGGTCTCGGCCACGTCGCGGGTGTAGACCGCGATCACGCAGGCGCCGCGCCGGTGCGCCGTCATCATCACCCGGTAGGCCTGGTCCGCGTTCATGCGGAACACCGCCTTCAAGACCTGTACGACGAACTCGCGCGGCGTGTAGTCGTCGTTGAGCAGGATGACCTTGTAGAGCGGCGGCCGCTGCGTTTTCGGCCGCACCTTGGTGCGCGGCTTGACGATGGTTTTGGTCATCACGACCTTCCACGCCGGTAGCGGAATGACGGTGATGTTTTAGCGTCTCCGACCGGCCGGCACGAGCCTCAATGCGCGCGAGCACGCCCGTGTTCCACGATCCGCCGCGCAACAGCGGAATCCGGTCAGGCGCCACGCAGAGCAATTGCCGCGCTCGCGTTGATTCTACTTGTGCGGGACCCGCTCTAGTGCGGCGGATTTGACGTTCCTATCAGCATTGCCGCGAGTCATTCATAGGAACGTCAAATCCAAAGCCGCACTAGATCATATGGTTGCTAGTGTCCCTTTCGTTCCGACGTTCGTACGAGCGCGTGCTGCAAAGGGTTACGAACGTCGGAACCGGGACACTAGCGGCGCACGGTTGCAGGCTTGGTCGCGCGCTTGTCGCGCTCGGGAACGAGACCAAGCTCGACCGGGGATCTGCCGCCGCTCGCCGAACCGCGCCGCGGTCTCGTTGATCTGCGCCAGCGTGGGCAGGCTCGCTTCGTTGCCGAGATGCTGGATCGAATGCGCCGATGCCGCGCGCGCGAACTTGAAGTGCTGCTCCCACTCGGCATCGGGATCGACCAGATACGAATAGACGTAGGCACCGTGAAAGATGTCGCCGGCGCCGTTGGTGTCGATGACCAGGCGCTCGGGGACATCGAGCGCCGGCAGGAACCGCTCGTTCTTGGTTTCGTCGTACCAGAGGAGACCTTTCGCCCCCATGGTGACGCCGCCGATGCGGCACCCGCGGGAGCGCAGATAGGTCAGCATCTCGCCGGGCGTGAGGTTCATCTGCTCGCACAGGCGCTCAGCGACCAGCGCCGTGCCGACGAATGGAAGGAGATCGTGGGTGTTAGAGCGCAGCCCCCCGCCGTCGAGCGAGGTCAGGATGCCGGCTTCGTGGCAGATTTTCGCGTAGTGAATGGCGGCGTCCGGAAGGTGCCCATCGACGTGGAGCGCGCGGCAGCCGGTGAGATTGAGCAACGGAAACGGATGTTTGAAATTGTCGTCGCGGCAGCGCACGATCGCGCGCTGGTCGCCTTTCGGCATGATGAACGACAGCGACGATTCCGCCACCTTGCGGTGATGGACGGAGATGCCGTATTTCGCGGCCATGTCGATGAACATGCGGCCGAGCCAATCGTCGGCGACGGAGGCGAGCAGGTCGGGGGCAATACCGAGCTTGGCGCAGCTGAACGCGGCGGTGACGGCATTGCCGCCGAAGGAGACCGCGTAATCGCGCGCCACCATCTTCTCGTCGCCGATCGGCAAATGGTCGGTCACGAAGGTGATGTCGATATAGCTTTGACCGATAAAGAGTGCCTTCATCTGCATCTACCCGCTGTTGCGCAAGCCTGCGGCAATTCCGTTGATCGTGAGATGGATGGCCTGAACCACCCGCTCGTCGGTATCGCCGGCGCGATGGCGTTTCAAGAGCTCGAGTTGCACATGGTTGAGCGGATCGATGTAGGGAAAACGGTCGCGGATCGTGCGCGCCAGCACGGGATTGCGCTCCAGCAGCGCGCGCTGGTCGAGGATCGAGAGCAGCGCCTGCTTGGAACTCTCCCATTCCGCGCGCAGCCGGGCAAAGATCGCTTCCCGCAATTGCGCATCCTCCACCAGGTCCTTGTAGCGCGAGGCGATGCCGATGTCGCTCTTCGCCAGCACCATGTCCATGTTCGACAGGAGCGTCTGGAAGAACGGCCATTCGCGCGCCATCGCCTGCAGCAGCGTCATGCCGTCCTGGGGTCGCGCCTGCGTCCAGGCTGTGACCGCGGCGCCGAAACCGTACCATGCCGGCAGCATCAGCCGGCACTGCGCCCAACCGAACACCCAGGGGATCGCCCGCAGATCCTCGACCCGCATCGATTTCTTGCGTGAGGCCGGCCGGCTGCCGATGTGCAGATTGGCGATCTCGGCGATCACCGTCGAGTCCCAGAAATAGCGGTCGAATCCCGGCGTCTCGTAAACCAGCGCGCGATAGGCCTGGTAGGCGTGGGCGGACAGCTCCTCCATCGCGGCCATGAACTCGGGACGCGGCGCCCGGTCCTGCGGGTGCAGCAGCGCCACCTCGAGCACGCCCGCGACGATGTGGTCGAGGTTCTGCCGGCCGAGCTCGGGGTTGAGATACTTTCCGGCGATCACCTCGCCCTGCTCGGTGACGCGGATGCCGGCCTGCACGGCGCCCGCCGGCTGCGCCAGGATGGCCTCGTAGCTCGGTCCGCCGCCGCGACCGACCGAGCCGCCGCGGCCATGAAATATGCGCAGATCGACGGCGCGACGCTCAAAGACATCGATCAGTCCCACCTCGGCCTTGAACAGCTCCCAGCCCGAGGTCAGGAAGCCGCCGTCCTTGTTGCTGTCGGAATAGCCGAGCATAACCTCCTGCACGCCACCGCGGCTCAGCAGGAGCCGTGCATAGGCTGGGATGGCGAGGAGCCTGTCCATCACCTCGCCGCAGCCGCGCAGATCGCCGATGGTCTCGAACAGCGGCACGATGTTGACATCGAGCTTGCCTTCGAGCGGCCGCAGCAGCCCGACCTCTTTGAGCAGCAGCGCCGCTTCGAGGATATCGGACACCGTCGTGGTCATCGAGATGACGTAGTTGGGGACAGTGTCCCTGCCGTAGCGCCGATGGGCATCCGACGCCGTGCGCAGGATGTCGAGCTCGCCGGCCGTCTCCTCCGAATAGGTCACGAACGGAGAGATCAGCGGCCGCGCGGTCGCGAGCTCGGAGAGCAGCAGCTCGACGCGCTCGGCTTCCGGCATCTGCGCGTAGTCGCTGCCGGTGGCGGCGCGGAACAGCTCAGTCAAGGTGCGCTCGTGCACTTGCGAATTCTGCCGCAGGTCGACGCTCGCGAGGTGGAAGCCGAACACTTCCACCGCGCGCCGCAGGGCGCGCAGTCGCCCGCGCGCGATCAGCGCCGAGCCGTTGGCGAACAGGGAACGATAGAGCACGTCGAGATCGGCGCGCAGCTCGGCGGCTTGCGCGTAGGGTTGCGCCTGCGTCACCGCGTGGCGCGGCAGCACGACCTGACCCAGTCCGCGCGCGGTCGCGACCAGCCGCGCATAGATGCCGACGACGGCCTGCCGGTACGGCTCGGCGGCGCGGCGCGGCGAGTCATCGGGCAAACGCCCGACCAGCTCCTGAAGCTGCGCCGAGATGCTCACGCGGGCACGGTCGAGCGAAAGCTCGGCACCGAGCAGATGCAGCTCGTCGAGGTAGAAGTCGACGACGCGCTTGCTCTGCATCTCGATCGCCTGACGCAGCACCTCGGCGTTGACGAACGGATTGCCGTCGCGATCGCCCCCGATCCAGCTTCCCATGCGGATGAAGGATGGCAGCTCGGTGTTGTTCCAGCCGGGATCAATCGCCGCCAGCCCGTCCTCGAGGTCGCCGTAGAGCCGCGGCAATTCGCGCAGGAAGGTGTGGTCGTAATACGAAAGCCCGCCCGCGACCTCGTCGATCACGGTGGGGCGGCCGCGCCGCAACAGGCTGGTCTGCCAGAGCGTGAGGATGGCGCGCGACATGGCGGTGTCGGCGGCGCCGGCCTCCGCCGGCGTGAGAAACGTACGGTCGCGCTCGGCGAGGAGGTGCGCCACCTCGTTCTCCCGATCCAGCACGCTCTTGCGCCGGACCTCGGTGGGATGCGCGGTCAGCACGGGGCTCACCAAGATCGAATCGAACAGTGCCTGTAGCTTTCCTCGCGGCACGCCCGCCGCCCGCAGCCGCGCCAGCGTGTCTTGAATGGTGCCCGGGAACGGCCCCGCCGCGCCGCCTTGGGTCTGCGCGCGCATGCAACGGATGCTGTGCTGGTCCTCGGCAATGTTGGCGAGATGCGAGAAATAACTGAACGCGCGCACCACCTCGATCGTGCGGTCGTGCGAGAGGCTGTCGAGGGTGGCCTCGAGCTCGCGGCGCGCCGCGGCATCGCCTTCCCGGCGGAATGCGATCGAGATCTGGCGGATGCGCTCGACCGTGGCGAACACCGCCTCGCCCTGCTGCTGACGGATGGTGTCGCCGAGCACCCGGCCGACCAGCCGGATATCGTCTCGCAGCGCCCGCTCTCGGTCCGCAACCTCACCAATATTCATCGTACGCCCCGTTCAGTCGCTTCGCGTGCGGCCGAGACTAGTGTGGCGGAGCGACGTCAGATCCAAAGCCACACTAGAATCATATAGTTGCCAGTGCCCTTCGGTTTCGAGTCCAGTACCAGCGCGAGCAGCAAAGGGACACGAACGTCGGAACCGGGACACCCGTTAGCTCGCTTGCAAGAAGTGCGCCTGACGGACGGGCGAAGACGTCCGATAACGGCCTACTTTCTGGATCCCAATAGCGTGGAATAGAGGCCGAAATAATCGCGTGCGGGCTCGGCCCAGGATACGTCCGCCTGCATGGCGTTCGCCTGCAGGGATTGCCAGCCCGGGCGGTCGCTCCACAGGTCGGCGGCGCGATGGAGCGTGGCTTCGAGCGCGTTCGGCGTCACCGGCAGAAAATGCATGCCGGTCGCGGCGTTGCCATCGGCCGTGGCGTCCTCGGAATCGACAATGGTGTCGGCCAGTCCGCCCACCTTGGCCGCGATCGGCACCGCTCCGTAGCGCATGGCGCAGAGCTGGGTCAGCCCGCAGGGCTCGAAACGCGACGGCACCAGCACGGCATCGGACCCGGCCTGGATCAGGTGCGCCAAATCCTCGTCATAGCCGATGAGGCATCCGATCCGGCCGCGATGGGCGTCGGCCAGGCTCCGCAGGCGGTGCTCCAGCTCGGGCTCGCCGGTTCCCAGCACCACCAGTTGCCCGCCGCGCCCGATCAGCGCGGGGATCGCATCGGCCAGGATGTCGATCCCCTTGTGCCAGGCGAGCCGGCTCACCACGCCGAACAGCAGCCGCTCCGGATCCTGCCCCAGGGCAAACCGCCGTTGCAGCTCCGCCTTGTTGAGCGAACGCGCGGGCATCGACGAGCGGCTGAAACGCGAAGCGATCCGGTTGTCGGTCTCCGGATTCCAGACATCCACGTCGATCCCGTTGCAGATGCCGGACAACACCCCGGCGCGAGCGCGCAGCAACCCTTCCAGGCCGCAGCCGCCGGCGGCGGTCTGGATGTCCCGCGCATAGGTCGGCGACACCGTGGTGATGCGGTCGGCGAATTGCAGGCCGGCCTTGAGAAAGCCGATGGCCCCGTAATGCTCGACGCCGTCGATGCCCCAGGCCTGCGCCGGCAGTCGCAGCCGGTCGAGCAGGTCGGCCGGAAACTGGCCCTGGTAGGCGAGATTGTGCACGGTGAACACGGTCGCCGGACGACGGTCGCCGCCATAGGCGAGATAGGCCATTGCGAGCCCGGCCTGCCAGTCATGGCCGTGCAGAATATCCGGCGCGAAGCCCGCGACGGGATGAATGCCTATATGAGCGGCGATCCATCCGAGCGCGCCGAAGCGGAATGCGTTGTCGGGCCAGTCGCGGCCGTCGTCCGTCACGTACGGATTGCCCTGCCGGCCGAAGAGATGCGGCGCATCCAGGACGAACAGATCGAGGCCGCCGACCTGGGCGGCGAGCACGCGCGCCCTGCCGCCGAACAGGTCGTCGACCGCGAGGACTTCGTCCGCCTTCCCGAAGGCGGCCTTCACCGCGGGATAGCCGGGCACCAGCGTGACCGTCTCGACGCCATGCTTGCGAAGCGCGCGCGGCAGCGCGCCCACGACGTCGGCGAGACCGCCGGTCTTGACGAGCGGGTAGATTTCCGACGCGACGGCGAGAACCTTGATGCGAGTCATTCGCTCAATTTGTCGATCATCGGCTGAGTGATCAAGCAGATGCCGCCGTCGGTGCGGCGAAACCGGACGGCGTCGACCTCGGGGTCCTCGCCCACGACCAGCCCGGACGGAATGCGGACGCCGCGATCGATGATGACATTGTTGAGCCGCGCCCTGCGCCCGATCTCCACATCCGGGAGGATGACGGCATTCTCCACGTGCGAATAGGACCGCATGTGGACATTGGTGAACAGCAGCGACTGCCGCACCGTCGCTCCCGAGACGATGCAGCCACCCGACACCAGCGAGGAGACCGCCTGTCCGCGACGCCCCTCCTGATCGTGCACGAACTTGGCCGGGGGAGAGATTTCCGCGAACGTCCAGATCGGCCAGTTGCGGTCGTAGAGGTCGAGCTGCGGCACGATGTCGGTGAGGTCCATGTTGGCCGCCCAATACGCGTCGAGGGTGCCGACGTCGCGCCAGTAGGACGAGGCCTGCCCGCTCGAGCGCACGCAGGAGCGGGAGAAATGATGCGCCGCCGCGCGGCCGCCGCGAATGATGGCGGGGATGATGTCCTTGCCGAAGTCATGGCTGGAATGCGGATCGGCGGCGTCGCGGCGGAGCTGGTCGAACAGGAAGTCCGTGTCGAACACGTAGACGCCCATGCTCGCGAGCGCCACGTCCGGCCGTCCCCGCATCGGCGGCGGCTCCTTCGGCTTTTCAACAAACGAGCTGATGAAATTGTCGGCGTCGACATGCATGACCCCGAACGCGGACGCCTCGCTGAGCGGAACCTCGAGGCAGCCGACGGTCACATCGGCGGCCTGCTCCACATGCTGCGAGAGCATCTTTTCGTAGTCCATCTTGTAGATGTGATCGCCCGCCAGGATGACGATGTATTTCGGCGCGTAGCTCTCGATGATGTCGATGTTCTGATAGACCGCGTCCGCCGTCCCGGCGTACCACGCCCCGTCCGCCACGCGCTGGCTCGCGGGCAGGATGTCGAAGCTCTCGTTGCGCTCGTGGCGGAAGAAGTTCCAGCCGCGCTGCAGATGCCGGATGAGGCTATGCGCCTTGTACTGGGTGGCGACGCCGATGCGGCGGATGCCGGAATTGAGCGCATTGGAGAGGGCGAAATCGATGATGCGCGACTTGCCGCCGAAATGCACCGCAGGCTTGGCCCGCCAATCCGTGAGCTCGAGCAACCGGGTGCCGCGGCCGCCGGCGAGCACATACGCCATCGCCGAACGTGCAAACGGTGCGCCTGAGGCTAACGCCGGCAATGCCGATTACCCCGTCGTCTGCCCCCTGAGTTGCTTAACATGTGGGCTGATCTGCGCACAACTTCACCACAGCAGGGCAGGATCATAGGAGGCACGCCCAGGGTTTAGCAAATTGCATACCAATTTGGCAGGTATACGACACCGCCGCCGCCTACACATTTGCGCTTGGACGCTCCTCGCTGGGCTGTGAACCGCCGTTGCCACGCACCCGGTGTGCTCCCCTTGCGGCGAAGCGAGCACACCGAGCTTGCCGCCTCTCAGGCCGCTCACCGCCGAACGCTACTTTCGTGCGTCCGCGGGCATGGTGACGGGGACCCGCCAGACGTCCTGCGCGTACTCGCTGATGGCACGGTCGGAGGAGAACCACGCCATGTTGGCGATATTCATCATGCACATCCGCGTCCAATCGGACGGCGATCGCCACAACTGGTCGATGCGCCGCTGTGTCGCGAAATAGGCGTCGAAATCCGCCGCCACCATGTAGTGGTCGTCGTGGCGAAGCCCGTTCATCAGAGGGGCGAACCAGCTGGCCTCGCCGGGCCAGTAGATGCCGGCCTCGATTGCGTCCACGACGCCCGCGAGCATCGGCGACGCCGAGAGCGCCGTTGCGCCGGGCCCGAGGCGGCGGCGCTCCTCGACCTCATGCGCTTCGAGGCCGAAGATGAAGATATTGTCCGCGCCGACGCGCTCGCGGATTTCGATATTCGCGCCATCAAGGGTACCGATCGTCAGCGCGCCATTGAGCCCGAGCTTCATGTTGCCGGTGCCGGACGCCTCCATCCCCGCGGTCGAGATTTGCTCCGACAGGTCGGCGGCGGGAATGATCACCTCGGCCAGGCTCACGTTGTAGTCGGGCAGGAACACGACGCGCAAACGATCGCGCGTGACCGGGTCCTCGTTGACCACCTTCGCCACGTCGTTGATCAGCTTGATGATCAGCTTGGCCCGCGTGTAGCTCGCTGCCGCCTTGCCGGCGAAGATTTTCACCCGCGGGACCCAGTCCCGCGTCGGGTCATCGCGCATCGCGCGATAGAGCGCGACCGTTTCCAGGATATTGAGCAGCTGCCGCTTGTATTCGTGGATGCGCTTGATCTGCACGTCGAACAGCGCATCGGGATCGAGGTGCAGGCCCATGCGGTCGCCGACCAGCCGGGAGAACGCGACCTTGTTCGCCCGCTTGGCCGCCGCGACGCGCTCACGCAGCGCGCTGTCGTCGGCTCCTTCTGCGAGGCGTGCGATCAGGGACGGATCGTCCAGCACCGCGTCGCCGCACACGTCGCGCAACACCCGCACGAGCGTCGGATTCGCCTGCATGAGCCAGCGGCGAAAGGTGATTCCGTTGGTCTTGTTGACGATGCGGTCGGGATAGATCGCGTGCAGATCGCGGAAGACGGTCTTGCGCATCAGATCGGTGTGCAGGGCGGAGACACCGTTCACGCGATGCGAGCCGACGAACGCAAGATGTCCCATACGCAGCTTGCGGCCGTTCTGCTCGTCGATCAGCGATATCGCAGCGATCTTCTCGGAAAAATCCACCGGATCCTGGCTGCGGGCGCCCTCGATATGGTCGGCGTTGATGCGGTAGATGATCTGCAAGTGACGCGGAAGAACGCGCTCGAACAGCTCCATCGGCCAGCTCTCGAGCGCCTCCGGCAGCAGCGTATGATTGGTATAGGAGAACGTGCTGATGGTGATCAGCCACGCCTCACTCCACGGCAGGCCATGAATGTCGACGAGCAGCCGCATCAGCTCGGGGATCGCGATGCTGGGATGGGTGTCGTTGAGTTGGATCGCCGCCCGCATCGGCAGGAAATGCAGGTCGCCGTCGGTGCGCAGGTGCCGCTGAACCAGGTCCTGCAGCGAGGCCGACACGAAGAAATATTCCTGCCGCAGACGCAGCTCACGCCCGGCCGGGGTTTCATCGCTCGGGTAAAGGATCTTGGAGAGCGCCTCGGCGCGCGATTGCTCGACCAGCGCGCCGATGTGATCGCCGCTGTTGAAGGCGTCGAGCCGCATCGGATCGACGGCACGGGCGGTCCACAGCCGCAACGGGTTCACGTGGCGGCCGCGCCATCCCACGATCGGGGTATCGTAGGCGACCGCCTCGATGGTCTCGTCGGGACGCCACACCGAGCGGGCATGCCCGCCCGGAAGGTGTGCGGTCTCTACGAAGCCGCCGAAATGAATGTCGTAAAACACCTCGGGCCGCGCGAACTCCCAGGGGTTGCCGAACGACAGCCATTCCTCCGGATATTCCTGCTGCCAGCCGTTCTTGATGACCTGGCGAAACAGTCCGTGGTCATAGCGGATACCGTAACCGTAGGCGGGGATCCCCAGGCTTGCCATGCTCTCCATGAAGCAGGCCGCGAGTCGTCCAAGACCGCCGTTGCCAAGCGCAGCGTCGGGCTCGGCGGAGCGCAACCGGTTGAGGTCCACGCCCAGATCTCCGAGCGCTGCGCGGAAGTCCTCGGCCATGCCGAGATTGCCGAGCACGTCCGACAGCAGGCGGCCGATCAGGAACTCGAGCGAGAGGTAGTAGACGCGCTTGCTGCCCTTGGCATGGCTGGTGCGCTCCGAGGCGAGCCAGCGATGGATGATCCGGTCGCGGACGGCGAGCGCGGCGGCCAGAAACCAATCGCGATCGGTGGCCGAGCCGGCATCCTTCCCGACCGCCAGGACCAGCTTGGCGAGCACGGCGCTCTTGATTTCGACCAGCGCCTCCTCGCCGGAAGCGGGACCTCTCTCCAGCAGCGGCTCGCGCGTCACGCTTTGAAACTCGCGAGCAGAGCCTGGATCATTCATTATCTGGTCCTTCAAGGCCGTCTTTTTCCAGATGAATCGCCACGCCGGCGACCGCTGCCGGTTCATCGCAAACCGTGGCGCCCTGATCGCGGTGCAAGGGGTATGCCGGACCCCTGCTGAAACGCTCCCCCAGCCCGCGCAGGAGAGCCTGTGGGTATCCTTGCGCTGCGCCAGCGTGTCAATCGGCCTTGAAAAGGACTCCCCAGCTTCGGGATATGGTTTCCCCGCCTGTACGGGGACGTCCCCGGGGGGAAGGCCCACCCCACGGCTAGGACTGGACCCATGGATCATAGGTGCCGAAGGTCCACACGTTGCCCTCGGGATCCTTGCAGGTGTAGTCGCGCCCGCCGTAGTCCTGCGTCACCGGCTCGCGCGTAATCTCGGCGCCCGCGGCCTTCGCGCGCGCGAAGTGCGCGTCGGGGTCTGCCACGATGCAATAGGTACTCATGGTGACGCCGCCGACCTGGTGCGGGCGCACCAACAGCCTACCATAGTCGGTCTCCTTGGCCGAGCCGAGCATCACCATGCCATTGCCGAGCGTGAGCTCGGCATGCGCGATGCTGCCGACCTCACCCTCGTAGACCGCCTTCTTCTCGAATCCGAAGGCCTTGCACAGGAAATCGATCGCGGCCGGTGCGTCCTGGTATTGCAGGGCAGGAATCACGGTCGCGGTCGTTTGCTTGGCGATGGCCATGAACGCTCCTTTCGAACAAGGCGAATGATTTGGACAGCCCGGCCGGGGCCGAGCTATCCCGAAGCCCGCTGAGGGGAAAGGCCGCCTACCCCTGGAACCCGCTTGCCCTCACCCCGATTTTAGCCGACGTTGCCGCACTAGTTTAACCGGATTTTCCCCGCTCCACGGAGCTGCATGCCGCCGCCCAGAACTGGAACGGCCGGCCGCAGTTGCCTTGGGGTCCCATTCCTGCGGAGGGCACCTTGAGCATCATCTGGATCATCATCATCGGGTTTCTTGCGGGCGTGATCGCCCGCCTGCTGTCCGCCGGACCGAACAACCCGACCGGCTTCATCCTGACCACGGTGCTCGGCATCGTCGGCGCCTTTGTGGCGACCTTCCTCGGGCAGGCCGTCGGCTGGTATCGCGCCGACCAGGGCGCCGGCCTGATCGGCGCCACCGTCGGCGCCATCCTCATCCTGTTCATCTGGAATCGGCTGGTGGCGAACCGCACCATCAGCGACCCCGGCGTCACCGGGCGCCGCTGGCTGTAGCGATCGCTGGCCGAGCGCAATGCCAATTGCGCCCAGCCGCGCGTCCCAGGGCGAAATACGCTGACGCTATTCCGCCCTGCGCCCCGACCTACCCCTTCGCCGCCAACGTCCCTCCCCGCCGGCGCGTGAGCGCCAGCACGGCGAGCGCCGCGCCGAAGAATACGACCGTGGCGTAGCCCACCGCCAGCAGATGCTCGTGCTCGAACAGAAAGCCGCCGAGTGCTGAGCCGAGCGCCTGTCCGACATAGATCGAGGACGTGTTGAGCGCGACGGTGGCGCTGGACAACTCGGGCGCGGCGGCGACCAGCCGCGCCTGCTGCATCGAGTTCGCGGCCGCGAAGCCAAATCCCTGCAGCACGATGCCCACGGCCATGGCCGCAAGCATGCCCACGCCCAGCGACCAGACCAGCGCGCCGATAAACATCGACAGGATGAAGACGAACGAGGTGGCGAAGGTGCCGAGACGCGTCACCACGCGGGTGGCCAGCACGTTGCCGATGAAGCCGGCGACGCCGAACAGCGCGAAGAACGTCCCGATCGTGCGCGGGCCCGCATCGAGCAGCTTCAACAGTAACGGGCCGAGATAGGTGAAGATCACGAACAGCGCCGAGGTCGTGAGCGCGGTGATGAGCAGAAGCAGAATGATCGAACCGTTGCGGACGATTCCCCCCCAGCTTCTGAGCGAGACGGCGGCCCCCGCCAGGCGCTCGGGCACTCCCAGCACCAGCAGCAACAGACTTAGAGCCGCGAGCGCGGCGAGCACGCCATAGGCAATGCGCCAGCCGAGATGGGCGGCGAGAAAGGTGATGAGCGGAAGGCCGGCGGCGAGCGCGAGCGACCAGCCGAGGAACACGAAGGCAATCGCGCTCGGCCGCTCCTTCGCCGGCACGATCAGCGCGATCGTGCTCGCGGCCTGCGGCGTGTAGATGGCGGCGACCGCGACCATGACCAGGCGCAGCGCCAGCAGCGTGCCGTAGTCCGGCGCAAGGGCGGAGGCGGCATGTCCGACCGCGACCACCGCGATGGTGGCGGACAGCAGCGTGCGCCGCTCGATCCCGCTCGTCGCCCATGTCACCAGTGGCGAGCCGACGCACAGCACCACCGCGCCGAAGGTCACCAGCAGGCCGGCCTCGCGGATGGTGACCGCAAGCCCGCGCGAGAGCTCGGGCAGCATCCCGGCCGGCGCCAGGATGGCGACGCCGACCACGAAATTCCCAAACATCAAGGCGAGCTTGGCGAGCCGTGTGCTCATGATGACGCTTTGCAACCCCCCGGGGGCGCGGACGAGCCATATAGGTGTGCGTGGAGGGTTGTGCTTACCCACGAGCAGCGCGATTCAAGGAGGCCAGCCATGCATTTGTAATCCCGACCGCCTGGGCATCGAGCGATCCGGCACCGGCGATGCCGCCCTCTCCTGTTGGCCGCGTCACCGTGCAAGCCGGCGGCCACGTCGCGCTGATGCGTTTCACGACGCTGTGCGCGCCGCCGCGAGCGCAGATGCGGGCGCGCGGCCGCGCCGGCGTTTCAGATCAAGTTTGCAAACAACACGGCAATATCTCCCAAGCGTGCAGGGACGAAACCGAACACACTTGGAGGCGATCATGCCATCGGAATTTGACGTCGGGGTGCGCGCGAGGGCTGATCGAGAGCAAGAGGAGCGAGCGTCGTGAGCAAGATGAATGGTAGTTGTTTGGTGCGGCAGCATCAGGTACACCTGCAACGCCGAGCCGCTGCTGACGGCGGTCTGCCACTGTCCGCATTGCCAGAAGCAGAGCGGCACGTCGTTTTCCGTGATCGTTGCCGTGCCAAAGGACAGCCTCAGGATCGCGGGCCAGACGCTCAAGACCTTCGAAGATGTCGGCGAGAGCGGACTGCCGGTGCGGCGACAGTTCTGCGGGAAATGCGGTTCACCGATCGTGTCCCACCTCGAGGCCATGCCCGACCTGGCGTTCATCAAAGCGGGCACCCTGAAGAACACCTCCTGGCTCAATCCGACGATGGAGGTCTGGTGCGAGACGGCACAGCCCTGGATCGACATCGACGGGACGAGACAGCACGCCGAGCGCAATCCGCCGCTGGCGGCTTAGCAGCGGCGGCGACGCTCTGGCAAAATCCTCTTTCACGCCGCCCGCGGTCGCGGACACACGCTGGACAACCTCACTCGTGGACAACTTTCACATCGATCCCCCGCTCGTGGTCAAGGACACCGAGAAAGCCCGCCGGCTCGCCTCGCTG
>Ga0207688_10000741_pt1 | contig 16193 bp, 17 predicted proteins | sample KBSMiscanthusM4_FD_184296 | JGI IMG/M metagenome (GOLD analysis project Ga0207688, IMG submission 184296) | Miscanthus rhizosphere microbial communities from Kellogg Biological Station, Michigan, USA - M4 (SPAdes) (version 2) | ecosystem: Host-associated > Plants > Roots > Rhizosphere ...
CTCGACCATCTTGCGTAACTGCGCGATGCGTTGCGCGGCAAGTGCTTTGGCGATCTCCTCCTGCGTCGGTGTTGGCTCGTCGCCGTAGGCCGCCAGCAGTCCGGCGAGCAGCCTGCCCTCGAGGTCGTCCAGGCTTATCGCCTTGAGCGCCTGATACGACGAGTACGACGGGCCGCGGCTGGATTGGTAGCGGCCATAGGCCTCGACGATCTGGGCGATCATGGCCGCCAGCCGCTCGTCCATGTTAGCCAGATCGGCGTTCTCACTGAGCATGTCGACCAGTGCGGCGCGCAGCGCCTCGACGTCCTCCGGCGGCAGGCCCGGATCCTCGTCGGCTTCACCGGCGTCGTCGAGCAGGACCGTCTTGGCGCCCAGCGCCGCCGGGAAGAACAAGTCGAACATCGCGTCATAGGCGTCGCGGTGATCGGAGCGGCGCAACACCGCGCACGCGAAGCCCTCGCGCAGTGCCTCGCGGTCACCCAGCCCCAACACGGACATCACTCGTCCCGCGTCGACGGTCTCCGACGGTCCGACCGAAATGCCTTGCCGGCGTAGCGCTTCGACGAACTCGACCAGGTGACCGGGGAGTCCGTGCGGAGCCAGCGGTTGCGACGGGCGGGTACGACGGACGGCCATCAGTTCTGCCCCATCAATTCAGCCTGAGTTCCCCGGACGCCTTAATCTGATCAGACTGATGCTTGAGCACCACGCCGAGAGTGGCCGCGATCAGCTCGTCGTCGATGGTGTCCAGCCCCAACGCCAGTACCGTGCGGCCCCAGTCGATCGTCTCAGCCACCGACGGCAACTTCTTGAGCTGCATCCCGCGCAGCACCCCGATGATCTTGACGAGTTCCTGCGCCAGGTGTTCGGGCAACTCCGGAACGCGCGACAACAGGATGCGGCGCTCGAGGTCGGGATCGGGAAAGTCGATGTGCAGGAACAGACACCGGCGCTTGAGCGCCTCGGACAACTCCCGGGTGGCGTTGGACGTCAGCAGCACGAACGGCGCGCGCTCGGCGGTGATGGTGCCGAGCTCGGGCACCGTCACCGCGAAGTCGGACAGCACCTCCAGTAGCAGGCCCTCGATCTCGATGTCGGCCTTGTCCGTCTCGTCGATCAGCAGGACGGTGGGCTCGGTGCGGCGAATCGCGGTCAGCAGCGGCCGCGTCAGCAGGAATTCCTCACTGAACACGTCGGTTTTCGTCTGCTCCCAGTCGCCGTGCCCGGCCTGGATCCGCAAAATCTGCTTGGCGTGGTTCCACTCGTAGAGCGCGCGTGCCTCGTCGACACCCTCGTAGCACTGCAACCGCACCAGTCCTGAGCCGGTGGCCTGCGCGACGGCACGCGCCAGTTCGGTCTTGCCGACGCCTGCGGGGCCTTCCACCAACAGCGGCTTGCCCAGTCGATCGGCGAGGAACACCGCTGTGGCCGTTGCGGTGTCGGGCAGGTAGCCGGTCTCCGCCAGCCGTCGCGCGACATCCTGGATGTCGGTGAACAGCGGCGCCGGGCGTGCGGGGACGCTCACTGGGCTTCTCCTAGGTTCTTCCTGTTGTTCAAGCCGGGCGGGTGTGGCCGTCTCCCCACACAATCCACTTGGTTGACGTCAATTCGGGCAGACCCATCGGTCCTCGGGCGTGCAACTTCTGGGTGGAGATGCCGATCTCGGCGCCGAAACCGAACTGCTCGCCGTCGGTGAACGCCGTCGACGCATTGACCATCACCGCGGCCGCGTCAACCCGCTCGCTGAACCGTTGGGCGGCAGCAAGATTCGTCGCGACGATGGCCTCGGTGTGCCCGGTGCCGTATTCGTTGACATGCGCGATCGCGGCGTCGAGGCCGTCGACCACCGCCAACGCGATGTCCATCGAGAGGAATTCGGCGCGCAGTTCCTCCTCGGACGGATCGGTGTGCACGGTTACGCCGGCGTCCTGCAGCGCCTTCGTCAGCCGTGGCACCGCCTGTTCGGCGATCGACCTGTCGATCAACAACGACTCGGCGGCGTTGCAGACGCTGGGCCTGCGGGTCTTGGCGTTGAGCAGGATGTGTTCGGCCACCTCGAGATCGGCCGATTCATGCACGTACACATGGCAATTGCCGACTCCGGTCTCGATGGTGGGCACCATCGCGTCGCGTACCACCGCGTCGATCAACCCCGCTCCTCCGCGCGGGATCACGACGTCGACGAGGCCGCGGGCCTGGATCAGATGCGTGACGCTGGCGCGGTCGTCGCTTGGCAGCAGCTGCACGGCATCGACGTTGCGGTTCTCGATCGCCAGCGCGTCGCGAAGTGCCTTCACCAGAGCGGCATTGGACCGCGCCGCAGAGGAACTACCCCTCAGCAGCACCGCGTTGCCGGATTTGAGCGTCAGCCCGAACGCGTCGACGGTCACGTTGGGCCTGCCCTCGTAGACGATGCCGACGACACCGAGGGGCACCCGCTGCTGGCGCAGCTGAAGGCCGTTGGGCAGCGTGTGCCCGCGCAGCACCTCACCGATCGGGTCGGCGAGACCGGCGACCTGACGCAGCCCTGCGGCGATGCCGTCGATGCGGTTCGGGTTCAGCGCGAGCCGGTCGAGCATCGCCTCCGGCGTACCCGCCGCCTTGGCCGCGGCCAGGTCCTCGGCGTTGGCGTGCAGGATGGCCGCCGCGTCGCGCAGCAGATTGTCGGCCGCGGCATTCAGCGCAGAGTTCTTCGTATCGGTACTCAAGGTGGCCAACTCGCGGGCGGCAACGCGGGCACGCCGCGCGGCGTCGTGCACCCGCTCGCGCAAGCCGGAGACGGCTGGTGCCTGCACACTCATTAATCCAGCGTATCGGACCTGCGTAGCACGCTCGCCAGCTGTCATGTCGCTAGCGCGACGACGACGGCAGGATCGCCACCGCGGCGACCGTCTGCTGGGCTAGCGTTGACGTTATGGTGGCGCGGGTCTGCGTGGTAGGCAGTGTCAACGCCGACCTCACTTTCACGGTGGATGCCCTGCCGCGGCCAGGCCAAACCGTCCTCGCGTCATCGCTGTCGTCGTCGCCCGGCGGCAAGGGTGGCAATCAGGCGGTGGCCGCCGCCCGCGCGGGCGCGACCGTGCAACTCGTCGCGGCGCTCGGCACCGACTCGGCGGCCGAACAGTTGCGCACTCACCTCCGCGACAACGAGGTCGGCCTCGACGGCGTGGTCAGCCTGTCCGGACCGAGCGGCTCGGCGGCGATCTTCGTCGACTCCTCGGCGGAGAACACCATTGTCGTGGCGCCCGGCGCCAACGCACACCTCACCGTGACCTCCGCCGACGTCCGCTCCGTGATCGCCGACAGCCACGTCGTGTTGCTGCAACTGGAGATCCCGATCGCAACGGCCGTCGCCGCCGCGGGGGTGGCGCAGGCAGCGGGCGCCGTCGTGATCGTCAACGCGTCACCCGCTGGCGCGAAACCCCACGACCTGCTTGCCCTGTCCGAACTGGCCTCCGTGGTCGTGGTCAATGAGGCCGAAGCTCGCGAATGGCATTGGCCCGTACCGCATCTGGTGATCACCCGCGGTGCGCGCGGCGCAAGCTACCTCGGCCAGGACGAACGGTTCGACGTGCCGGCCCCGCCGGTCGAAGCCGTCGACACCACCGGAGCGGGCGACGTGTTCGCCGGAGTGCTGGCGGCCGGATGGCTGGACGGACACGAGGATGCATTGCGCCGGGCCTGCGCGGCGGGCGCGTTGTCGACGCTGGTGCCTGGAGCCGGCGACTGCGCACCATACGCTGAGGCGATCGACGACGCGGTTGTCAACCGACGAGCCGGAGAAAGGCAGATATGACGACAACCACGCCACGTCCACCCGAAGGTGACTGGCTCGGCACGCCATATCTGCGCTTCACTCGCGAGGGACCGTTCGGCGTGTGCACGCTGGACCGGCCGGAGGCACGCAATGCGATGACGCCTGCGATGTACTTCGGCATCAGGTACGCCGTCCGGCACGTCGACGCCGACCCCGACCTCGCCGGCCTGATCATCACCGGCACCGGTGACGTGTTCGCACCCGGCGGCGACATGAGCGGCGGCGATGGCTCGGACAACTGGCTGACATTCGGATCCGCGCTGGGCATGGACGTCACGCCGTTCGAGACCCTGCGGCAGTCGGTCAAACCGGTGGTTTCGGCGGTCAACGGGTTGTGTCAGGGCGGCGGCCTGCAGATCGCGCTTTGCAGCGACATGACCGTCGTCAGCGACCGCGCGACCTTCCGAGTGCCCGAGCTGTTGCGCGGCATCGCCGACACTTACTACAGCCAGATGCTCGCCCGGCTGATCGGACCGGTCCGCACACGAGACCTGATGTTCACCGGGCGCACGTTGACCGCCGCCGTGGCCCAGGAGTGGGGCGTGGTTGCGCGGGTGGTTCCGCACAACGAGCTGCTCGAAGAGGCCCGCGACGTGCTCGGTCAATGCTGCCGGACGGCGCCGGCGGCGCGGAGCATGGTGAAGTCGAGCCTCGACAACTACATGGGCTTGTTCGACCGCATCGGCATGCAGGCCAGCTACTCCTCACCGGAAGCGCTGGAGGGCTTCCGCGCATTCAAGGAGCGCCGGTCTCCCGATTGGGTACATCCCGACCTGCGGACATTGGGTCGACTTTGAGTGATCTGTGCGCGTTTAGGAGCGGTGAGCGCTCCTCGATGCACACAAATCGCTCGGGGTTAATACAGAATCTGCTGTACTGTTCGGCTCATGCAGACGGCGACACACCACGACGCATTGTCGAGGTTCGGCTACGCACTGTCCGATCCAACCCGCGCCGAGATCCTGTTGATGCTGCGCGACGGCCCGGGCTATCCGTCCGACCTCGCCGACAAGATCGGGGTATCGCGGCAGATCCTGTCCAACCACTTGGCGTGCCTGCGCGGCTGTGGACTCGTGGTTGCGCAGCCCGAGGGGCGCCGCAGCAGATACGAGCTCGCGGATCCGCGGATCTCGCATGCACTCGATGACCTGGTCGGACTCGTGCTGGCCGTCGACCCGGCCTGCTGCCCGGCCGCCGAGATCGACGCCTGCTGCTGATGTCTGCCCCGCTCGGGACGCGTCGAGCGACGCTGCAACGCCGAATCCGGCTACTGGTCGGCGCAACGATCACCTACAACGTGATCGAGGCGGTCGTCGCGTTGGCCGAGGGGACGCGCGTCTCGTCGTCGGCGCTGATCGGCTTCGGGCTCGACTCGGTCGTCGAGATCTCGTCGGCGGCCGCGGTGGCCTGGCAGTTCTCCGCCACTGATCCCGAGACGCGCGAGAAGGCGGCGCTGCGGTTCATCGCGATGTCCTTCTTCGCGCTTGCCGCATATGTCGCCGCCGACGCTGTGCGCTCGCTTCTCGGCTTCGGCGAGGCGCGGCCGTCGCTGATCGGCATCGTGCTCGCGGCGGCAAGCCTGGTCATCATGCCGGTGCTGTCGTTGGCGCAGCGCAGTACCGGCCGCGAGCTGGGGTCGCGGTCCGCCGTCGCGGATTCCAAGCAGACCCTCCTGTGCACTTATCTCTCCGCGATCCTGCTGGCAGGCTTGGTGGTCAACGGCCTGTGGGGATGGTCGTGGGCCGACCCCATTGCCGCCCTCGGCATCGCCGCGATTGCGGCGCGCGAGGGCCTGAACGCGTGGCGCGGCGACCCGTGCTGCTAGCAAAAGTTCGGTAGGGAGCATCATGCCTATCGTCGCCCTGGTGTTGTTCGGCGTCTTCGCTGCGCTCGGATTCGGTTGGCGCAGTTGGGAACAGCGGCGGCGCACCGGATCGACGGGATTCCGCGGCGTCAGCGGACGACTGGGCTCGGCGGAATGGTTCGCCGGTTCCGGCTTCGTCGCCGCGCCGGCGGTCGCGGTCCTGGCGTCGATACTGCAACTGCTCGACGTGGCGGCGCCGGTGGCCGTGCTGCACGCACCGTGGATCCAGATTGGCGGAATCGTGGTCGCGATCGTCGGCATCTTTGCGACGGTGTACGCGCAACTCGACATGGGTGATTCGTGGCGTATCGGCGTTGACCCCGGCGAGACCACGACGCTGGTCCGCACCGGCGTGTTCGGATGGGTGCGCAACCCGATCTTCACCGCGATGATCACGTTCGGCTTCGGAATCGCTTTAGTGACACCGAACCTGGTGGCACTCGCGGGATTTCTCTTGTTGGTGGCCACGATCGAGCTTCAGGTCCGCATCGTCGAAGAGCCGTATCTGCTGACCGTGCACGGCGACGACTACCGCAGCTACCTCACCAACGTCGGCCGCTTCATGCCTGGAGTAGGGGTCAGTCGCTAGGTACCTGCACATCGTGCGCAATCGACATGCCCTCACCCGTTTCCAGTTCGGCTGCCGACTGCGTCAGCAAGACCCGACTCCGGTTCGGCGACAACAGAATCGACAAATAGTGATGAGGTTCGCCGTTCGCGGAGGCAAGCCGGTTCACCCGCATCAGCGCCGACCCGATCGCGGTGTCGAGCAGCCGCGCATTACGCGGCCCGGCGATCTCGGCGGTGATCTCGTGCTGAACGCGGTCCAGCTCGACACCGGCTTCGGCGAGCAGCCGGTAGAGCGGCGCTCGCGACAGCGCATCCTCGGTGATGGCGTCCGACAGGTTGTCGGGCAACCACGCCTCGGTGATCATCAGCGGTTCTGACGTACGGCGTTCGCGGCGCAGCCGTAGTACGTGCAGTGCGCGCTGACGGCCCAGCTGGTCGGCGATCGCCGTGGGCATGGTCCGGACGTCGAGCTCGATGACGTCGACTTCTGTTTCGAACTCGGTTTGACGCAGCTCGTCCATGAACGAGCCGCCACCCGCGTTCCGGTGCGACGGCGATTGGTCGCGGACGAAGGACCCGACGCCCTGCCTTCGTTGGATCAGGCCGGCATCGGAAAGGTCGGCCAACGCCCGTCGCACGGTAATCCGCGAGACACCGAACTGGTCGCACAGAGTCTGTTCGGTCGGCAGCGCATCACCGGGCGCCAACGCGCCCCTGGCGATCTCGTCGTGCAGCACCAGGAACAGCTGCCGGTGCAGCGGGACACCGGCGCCTGCCGTCACCTCGGCTGGCGAGGACCGAACGTCGCGAACGCTCATCAGAGCTCCCAGCATAGAGCCGACCTCGCCGATTTCTTGCGGTTGAACTGCAGTTGTTATATAAGTATAACAAGCATACATCTGAGGGATCGGAGCTGACGTGACCGCTGCCACGCAACACGCCGCCACTGCGCCGCTGGGGCCGACCGGAAAGCTGGCCACCTGGGTCGCCGAGCTGTCGTTGTCCGATGTGCCCGCGGAGGTGGTGGAGCGCGCCAAGCACCTGTTGCTCGACGGGATCGGCTGCGCACTCATCGGCGCGCAGCTGCCGTGGTCGCGGACGGCCACAAAAGCAGTGCTGGACATCGACGGCCGCGGCGACACCGTCGTCATCGGCACGGGACGCACCGCCAGCGCACCGGCCGCGGCGGTGCTGAACGGCACATTCATCCAGGGTTTCGAGCTCGACGACTTCCATCCGATCGCGCCGCTACACAGTTGCTCGCTGCTGATCCCCGCGCTGCTGTCGACCGCGTCGTCGCTGCCGGATGTCCGTGGCGCCGAGCTGCTGCTCGCCGCGATCGTCGGGTTCGAGGTCGGACCGCGCGTCGGCTACACCCTGCACGGCGCCGAAATGCTCGACCGCGGTTGGCATTCCGGATCGGTCTTCGGCACCCATTCGGCTGCGATGGCCTCCGGCAAGCTGCGCGGCCTGTCCCCCGCCCAGTTGGAGGACGCACTCGGCCTGGCGGGCACCCAGTCGTCAGGTCTGATGGCCGCCCAGTACGAGGCGATGAGCAAGCGCATGCATCACGGCCTTGCAGCCCGCAACGGTTTCTACGCCGCGGGCCTCGCAACACACGGCTACACCGGGATCAAGCGCGTCTTCGAACGCGAATACGGCGGATTTCTCAGTGTTTTCGGCGAAGGCCATCACCCCGACGCGGAGGCACTCACCAGCGATCTCGGCAGGCGATGGGAAACGTCGATGATCATGGTGAAGTCCTACGCCGCGATGGGCGGTCTACACGGCGCGATCGACGCCGCCCGCCGCCTGCGCCCATCGCTGGACACGCAACGCATCTCGCACATCGGCATCACCGTCGGCACCACGATCTACAAACACGGGTGGTGGACCGCCGAGCGCCCGTTGACCCCGATCGGGGCACAGATGCACCTTGGATACACAACGGCCGCCGCGCTACTCGACGGCAACGTGCTGCCGGAACAGTTCACGCCCGCGCGACTGGACGCCGACGACATCTGGCGTCTGGTAGAACGCACCGACGTGCACCTCGACGAGGCCCGTGACCACGCCGACATCACCGAGCGCTTCGCCACGGACCTGGAAGTCATCACCGATGACGGCAACGTGCATCGTGTCCGCATCGACCAACCGCACGGCGCACCCACCGACCCGATCACCAACGACGAGCTCGTCGGCAAGTTTCACGCACTGGCCGACCGGGTCACCACACGCGACCGCGCGACCGCCATCGAACGGGCCGTGACCCGCATCGACGACCTCGCCGACGTGACCGAACTCGTGGCCCTGCTCGATGCGCCGGTCGCCGGCGCGCTGGACTGAAAGGAGATTGTGCATGTCGACCACACCGCCACGGCAGGCGCTTCGTGACCTACTCAACCGACACGAACTCATCATCGCCCCAGGCGTTTTCGACGGGCTATCCGCTCAGCTTGCCCGCCGCACCGGACACGTCGCGGCCTACATGACCGGAGCCGGCGTGGCGGCATCTGGCTACGCGCTGCCCGACATCGGCCTCGTCACCCAGACGGAGATGACCGAGCGCGCCCGGATGATCGTCTCCGCGCTCGGCGATGTGCCGTTGATCGCCGATGCCGACACCGGCTACGGTGCCGGGCTCAACGTTGTTCGCACCGTGCGGCAGTACGACGACGCCGGTGTCGCCGCGATCCAATTGGAGGATCAGGTGTTTCCGAAGCGGTGTGGCCATCTGCCCGACAAGCAGGTCGTCGACGCGGCGACATTCGTACAGACGCTACACGCGGCCTTGGACACCCGGTCGGACGAAGACATGCTCGTCGTGGCCCGCACCGACGCCCGCGCGCCGCTGGGGCTCGACGCCGCCATCGAGCGGGCCAACCAGTACGCGCGGGCGGGCGCGGACATCATCTTCGTCGAAGCGCCGCAGGGCATCGACGAGATCGAGCGGATCGCCCGCGAAATCGAGGCCCCGCTGCTGATCAACCTGGTCCTGGGCGGCATGACCCCGCTGGAGTCGTCGGCGCGGCTGCAGGATCTGGGGTACGCGATCGCGATTCACCCGTCGAATCCGCTGGCGCGCGCCACCTTCGCCATGCTGGAAGGGCTGTGCGAACTCAATGGCGGCAATCCCGCCGACTACGCGCCAACATCTCCCGCCGATTTCTTCGACCTCGTCGGCATGGCCGACTGGCGGGACCTCGATGAGCGGCTTGCAGGCAAGGAGACCGTCTCGTGGGCATGACGATCATCGAAAAGATTTTGGCCCGCAAGGCCGGACTGGACTCGGTGTCGGTTGGCGATGTCGTCGTCGTCGAGGTCGACATGACCGTTCTCATTGACTTGCAGTTCGCCACCATGTGGATTCCGCCGATCCGCATCCACGATCCCGACAAGCTGGCCATCGTGATGGACCACGCCGTCCCCGCACCGACGATCAAGGACGCGGCCGGCGGCCCGCACGCCCGCAAGTTCGCTTCAGACTTCGGCATCAAACACTTCTTCGACGTCGGCCGTCACGGCATCTGCCATCAGATCATCGCCGAGAACGGGCTCGCCCGGCCCGGAGAGGTGTTGGCCTGCACCGACTCCCACACCTGCGCGGCCGGTGCCTACAACGCCGCAGCCCGCGGGCTCGGTCCTGCCGAGGTCTACTCGATCATGTGCACCGGCACGACCTGGTACCAGATCGCGCCGACGATCCGCTATGAACTCGAGGGCGTGAAACCCTCCGTCGTCTCCGGCAAGGACATATTCCTGCACATCGCCAACGAATACGGCGACGCCGCCAACCTCAACCTCGAGTTCGGCGGGCCGGGTCTGGCAGGCATACCGATGCACGACCGCCGCACGATCGCCACCCAGGGAGCAGAGGTCTCAGCCGACTTCAGCACGTTCGAGGCGGACGCGGCGCTCACCGAGTTCTTCGACGGGCTCGGCATCGCCGACTACGTTGCCGCCGAACCGGATTCCGATGCCACCTATCGCGATGTGCGCTGGATCGATCTCAGTGCACTACAGCCGTACGTCGCACGGCCGGGCACCGTCAGCCGCAACGGGCTGCCGGTGTCGGAACTCAACCGGCAGAGGATCGACCAGGCGTTCATCGGCTCATGCGCCAACGGCCAGCTCGAGGATCTGGAGATCGCTGCGAACGTGTTGCGCGGCAACACCATCGCACCGGGTGTGCGGCTGCTCGTCACGCCCGCCTCCCAGGCGGTGTACCGCGAGGCCATGCGCCGCGGTTACTTGCAGGACATCGCCGACGCGGGCGGTGTCGTCACCAACTCGACGTGCGGTGCCTGCTTTGGCTATCACATGGGCGTCGTGGGTCCCGGCGAGGTGTGCCTCACGTCGAGCACCCGCAATTTCACCGGGCGCATGGGAAGCGCCGAGGCCGAGATCTTCATGGCATCACCGGCGACCGTCGCGGCGTCGGCGATCGCCGGATACATCACCGACCCGAGGAGCGTGACGGCATGAAGTTCACCGGTAGGGTCTGGGTGTTCGGCGACGACCTGAACACCGACGCGATGTATCCCGGGTTCGCGATGAAGATGGATCCTCCCGAAGCCGCCAAGCACATCTTCTACGAAATACGGCCGGGGTGGACCGACGAAGTGTCCGTAGGCGATATCGTGGTGGCGGGCAAGAACTTCGGTGTCGGGTCGTCGCGCCCGGTCGCCTCGCTGTTCGCGGAGCTCGGCGTAGCCGGGCTGGTGGCAGAGGAGTTCAACTCGCTGTTCTTCCGCAACGCGGTCAACGCCGGGCTGCCCGCGCTCACCGTGCCACGCGCTACCACCGTCTTCAGCGACGGTGATATCGGGACGTTCGACCTCAGTGACGGCAGTTGGCGTAACGACACGACCGGCGCCGGCGGCAACGTCCCGAAGCTGCCGCAGCTTATTCTCGACATCATCGCCAGCGGTGGTGTGCTGCCGCGGTTGGCCGCGCAGGGTTACCTGCCCGCCGAGCTGGGCGACCTGTTGCGATCCAGCGCGGTCGCGATGCGCAGCGCGGGAAGCGGCGCGTGATGGCCCCGTTAGGCCACCGGGCATGGCCAGTGCTGGGAAAGCTGCTCCGCCGGTTCCGGGCGGGCGAAGCCCGCAGTCCGTTGGCCGGCGCGGAATACGCCGGAGCCGCGGCTATTGACGTGACGAGTGCCGCCTTCACCGATGGCGGCCCGATCCCGCAGAAGCACGCGGGAGAAGGCGTCGGCGACAACGTGTCTCCGGAGCTGCAATGGTCCGGCGTTCCCGCAGACGCCAAGCAGTTGGTGCTGATCATGGACGACGTCGACGTGCCGATGCCGACGCCGCTGATGCACACCATCGCAGTGATCGAACCGGATCTCGGTGGACTCGGTGAAGGTGAACTGAAACCCGGCACCACCGGCATCCGGCTGGTCAAGGCCTTCGGTGACACCTACACGGGCCCGCGTCCGATCCCGGGTCATGGGCCGCATCACTACCGATTCCTGGTACTCGCGCTCGACCAAAAAGTCCCCGATTGGGTCGCCGATCACGGGGCCCTGATACCTGCGCTCGCAGGCCATGTGCTGGCGCGCGGCGTGCTGACCGGCACGTACGAGCGCTGACCGGCGCCGCCGCCGGGCGCGCTAGCGTTGGTTAGATGGCGCGCAAGCAGATGAACAGTAAGCAGGCGGCTGGCTGGCTCTGGCTGCCGTTGATCATCGGTCTGATCTTCGCTGTCACCGTGGCGGCGATGACCGATCAATGGTGGTGGTCGACCGTCGGGGTGCTCGGTGGAGCGGCGTTCGGCTGGGTGGGTTACGCAAAGACCCGCTAGGCGCGTTAGTCCTCGGGGATTTCGCGTTCGATCTCGTCCAGCCAGGTGCGCGCCGACATGTCCGATGGTGCCCGCCAGTCACCACGTGGCGAAAGTGATCCGCCGTGCGACACCTTCGGCCCGTTCGGCATCGCCGAGCGCTTGAATTGGGCGAACGAGTAGAACCGCTGCGCGAACACCTGTAGCCACTGCCGAATCTCCTTCAGCGAGTAGGCCGGCCGCTTGTGCTCAGGAAATCCGGTTGGCCAGTCGCCGCGCTGCGGGTCGCTCCACGCATGCCATGCCAGAAACGCGACCTTGGAGGGCCGGAATCCGTATCGTAGCACCTGAAACAGCGAAAAGTCCTGCAGCACATACGGCCCCACCGTGGCCTCGCTGCTCTGGATCTCCTCGTCCTCACCTGTCGGTACGAGTTCCGGCGTGATCTCCGTTTCGAGCACGGACTGCAGCACCTCGTTGACCGCGTCATCGAATTGATGTGAGGAAATCACCCAACGGATCAGGTGCTGGATCAGTGTCTTGGGCACGCCGCCGTTGACGTTGTAATGCGACATCTGGTCGCCCACACCGTATGTGGACCAGCCGAGCGCCAGTTCGGACAGGTCGCCGGTGCCCAGCACGATGCCGCCGCGCTGGTTGGCGAGGCGGAACAGGTAGTCGGTGCGCAACCCCGCCTGCACGTTTTCGAACGTGACGTCGTACACCTTCTCGCCGTGGGAGAACGGGTGGTTCATCTCCTTGAGCATCAGCTCGGCGGTGGCTGTGATGTCGATGGTCTCGAATGTCACGCCCAGCGCTTGTGCGAGCCGGATCGCATTGCCCTTCGTGCGTTCACCGGTCGCGAAACCGGGCAGGGTGAACGCGAGAATGTCGCTGCGGGGCCGGGCTTCCCGGTCCATCGCGCGGGCGGCGACGATCAACGCGTGCGTGGAGTCCAATCCGCCGGACAGCCCGAGCACCACCTTCGGATAGTTCAGTGCGCGCAGCCGCTGTTCCAGACCGGAGACCTGGATGTTGTAGGCCTCATAGCAATCCTGTTCCAGCCGTTCGGGATCCGATGGCACGAACGGGAACCGCTCGACCTCACGGCGCAGCCCGATGTCACCAGCCGGCGGGTCAAGCTGGAATTCCACCCGCCGGAAGGACTCCGCGGTGATCCCATGGTGGATGCGGTTGTCGTCGAACGTGCCCATCCGCAACCGCTCCGAACGCAGCAGCTCGAGATCCACGTCGGCGACCGAACGTCGATCCCCCAACGGGAATCGCTCGGACTGGGTAAGGCATATGCCGTTCTCCCACACCATCGTTTGGCCGTCCCAGGCCAGGTCGGTGGTGGATTCGCCCTCCCCCGCCGCGGCGTAAACGTAGGCGGCCAGGCACCGCGACGATGCGGAACGGGCCAGCAGGCACCTGTCGTCGGCGCGCCCGATGGTGATCGGGCTGCCGGACAGGTTGGCCAACACCGTCGCACCCGCCAGCGCCGCCTGCGCGCTCGGCGGGATCGGCACGAACATGTCCTCACAGATCTCGACGTGTAGTACGAAGCCAGGCAGGTCGGTCGCGGTGAACAACAGGTCGGGACCGAACGGCACGTCGGCCCCGCCCATTCGGATTGCGCCGTGCACGCTGTCGCCCGCCGCCATCTGGCGTCGCTCGTAGAACTCCCGATACGTCGGCAGGTACGACTTCGGTACTACGCCGAGCACGCGGCCGCGGTGGATTACCACGGCGGTGTTGTAGATCCGGTGCTGATAACGCAGCGGTGCGCCGATCACCAGCATCGGCATCAGTTCGGCCGACGCCACCACGACGTCGAGCAGCGCGTCCTCGACTGTGTCCAGTAAGGCATCCTGCAGCAGGATGTCCTCGATCGAGTAGCCGGACAGCGTCAGCTCGGGGAACACCGCCAGCGCGACGCTGTCGTCGTGGCAGGTACGGGCGACCCGCAGCACCGACTCGGCGTTCGCGACGGGATCCGCAATGGTGGTGTGGTGCGTGCACGCCGCCACCCGCACAAAACCCTGGCGGTACGCCGAGTAGAAGTCCATGCCTAATTGTTGCCCGAAAGCGGATCGGGGTATGCAACACCCCATGAGTGAGGCCGCTGTGCTGGTCATCGACATGCTGAACCCGTATCGCCATGAGGATGCGGACCTGCTCGCGCCGAACGTGGCGGATATCGTCGACCCGCTGGCGGGGCTCATCTCGCGGGTCCGCGCCAGGGACGACGTCGATCTGATCTACGTAAACGACAATTACGGCGACTTCACCGCCGATTTCGACGATCTGGTCGACGCGGCACTACACGGAGAGCGGCCGGACCTGGTAACACCGATAGCGCCAGACGGAAACTGCCTCAGGCTGCTGAAAGTACGGCATAGCGCGTTCTACGCCAGTTCGCTGGACTACCTGCTCGGCCGGCTCGATACGCCGCGGTTGATCCTGACGGGTCAGGTCACCGAGCAGTGCATCATGTACACCGCGCTGGACGCCTACGTGCGGCACTTCTCCGTCGTCGTTGCGCCGGACGCCGTCGCACACATTGATCCTGAACTCGGCGACGCCGCGCTGACGATGATGCACAGGAACATGCACGCCGAGATCATGCCCGCCGGGAAGTGCCTGGATTGACGTTTTGACCTGCTGCGACTGGGTAGCCGGCTCACGTGATGAGGGACCGGATCGCCGAACCCTTGGGCACTATACGGACGTGGTGATCGCTGGCCCGAGCGGATCGACGGCTATCTGGCCGAGGACCTGGCGCCGGATTCCGTGGACGGCTGCCCACTAGTCGGGCTCGGGGCCTGCGGCCCTCCAACGGCGACGGACTCGACATCGCGGTCGACGACAGCCGCATCGTGGGTGTGCGAGGGCGCGTGACCGATCCCGTCAACCACGGCAGGCTCGACCCCAAGGACCTGTTCGGGTGGCAGGCCGACGCAGGCCGCAACGAACGAGCGATTGCTCGAACCTGCCCAACGCCGCCATCCCGGGACGTTGCGCCAAGTGAGGTGGGCCAACGCGATCCTCAAGGAACTCGTTCCGCAAACGCTGACCAACCGATACACCGAATTCTGTTGGCCTGCAGTTTGCCGCCGCGCACCACACACGATTCGGCGATTTTGATTGCGTCGCGCATCGTGGACCGCAGACCCAACCCAGGAGGAATCGTGAATCAGCCTGCCGTTCAACGTCAATCGCGCCCCCTGCTCCCGGAGCTTTCCGAGCTTTTCAGTGGCTTTACTGGCTTTCCTACCATCGCCAGCCTCGCGGGCCTGCGGTCCTTCTTTGACGGCAGATTCCTGCGGCTGGAGGACGAGATGAAGGACGGGCTCTACGAGGTCCGCGCGGAGCTGCCCGGCGTCGACCCCACCGACGACATCGAGGTCACCGTGCGCGACGGCCAGCTGACGATCAAGGCCGAGCGCACCCAGACGAGCGAATCCAACGGGCACTCGGAGTTCTGGTACGGATCGTTCGTGCGGACGGTGGCGCTGCCTGCGGGCGCCGATGAGGACGACATCAACGCCACCTACGACCGCGGCATCCTCACCGTGTCGATCCCGCTCGCGGAGGAACACCCAGCCGAGAAGCGCGTTGAGGTCGTCGAGACCATCCTCGCCGACGAGGACGACGACTACGACGACGATGATGACGACGATCATCCACAGCTCGAGGAAGCCGAGCACACGGAGGACGAAGAGCAGCACCAACCCGTCGGCTGAACCGGATCGCCTAGCCTGGGAGGCGTGGAAGCACCGGAACTCGTAGCTCTGCTGCAAGGGCGGAGCGTTGCGGTGCTCACGGGCGCGGGGATGTCCACGGACTCGGGCATCCCCGACTACCGGGGGCCGGACTCGCCGCCGAGCAATCCGATGACCATCAGCCAGTTCACTTCCGATCCGGCGTTTCGGCAGCAGTACTGGGCGCGCAATCACGTCGGCTGGCGGCACATGGACGAGACGCTGCCCAACGCCGGCCACCGTGCACTGGCCGAGCTGGAGCACGCCGGCGTGGTGTCCGGCGTGATCACCCAAAATGTCGACTTGCTGCACACCAAGGCGGGCAGCCGTGTGGTGGTCAACCTGCACGGCTGCTACGCCCAGGTGATCTGCCTGGACTGCGGGCACA
>Ga0207688_10000748_pt1 | contig 16144 bp, 10 predicted proteins | sample KBSMiscanthusM4_FD_184296 | JGI IMG/M metagenome (GOLD analysis project Ga0207688, IMG submission 184296) | Miscanthus rhizosphere microbial communities from Kellogg Biological Station, Michigan, USA - M4 (SPAdes) (version 2) | ecosystem: Host-associated > Plants > Roots > Rhizosphere ...
CCGGTGTCGGCCGTGGGCCCGTAGTTGCTGTGCAGATCGCGTCCGAGCATCCGCAGCATGGCCATTTGCTGTCCACGGTGATGCGACGTGTGCGTCAGCCGGCGCGTCATGATCCACGCGCGCGAGCGCTGTACATCGAAGAACGAGACCAATTCCTCCCACCATGGCTCGGTGGTCCGGCGCAGTCGATCGAGCCGTTTGCCACTCTGATCGGCGTAGTGCTTCACGAATGCGAGTCGAGTCTCCTGCTCAGGGAGCGCCGGTGTCCCGATATCGATGCCGAGCATCGTGCGGAACCACGTGTCCTCGCTGACACATTGATGCACCATCTGCTCGAGAACGCTCCGTCCGCGCGAATCGTCGGAGCGTGGCCGGACCGCGAGGTCGTCATCGGTGAACTCGCTCCAGACGCTCAACACTTTGACTCGCTCGGTGCCGTAACTATCGATGAGGAAGTCGTATGTCATGGCTCTTTTCGACAGGATGGCCTTTTGATATCTCTTCGCCGCCGTTCGGGCCATCTGTGAACACCGGCTGGCGCGTGCTCGTCTAATAGATTGTGACTATGCCCACTATCACCCGCCGGGCTGTCCGCCACCTCGTCCTCCTCCGCAATACCCCGCAATAGCCCTCGTCTGCACAACCGTCGACGCACTCCCGGGCGGCGTGCCCGGCGTGCACGTACGCGTGACCAACTGATTCGCGAGAGAAAGGATCGCACGTCATGAACGTCGTGTCGTTGTCGCTCGTTCTGTGGATTGTCTTCGGGCTCTTCGCGCTGACCGTGATCCTGCTGACGTTTCGCTACATCCCCAACGATCGCGTCGGCATCGTTGAGAAGCTGTGGAGCCCGTCAGGCTCGGTCAGCCGCGGCATCATCGCGCTGAACGGTGAGGCCGGCTTTCAGCCGGCACTGCTGCGAGGCGGTTGGCACGTGTTGATGCCGTTCCAGTATCGACTGCACAAGATGCCGCTCGTAACGATTCCGCAAGGCAAAATCGGCTACGTCTTCGCGCGCGATGGTGTGCCGCTGGAGCCCACGCAAACGCTCGCCAGCAACGTCGCGGCACACGACTTTCAGGACGTGGCGGCATTCATGCACGCCGACGGCCAGCGTGGCCCGCAGCGCAAGATCCTGCGCGAAGGTACTTACGCGTTCAACACGGCGCAGTTCGTGGTGATCACCAACGAGCGCGTGCATTTCCTGCCGCTCGACCCGACCGAGGCCGACACCTTCAAGCGGATGGCCGCGCTCATCGCCGACCGCGGAGGCTTCGAGCCGGTCGTGATCAAGGACGCTGCCGACGCCATCGGGATCGTGACGGTACACGACGGCCCTTCGTTGCCCGACGGGCAGATCATCGCGCCGACGGTTGGTGACGATGCGGCGACGCCGGAGCTGTATCACAACAACTTCCAGGACCCCGAGAAGTTCCTGCTCGCGGGCGGACTGCGCGGCCGTCAATTGCAGACGCTCGTCGAAGGCACTTATTACGTCAATCGCTTGTTTGCGACCGTCGAAATGATTCCGAAGACGGTGATCGAGGTCGGCAACGTCGGCGTTGTCGTCTCGTACACCGGTGAGGCGGGCGTCGACCTCACCGGCGATCAGTACAAGCACGGCGAGCTCGTCAGGAAGCATTCGCGCGGCGTGTGGAACGAGCCGCTGCTGCCCGGTAAGTACGCGTTCAACACCTACGCCGGCAAAGTGATGATGGTGCCGACGACGAACTTCATCCTGAAGTGGAACAAGTCGGAGACCGGCTCGCATCGCTACGACGAGAATCTGTCGGAAGTGCTGCTCATCACCAAGGACGCGTTCGAGCCGTCGCTGCCGCTGTCAGTCGTCGTGCACATCGACTATCGCAAGGCGCCGCTGGTGATTCAACGGTTCGGCGATATCAAGCGCCTCGTCGAGCAGACGCTCGATCCGATGGTCTCGGCGTACTTCAAGAACGTCGGTCAGACGCGCACGTTGATCCAGCTGATTCAGGATCGCAGCGCGATCCAGCAGCAATCGGGCGAACAGATGAAGGAGAAGTTCGCCGAGTACAACCTCGAGCTCCAGGAGGTGCTGATCGGCACGCCGACGGCCGGCGTTCCGGGGAGCCAGATCGAAACGATCCTGACGCAGTTGCGCTCGCGCCAGATCGCGGAAGAACAGGTAGAGACCTACACCCGCCAGGAGAAGGCGGCGATGAAGGAGAAAGAGCTGCGCGAAGCGGAGGCGCGCGCCAAACAGCAGACGTTGATCACGGAGTCGGAGCTGTCGATCGACATCCAGACGAACCAGGGTAAGGCGGAGTACGAGCGCTCGCGGCAGGAAGCCTCCCGTATTCAAACGCTGGCAACCGCCGAGGCCGAGAAGATCCGCATCGTCGGCGAAGGCGAGGCCAAGCGTATTCAGGCGATCGCAGCGGCCGATGCCGAACGGACGGCGCGTGTCGGTGTGGCGCAGGCGATGGCCATCGAGGAGCAGGTGCGCGCGTACGGCGGCCCGCGTCTGCAGTTGACGCAGCAGGTCTTGAACCGCTTCGCCGAGGCGATTCAGTCGTCGCAGGTGGATGTGGTGCCGAAGATCCTCATCGCCGGACAGAACGGCAAGGAGGGGTCGCCGATGACGGGCAACGTGATGGAGGCGCTGCTGACGCTGATGATGTCCGAACGTCTCGGCGGCGACATCAATACGCCGCCGGCGCCTCGTAATGCATCCGCGGACGCGATCCGTAAACGGATTGAGGACGACATGAAGCGCTAAGCGTCGTTCACCACGGTGGCGGCGGGTCTCAAGACCCGCCGCTACGTCACGGCAAAACGGCTTTCACCTAATGACCGAAGTCGTGGTTACCCGTGTGCCAGCCGCGCGTTGCGAGCTGCTCTGCTCCACCTTGTCCGAAGAAGATTCGAAACGCCGGTGTCCCTTGGGGCGTGGTGCTCTGGAACCCGATCAGCTTCTTGTTGGGCATCGCTCGCTTGAGGGAGGAATGAATCGCCGCCCACCCTTGGGTGGTGGGTTTCCAGTCGAGCAGATTCGGGATCAGCGACACCGTATACGGACCGTGATTGTGCTGCGGCTTGCCGCCTTTTTCTCCCCACTCAGCCATGTGCAGCGTCGCAGAGCTGAAATTCCCGGTGATGTTCTGCGTGATCGCAATGTGGCGCCAGGGGATGCCTCGCTTGTCTGCGTCGCCGAAGGTGAGAATGGGATCCCCCATCTGGATGCCCCAGAGGTTCTGGGTCTCGTCGTTCCGCGGCGGAAGGGGCAGGAATGATTTGCAATCCCGTTCGCTGTAACTCGTCCCCATTTGCGTGCCGGTCCCGTACGACGCAATCGGCAGCATCGGGCTGAGGCCGAGGTAATTTCCCGCAAACCCATTGCAATCCTGGCCGAACCATTTCTCGGCGTACTCCTTCGGCGAGATCGTCGGCCTCCCTACCAGCACGGCGATTCGCAGCGCATCACTCATCTCGCCAGGAGACCCGCGGCTGGCGAAGGCGCGCCGAATCCCGGCACAACAGAACTGCTCGCTGGGATCCATCTTCGAGCTGCTTGGGATCTGGAACGTCGCCGGGACTTCGTTGAAGCTGCGCAGCTTCAGGAACTTCTTGGCCACCAGGTCGAGTACCGCAGAGGCCTCGTTCACATCCTCCTGGGCCCAGTCCGCCTTGTACTTGCTGATGTTGAGCGTCACGTTCAGACCGAGGAGCGAATCCTCTACCTGCAACTGGTGATACGTATCGGCGTACTCGAATGGCGTCATGGCACCTCCGTGGACTCGATCCGCTGTCACCAGCTACAACGAGAGCGTTCGATCGAACGAACACGTTCCAGGCTGCACACAATGAGGTCACTGGACGAGGTGGAATGCCTGAGTCGGCTATAAAATGACGACCTTCAGGGGGGCTTCATGGCGACACGCGATTTCCTGAAGGACTACCAGAACGTGCTGCTTCGGCACATTATCATGCCTGGCAGCCACGACGCGGGACTGGCCGACGAATCGTACGATGGCCTCGGATTGTTTGGGACCGGCAAATCGAGAACCGTCACCCAGTCCGTTGGCGTCGGTGAGCAGGCCGTCCGTGGGTCGCGATTCTTCGACGTACGCATCATCAAGTCCGGCGGTCAGCTGAAGGCCTATCACAGCCCCAAAGACACACGAGTCGCCGGCGGTGTCGGACAGGGGTTCGAGGCGATCCTCGACGAGCTTCAGGGGTTCGTCCGGTCCAACCCGACAGAGTTCGTCATCATCCGGCTCGCGCACATCAAGGACTCCACCGAAGTGTTCCAGGAGCTCTTCGCCTGGATGGACAAGTCAGCGCTCTACGGCAAGAAGAACAGCGACTTCGTCTACACGGGCGTCGGCAATCTGGCCGCGAGGTTCGTCAGCGAGCTGGCCGGTAAGATGATCTTTCTGATCGACGGAAAAAAGCTCAAACCAGCCAAGTTCAAGGGCAGGGCGGAGGGAGTTCCGGGGCAGGCGGATGGCGTTCACAAGCTCTATCAGAACAAGGGGGGAAAGCCGCTGCCCGCGGTCACCGATGGGTTGTGCCTCTGCGGAGAGTTTGCCAGCTCTACGGATCTGGCCACGATCATCGAATCCCAGACTGCGACCTATACCAATCACGATCAGCACAGGACGCATGCCGATGACAGAGTCCACCTGTATTGCCTGTACTGGACCTCAACCGGCGGGGACATCAAGGCGAACACCAGGAATGTCGCGGCTAACTTTCAGCACGTCCGCAAGCTGGTAGCCAAACATAACGCGGGCACGGCGGCGCACTGCAAGAAACAAGGCATACCGCTCGTCAACACCAAGGCGTGGTCGAAAGCCATCGACCTCGAGGACCGCGCCCGCCGGCAGTACGCCGTCTACTCCTGCTCGCTGCCCAACGTCGTTCTTTATGACTTCGTAAATCAGGCCACGAGCCAGGAGATCATCGGGTTGAACGGTCTCGTGTTGTGTGCAACATAAGGGGAGCCATTCCGTAGGCTGATTCTGGTCGAGGCACGTGCCTGTGAGCGATGTTCATGCGGTCGTCATAGGCTCGGGCCCGAACGGGTTATCCGCTGCGATTGCCATCGCGCAGACCGGCCGCAAAGTCATCGTCTTCGAAGCCGCCGATTCGGTCGGCGGAGGTTGCCGCTCGGCGGAGCTGACGCTGCCGGGCTATCTGCACGACATCTGCTCCGCAGTACATCCATTTGCTGTCGTCTCGCCCTTCTTCAATTCGCTTCCGCTCTCTGCACACGGGCTCGAATGGATTACGCCACCGGTGATGCTCGCGCATCCTCTGGACGACGCGCCTGCGGCCTGCGTGTACCGGTCGGTGCAGCGCACGGCCGAAACGCTCGAACGTGACGGGTCCGCGTATCAGCGCTTGATGGATCCGCTGGTCGAATCGTGGGCTTCGATCGCGGATTCGATACTCGGCCCGCTGCGGTGGCCACGCCATCCGTTGGCACTTGCGCAATTCGGTGTACGGGCTCTGCAACCCGCCACGCTATTCGCGCGCCGTACATTCGCAGGAGCGCGGGCGCGCGCGCTGTTGGCCGGCATCGCGGCCCACGGGATGATTCCGTTGGAGAACAGTCCTTCTGCCGGCATCGGACTCGCGCTCAACCTGACCGGCCACGTCGGCGGGTGGTGTCTGCCGCGTGGCGGTGCGCAAACGATCACAAACGCACTCGCGACACATCTCGTTTCACTCGGAGGCGAGATCGTCAGCGGAAAGCCCGTCAAGTCGATTGAAGAGCTACCGCCGGCCAAGGCAGTGCTCTGTGACTTGTCGCCGCGGCCATTCCTGCACATCGCCGAGCACCGGCTTCCGCCCCGGTTCCGGCAGGCGCTGCTGCGCTATCGCTACGGAATGGGCGCATACAAAGTGGACTGGGCGCTCGACGGACCGATTCCGTGGATTGACGACGCGTGCGCGCTGGCCGGAACCGTACACCTCGGTGGCACATTGGAGGAGATCGCCGCGTCCGAACGTCTCACTTGGGAGGGGCGGCTCGTAGAACGACCGTTCGTCCTGCTCTCACAACCGACTCTCTTCGACCCCTCTCGCGCTCCGAAAGGTCGGCACATCGTCTGGGGCTATTGCCATGTCCCGCACGGCTCCGGTGCCGACATGCTTTCGCGCATCGAGCAGCAGATCGAACGCTTTGCGCCGGGCTTCCGCGACCGCGTCATCGCCCGCGCAGTACGTCGTCCCGCGGATCTCGAACGCGACAACCCGAATTTCGTCGGCGGCGACATCGGGGCCGGCGCAACGACGCTCGGTCAACTGTTTACGCGGCCCACATGGCGCACGTATTCAACCCCCGTTCGCGGGCTCTACATGTGTTCGGCAGCCACGCCGCCCGGCGTGGGAGTTCATGGGATGTGCGGCTACCACGCCGCACAGCGCGCGCTTCGAGAGGTGCTTCGCGATTGATAGGTCAGGAGCCCTTCTTGAAGTAGTGCGCGATCTTCTGTCCCGCTTCGTCCGAGTAGTAGACGATGACCGTGGATGCCTCTTCGCCGGTCCCGGCGATACCGGCCTCGGTCTCGGCGGCAGCCCGAGTCGTCATTTGAAGCGTCTCCGTTTTTCCGTTGTTGTATCTGATGGTGATTTCACCTTTTCGGTGATCGATGTTGGTCACCATTCCCTCGGTGATCTTCAATCCCTCGTCACCAAGAATATCGATTTCGTCGGCCGATGCTTGCGATTCCCTGGTCGACTCGTGAATGACGACTGTTGTTCCCTCTCGCAATCCTTCGAGGGCGTCGACACCCGGCTTCTTTCCTCCGTGAACGACCAGGTCCTTCGTGAAGTGATAAACGTGTTCCAACCCGTCCATCGTGGTGACAACCACGACGTTGGCTGCCCGGTAAAACTGTTTCATCGTCCCCTCCAACGCGATCGGCTCCTGGAGGGGAGGACGGTCTTGCGGATGCGCGGGTGTGGACACGATGAGGACGGCTCCGAGCCCAAGCCCCAGCGTCCGCCCGAGCCCCGCTACGAGCGTTCGGTGCGCGTCGCCCTTTGATGGTTTCATGACGCATCTCCTCACAGACAATCAGCAAGCTTCGTGCCCCTGTGACACCATCGGGCGCATCGCGTGGCCAGGCTGCCTGCAATTCGAGTGCGACGGAACAGGGGAATATTTCAGCGGCGGTTATGGGAATTCCCCGGCGCGATTTCGTAGACGTGTCACAGTCCGTGGAAACACTCCAACGTGCCGCGGCATCGATTTCGCACTGGCGGCGGGTTGTCTCCATGAACCTCAGGTGGTAATCGTGGCGTATCTCCCGAAGGAGCATGGCGCGTACGGACAGGTCGCGTTTCCGCTCGCGACCGCATTCGGCGTGAGCGGCGTATCTACGGGCGGCCTGCTGGTTTCCGTAGCCGTGATCGCGGGTTTTCTCGCGCACGAACCTGCCGCGATCGTGCTCGGCCTGCGCGGGTCGCGCGCCAAACGAGAGCTCGGCGCTTCAGCAACTCAGTGGCTCTCCGGTTGTCTCGCCATCGCTGTCGCCGCCGGTATTGCGGCGGTCCTCGACCTTGATCCAGCCGCACGTCGATCGCTGGCAATCCCGGCAATCCCGACGGTCCTGCTGATCCTGGCGATGATCCAAGGGCACGAGAAATCCTGGTACGGTGAGGCAGCGGCCGCGCTCGCGTTCGCCAGCGTGGCAGTTCCGGTCACGATGGCCGCAGGTTCATCGATGAAGGTCGCGCTCGCCGTCGCGATACCGTTTGCATTGCTGTTCACCACGACAACACTCGCCGTACGTATTGTCATTCTGCGCGTCAGGGGCGGCGGTGATCCTCGTGCGACGATGGCCACCAGGCGTGCAACGCTCGCCATCTCGGCGGTGGCAACCGCGGTCATTGGCGCAATGACCGTCACTGGATGGCTTCCCTGGTCCGCGCTGTTTGCCTCTGCTCCCGGGTTGATCACGGCATCGATCGTCGCCGCACGACCGCCGGCGCCTGCTCGACTTCGTTCGCTTGGCTGGACTCTCGTCGCGATCTCCACGCTCACGGCTGTGATTGTCGTTGCGACGGTTTAGCCCCGGCCGAAGCTCGTCTTGACCCGGCGAGTGATGGCTCGCTGCCGACGAATGCCGCCAGGTGCTCACCGGTCAGCGTCAACCTCGCCGCTACCAGATCAGCGGGTGTGCCTTCGAAGACGATCCGTCCTCCGTCGTGGCCCGCGCCCGGTCCGAGGTCGATGATCCAGTCGGCGTGCGCCATCACCGACAGGTGGTGCTCGATCACGATGACCGACTTCCCGGAGTCGACCAGCCGGTCGAGCAACCCGAGCAGCTGCGCGAGGTCGGCGAGGTGTAACCCGCTGGTCGGCTCGTCGAGCACGTAGACGCCACCGTCGGCACCCATGTACGTCGCGAGCTTGAGCCGCTGCCGCTCGCCACCCGAGAGCGTGGTGAGCGGTTGGCCGAGGCGCAGGTACCCGAGCCCCACGTCGGCCATGCGCTGCAGGATCGCATGCGCGGCCGGCGTTCGCGCCTCGCCGTTATCGAAGAAGCGGACCGCGGCTTCGACCGGCAGGTCGAGCACGTCGGCGATGTTGAGCCCACCGAGGCGGTACTCCAGCACCGACGCTTGGAACCGCCGGCCCTCGCAGTCCTCGCAGAGCGTGCTGACACCCGCCATCATCGCGAGGTCGGTATAAATCACTCCAGCGCCGTTGCAAGTCGGACAGGCGCCCTCGGAGTTGGCGCTGAACAGCGCTGCCTTCACGCCGTTGGCCTTTGCGAACGCGTTGCGGATCGGATCGAGCAGGCCCGTGTATGTCGCCGGGTTGCTCCGGCGCGAGCCTCGGATCGCGGTCTGGTCGACGGACACCACGCCGTCGCGACCGCTCACCGAGCCGTGGATCAAGGAGCTCTTGCCCGATCCGGCGACGCCGGTCACGACGACAAGCACGCCGAGCGGAATGTCCACGTTAACGTTCTTAAGGTTGTGAGTACGGGCACCGCGTACTTTCATTGCACCTGACGCCTTCCGCACCACTGGCTTCAGCGAGGCACGGTCGTTCAGGTGACGTCCGGTAAGGGTGCCGCTGGCCCGCAGTCCATCGACGGTGCCCTCGAAGACCACCTCGCCGCCCGCAGTACCGGCTCCCGGGCCGAGGTCGACAACGTGGTCCGCAATCGCGATCACTTCCGGCTTGTGCTCGACGACGAGGACTGTGTTGCCCTTGTCGCGCAACCGCTCGAGCAGATCGTTCATCCGCTGGATATCGTGCGGGTGCAACCCGATTGTCGGCTCGTCGAAGACGTATGTCACGTCGGTCAGCGACGATCCCAGATGGCGAATCATCTTCGTGCGCTGCGCCTCACCACCCGACAGCGTGCCCGACGGCCGGTCGAGCGAAAGGTAGCCCAGTCCGATCTCTACAAACGAGTCGAGCGCGTGCCGCAGTGACGCCAGCAGCGGCGCGACCGAGGGTTCCTTCAGATCGCGCATCCACTCGGCCAGGTCGCTGATCTGCATCGCGCACGCCTCGGCAATGTTGATCTTCTTGATCCTCGACGATCGGGCTGCTTCGTTGAGCCGTGTGCCGCCGCACTCGGGGCAGGTGGTGAAGGTGACCGCGCGCTCCACGAACGCGCGGATATGCGGCTGCATCGCGTCGACGTCCTTGGACAGAAACGATTTCTGAATCCGCGGCACGAGCCCTTCGTATGTGAGGTTGATGTTCTGGAACTTCACCTTCCGCGGCTTGCTGTAGAGGAAGTCTTCGCGCTCCTTCTTCGTGTACTTGCGGATCGGCTTGTCCGGGTCGAGGCCCGCGGCCGCGAAGATGCGCACCTGCCAGCCGTCGGCGGTGTAGCCGGGGATCGTGAGCGCGCCCTCGTTGAGCGACTTGCTGTCGTCGTAAAGCTGCGACAGGTCGATGTCGCTGATCGATCCCATCCCCTCGCAACGCGGGCACATGCCGCCCAGATAGACAACGTCGCGTACCACGATCCGTTCACCCCTGCCCTTGTCGACGGTCATCGCGCCGCTCGCCTTCCTCGTTGGGATGTTGAATGAAAAGGCCGTAGCCGGTCCGATGTTGGGCTTGCCGAGGCGGCTCCACAGTACCCGCAGCATCGCGTTGGCATCGGTCGCCGTGCCGACCGTCGAGCGGGAATTCGCACCCATTCGCTCCTGGTCGACGATGATCGCCGTCGTCAGCCCATCCAGTACGTCGACGTCGGGTCGCGCCAGCGTCGGCATGAATCCCTGCAGGAATGCACTGTAGGTCTCGTTAATCAGCCGCTGCGATTCCGAGGCGATGGTGCCGAAAACCAGCGACGACTTGCCCGACCCCGAAACGCCCGTGAACACGGTGAGGCGGCGCTTGGGAAACTCGACACTGATGTCCTTCAGGTTGTTGACGCGGGCGCCCTGAACGCGGATCAAGTCGTGGCTGTCTGCGGGATGCCCGCCTCCGCCAAGGCGATGGCGCGCAGGCTGCCTGGATAAGGCCATGTCCTCGATCATGTCACCAGGCGATAGAATCCCGTCAATGCGGACACTCTCGATCGCCTGCCTCGCCCTCCTCGCAATCCTCTCCGCCGCGGGCGCGGTCGCGCAGCAAGCCGCCGACACGATCGTGACGCACGGCAAGATCCTCACCGTCGATGCAGCCTTCCGCGCTGTCGAAGCGCTGGCCATCACCAACGGCCGCATCGTCGCAACCGGCACGAGCACAGAGATCGCGCGCTACGCAGGCACGAACACAAAGGTGATCGACGTCGCCGGCGCAACCGTCATCCCGGGCCTCATCGACAACCACTTCCACTTCACGCGCGGCGTCGACACCTGGCACCAGCAGGCCCGCTTCGAAGGCGTCGATTCGCGGCGCGAAGCGCTGCGGATCCTCGCTGCGAAGGCGGCAAGTCTCAAGCCAGGTGATTGGATCATGGTGCAAGGCGGCTGGACGCCGAGGCAGTTCGCCGACGCGCCAGGCGGTTTCACGCTCGAAGAACTCGATGGCGTGGCGCCGAAGAATCCACTTTTCGTGCAGGAGGGTTACAGCGTCGTCTACGCGAACAGCCTCGCGCTCAAAGCGGTGGGGCTGAATCCTGCGGATGGCGCACGCCGCAATGCGCAGGGGCTGGTGTCGTTCCAACCGCCGATGGCGTTATACGACGCGATGCCCCGAACCTCGCCCGGGCAGCGTGAGCAGAACCTCACAGACTTCATGCGCGAGCTCAACTCGACGGGCCTCACGGGTGTCTACAGCCTCGGTCAGTCCGAATTTCTCTCTGCGCGCGCCGCGCAAGGACAACTGCCGATCCGACTGTGGGAGACGCTGAATTTCAACGCGACCGATCCGGCATCTGCGTCCAGAGCCGCGGAGCTCATCGCGCGCTCACGCCCGAACCAGTTCGATGGCCAGCACGGAATCTTCGGACTCGGCGAGGTTCTCTACGGACCGTTCTTCGATCTCGCGCCTCGCAAAGACCCGTGGCCGGCCGCGATCATGAGCGAATACGGCAAGCTGGCAATGGCGGCTGCACGCGCCGGCTGGCATGTCCATCAGCACGTCATCAACAACAACGCCGTGACCGATCTGCTCGACACGCTGGAGCAGGTCAATCGGACGCAGCCCCTTACTGGCCTGCGCTGGACGCTCGGCCATGTCTACGACATCTCGCAGGCGAATATTGCCCGCGCGAAAGCGATGGGCATCACGCTCGGCGTGCATGGCGCCGCGATGCAGGCCGGTGCGCACATGCCGCTGCGCCGTATCGCCGACAGCGGCATCGTGTTCGGCCTGGGCACGGATGCGACCATCGTCTCGCACTACAGTCCGTTCGTCACGCTGGGATGGGTCGTCAGCGGTCTCGACGTCGGCGGTAACAAGGTACTCGACGAAACCCTGACACGCGAGGAGGCGCTGATCGCGCACACACGCTCGAACGCGTACCTGTTCTTCCAGGAGAAGACGCTCGGTTCGCTCGAGGTCGGCAAACAGGCTGACCTGGTCGTGCTCGATCGCGACTACATGACCGTACCGGCGGCCGAGATCAAGCGCATCAAGCCGACGATGACGATGGTGGGCGGCCGGGTGGTGTTCGAGGCTGGGCGATAAATCCCGGTCTTGGTCCTGCGTGCCTGGTGCTTAGTCCGTCCTTTGGTCCATGGTCCTTGCTTGTCTCGTTGAGCCATCACAATTCGTGAGCGAGCCATCGGACGGCGTTCAGTGCGAACTGACGGTTCTGCATTCCAGGCACGGAGTAATTCACGAGGGCGCCCATTTCGCCAATGATGACGACGCGGCCGCGACCGAAGACGAAGGCGACGCCCTGACTGTGACCGGCGGCTGAAACCTGATCGCACGACGGGCACGGGTTGAAATCTTTCGGCTGCGCCTGAGACGTTGCGTTCGACGATTCGTGAGGTGTGCTGGACGGAATCCAGTCCACAGCAGTTGGACTCAGGCGCAGTATCGACACGCTTCCCGGCGGACCCTCCATCGATCCGCCAGTGATCGTGGCGACCCCTTCGATTTTCTCGTATTCGTCCTGGCCACGCGTGATCGGATGATCGGTAAGAAGACCGTTTTCAAGAGAGAAGACGAGATATCCGAATACCTGCCCGTACCCCGCCAGCGCCCACCGATTCGCGGGATCATCGGTCCAGCCACCTGACAGTTTCACGCCGAAGCGTTCCGCGAGCCGCCGCGCCGCCGGACCAGTGGGGTAATGGTCAACCGCCAGGAGCAATCCGCCGCCATCCTTGACCCATTGTTCGACCGCCTCGATTTCAGGATCAGAAAACGCCGATGACGCGCGATCTTCCAACGGAGCGCGCTCGCCGGCGCCGTTCGGATTGGCGATGACCACAACGTCTGCGGTCGCCAGTCTCTCAGGGCCGAACGAGAGAGCATTCGGTGTCACCTCGAACCCGGCATCGCTCAACACACTCACGAGCGGTCGATATCCACCCGATGCGGTTGCCATGATGTTGTGGTGCGCCTCGTCGAGCATGACGCGCCGCGCGACCGGCGTTTGCGCCGAGAGGATTCCGACGGCGACGCTGCTCGCGATCGCGACGCAGGACAACGAGCAGATTTTCAGACTGAACCGCATCCTTGTTCCTGCCGGGTGACCACTGCTTCAACCGCGTCGATTCACTGAATCGGCTGCGGCTGGGTCCGATCAGATTGTTACTCGGATCTCAGGAAATCAACGATCGCGATCGCAGGTTCCCTAAATGTCCCAGAGACGCATGGAAGGGCGGCGCCCTTCAGACATGGCCTGAACGTCTGCCATTGCCTGCATGTACGTGCGCCAGCTGAGAGCGCGTTGGGGGCATTGCGAATGCGTGGTTGTCTGATCGATCTCGGAATGACCCTGAAGGTACCATCGATGTACCTCTCATAACGCACCATGAGGGCTGACAGAACGCAGCGGCGGCTCAGCTCTTTCGCACCGGCACCGTCGAGTGCTCCAGTGCCAACTCTGCTTCGAGGCACTCTCGATCGCGTGAGATGGTCGCCACGGCTCTCGTCGTGCCGTCCCGAATGAAGCTGACGGTTGCATCACGACGATCCAGCGAACCATCGATCTTCACACTCTCCCAGCGTTCGGTGTGACCGACGTAATTGATCGTGACGTCGTAGTGCTGGCTCCAGAAGAACGGCACGGCGTCAAACGGCTCACGCCTGCCCAGCATGTTGCGCGCGGCCGCCTGACCCTGACGCTCGGCCACGACCCAGTGTTCAACGCGAATCCGCTCGCCGGTGTGAGGATCAGGCCAGCGGGCAACATCGCCCGCCGCAAAGATTCCGGGGATGTTGGTTTCGAGGAATTCGTTGACGGCAATGCCATCGTCGATCGTGATTCCGGCCTTCTCCGCCACCGCTAACGACGGTTTCACGCCCACACCCATGACGACAAAATCGGCGTCGAGTATCGAACCGCCGCTGAGCGAGACTTTTCGCCCGGCCAGCGACGTGACGGTCTGGCCGAGATGGAAGACAACGCCGTGGGTTTCGTGAATCGACTGGATGAAACGACCGACGTCGGGACCCATCACACGCTCGAGTGGCAGGTGGTCCGGCGACACCACGTCCACCGCGACACCGCGCGCACGGAGAGATGCCGCAACCTCGAGGCCGATGAAGCTTGCACCGACCACGACGGCGTGCCTGGCGCCGAGCGCGAGGTCCACGATGGCACGGCTGTCCGCAAATGATCGGAGATAGTGCACCTTCGCGGTGTCATGACCCGGAATGGGTAGACGCACGGGATCGGCACCGGTAGCAATCAGCAGACTGCCGAACTCGCGCCGAGTACCGTTCTCCAGATGCACAGCACGCGCGGCTGGATCGATCGACGACACCGGAGATCCGAGCTGCAACTCAATTCGTCGCTCCGCGTAAAGATCTGCCGGCCATAGCGGAATCCAGTCATCCTTGGCCTCACCTGCCAGGAAGTCCTTCGACAAGTTGGGACGATCCACTGGCGGATCCTGATCGGCGCTGATCATCGTGATGGGGCCGTCGTACGACTCGCGACGCAGCATGTCCGCCGCCGCCAGGCCCGCGGCCCCGCCGCCGAGAATCACGATCGACGAGGGATGCTGACGCGAATCTGCCGCAGCGGGTCGGCTGGATGAGGACGGCTGCGACAGCTTCTCTCGTACGAAGATCTGGTCGCCGGTGCGTTCCACGCGCCAGCACGCGACGGGGTCGAGCGCAGGCGCACGCAACGCCTCGCCGGTTTCGAGGCTGAAACAGGCGTGGTGCCAGGGACATCGGACCGTGTCACCGACGACGATGCCTTCGGCAAGCGGACCACGGTAGTGCGTGCAATGCGCGCCGACCGCGAAGAAACGATCGCCGGTGCGAGCGAGAAGAACCTGATCCTGTCCGACCTTTCCGAGGATCATGCCCCCGTCTGCAATGGAGTTGGCTTTCACACCACGCGTGAAATCCCTTGATGTGTTGGCAGCCGAGTCAGCCATGATCCACCTCCTGGTCGTACCCCGTTCACACCGGGTACCAAGTCAGAGATCACCTTCGGAGAGCTGCGCACCCTGGCTCATCGCTCGCAGAACGGATCAGACGCTGACCACGAACGCTCGCGCGGCTTTGACGTCGGCGGTGTCGCGTCCCTCGGTGAACCATTCGACGAGGGGGCTGATTAGAGTCACCGCGTCGGCGGCTCTGTGCTGCCACTGGTACAGACGCGCCAGGCTCAAGGCGGCTCTCAATTCCCATGATTTCGCGTGTTGCGTGCGAGCGAGCGAGAGTGCGCGGGTCAGACACGCTTCTACGTCCGTCGCAACGCGCTCCGGGATGCGCGGCCCGGCGCCCGGTGATCGCTTCACCGCCGCTGCGCGCGCCAGCAGCAGGTCACCATGGATCCGGTGCAAGTCCGCAGCTGAGCCATCCTCGCCTGTCGCGAGAACGAGATCCAGGGCTTCGAGCACGGCCGCCGAGGCATCGTCAAATTGACCTGCTTTGGTCAGCGCCTGAGCGAGGAGACCGAGCGACTGTGCTCGCCATAATCGAGCCCCTGTCGCCGCATACGCAGCCAGCCCGCGGCGCAGTTCGTCGACGCCTTCGTCGAGCGCGCCCTGCTCCACACGCGCCCATCCCCGAATGATGCGGGCCAATGCCACCCACACGGACAAACCGTAGTCGTCGGCGAGCGCGAGCGCGCTCTCGGCGTGATCTTGAGCGAGGCGCGTCTCGCCGCGCAGCTGATGCAAGTGCGCCGTGAAGTACGACGCGATGACACGAGTCTCCGTCGGTGCAAGCGGGTGGGCCGTTGCACAGGCACGCCCGATCCGGACCATCGCACGATCAGGGTAGCCCCGGGCCCACAGCGCTCGCGCCGCATAGCAGTCGCTCGTCACGGCGGGGTCCTGTCCGGCGAATGCCTTCGTCTGCCGTTCTCGCTGCAGTTCACAGAGCGTAGCCACCTTGCCAAACTGCTCGAGCGCCGAATCGAATCGGCCAAGGTCGACGAGCGTGACACCGAATGCGCAGGCGGATTCGCACGCAAAGAGGGGATCGGCCAGCCCACCGGCGCGGTCCACGAGTTGCTCTGCGATCGTGTGACAGCGTCGCAGCTCCGCTCGAAAGTAGTAGAACAAACCCAGGAGCCACTGCGCGCGAAAC
>Ga0207688_10000750_pt1 | contig 16132 bp, 10 predicted proteins | sample KBSMiscanthusM4_FD_184296 | JGI IMG/M metagenome (GOLD analysis project Ga0207688, IMG submission 184296) | Miscanthus rhizosphere microbial communities from Kellogg Biological Station, Michigan, USA - M4 (SPAdes) (version 2) | ecosystem: Host-associated > Plants > Roots > Rhizosphere ...
GCTCCTCCTGCCAGTGCCGCGGCAGCCGGAACAGCGCCGACAGGACGCTCGTGCGGTGGTGCGTGTCCGCACCCACCATGACGTTGCGTATCAAGAGCCCGCAGGATGTTGGGGCCGCGATCATCCTGATCGCCATCGGCCTCGCCGGGCTTTGGTTCGGCCGCGACTACGACATCGGCAGCGTCTCGCGCATGGGACCAGGCTACATGCCTGCGCTGCTGAGCATCGGCCTCCTCGTCTTCGGTGCCGTGATTGGGCTGCGGGCGATCACGGTCGACGGTCCGCCGATCGCCACCGGCCGGTGGTACCCGAGCCTCATGATTCTTGTCGCCGTGCTTATGTTCGCGGTACTGATCGAGCGCGCCGGGCTCGCCCCCACCACTTTCGTTGTGGCTGTTATCTGCGCCTTCGCGACGAGCGACGCGAAATGGAAGCAGGCGGTCGCGCTCGCCGTCGCGCTCGCGCTGTTCTGTGTCGTCGTCTTCGTCTACGGCCTGCGGCAGCCGATCCCGGTGTTCGGGAGCGGCTGACATGGACATCGTCAGCAACCTGATGGTCGGATTTGCCGCCGCGGCAACGGCGCAGAACCTGTTTTTCTGTCTGGCGGGATGCCTGCTGGGCACCCTCATCGGCGTGCTTCCCGGCATCGGTCCGGTCGCCACCATCGCGATGCTGCTGCCGGCCACCTACGGGCTCGCGCCTCTGACTTCGCTGATCATGCTCGCTGGCATCTATTACGGCGCGCAATATGGCGGCTCGACCACCGCCATCCTGGTCAACATGCCGGGCGAGACGTCGTCTGTCATCACCTGCCTCGACGGCTACCAGATGGCGCGCCAGGGCCGCGCCGGCGCCGCGCTCACCATCGCCGCGCTCGGCTCGTTCTTCGCCGGCTGCGTCGGGACGCTGACGCTCGCCGCCTTCGCGCCGATCCTCGCCGCATTCTCGGAGAAGTTCACCTCGGTCGAATATTTCTCGCTGATGGTGCTCGGCCTGCTGTCGGCGGTGGTGATGGCGCAAGGCTCGTTGCTCAAGGCGGTCGCCATGATCTTCGTCGGCCTGCTGTTCGGCCTGTGCAGCACCGACGTAAATTCAGGAACTGCACGCTACACCTTCGGCGTCTCCGAGCTGTTCGACGGCATCGGCTTTCTGCCGCTGGTCATGGGGCTGTTCGGGATCAACGAGGTGATGCGCAACGTGGAAAAGCCGCAGCAACGCGAGGCGCTGACGTCGCCGATCCGGAACCTGTGGCTCACGCGGGACGACTTCCGCGCGGCCTGGCCCGCGGTTCTGCGCGGGACCGGCCTGGGCTCGCTGCTCGGCATCCTGCCGGGCGGCGGCGTCGTGCTGGCATCGTTCGCGAGCTACACCTTCGAGAAGAAGCTCGCGCGCGAACCGTCGCGCTTCGGACGCGGCGCGATCGAGGGCGTCGCCGGGCCGGAATCGGCGAACAACGCGGCGGCGCAGACCTCGTTCATTCCGCTGCTCACGCTAGGCCTTCCGTCCAATGTGGTGATGGCGCTGATGATGGGCGCCATGATCATCCAGGGCATCGCGCCGGGCGCGGCGGTCATGGACAAGCGGCCGGATTTGTTCTGGGGCATGGTCGCCAGCATGTGGATCGGCAATTTAATGCTGGTCATCATCAACCTGCCGCTGATCGGCATCTGGGTTCGCCTGCTCAAGGTCCCCTACCGGCTGCTGTTTCCCTGCATCGTGGTGTTCTCGCTGATCGGCATCTACACCGTCAACAACAGTACGACCGACGTCGTGCTCACGGCGCTGTTCGCGCTGTTCGGTTTTCTCCTGGTCAAGTTCGGCCTCGAGCCGGCACCGCTGGTGCTCGGATTCATCCTGGGGCCGCTGATGGAGGAGAATCTTCGCCGCTCCCTGGTGCTCTCGCGCGGCGATCCCATGATCTTCGTGACACGGCCGCTCTCGTTGACGCTCCTCATGATGGCGGTCGCGGTGGTCCTGCTGATTGCCTTGCCGCAATTCCGCAAGACGCGCGAGAGCGCCTTCCAGGAATGAAAGTGAGGCCTTCGGAGCGTCAACGTTGTGAGCGTTGGACCTTCCCTCGTTGCGCTGATAGCTTGGCGCGGCTGTCATCGTGAAAAAACAAAACAGACGATGTTCAAGGGAGGGATAATGCGGGCGAATGTCCTGGTCGTATTCGTCGCAGCGCTGCTGGTCAGCGGGAGCGCGGCGGCGCAAACCACCGCTCTCACCCATGCCACCGTGATCGACGGCACCGGCGCGGCGCCACAGACCGATGTAACGATCGTGATGGAAAACGGCCGCATCCGGGAAATGGCGGCGGGCCTCGCGGCGCCGCCGAACGCGACGGTGATCGACCTCACCGGCAAATTCGTCGTGCCGGGCATCATCAACGGCCACGGCCACGTCGGCCCGCCACCGCGCGATCCGCAGCTGCGCCAATACGCGCTCTACGGCGTGACCACCACGACCAGCATGTATTTCGACCAGGACGATGTGCAGGAGTTCAAGCAGCGGCAGAAGGCGGGCGACCTCAAGGGCGCGCGCATCATGACGGTGATGTACCGTTTCATGTCGGAGCCGTTCAAGCCGGGCTCGGAGGCGAAGACGCCGGACGAGGGCCGAGCCAAGGTCGACGAGATCGTCGCCAAGGGCACCGACTTCGTGAAGGTGTGGATCGACGCCCAGGGCGGCCGCCATCCGAAGCTCACGCCCGAATTCACCACCGCCGTGATGGATCAGGCGCGCAAGCACGGCAAGATCCGGATGGCCCATATCGTCGAGCTCGCCGATGCGCGCAGGATCGTCGACCAGGGGGTCAACATCCTCGCCCACAACGTGCGCGACCAGGAAATCCCCGACGACTTCATCGCTACGCTGAAGCAGCGCGACGTGTCTGTTATCTCCACGCTGGCGCGCGAGGAGGCGCTGTTCGTATTCGGCGACGGCCCCGGTTTCACCGACAATCCGTTCTTCCAAAAGGGATTGACGCCGGAGCGCCTCGCCCTGCTCAAGACCAAGGTGCGGGCGGACCAGGCGAACGATCCCGACCGGCCGAGGTGGCTGCGGATGTTCGACACCGACAAGAAGAACCTCAAGAAGCTCGCCGATGCCGGCATCCGCTTCGGCTTCGGAACCGATTCCGGCGGCGCGCCGGACCGCTACTTCATCCAAGGATTCTTCGAGCATCGCCAAATGGAGCTGATGCGCGATGCTGGGCTCACCCCGATGCAGATCATTCAGTCGTTCTCGAAGAACAACGCGGAGATGCTCGGCATCGACCGTGACTTCGGAACGCTCGCCGCCGGCAAGGCCGCCGACCTTCTGGTGCTGGCGAAGAATCCACTCGACGACATCACCAATATGCGCACGATGGAAGCGGTCTATCTCGGCGGCAAGAAGTTCGAGTAGGGAGCGAACAATGAAGTTCATCGGTTACCTGATTGCCGGCGTTGCGGTCGCGGCCGCGCTCAGCCCGTCCAACCTGCAGGCTCAGAACGCTCCGAAATTCGCGGTGGACGCCACCTGGCCGAAGGACCTGCCGGAGGGCTGGATCACCGGCCAGCTCGGCGGCGTCTGCACCAGCGCGCAGGACCACATCTATGTGGTCAACCGGCGCAATATCACCGACGAGGAAAAGGAGACGTCGATCTCCGCGCCCTCGATCATCAAGTTCGACCCTGACGGCAACGTGGTCGGATCGTGGGGCGACCAGACCACCGTCCCCGGCTCGATCCACGGCTGTTTCGTCGATCAGGAAGGAAACGTCTGGGTTGCCGGCAACGGCGACGGCGCCATCCAGAAATACGGACCGGACGGAAAGCTGCTGCTGCAGATCGGCACGCGCGGCAAGTTCGACTCCGCGGACGGGACCCGGCGCGGCAAAGGCCTCAATGCGGCGCGCGACCAGCTCCACATGCCCTCCGGCATGGTCGTCGATCCCGGTAACGGCGACATTTACGTCGCCGATGGCTACGGCAACCGACGCATCGCCGTATTCGACAAGGACGGCAAGTTCCTGCGGCAGTGGGGACGGCAGGCTACGGACGAGGAAACCCAGGCCGGCGTACCCAGCGTGTTCGCCGAGGTCGTACACTGCATCGCCATGAGCAATGCCGGGCTGATCTATGCCTGCGACCGTCAGGGCAACCGGGTTCAGGTCTACCAGAAGGACGGGACGTTCGTGCGCAACATCCCGATCCCGAACGCGACCGGCAAGCTTCCCGACAAGCGCGGCACGGCATGGTGGGTGGCATTCTCGCCCGATCGCGAGCAGAAGTTCATGTACATGATGAACGGCGGCACCGAGCAGGTGCATATCCTCGACCACGCCAGCGGGAAGATCCTGTCGAGCTTCGGCCGCCCGGGCCACCAGATCGGCAACTTTACGCACGGCCACACGATCGCGGTCGATTCCAAGGGCAACATCTACGTGGCGGAAACCGACTGGGGCCGCCGGGTGCAGAAGTTCAAGATCGTGAGCGGGCCGTAAGGCCAGCGTCCATAGCGGCGTTGTCATTGCGGGCTTGATCTCTCGCTACGCTCGCTCCACCGGGACATGAGACCGTGCTAACGGCCCCACGGCCGACATATTGGCGTGGTGTTGCTTTGCAAGCATCCAACGCAGCAACGCGCTGCGCCTGCGGCCAAGCGAGAAACCGCCGTGAAGCCTCGCTCACCTGACCTTTTCGCACCGGGTCGCCCATGACGCTGGCCCAACCCTCGCCCCCCCGTTTCGCTCTCGACCTCAAGCCGACGACCGGGCTCTATCTCGCCATCGGCATCGAAGCCGGCGCAGTGATCGCGCTGCAGATTTGCATCATGCGCATCTTCTCGGTCGGGAGCTGGGCGCATTTCGGGTCGCTGGTGGTGAGCCTCGCCATGCTGGGCTTCGGTCTCACCAGCGCAGTCATGTGCATCGGCAAAGGCTGGTTCGACCGCCACTGGCGCGGCGTGGCGACCGCTTCACTGATGCTGTTCGGCCCGTTGACAGTCGCGGCGAATCTCCTGGCGCAGCAGATCCCGTTCAACGCCATCTTCCTGATCTCCGACCCGATGCAGAAGTGGCGGCTGTTGGGAAACTTCCTGCTCTACATGCTGCCGTTCCTCGCCGGCGCACTCTATCTCGGTACCGTATTCCTCAAGGCCAACAAGATTTTCGGCCGCGTCTACTTCGCCGATCTCTCCGGCGCCGGCCTGTGCGGACTTGCCTTCCTGATGGCGATGTACCTTTCGACGCCCGAGAATCTCATCGTCGTCCCGCTGATCCTCTGGTTCCTCGGCGGCATGCTGTGGTTCACGGCGCTCGCCAATCGCCGCGGCGCGCTCTTGCTGTTGGCAGTGGCGGTCGCGTCGGTCGCCGCCCACTTCGCGTTGCCGACGCTCCTCGACATTCCGAAGCTCGCGGTGTCCGACTACAAGGGCGTCGCCTATGCGCGCAAGTTTCCCGACAGCCAGCGCGTCTATGAGCGCGCCTCGCCGTTCGGATATCTCGAAGTCTATTCCAGTTCTTACCTGCACTTCGCGCCGGGGCTGTCCGACAACGCGGCATTCAGCCTGCCGAAGATGCCCGAGAACGCCTATCTCGGGATGTATATCGACGGCGAGGGCCCGAGCGGCATCATTCGCGAGCTGCCGCCGGAACAGACGGTCTATTACCGCTTCCTGCCGATGGTCTATCCCTATCTGATCAAGCAGGCGCCCGACACGTTCGTGGTGCAGTTCGGCGGCGGCATCTCGACCTCGGTCGGGCTCCGCAGCAACTCCAAGTCCGTCACCGTCGCGGAGGGAAATCCCGCGGTGCTCGACGCCTTCCGCACCGACAAGGGATTGCGCGATTTCACCGGCGACGTGCTCAACAATCCCAAGGTGCGCGTGATCGACTACGACGGCCGGCTCTATCTCGCGCACACCTCGCAGCGTTACGACGTCATCGACCTGAGCCTCGCGGATTCCGCCGGGCTGTCGAGCCCCGGCGGCTTCGCCATCGTCGAGAAGTACTCCTATACGCGCGAAGCGATGACCAGCTATATGCGCGCGCTCAGGGATGGCGGCGTTCTTTCGGTGACGATGTGGAACAAGGAAGAGCCGCCGAAGTCGGTGCTCAAGCTCTACACGACAATGGCGGCGGCCGCGCGCGAGGTCGATGACGGCGATATCGCCAATCGCTTCTTCGTGGTGTCGAGCTATCTCTCGACCGCGACCGTGCTCTACAAGCGCGGCGGCTTCGACGCCGACGACATCGCCAAGCTGCGCGAGCACACGCGGGCGATGTCGTTTGACGAAATCTACTATCCCGGCTTCGAATACGACACATCGCAGACCGTCAAGGTGCTGGAGGACTACCGGCATCAGATTTTCTTCGAAGGCGCTTCGCAGTCCGGCCCGATGGACGAGTCCATGCCGGAAGGCACACCGCCGGCGGACGGAGCCGCGGCGGACGCGCCGCCCGACCCCGACGCTTCGCCGGAAAAGCCGGGGGCGGCGGTGCCGGCGACGGTCATGGGCCAACTGGCCTGGCACCACCTCGTCCACGGCGGATGGGATGACATCGCCGAGCGCTACGTGTTCGATACCCGGCCTCTTACCAACAAGCGGCCGTACTTCGCGGCCTACGTCAAACCGGGCGACCTCGCGCGTGTCACCGACCGGCTCGAATTGCTGCAGGACGAATGGGGCTATCTGCTGCTGTGGGCCACGCTTGCCATCGCCTGTCTGGCCGCGCTGTCGCTCGTGCTCATTCCGCTCATCTTCGGCTGGCGCACCATCTTCAGCCACAACCCCGGCAAGTTCCGGACCATCATCTATTTCGCCTGCCTGGGCGCCGGCTACATCATGGTTGAGGTGGGCCTGATTTCCGATTTCATGCTGGCGCTCAGCAACGCCACCGTGTCCGCGTCGGTGCTGATCACCGGCATGCTGGTGTTCTCCGGCCTCGGCGCCTTCGTGTCGGAGCGCTACCTCGATCGCGCCCGCGGCATGATGCCGAAGATCTTCATCGCCATCGGCGTGCTGCTTGTCGGCTACGGCCTGTTCCTCGACCGCGTGCTCGACCTGATCGGCACCCTGCCCTATGCCCAGCGGCTGCTGCTCTGCTTCGCGCTGATCTTTCCACCCGCGTTTCTGATGGGATTCCCGATGCCGACCGCGATGACGTCGCTGGCGCGGCTCGGCAAGGATCACATGTTCCTGTGGGCCTGGGGCATCAACGGCTGCTTCTCCGTCATCGGCGCGGCCGCCGTTCCCATCATCGCGACCTCGTTCGGGCTCAACGCCGTGCTGGTGATCGCCGGCGTCGCCTATGTGTTGGCCATGCCGGCCTTCTTCGCCGTGTTGCTGCCGCTGCAACCGTCAGCGACGCCTTCGCCGGCGCCGGCGGCGACACCGGCGTGACCGCGGCGATGCTTCGGTCGCTCACCCGGCTCGGCGCTGCGCTTGCTCTTGCCGGCCTGCTGCTGCCGCAGGACGCCGTCTCCGCGCCCGTGCCCAAACGAGAGATCGCGCCCTTGCCGGCCTCGAAGACCGCGCTGGTCCCGTTCGAGGTGACACCGTTCCCCTATCGCGGCGAGGTGCCGGACAAGAACCGTCCGTTCCTCGACGTTGCCGACGGTGAGCGGCACGGTCACTCCACGGTCCGCGGCGGCACCTATTGGGAGGACCAGACCTACAGCGACCAGCGCGTCCTGCTGCACATCCCCAAGGGATTTGATCCCCGCCGGCCGGCGCTCATGGTCGTGTTCTTCCACGGCAACGAAGCGACGCTCGAACGCGACGTGCGCAATCGCCAGGCGGTGCCGCGGCAGATCACCGAATCCGGGCTCAACGTGGTGCTGGTGGCGCCACAATTCGCGGTGAACGCCCTCGATTCCAGCGCCGGCCGGTTCTGGGAGCCGGGCGTGTTCGCCCAATTCCTGCGCGAAGCCGGTGACCGCTTGGCCCAGCTTTACGGCGATGGACGCGCGCGCGGCGCGTTCCACAACGCGCCGGTCGTGGTCGCGGCCTATAGCGGCGGTTACAACCCGGCCGCGTTCGTCCTCCACGCCGGTCGTGCCGACGATCGCCTGCGCGGCGTCGTGCTGTTCGACGCGCTCTATGGCGAACACGACAAGTTCCTGGGCTGGCTGGAGAAGCGGCCCCCTGCCTTCTTCGTCAGCACGTTCGGAAAATCGTCGCGCGAGGAGAACACAACGCTGCAACGCATGCTGACGGCGCGCGGCATATCCTTTCAAAACGCGCTACCCGCCAATCTTGCGCGCGGCAGCGTGACGTTCATCGCCGCCACCGACGACGTCAAACACATGGACTTCATGACCGCCGCCTGGGTCGACGACCCCTTGAAGGTGGTGCTGCGCAGGATCCCCGGCTTCGCGCGCGCGCCGTCAGCCCCCGCCGGGGCGACGCCGAAGCAGAAATAGCTTCTCAAGCTGCTGTCGCTGAGACGAGCCTCGCGCGTCGCCAAGAAATACTGCATTCTTGCATCGATCCGTCCACCATGGGCCGCCCGCCGGCAGCGGTTCGACTTTTTGGTGAAGCAAGATGACGACAGGCCCTGTGGCGTCGAGCCGCGCTCCCGTTCTGGTGGATTTCGCGCTGCAAGGCGGCGGCGCGCATGGCGCTTTCACCTGGGGCGTGCTCGACCGCCTGCTCGAGGAGCCCTGGCTGGGCATCGACGGCATCTCGGGTACATCGGCGGGCGCGATGAATGCCGCGGTGCTGGTCGACGGCTTTGCCGGCGACGGCGCCGACGGCGCGCGCGCCGCGCTGGAGAATTTCTGGCGCCGCGTATCCCAGGCGGCGGTGCTCAGCCCGTTCCGGCGCAGCCCGCTGGACGTGCTGCTGGGCCGCTGGACGCTCGACTATTCGCCCATGTTCGTCGCCATGGATATGATGGCGCGCGTGTTCTCGCCCTACGACCTCAGTCCGAGCGGCGCCAATCCCCTGCGCAACGTCCTGGCCGAGGTCGTCGATTTCGACCGGTTGACCCGGGCGCCGATCAAGCTGTTCGTCACCGCCACCAATGTCCGTACCGGGCGCGGCCGCGTATTCCGAAACGGCGAGATCACGCCAGACGTGCTGCTGGCATCGGCCTGCCTGCCGACCATGTTCCAGGCGATCGAGATCGACGGTGAGAGCTATTGGGATGGCGGTTATTCCGGCAATCCGACCATCACGCCGCTGGTACGCGAATGCCACTCGCACGATACGATCCTGGTGCAGATCAATCCGGTCGAGCGCGCGGGCTCGCCGCGCTCGGCCCGCGATATCCTCAACCGGCTCAACGAGGTCTCGTTCAACGCCGTGCTGCTCAAGGAGTTGCGGATGATCGCCTTGCTGCGGCAGGTCGCACACAGCAACGATTGCGAGAGCGCCAAATGGGCGGAGATGCGGATCCACCGTGTCTCCAGCGAGGTCATGGTGGGGCTTGGCTATTCCTCCAAGCTCAACGCCGAATGGGAATTCCTGTGCATGCTGCGCGACGAGGGGCGGCGCGCGGCGCAAGCATTCCTGACCGACCACCACGAGGACCTGGGCCGGCGCTCGAGCCTCGATCTCGACGAACTGCTGGAAGGCGTCTGACACCATGGGCCTGATCGGGATCCTGCTCGGCCTGGCGCTGCTGATTTGGCTGGCGCTACGCGGCTGGAGCGTGCTGCTGCTCGCTCCCGCGGCCGCCCTGCTCGCCGCCGCATTCGCCGGCGAGCCGCTGCTGGCGAGCTGGACCCAGACCTTCATGTTCAGCGCGGCGACCTTCCTCGCGCAATTCTTCCCGCTCTTCCTGCTCGGCGCCTTGTTCGGCAAGCTCATGGACGACAGCGGCTCGGTCTCGGCGATCGCCGACTTCCTGCGCGAGCGGCTGGGTGAGCGCCGCGCCATGCTGGCGGTGGTCCTGGCCGGTGCTATCGTCACGTATGGCGGCGTCAGCCTGTTCGTCGCTTTCTTTGTGCTCGTCCCGATGGCGCAGGAAGTGTTCCGCGCCGCCGCCATTCCGCGCCGGCTGATGCCCGCGGCGATCGTGCTCGGGACCTCGACCTTCACCATGTCGGCGCTGCCCGGCACGCCGGCGATCCAGAATGCGATCCCGATGCCGTTCTTCGGCACCACGCCGTTTGCCGCCCCCGGTCTCGGGATCATCGCGTCCGCCATCATGCTGGGTTTCGGTTTGTGGTGGCTGGCCCGGGCGGAGCGCGCCGCGCACCGTCGCCGCGAAGGTCATGGCGCCGGCGCGGCTGCGCTGGCCGCGGCCGACGACTTGCGCGTGCGCGAGCTCGCCACCACGGCGCGCGAGTTCGATCCCGCGGAAATCCATCACGGCGGTCATAGCGAAACCTCGCCCACCATTGCCCGAGCGGCGCTGCCGCTGGTGGTGGTGATCGGGGTCAACCTGGTGATGTCGCTCCTCATCCTGCCGCACCTCGACTTTGCGTTCCTGGCCGAGGAACGCTGGGGCACGACGTCGCTGGGTGCGGTCGGCGGCGTTTGGTCGGTGGTGATCGCGCTCGCTTGCGCGATCGCAACCCTTATTGCCGTCAACTGGCGCCACCTTCCGGGATTACGCGCGAGCATGGATGCCGGCGCCAATGCCTCGGTATTGCCGGCCGTCACCGTCGCCAGCCTGGTGGGCTTCGGCGCGGTCGTGGCGGCGCTGCCGTCGTTCGACGCAGTCCGCGATTGGGTGCTGTCGATCGAGGGTGGACCGCTGGTCTCGCTGGCCGTCGCCACCAATGTGCTGGCGGCGCTCACCGGCTCGGCGTCGGGCGGCCTCACCATCGCGCTCGACGCGCTCGGCACGACCTACATGCAGATCGCAGCACAGACCGGGATCAATCCCGCGCTGATGCACCGCGTCGCCGTGATCGGCGCGGGAACGCTCGACAGCCTCCCGCACAACGGCGCGGTGGTGACGCTGCTCGCCTTGTGCGGCCTGTCGCACCGCGAGAGCTATTTCGATATCGTCATGGTCGCTATCGTCGGCGCCATCATTGCCCTCGTCGTCGTGATCGCAATGGGCTCGGTTTTCGGGTCATTTTAGCGCATGACAACCCGCCGACGGCACACATCGAACCGGACGAAGCCGGCATGACCAGCCGCCCCGCCCTGGTCATGCTCGGGCTCTGCACCACGGTGCTGGTTCTTGCGGCGCTGTACTTCGCCCGCTCGATCCTCGCACCGGTCGCGTTCTCGCTCTTCGTCATCGCCATCGTATGGCCGCTGCAGCGGGTCCTGCAGGCCAGAATGCCGGCGCTGCTGGCGCTGCTCGCGACCCTCGTCGTCACGCTCGTCGTGATGACGGTGCTTGGCGGCCTGATCGCCTGGAGCTTCGGGACGGTCGGTCGCTGGCTCATCGACAACGCCGCCAGATTCCAGCTGCTGTACATGCAGCTGACGGAGTGGCTCGAAGGCCACGGCATCCTGCTCACCAGCCTGTTGGTGGACAATTTCAATGCCAGTTGGCTCATTCGCGCGGTGCAGGAGATCGGCGCGCGGATCCACGGCCTGCTCTCCTTTACGATCATCACGTTCGTGTTCACGGTGCTCGGCCTGCTCGAGGTCGAGGTCGCCCGCACCAACATCGAAAGCCTGCGCAACCGGGAGACGGCGCACACGATCCTGCAATCGAGTGAACGGATCGCGGACAAGTTCCAGAAATACATGCTGGTCCGCAGCATCATGAGCGTGCTGACCGGGGCGGTGGTGTGGGGTTTCGCGCTGCTGGCCGGTCTCGAACTGGCGACGGCGTGGGGCGTGATCGCGTTCGTGCTGAACTACATCCCGTTCATCGGGCCGCTGATCGCGACGGTGTTTCCAACGCTTTTTGCACTGGCGCAGTTCGAGTCCTGGCGACTGGCCATCACCGTGTTCCTCTGCCTGAACCTGATCCAGTTTCTGATCGGCAGCTACCTCGAACCCCGGATCGCCGGCGCCGCCCTCGCCGTGTCGCCGTTCCTGGTGCTGTTCGCGGTGTTCTTCTGGGCCTTCCTCTGGGGCATCCCGGGCGCGTTCATCGGCGTGCCGATCGTGATCGCGATCCTCACCGTTTGCGAGCAGCGCGAATCCACGCGCTGGGTCGCGACGCTGCTGTCGGGCCGCAAGGGCAAGGCAGCGTAGCGCGCCGGCAACACTTACGCGGCACGCGTTTGGCCTTGTTGCGTTTCTGCAACGTGGGTTCGTTTCACCAAAAATGGCTGCTGCGATCTGCGCATCAGCGACGCGGGGTCTCTCTCGAGACCTCATGGTGAGGAGCGCCGCCAGGCGAGTCTCGAACCATGAGGCCACGCAAGTCGAGCGGGGGCCGCCCATCCTTCGAGACACGTCGCTGCGCGACGCCCTCAGGATGAGGCGGATCAGACGTGCGAAGTCGCGGCGCGCGAAGCGAACCGTTGCCCGTAGCCGCATTCACGATGTCAAACAGCGTAGTGTTAGTCGTTCCCGCGGCGCCTTGTTGCGCCCGGGTTGAGCAAGAATGCGAATCCTATAGCATAAACTCGATTCGTAGTCAATAATAAAGTCATGAAGTAGCTATCGCTGGGCCGCTTGAACCTCCGAGCCAGCATCGAGCTCCTGCGCCGGTTTCAAAGCTGCCCTCACATGAAAGGGCGTTGTGGCCGGCGGCAGGACAGTCGCACAATCGGGTGGCAAGGCGGCGTCGCCGAATGAACGCCGTCACAGGGAGCTTCAGGGAGAGCGATCCATGCCGACCCGACGCAATTTCGTCACCAGCACTCTTGTCACCAGTACGATTGGCGCCGGCGCACTGCTGGCGATGGGTCCGCGCAAGGCGGCGGCCCAGGCCGACCGGCGCCAGATCGTCGATGCGCAGGTCCACCTGTGGAAGGCGGAGTCGCCGGACTGGAAGTGGGTCCCCGGACTCGTACCGCAACTGCCGGAGCCGTTCACCATCGAGCGGCTCGTATCGATGATGGATGAAGCCGGCGTGGATCGCGCGGTGATCGTCCCGCCGTCGTGGCCGGGCGACCGCAACGACTATGCGCTCGAGGCGGTGAAGCGCTATCCCAATCGCTTCCGCGTCATGGGCCGCATCCCGCTGCAGGATCCGAAGTCCGCCGATCTGCTGCCGAAATGGAAGGAGCAGCAGGGAATGGTGGGGGTTCGCGTGACCTTCAACAACGCCCAGAACATTCCGTGGCTCACCGACGGCACCGCGAACTGGTTCTGGCCAGCAGCCGAAAAGGCCGGGCTTCCCGTCATGTGTTTCGCACCCGGCCGGGTGTCGCTGCTCGCCCCGATCGCGGAGAAACATCCTCAGCTCGCTTTGATTCTCGACCATATGGGCCTGACGGCGGCGATGCTGAAGGACAACAGGGTCGAGGAAGCGGTCGGGCAGGCCGTTGCGTTGGCCAAATATCCCAATGTCAGCGTCAAGATGTCGGCCTCGCCCGGCATCTCGCGCGAGCCCTATCCGTTCCGCGACGTCGCCGGTCACCTCAAGCGGGCGTTCGACGCCTACGGCCCGCAGCGCAGCTATTGGGGCACCGATCTTACGAACTCGTACGCCAAGGCGAGCTACCGCCAGCGCATCACCCATTTCACCGAGGAACTGAGCTTTCTTAGCGACAGCGACAAGGACTGGGTGATGGGCCGCGGGATCATGCAGCGCCTGCAGTGGACGTGACCGGGGCGTATCGCGGCTCTGGCCGGTGCAACTCGGCTTGACGCCGGCGAACCTGACCACCTGGCTCACTTATCGGTTTCGTCGCGATGAGGTTACCGAATTTTGCGGGCGAGGCAGATTCAGGTGGTCACGAAGCGTGCGTCCCGCGTACTCCATGCGGAACAGCCCACGCCGCTGCAAGATCGGCACGACCTGGTCGACAAAATCATCGAAAGCTCCGGGAAACCAAGGGGGCATCAGGTTGAACCCGTCGGCCGCGCCTGCCGCAAACCATTCCTCCAGGCCATCGGCGACGAATTCTGGCGTGCCGCACAACAGTCGATGCCCCATGGCAGCAGCGGTGAAGTCGCGGAGTTCACGTAACGACATGTCGTGCTTTTTGGCGAGCGCCGATAGCGTTACGGCGTGACCCTGCATGATTCCTGACGGAGGCAGGGTTGGAACGGGCCCATCCAGCGGAAATGGCGATAGGTCATGCCCGAGACGCTCGGATAGGATCTTCAAAGCGGCGACCGGATCGCTGACTTCACCCAGTGCCGTCAGTTTGCGCTTAGCGTCTGCTTCGGATTCGCCGATGATCGGGCAGACGCCCGGCAGGATTTTGATGTGATTGGGGTCGCGCCCGAACTTGGCTGCGCGAGCCCGCAAGTCCTTGGCGAATGCTTTGGCTGGCTCAAGCTCCTGTTGGACGGCGTACACGATCTCCGCGATTGACGCTGCGAGGTCGCGGCCAGTTTCAGATGCGCCGGCCTGGATGATAACGGGGTGGCCTTGTGGGGGTCGTGAGATGTTGAGCGGGCCTCTGACGGAAAAAAATTCTCCTTTGTGATCGAGGTAATGCATCTTCTCGATCTCGGCGAAGCGACCGCCAGCTTTGTCCATTATGATTGCGTCGTCCTCCCAGCTATCCCATAGCCCTCTGACTACATCGACAAACTCGGCGGCAATGGCGTAGCGCGTTGAATGTGAGGGATGACTCTCGCGACCGAAGTTGGCCGCAGCCTCGGCAAAGGCTCCGGTCACGACATTCCAAGCAGCGCGTCCGCCGCTGATGTGATCGATGGATGCAAACGCACGCGCGAGATTGTATGGCTCACTGTAGGTCGTCGACGCGGTGGCGGCGAGGCCGATACGGGACGTACACGAGGCGAGCGCCGCGAGCAGGGTCAACGGTTCAAGGCGAACCATGATCGAAGGATGTACGGTGGGTCCGGTGTTGAGCGCATCCGCGAGAAAGAACAGGTCGAATTTGCCGCGCTCCGCCGTCTGCGCAATACGCAGCAGCAGTGGAAAATTCTCGGCTCCCGCCTGCGCCTCCGGCAGGCGCCAGCCAGCCACATGATGCCCAGTGCCCATTACGTAGACGCCGAGATGCATTTGACGGGTCGTTTGAACCATCGCGCCGGCCCCATTTGAGAATTGGAAGAGTACCTGCGACGACGACATCGCGCAGGCGACTGCAGTCTATTTTCGGGCGCATCGCTCAAACAGCGCCAACAAAGCCGCACGCCGCGGGCGTTCGAGCTTAACGTTCCATAACAGGTTGCAATATGTGCATCCGTGGGTGAACCGACTCGATGGGGGCATCGATGAGCACCTTGATTGACAACGAACTACATCTATCATCAGTAAGGGACATTGTGGTTCGATGCGCCCGTGGAGCCCGTAGCCATGTTGAGCAGACGCCGCTTTAGCATGCTTGCTGTTGGAACAGCGCTATGCAGCCCGACCTCCGTGAACGCGCAAACATACCCTGATCGCCCGATTCGTTTAATGATTGGATTTCCACCAGGTGGCACGGCCGACACCATCGGCCGCATCCTAGCGCCCGCGCTATCAGAACGTTTGAGTCAGCCCGTCATTATCGAGAACCGTGGCGGCGCAGCAGGCACTTTGGCGGTCGAAGCGGTGGCTCGCGCGCAACCGGACGGCTACACGATCGTATTTGCGTCGGCCGGAGCGCTGGTCATCGTCCCTCATATGCAATCGAATCTTAGATACGATCCGTTCAAGGATCTGTCGCCAATCTGTCGCGTGGTAGGCACGCCGATGGTTCTGGTCGTCGGCAAGCACGTGCAGGCCAGCACCGCGAAAGAGCTTCAGGAGTTTGCCAAGGCGCATCCGGGCCGCATGACGTTCGGTTCAACGGGCAGCGGCAGCTCGGTTCATCTTGCGGGCGAGTTGTTCAAAATGCGGGCTGGGATCGACGTTCTGCACGTGCCCTATCGTGGAGGAGCGCCGGCCGTGACCGCGCTACTGGCTGGCGAGATCGATATGCTTCTCGTTGATATTCCGGTTGTCGTCTCGCACATCCAGTCGGGTGCCTTCAAGGCGCTGGGAGTTGCAAGTGAGCAGCGGAGTCAAATTCTTCCGGACGTGCCAACCGTCAACGAGGCGGGTATCGTGGGGGTGATCTCGGAGGGATGGTATGCGATGTACGCTCCGGCGACGACGCCTGCTGGGATCATCGATGCATTGCAGCGTGCGGTCGCAGACGTCTTGGCT
>Ga0207688_10000751_pt1 | contig 16123 bp, 17 predicted proteins | sample KBSMiscanthusM4_FD_184296 | JGI IMG/M metagenome (GOLD analysis project Ga0207688, IMG submission 184296) | Miscanthus rhizosphere microbial communities from Kellogg Biological Station, Michigan, USA - M4 (SPAdes) (version 2) | ecosystem: Host-associated > Plants > Roots > Rhizosphere ...
ACCAAGGCCTCGGACGAGACGACGCCGCGCGGTCCGGGAACGTACGCATCCGCGTCTGACCAACAGCCGGCTGGTCAGGCTCGCGGCGATTGAAGTCCATCGCTCTGACGATCACGCCATATCGGACCTGACGTGCGTTTGCTTTTCGGAACGATGCTTGCACTCGCCATTGCCGCAGCGATCGGCCTTGGTGCGACTTGGGTGGCTTTGACCCAGGGCACCGCCTATGGCGGCGTCACAATCGGGGCATGGACCGGATGGCCGAAGAACGGGACGCAGGGCATCGACCCGTATGCCCGCGCTATGGTCGCCCGCACCGGCGAGCTCCCTGTCGGTTCGGGAGACGGGGTGGCCTTTTACGCGAATGCCGATGATGCCGGGCAGCTCCTCGACGGACGCTGCGACGTGCTGTTGAGCGGGATTACGCCGCAGGCTCGTTTCTGGACCCTCACCTTGTACAATCCGGAGGGTCGGTTGGTGGCAAATTCAGCGCAACGGCATGGCTTCACCAGCCAGGAAATCATTCGCAATGCGGACGGGAGCTTCGACGTCACCGTCGGCCCGCGCGCGCGCCCCGGCAACTGGCTGCCAACCGGCGGCGTCGAGAAGTATCTCCTGGTCTTGCGGCTCTATGACACGCCGATCGGAATGGCGACGCGCACCGGGCGCGATGCGCCCATGCCTGCCATCACCAAGAGGGCATGCCTGTGATCCGTCTGGTGCTATGGCTGCTCGGGGCATTGCTGCTTGCCGGCATCGTGCATCTTGGCACTGTTCTCATCCTGCCCCGCATGGCGAGCCAGGACGCCTATGCTCGCGTTTCCGCGATCGCTCCAGTCAACGCCGTGGTTCCGCTGCCGACTCCAACACCTGAGAATGCGGTGCTGCCATTCATGGATCCGGCCTTCGAGGTGTCGATCTGCCGCTACGACCTGTCGCGCGGGCCGTTGAAATTCTCCGTGCCGATCAGCCAGGCCTATACCTCGGTCTCGTTCTATACCCGCTCCGACATCGCCTATTACGCCATCAACGATCGCGCCGCCGGCCGCAGGGTGATCGAGCTTGACCTCATGACGGCAGCGCAGCGCGCGGAATTGCCCGAGAACGAAGACATCACGGCGGCGGACCGATTGATCGTGGCATCCCCGACAACCACGGGCCTGATCGTGATTCGCGCGCTCGCGCCTGAAACAGGCTGGGTCCCAGCGGCGCGGAGCGCCCTCGCGTCCGCGCAGTGCCGCCCGCAATAACGATTCTTACCTGAAAGTGAGATCCGCGGCGGTGTCAGGACGCCCGTTGCAGGCGCCGATGGACGTCCCTCTGGCAGCGCGCCCGGGGACGATGCTTGCCGCGTTGCTTGCCGCCTTATGAGCGGCTGGCACGCCGGCGCCGGCGGCGGCGGGGAGTTGTGTTCGCCTCGCGCTTGAAGTTTCCCATCGGCTCGTCGTCGTAGCGCTCGATCCGCACCACGGGAAGAATCACGACGGTTGCTCCGCCGGATTGGGGCGCGATCGACCTAGCACCACGCGTGCTGGATCCCGCTCCCGGAAAACTGATGACAGTGCCCATCTCGTCGCCCCCGCCCCCTGCCGGCCCCCACGCCGCAAATCAGTTCTACCCGATTTGAGAGCCGCAAGGTTAACGCTCTGCTAACGACGGGGCTTTAGGCTCATTCAGAGGCGAAGTGTTGCAGCAAAAGCGCAGTTTTTAATGACGAAGCCGCCCCAGACCCTGGCCGAGCTCGAAAATCTGCTCGATCCCGGGAGCGAAATCGACATGCGCACGACTTTGCTGCGCGTGCTCACCCATCTTTATCTGCAGCGGCCGACTCACCCCCCCGAAGATGAACATTATTACACCGAGCTGGCATTGCGGCTCATCGATGCCGCCGACCTGTCGGAACGGGCGGCCCTGGCCGCGCGGCTGGCCCCCTACCCGTCGGCCCCCCAGGCCGTGATCGCGCGGCTGGCACGCGACGTCATTGAAGTTGCGGCCCCGATCCTCAAGCATTCGCCCTGCCTCACCGCGGCTGACCTGGAGGCCATCGCCGCGCAGCACGGCGCCGCCCATGCGGCGGTCATCTCGGCACGGTCTCTTGCTGCCGCGCCCACGGCGCAGGGTCCCGCTTCTGCCGATCCCGCACAGGCCCTGGCCTGCCAGCTCTCCGAGCTGTTCTATGCCGCGGACGCGCCCGAGCGCCGGCTGATTCTGATCAATCTCGACTATGCCTTGGCCATTCCGTCGCCGCGGCTCGCCGCGGCACAGCGTGCTGACATCTGGCGCCTCGAATCGGCGGCGCTCCAGCACAACACGGAGACGCTGGTCGGTGAACTCGGGCGCATGCTCGGCGTCTCACGGGCGCAGGCCCGCCGGATCGTCAATGACGAGATGGGCGAACCGATGGTGGTCGCCGCCAAGGCCGTCGAATTGCCGGCGGAGACGTTGCGGCGCGTGCTGCTGTTCATGACGCCCTGGGCCGGACAGTCGGTCGATCGCGTTTACGAACTTGCCGAGCTCTACGCCGCGATCAGCGTCGATGCGGCCTGCCGTTTGATCTCGATCTGGCGCAACGCCGACCCTGCCGAGAACAGTCACGTCCATTACGAACCGGCCCCGTGGCCACCGGCGGGGGAGAACGCCCGCCGGGCCCTGTCCGAGAGCTCGCGCCGCCCGGACCTTCAACAGGATGAGCGCATCCGCAGCGGCGAACGATAGGAGAGTGTTTCGTCCTCACGCGACGATCTGGTCGAGGAAATGCCGCCCGGCGCGATCCTCAATCTCGACGATCCATACGTCGGGATCGAAACGCAGTTCGCGCGTGAGACGTTCCTCGACCTTGGCCTCGGGAGCCGGCAGTTCACCGAGGCATCGGATGAAGAGCCGGTCTGAGGGACGTGCATCGTCGAAGACGCTTTGCGGCGCTGGTCCGAACAACTCGGCGGTCCCGTCAAGCCGATTGAGCTTGACGAATATGGCTCCCGCCTCCTCGGCGCCGCGCCGGCGGACGGCCGCGAACGCGCCTTCGATGTGGCAGCGGCGGATATAGGCGGCAACCCAGATTGCAGATTTGAGGCGCATTCCAAATTTCTCGCGGGTCCTGCCCCGCGAACACACGGGCGATCCAGTATCCACCACGCGAGCGAATAAGACGAGGTTGTGCACCCCGCATTCTTTGCCGGGCCTGGATGTGGCTTGCCGAAAACCGAGCGACGCTTGCGCCCGAACGGCGGACTTTCGGACGAGATTATGCAACCGCGTTGCCGCCAGCACCTACTCCAGCGGCCGGCCGGTCATCGCGGCGAGTTCGCGCACAACGCGCTCTGACGCCTGGCCGGTGATCGGCAGCTTGCGTTCGCGTTCGAATTTCTCGATCGCAGCCTGCGTCTCGGCATCGATGATGCCACTGGGCCTGATTTGCCCGTAGCCATATTCGGCGAGCGCGCGCTGCAGGGCGATGACGCGCTTCGACGGCGCCGGCCGATCGACGGCGGCCTCCGCGCGAGCCGGCGTCGCACGTCCGCCGGCAGCGGACGGCGGCGTTGCCTTGGTCAGCTTGGCCGGCGAGCGCACCATGGCCTGCAGCAGCGCCTCGTTCGGCTCGGTGCTCGGCTTGAGGCCGGCGGCCTGTTCGAAATCGCGGATCGCAGCGTCCGTTTTGGGACCATAGAGACCATCGACCACGCCGTCGTAGTAGCCCCGCCGCACCAATTCGCGCTGGATGTCGCCGATGATCTCACCGGGCGTCCGTGAGCCGGACGGGGCGGTGACCTTGGCCGGCGCCGGGGCGGACACGGGATCCGCCGGCCGCGGGCGCGGGACCATCGCGGGACCCGGGGCACTGTCCGTCGCTTCCACCGGCTTCGTCGTCGGAACGAGCCCATCCTTTACCGGTTTCGTTGCCGGTTTCGGCGGAACGAACGCGTCTTTGAACATGGGGGCCGGATGCGAGCCGGATTGCATGAACAGCACGTTGGAGAGGATGGCGATCGTGGCGAACGCGCCGATCGCGAAGCCCGCCACATCCCTCGGGCCCCATCCCAGCACCCGGAATAGAGGTGGTCCACGATCCTCCTCGTGGACGCTTTTCCCCCGGCCGGCGCGTGTGGTGGAACTACGCACTTGTCTTCACCCCTGTCTGGGTGGCGATGCGGGTCAGTGCGCCGGCGGCGCCCAGCGGGACCCCCGTGCCGATGCAATCTCGAAGCCGAGCGGATGAAACCACGTTTATGTGCACGCCCGGTGTTTGGGACGCGCCCCCCTTATTCGCTGGCGCAATGGTGTCAGAGGCCGCTTAAGCGAACGCTAAAACAGCAACCGGGTAGGGACGCGCGAGCCTATTTTCCGCGGTACTTCGCGGCTTTCCCACCGGCGTATTCGGGTAGAATGGTGAATGGTCGGTTGCCGAGACACGCCCCGGCTCGGGCTCGGCCGGATCATGGGGCGACGCCGGAGCGCGCATGTTAGGCCCATGAATGGCGCGCCGGCCCGGTCGTTCGGATTTGAATTAAATGCCGATTGTTCGCATTTTCCAAAAGAATTCGGTTCATTCGCGTCGAATACCGGAAAAAGGCGCGGGATATCTCCAACCGACGCTTCAAGTCTTACGCGTACGGTCCGCTCCAATGCGACGACCAACGAGCAGGGACTAAGGCAAGGTCATGCGATTTCTCTTGCGGATGGCATTTTGGCTCACGGTTATCCTGGCGCTGCTGCCGAGCGGCGGATCACAGCCCACCCCGACGATCAACGTGAGCGCCCTTGAGGCGATGTCGGCGGCAAAGGCTACGGTCACCGACATGGGATCATTCTGCGGGCGCCAGCCCGACGCTTGCAGCGTCGGGTCGCAAGCCGCGGTCGCGATCGGACATCGAGCACAGGCGGGCGCCAAGATGCTTTACGATTATTTCAACGAGCATTTTGGGTCCCAGGACGCCGGAACTACGGCAAATGCCGCGAACGGCACGGCTCTCCCGCTTCCCACCCCGCGCCCTTCGCAACACACGCTTTCGCCGGCTGATTTGGCGCCCGGGTGGCGCGGCCCGCAAAGCCGCAAGGAAACGCGCAGCGATCGGCCGACCTGATCGCAACCGCCTCGGCCTCCGCGATGGTTCCACAGCGCTGAGCGGGCCGACGGCGTGCATCGACCAGCGCTTGCAGGCTGGACCATTCTTTTCTGACGGTTATTCGCGGACTATATCATCGTTCCTATATATCCGCTAAGGCACAACCATGAACGCGGCCTCGCCCGACACCATGACGACCCTCGACGAGATCATCGACAACTTCTCATTGTTGGAGGAGTGGGACGATCGCTACCGCTATGTCATCGAGCTAGGCCGCGCTCTGAGCCCGTTGTCCGACCAGGATCGCACCGACGCGAACAAGGTGCAGGGCTGTGCAAGCCAGGTCTGGCTTGCGACCACCGTGCGCCCCAATGGCCAAAGTGGACCGGCGCTAACCTTCAGCGGCGACAGCGACGCTCATATCGTGCGCGGGCTCATCGCCATCCTGTTCGCGATGTTTTCCGGCAAGCCCGCCCAAGAGATTCTTTCCGCTGACGCGATCGCGCTGTTTGAGCGCCTCGGCCTGCGCGAGCACCTGACGCCCCAGCGCTCAAACGGATTTCGTTCGATGGTCGAGCGCATTCGCGCGGATGCCCGCGCTGCACTGGCTACCGCGTAAGCGGTCAAGGGGCTCGCGCGACGCCGCGCAAGATACGAGGCCAGCCGCCGAGCCGGCTACTTGCGCCGCCGCCGTTGCTGGCCGAGCCCCATCTGTTTCGCAAGATGAGAGCGCGCGGCCGCGTAGTTCGGGGCAACCATGGGATAGTCCGGCGGCAACCCCCATTTTTCGCGGTACTGCTCCGGCGTCATATTGTATTGCGTGCGCAGGTGACGCTTGAGGGACTTGAATTTCTTTCCGTCCTCGAGACAGACGATGTGATCCGGCGTAACCGACTTCTTGACCGAGATCGCCGGCTTGGGCGGCTCGCTCGGGACTTCGCCGTGCCCGCTCGATACCCGCGTCAGAGCCGAATGCACTTGTCCGATCAAAGCGGGCAAGTCCGCAGTCGGCACCGAATTGTTGCTGACATATGCCGAAACGATTGACGCCGTCAGCTCGATGAATGTTCCCCCCGCCATGCTTTCGCTCATCGCTGTTTTTCCTGCCGCGTTTTGATCTTCAGGTCCCTCGGTGAACTTGCATTCCTGCGTATTCGACGTCCGTGCCTGCGAGTGCGCCGCGAACCCAATGCGTCGAATGCAATCGGAAATATAATTTGACTGCACTTCTATTCATGCCTTCTGTAAAAGGCAAGAAGTGTTTTTGTACTGGATGTGTATAATCTTTAATTACTTGTGGCATGTTCTAGGCGTTACGAGACAAGCGTCCGCAACTCAGCGATTTCAGCGGTCTCGACGGCGGCACCCGCGAAGTTGCACGCTGATTTTTCGCGCATCGCTCCGATCGCCGGGCGCGTCGACAAGGGTAGACTTGCCGATCGTCCCCGAACGCCCGCGAGGATGCTTGAAAGCTCATTGCGACCAAGGTTGAACGACATGAACCCCAATCCTGCTCCAACCGTCACGAAAAGCGATGACGAGTGGAAGAAACAGCTTACGCCGGAGCAGTTCCACGTCGCCCGCCAGGATGGCACAGAGCGCCCCTTCTCAAGCCCACTCAACCGCGAGAAGCGTCCGGGCCTCTTCAAATGCGTTTGCTGCGGCGCTTCGCTGTTCTCGTCGAGCACCAAGTTCGATTCGGGCACCGGCTGGCCCAGCTTCTGGGCGCCGGTCGACAACGGAGCGGTGAGAGAACACGAGGAGCGCTCGTGGCTGATGCGCCGGACCGAGGTCCGTTGTGCATCATGCGACGCACATCTCGGCCATGTCTTTCCCGATGGCCCCAAACCGACGGGAGCACGCTACTGCATGAACGGCGTCGCGTTGCGCTTTGCGCCGAACGAAACTTCGGAAAGGTGATTGCAGTGCAGCCGGGATTCGGCGGCAGACAAGAAGCGTCGGCGTCGCGGCTTACGAGTTGCTTTCGATGTGCGCGCGCAACTCGGCGATCGAGCCGAACCGCACCGTTCCATCAGGAAGCTCGGCTTCGATGGATCCGTCGGTGTAGAGCGTATAGGCCATGCCCTCGACGACGCCGGACTTCAGGATCGCTGTCGCCGGCGGCTCTTGCGGCGGCGTCGACTCCTGCGGGGGATCCTGGACGGACACTGCCTGATCCGGCTGGGATTGGACGTCCTCGACTTTTGGCCCAGCCTCGGCCTCTACGCTGCCAACCCGGCGTTCGGAAGGCCAGAAGGCATCGAAGTTCTCGGGCGAGGTTGTGGGACGTGCCGGCCTCGCACGAAACAGAAAATCCAACCGTGATGCCTTCAACACGTCGACAGCCGCGTCGCCCGCGCGGTCGTCCGTCGGCACTTTCGGCTCGGGCAACTGGCTTTGACCGGACGGAGGCATGGGCTGTTGTGCCTGATGGTGCCCGCCGTTCGGGGACAGCGGCACATCGTCGTGGTCAGCGACCAGCGAGGGCTCGGGCTTGGGTCGCTCCGCGCGCGGGATGCTTGAGCGCAGCCGCTCGATCGCGTTTGACGACGCGTCGACTGTGGACGGCGGCGAAGCCAGCGTGTCGGCCTCGATCGGACGCGCGTCGCGCACCGGCGCCTCGTGCCTTAGGCGCGGCGGCACGTTTGCCTGAGATGGGATGCTTGCCTGGGAAGGCCGGACACTCGCGGCGATCCCGGGCGTGGGAACCGCAACGATCGAGGGAGCCGCAGGCACCACCGGTTCGACGGCCTCGGGCGGACGCGCTGCGGGTCTGGCCAGCGGACGGGTCTTGAGCGCCTCGGTGATCCGACCAAGCTCGGCCACCACCGCCGCCAACCCGATCAGAACCAAGCCTCCGGCCAACCCGGTGGTGCCCGCCAGGACAAGCGTGGTGCCAAGAGTGAACTCATTGATTGGAATACCGAATCCGATTGCCGCGACGCCCGCGGCGGCAAGCACGATACCCAACAACGACAAAATCACCGACATATATCCAAGTCCCAGCGCGAACCGGTTACCCCCGACAGAGCCATGGTGCTATGGTTACTAAAGAATTTGACCCCGTTCCGGTTCGACCGCAATAACTAATGTGACCGGCATGCGGCCGAATTCGATCTTGCTTAACACCCCGGGGCACCGCGCACGACCCCCAATCACGAGAGATGCGTGCGTGTCCGCGACGCTGGCAGGCACGCGTGTTTTCCGGAACCGACAGCGCCCAACCGGATCACGCGCGGACTGCCGCCAGCACATGGAATGGAGAGCGCCATGCGTTGCCCCGGCACCCGCGGCGGCCTAATGAGTTAACCGGGAACCGGGACTGACGTGCGCCCGTTGCCATAGCTCACCGGGTTTTCACCTGGTCCCGCCCATTCGAACATTCGAGGAGCAATCCGATGTCCTTCACGCTGCCGGATCTTCCCTACCCCTACGACGCGCTCGCCCCCTACATGTCACGCGAGACGCTCGAATATCATCACGACAAGCACCACCTCGCTTACGTCAACAACGGCAACAACCTCCTCAAAGGTACGGAGTGGGAAGGAAAATCGCTCGAGGACGTGGTGAAGGGCAGCTTCGGCAAGAATCCAGGTCTCTTCAACAATGCGGGTCAGCACTACAATCACCTTCATTTCTGGCAATGGATGAAGCCGAATGGCGGCGGCGACAAGATTCCCGGCAATCTCGAGAAGAAAATCATTGCCGATCTGGGATCGGTCGCGAAGATGAAGGAGGACTTCATTCAAGCCGGCGTCACGCAATTTGGCTCAGGCTGGTCCTGGCTGGCCGTCAAGGACGGCAAGATCGTCGTCACCAAGACCGCCAACGGCGAGAACCCATTGGTGCACGGCGGCAAGCCGATCCTCGGCTGCGACGTATGGGAGCATTCCTACTACATCGATTATCGCAATAGGCGGCCGGATTATCTCAAGGCGTTCACGGATCATCTGGTGAATTGGGAATACGTCGCCAAGATGTACGACGCGGCGATGAAGTAGTTGCTCGTCTCGATTCGAGAATGGACTGGGTCCGCCCCGCCGGCGCTCCGGCTGGGCGGCCTTCAGCAGGATCAGCATCCCAGGTCGTTGGAAGGCGGATAGTCCTGCCGCCTTTCGGGCGCTGACGCGACAGACGCGCCCATGTCGCCATCTGCGCGCCTGCGGCCCCACTGCCATCGACAAATCGCGCCATGATCCGTGGCCAGATGTTCGACCGAGCGGAACCCGACCCAAATCCCGTGGCCCTCGTGACGCCTATCCCCGCGCCCTCGTCCGCGGAACTGACGACGAGCCGCATCTTGGATGCGCTCGCTCTCTTGGTCGTAGGGATTGTGGGCGTCCTCGCGCTGCTGACGTTTCGCGACTACGGTCTGAGTTGGGACGACTACGCCCACGCCGAATACGGCGATCTGCTGCTCAAGCTCTACGCCTCAGGCTTCAGCGACCAACGCGCGCTGTCGTGGGTGAACCTGTACTATTACGGCGGTGGCTTCGACTTGCTTGCGGCGCTCGCCGCCAAGCTGCTGCCGTTCACGCTGTTCGAGACCCGCCGCTTGATTGGCGCGGCGGTGGGAATTGTCGGACTCCTGGTCACGTGGCGCATCGGCCGGCGAACGGGCGGGCCGCTCGCGGGGCTTATGGCGCTCGCGCTGCTCGCCGCCTGTCCGCTCTACTACGGCCATATGTTCATGAACCCGAAGGATTCCCCCTTCGCGGTCGCAATGGCGATCTTCCTGCTCGGCGCGGTGCGCGCCCTGGAGCAATATCCACGCGTGTCGCTGGCGACCGGAAGCACCGTCGGCATCGGCTTCGGCCTTGCGTTCGGCTCCCGCATCATGGGCGCGTTCGGACTGATCGCCGCGCTCGCGGCCGTGGCCTTGATCTTCACGGTCGAGGCCCGCGCCGCTGGCATCCGCGCGGCCGCCGTGCGGCTTGGACATTTCCTCCTGGCGCTCCTGCCCTTCATGGTGCTGGCCTACGCCGTGATGGCGCTGATTTGGCCGTGGTCCGTGGTCGATCCGCTCAACCCGTTCCGCGCCGCTGAATACTTCTCCCATTTTTTCGAAAAGCCGTGGCAGGAGTTGTTCGAAGGACATCTGGTTTCCGTTCCGGATATGCCGCGTGCTTACGTGCCAACGCTATTCGCGCTCAAGCTGCCGGTGATCCTGTCGGTCCTGGGATTCGGCGGCGCGGTGAGCGCCCTGCTTGCGGCCTTCGCAGGGGGTAGCGCCCTCAACCGGCGCGCGGTTTTTCTCCTGATCGCCCTCGCCGCCCTGTTGCCGCTCGCCACCACGATCGCGTTGCGGCCGGCGATGTACAACGGCATCCGGCATTTCGTATTCGTGTTGCCACCGCTCGCAGTGCTCGCCGGCCTCGCCGGCGCGTTTGTCGTCCGGCTCGCGTCGCAGCGGTGGCGATCCGCGCCGATCATGGCGGGGATCGTCTTCATTGCCGGCATCGGCGCTCCGGTCGTCGAAATGGTACGGCTGCACCCTTACGAATACACCCATTTCAATCTGCTTTCCGGCGGCGTAGCGCGCGCACGCGATCGCTTCATGCTCGATTATTGGGGGCTCTCGCTGAAGCAGGCCTCACAAGCGCTGCTGGCGAAGCTTGCCGAGCGCGGCGAAACGAAGTCTCCCGGCCGCCGCTGGAAGATTGCCGTCTGCGGGCCGCACCGCTCGCCGCAGGTCGAACTCGGCCCCGATTTCGAAACCACCTGGGATCCGGCGGGCGCCGACTTCGCGATGATGCTGGGGGAGTTTTACTGCGCCAAACTCGATGCCCCGTTGCTGGCCGAGGTCGTACGCGACGGCGTGGTCTACGCGCGCGTCTACGACATCCGCGGACGGTCGATCCCAACCCTGCTGACCCAGCCGGGACTCTGAAACGGGAGGCTCGCGAGGGCCCGCGCTTTCGTCTTCGACGCCTATGGGACACTCTTCGCCGTGCTTTCCGCCATTGCGGCGCGGCTGCAAAGCCGCAGCCCCGCTCGCATTGACGGAGCGGCAGGAAGCGCATAACGATCAGCGTCATAAACAAAATACCACCGGGAGGAAAACATGCAGGTTTCGTGGCGTTCGCTCATTGCCTTGGCTCTGCTGCCGTTCGCTTTCCTGACCATCGCCCACGCCCAGGATGCCAGCGACCCGACCGTTTATATGGTCACCTATCTGGACGTGACGCCGGCGTCCCGCGCCGCCGATGCAGCGTTGCTGCGCCAGCTCGCGGCTGCCAGCCGCAAGGATCCCGGCATGGTTCGCTATGAAGTTTTCCAGCGCGGCGCACCTGCGAACCAGTTCGCCATCATCGAGATCTGGAAAGACCAGCAGAGCTATGACGCGCATGCAGCGGCAGCGCACGTAAAGACCTTCCGCCAGCAGATCGAGCCGCATCTGGTGGCCCCGATCGACGAACGGCCGTATGTCGCGCTGGCTGCGGGTCCCAAGGACAGCGCCGCCATTCCGAGCGGAGCGACTGTCGCCATCTCCCATGTCGACGTCGTCCCGCCCAAGAAGGATGACGGCGTCGCGGCCCTGAAGGCACTGGCCGATCCGACCCGCAAGGACAACGGCAACCTGCGATTCGACGTCTACCAGCAGAAGACGCGGCCCAACCACTTCACCGTCATCGAAGTGTGGCGGAACCAGAAGGCCGTCGACGGCCACGAGATCGGGACCCACACCAAGGATTTCCGCAAAGTGCTCGGTTCCGCGACCGGCGCGCTTTACGATCAGCGCTGGTACAAGGCCCTTTAACAAGCCGAAGACGCAGCCGCCTCTCATCGCGAAGAGCCCCGCGCGCCGGAACGGCCGCGGGGCTCCTTATGCGCGCGCGCTTGCTAGCGTCAGTGCGTCTTCCAGCGTGCCTTTGCCTCGGCGCCGGATTGCTTGAGATGCACGTGCTCGTCGACGTGGTCGACCCATGCGAGCGGAATAAAATGATGCTCGCCGTCCGCATCGGGGTCGGTCTTCGTCAGCTTCATCTGATCCTGACCTTCAAGATGGTCCACGGTGCCGACGTGCACGCCGTCGGAACCGAGAACTTCCATATGTTCCTTGATCATCATCGGTGCGACCATCTACTCCTCCATCGCTTTCCATGACAACTCGCAGCAATGGTGAGTGGTTCCGGCAGTTCCGTCCCCGCCCGACCAGCGCCTCGGCGTCGGCGCGGCGTGCTCCACAACCATGACGACGAGCGGCGAGGACTCCTACACCTCCGCCAGCGACGCCAGAATCCTTGCCCAGCTGCGCGTCCCCTTATGGAACGACGTGAGGTCGTATTTCTCGTTCGGGGAATGCACGCGATCGTCGTCCAGCGCGAAGCCGACCATGATCGTATCCATGCCCAGCACCCGCTTGAAGTCGCCGACGATCGGGATCGAACCACCCTCGCCCATCGCGAGCGCCTTCTTTCCCCATTCGTCCGCGAGCGCGGCACGGGTCTTGGCAAGCGCCGGATTGTCGAACGGAAGCTCGGTGGCCGGCGCGCCAGCGAAGCTCTTGAACTCGACCTTGGCGTCGGCGGGCAGGCGCGCGCGCACGAAGGCGTGGAAGGCCGCACGGATTTTCAGCGGGTCCTGCGCGCCGACGAGACGGAAGGAAACTTTCGCCGTGGCCTGCCCCGGTATGACGGTCTTTGCCCCCTCTCCGGTATAGCCGCCGATGAGGCCATTGATTTCCGCGGTCGGGCGCGTGGCGATCTGCTCGATCAGCATGCGATCGTTCTCGCCTGCCGGCACTTTGAGGCCGACGTCAGCGAGAAAATTCTCAGGCGTGAGATCGAGTCCCTTGAGATCCGCCTTGATGTCGGGCGGAAGATCCTTCACGCCGTCGTAGAAGCCGGGAATGGTGACACGGCCGTTGTCGTCATGCATGGCGGCCAGAATGCGCGCCAGCACGCGCAGCGGATTTTGCGCTGCACCGCCGAACAGGCCGGAATGCAGATCGCGGTCGGCGCAGGTGAGCTTCACCTCCTCGTAAACGAGCCCGCGCAGCGATGTCGTCACCATCGGCGTTGCCTGGTCCCACATGCTGGTATCGCAGACCAGCGCCAGGTCCAGCTTGAACTCCGCGGCGTTGTCCTTGACGAAGCCGAACAGGTGGTTGGAGCCGCATTCTTCCTCGCCCTCGATCATCATGGTGATGGGGAGCGGCAATTGGCCGGTGACCGCCACAAAGGCGCGGCACGCCTCGACGAAGGTCATCACCTGACCTTTGTCGTCGCAGGCTCCGCGCGCGACGATGATCTTGCGGCCGTCGGGGAGCGTCGCGATGCGTGGCGTGAACGGCGGCGTGTCCCACAGATCGAGCGGATCGACCGGCTGCACATCGTAGTGGCCGTAGAACAGCACGCGCGGGCGCTGGCCGTCGCCCTCACCGCCACCCTTGCCCACGACGATCGGGTGACCCTCGGTCTGCCGAATGCTGGTTTGAAAGCCGATGCCGGACAAGTCCTTGGCCACATAAGCGGCGGCCGTCTGACACTCCTTGCTGTAGGCGGGATCGGTCGAGATCGACTGGATGCGCAGGAACTCGAACAGCCGCTCGAGGCTCTGGTCGAGCCCGGCGTCGATCTGCTGCAGCACGGCGGGAAGCGCTTGCGAAGGGGTCATGTCGTTGCTCTGGGGTTTGCAGGTTTCGAGCGGTCATCGCTTGCCGACAAGCACTTGCGAAATAAGCGTCCGGCAAGCAAGGGGAATGATCCGCAATCTCGAAGGTCGCGATGCGGCAATGTGACGGAGGCAGGCGATACGCGGGTTGGCCGAACGGCTTCCTGCAGCGCTCACCGCCGCAAGATGCCGCCCATGGTCCCGCGCACGATGGCGCGGCCGACCGAGCTGCCCGTTTTGCCGCCGAGCGATTTCCCGATATCGGCGGCGATCTGGCCTGCGACCTTGTTGGTGACCGAGCGAGTGACTTCGCGGGCGACGAGCTGGCCGGGGGACAGGCGCCTCCCGCGGGGACGGCTGGTGCCGAAAATGCCGCCCAGCATGGCTCCGATAGCAGCCAGCACGCTACCGACGCCGGTCGGGGGCGGCGCTTCCTCCGGCGTTCCCGGAGCATGGGGCCGCGTGAGCGGCCCGTCAGCAGCGCCAGACTGCATGCGCCGCTGCAACACCTCGTAGGCGGATTCGGAATCGATCGCCTGGTCGTACTTGCCCTTGACCGGGCTGCTGGCGATCAGCGCCTTGCGCTCTTCCGGCGTGATCGGGCCAAGCCGTGCGGAGGGCGGGCGGATCATACAACGCTCCACCATTGACGGCGTGCCGTTGCCTTCGAGGAAGGAGACCAGCGCCTCGCCCTTGCCGAGCTCCATGATCACCTTGGCGGTGTCGAGCTTGGGGTTGGCGCGAAACGTCTCCGCCGCCGCCCGTACCGCCTTCTGGTCGCGCGGCGTGAACGCGCGCAACGCGTGCTGCACACGATTGCCAAGCTGGGCGAGAACCTTGTCCGGCACGTCGAGCGGATTCTGCGTCACGAAATAGACCCCGACGCCCTTCGAGCGGATCAGACGGACCACCTGCTCGATCTTGTCGAGCAGGGCCTTCGGCGCCTCGTTGAACAGCAGATGCGCTTCGTCGAAGAAGAAGCAAAGCTTCGGCTTGGGCGGATCGCCGACCTCGGGCAATTCCTCGAACAGCTCCGACAGCAGCCATAGCAGGAAGGTCGCATAGAGCCGCGGGCTCTCCATCAGCTTGTCGGCCGCCAGGATATTGACGAAGCCGCGGCCATCCCTGTCCGTGCAGATGAAGTCCTTCAGCGCCAAAGCGGGCTCACCGAAGAACTTGCTCCCGCCCTGGTTTTCCAGCACCAGCAGCTGGCGCTGGATGGTGCCGATCGTCGCCTTCGACACATTCCCGTATTGCACGGTCAGTTCGGCTGCATGGTCCGAGATAAAGCCGAGAACAGCGCGCAGATCCTTGAGATCGAGGATCACCAGCCCCTGCTCGTCGGCGACACGGAAGCAGATATTGATCACGCCCTCCTGAACGTCGTTGAGGTCCATGAGGCGCGACAGCAACAGCGGACCCATCTCGGAAATGGTGGCGCGGATCGGATGCCCCTGCTCCCCGAATAAGTCCCAGAACACGACCGGAAACTGGTCGGGCTCATAGTCGAGCCCGAGGCTCTTGGCGCGGGCGACGAAAGCCTCCTTGGCTTCGCCGGCTTCGGAAATGCCGGAGAGGTCGCCTTTCACGTCGGCGGCGAACACCGAGACGCCGGCCCGTGACAAGCCTTCAGCCAGCACCTGCAAGGTCACCGTCTTGCCGGTGCCGGTTGCTCCGGTCACCAGCCCGTGGCGATTGGCCAGCGCAAGCGTCAGGACCTCCGGCTTGGAACCCTTGCCGACGAAAATCGTGCCATCATGATCGAGCTCGCTCATCACATCATTCCCGATTCCCGCCGATAACGTGTGGACTATTGTCGCTCTCTCGCACGCACGGTCAACCGCAAGGCTGCGCTGGCTACGAACGCGCGCCGCGGCTGATCGCGCCAATCACCGAGCTTGTCATATTGTATCCGCTGATCACAACGTTCGCATCCCCATTGCTTGCGCGAGCCTGCGAGTTTGGAATAAGCGAAGAATGCGCGATGCCGCTGATGCCGGAATGCAACAACGCATCGTCACTTTTGTCAGCGACGCTTGTGTTCTCAAGTTTTGCCTGCCTAATATGAGATCAACCTGCCGAGAGTGCGGGGCTGGTGAGGGGCATATGAACGAACTCTTTGGACGTCTCGGCGCCCGCTTGGGCGTCGACCGGACGGCCTTGGACGATGGCCGTCGGTGTTCTTCTGCGATTCCAGAAGGAGCGGGCGGCCGCGATCGTGCAGGTCGTTTCCAACACACGATAACAACGATAGCGGCGGCCGGGCTGAGCGCGGACCACGTGCCCACCGGCTTGCGCCCCTTCGGCTTGGCACGCAAAGATTCAAGGGACGATGCTTTCGGCGCGATCGCCGGCACCGTCCCCGGCAATTCGTTTGACTTCTGATAGCGACAACGGCTGGACAGGACCGAGGAGAAATTGATGTCCTACCCGATCACCGCTAT
>Ga0207688_10000761_pt1 | contig 16027 bp, 14 predicted proteins | sample KBSMiscanthusM4_FD_184296 | JGI IMG/M metagenome (GOLD analysis project Ga0207688, IMG submission 184296) | Miscanthus rhizosphere microbial communities from Kellogg Biological Station, Michigan, USA - M4 (SPAdes) (version 2) | ecosystem: Host-associated > Plants > Roots > Rhizosphere ...
TGGCAATGGCCGCCGATGGCAAACGCTTCGACCGCGGCAATCCACGGCTTCTCGATGGTCTGGCCGCCGAATTCGTCGGGCGGCGCGTCGTCGGGAAAAGCGAGCCCGCGATAGATCTTGTTCACGTAGCCGAGATCGCGCTGCAGATACCAGACGAACGGAATGCGGCCATGATAGAGATGGGTGAGATTGATGCCGGCGCCGAACACGCGGCGCCCACGATATTTCGGATGCTCGACCACCGCGCCGCGCATGACCGCGATCTCGGTCGCCTGATCGAGCAGCGCCAGGTCGACGCAGATTTCCGCGCCAGCGAGCGAGGTCTGGTCCTCCGCGTTGAGAAAGCGCGGATTGTTCTGCGTCACGACCGCAGCCTTGCCGACGCGCCGCACCGACGCGCCGTCAAGCTCGACCACGCCGTCACGCACGAATTTCGGCAGCAGCGCCTCGGCATCCGGCCGCGGCAACAGCATGGCATGGCAGAGATGGCGTCCGGACCGCTCGCTGCCGAGCACCGCGGACAGGAACAGGCCCTGATCGATTTCCTGGCCGCTCTTGTCGCGCTGAATGCAGCCGTCCTCGGCGGCGATCTCCTGGGCCGTGGGCACCAGGCCGGGAACCACGCCGGCGGCGCGGATCACGAGATCCTCGACCCGCACGAAACGTGACCGCCGCACCGTCAGCGCGTCGTAGACGGCGTCGCCGTGACGGCGAAGAAACCGCGCGCGAGCCTCCCGCGCCCGATCCTGAATGGTGCGCGCCGCGGCACCCTCGGCCTCATTGCGCTGGGGCTTGGGCGGCAACCGCCCGAGCAGGCGCGCGCCCTTCTGCCAATAGGCCGAGAATTTCCGGCGGTCGGCGGGAAAATCGGTGGTCTCGCCCGGCTCCGCCTGCAGCCAGTCGCGCACGTCCTTGGCGGGCAAGCCCGCCGTCACGAGACATTCCACCGCCACCGGATCGGTCTCGCGTGCGGGCATCACGGCGCTCCCAGGTTGCTCGAAACGATATTGTGACAAAAGCGCATGCAATGTGCGAGGCCGCGCGCAGCTTCGGCATTTTGACGTTCCCTGTGAATGCCGCGCGGCAAGGCCGGCAGTAACGTCAAATCCGCCGCATCAGGCAGCGCGCTCGAAGTATGTCCTCAAGTTGGCGCGCACGCGCGCGAGCGGCGGGACGGCGAGATCCGGCAGAGCAAATTCCCGTCCGGTGAGCTTTTCATAGACGTCGATATAGGTGGCCGCAGCCTGCAGGACGATCTCGGGCGGAATGTCCGGAATTGGGTCGGTGTAGGGATCGCAGCGTGCTGCCACCCACCGCCGCACGAAATCCTTGTCCAGCGTTTCCGGCGGCGTGCCCTGCGCAAATCGTTCGGGATAGCTGGCAGCCAGCCAATAGCGGCTGCTGTCGGGGGTATGGATTTCGTCGGCCAGCACGATCGCGCCCTTTTCGTCGAAGCCGAATTCGTACTTGGTATCGACCAGGATCAGTCCCCGCCGGGCGGCGATCTCGCGCCCGCAGGCGAACAAGGTCATGGCCTTGTGCGCCACCTCCTCCCACTGCCCCTCGGTCAGCAGCTTGCGCGCAAGAATGTCCCGCGCGCTGAGCGGCGCATCATGCGCGCCGTGCTCCGCCTTGGTGGTGGGCGTGATGATGGTGCGCGGAAGCTTCTGGTTGTCGCGCAGGCCGTCGGCGAACCGGTGGCCATACATCTCGCGCTCGCCCTTTTTATACATCTGCAGGATGGAGGTGGACGTCGTGCCGGCCAGATAGTCGCGCACCACGATCTCGACCGGCATCATCGCCAGCCGCTTGCACACCAGGACGTTGGGATCCGGATACGCAATGACGTGATTGGGGCAGAGGCCTTGCGTCGCCTCGAACCAGAAGCGCGCGGTCTGCGTCAGCACCTGCCCCTTGAGCGGAATGACCGCGAGGTTGCGGTCGAAAGCGCTGATGCGATCGGTGGCGATGAGGATGCGCGTGCCATCGGCGAGATCATAGTTCTCACGCACCTTCCCCCGGTAGCAGCCTGGAAGCTCGGGAATCACGGCTTCGGGAAGCGTATGGTGCGCGTAGGGGGCGAGCGCTGACGGACTGATCATGGGGGCTGGGAACGACCGATCGGAAAATGACGATGGCGGCGAGTGTAGTGGGTCGCCGGTCCCGCCTCAACGTCGCTGCGCGGCGGCTGTGGAATTGGGATCGTGCGGCGCCACCGGCCTGCCGGATCGGGCGGACGTGACACTTCGTCAGCCACCGCGAAAAACCGCTCGCACTTTATCTCGCACTTTGCCAGATTTTCCGGTTATACGGCCCCGAGGAGCAAAACAGATGAAGCCAAGCCTTCGGCCCGGAGCGTCCCGGGTCAACCGCATCACCGTCGGCCGTGAGCGCACCATCGGTTTCATGGGCGAGGAGGCGCGCACCTACGGGACGCCGTCCATGATCCTCGACATCGAACATACCTGCCGCGAGCTCATCATCGAGCACGCCGATGCCGGAGAGGATTCGGTCGGCATGGAAGTCGCGGTCAAGCATCTCGCGCCCACGCTCATGGGCATGACGGTCGAGATCACGGTGCGGGTGACGGCGGTGGATGGACGCAAGGTCTTTTTCGAAACCTCGGTCAAGGACGAGCTCGATCACGTCGGCGCCGGCACCCACACCCGGTTCGTCGTCGACAAGGCCAAGACGTTCGAGCGACTCAAGGCGAAGGCCGCGCGCTTCGCCGCATTGTCGGGGTGAAGGCATGGCGGGCACGGTTCGCGACGACGGGACCTTCATGTTCGATCGCGCCGCCGAGACCATGGCGCGCGGCGATCTCGCGGCGTTGCAGCTTCGCCGCCTGCAGCAGACCATCGCGCGCGCCCATGCCAAGGTTCCGCATTATCGCCGCAAGCTCGACGGCGCCGGCGTGCGCCCGGACGATCTCAAGACCCTCGCCGACATCGCGCGCTTCCCGTTCACGGTCAAAGCGGACCTGCGCGACAATTATCCCTTCGGCATGTTCGCGGTGCCGCGCGAGGACCTGGTGCGGCTGCACGCCTCCTCGGGAACGACCGGCAAACCGACCGTCGTCGGCTATACCCCGGCCGACCTCGCCTTGTGGGCGGACCTGATGGCCCGCTCGCTCGCCTGCATGGGTGCCAGGCCCGGCGACATCTTCCACAACGCCTTCGGATACGGACTGTTCACCGGCGGGCTTGGATTCCACTACGGCGCCGAGCGGCTCGGCCTGACCACCGTGCCGGTCTCCGGCGGCGCGACCGAGCGACAGGTGTTGCTGATGAAGGATTTCGGCGCGCGCGTCCTGGGGGCGACGCCGTCCTATGCCCTCAACATCGCCGAGGTCGCGGAAGGCATGGGGGTCGACCTGCGTGCGCTGCCGCTGCGTTATGGATGCTTTGGCGCCGAGCCCTGGAGCGACGCCATGCGCGACGATCTCCAAGCCAAATTCGGCATCAAGGCCATGGATACCTATGGCCTCTCCGAGATCATCGGGCCGGGCGTCTCCTGTGAGTGCCACGTCGCGCAAAGCGGGCTGCATCTCTGGGAGGATCACTTCTTCTGCGAGGTGATCGACCCCGAGACCACGGCGCCGGTGCCGGTCGGCGACGCCGGCGAGCTCGTGGTCACCACGCTGACCAAGGAAGCGCTGCCGATGCTGCGCTACCGCACGCGCGACATCACGCGCCTGATCGAGGAGCCGTGCGCGTGCGGGCGCACTCATCGCCGGATGATGCGCGTGACCGGGCGCAGCGACGACATGCTGATCATCCGCGGGGTCAACGTCTATCCGTCCCAGGTAGAAGCCTTCCTGGTTGGCTTCCCCGGGCTCGCCCCGCATTATCAGCTCGTGCTCACGCGTGACGGCCCGATGGACGCCATCACGATCGAGGTCGAGCTCGCCCCCCCTGCCCCACTCGACCAGGCCGTCGTCATCAAGATCGCCGCCGACGTGCGCAATCACATCAAGTCGATGGTGGGCGTGACCTGCGACGTCGTCCTCAAGGCGCCGGGCGAAGTCGCGCGCTCGCAGGGCAAGGCGGTGCGCGTCAAGGATATGCGGCAAGCGAAAAAGCCATGATGTCGGAAGAGCAACTCATCCTGGTCGATGAGCGCAACCGCGCCACCGGCTCCGGGAGCAAGACAGCCATCCACCGCAAAGGCCTTCTGCATCGCGCCTTTTCGATTTTCATGGTGGACGAGCACGGGCGGATCGTGCTGCAGCAGCGCAGTCCGCAGAAGTACCACTCGGGCGGGCTTTGGGCGAATTCCTGCTGCGGCCATCCGCGCCCGGGCGAGCGGACGATGTTCGCGGCGCGCCGCCGGCTCGGCGAAGAGCTCGGCGTGACGGGCGAACTGTCGTTCGGCTTTTTCGCGCGCTACCAGGCCGAGCTCGGCAACGGCATGCATGAAAACGAGCTCGTCTACGTCTATTTCGGACGGCTGCAGGCCGAGCCGAAGCCCGACCCCGCCGAGGTCGCCGACGTCGCGCACTGGTCGTTCGACGACATCAGCCGGCGCATCGAGCGCGAGCCGGATTCGTTTACGTTCTGGTTCAAGCACTATTTTCGAAACCACGGCGCGGAGATTGCACGGCTCGCGAAAAGGACCGCCGGTCGCTCGCCCGCGTGACCCCGCGCCCGTGGGCCGGGGATTCGAACCGGACTGCGCGTCTTGCCCTCCTCGCCTGATCCCTGGCCCCCATCCGCCTTGACAGCCTCCGGAGGCGGGATCACGTTTGGCAACGACAGCGGGAAGATCTGCCCGTTCCGATTGGAACAAGGGCTCACCGCCGTCCATCGGGGAGGAAGACCATGAGCCCAATCCGTACGGCATTGGCGATCGCGGGCGCGTGCGCGCTGGCAACCACCGGCGTGGATCTCGCGACGTCCCAGGAGGTGAAGCAGGAGGCGCGGCCGGCCGCACGGCCCAGCCTCACGCCCAGCAATGTCACCCAGGACATGCTCAATCGCGCCGCGAGCGACGGCAACAACTTCCTGCACACCAACGGCGACTACACCCAGAAGCGCTATCATCCCGCTGCGCAGATCAACGCCTCCAACGTCCGCCGCCTGCGTCCGGCCTGGATCTTCCAGACCGACGTCAAGGAATCGATGGAAACCTCTCCCATCATCGTCAACGGCGTGATGTATGTCACGACCTCGTTCAGCCAAGTCTACGCGCTCAACGCGCAGACCGGCGAGCAGCTGTGGTATTACAAGCAGCCGCTCGGACCGATCACGACCTATTGCTGTGGGCCGAACAATCGCGGCGTCGCGGTCGCCGACGACAAGGTTTATCTCGCCACGCTCGACGCCAAGCTGGTCGCGCTCGACGCCAAGACCGGCAACAAGGTGTGGCAGACCGACATCGCCGATCCGGAACTCGGCTACAGCGAGACGATGGCTCCGACCGTCGTCAAAGGCAAAGTGCTCATCGGCACCAACGGCGGCGAATATGGCATCCGCGGATTCGTGAAGGCGTACGACGCCAAGGACGGCAAGCTGCTGTGGACGTTCGACACCATCCCGGAGAATTCGGTCGGGGTCTGGGCGGAGAAGGACGCCACCGGCCGCGACATGAAACGCAATATCCAGGCGGAGAAAGACCAGCTCGCCAAGACCGGCGACCCGTACAAGACCCTGGGCGGCGGCGTATGGCAGAACCCCGCGGTCGATCTCGCCACCAATCGCATCTTTTTCGTCGTCGGCAATCCGTCGCCTGACCTCGATGGTTCGCTGCGGCCGGGCGACAACCTCTACACCGACTCGCTCGTCTCGCTCGATCTCGACACCGGCAAATACGTCTGCCACCTCCAGTACATCGCCCACGACGTCTGGGATCTGGACGCGGTCAGCCCGCCGGTCCTGGTGGACGTGCGCGACAAGAGCGGAAAGCTGATCCCCGGCGTCCTGCACGCCGGCAAGACCGGGCACGTCTATGTCCACGACCGCAAGGACTGCAGCCTGATCCGCTTCTCCGATGCGATGATCCCGCAGGAGAACATGTGGACGCTGCCGACGGCACAGGGCGCGCGCATGCTGCCCGGCGCCAATGGCGGCGTGGAGTGGTCGCCGATGGCGGTCAATCCGCAACTCGGGCTGAGCTATGCCATCAACCTGCACCAGCCCATGACCTACCAGGTGCAGAGCTCGCCCTATCCCGGCGGCAAGCTCTGGCTCGGCGGCGCCTTCAAGGTGATTCCCAGCGAGGAGCAGTGGGGCAACATCACCGCGGTCGACTACAACACCGGCAAGATCCGCTGGCAGGTGAAGACGCCGCAGCCGATGATCGGCGGCGTGCTCGCGACCGCCGGCGGGGTTGTCTTCACCGGCGAGGGCAACGGCAAATTCAACGCCTATGACGCGCGCAACGGCAAGGTGCTCTGGACGTTCAATGCCGGCGCCGGCGTCAACGCGCCGCCATCCACCTACACCGTCGGCGGCAAGCAGTACGTCGTGGTCGCCGCCGGCGGCAATGTCCAACTCGACTTCAAGCGCGGCAATAGCATCATTGCCTTCGCGTTGGACTAATGCGCCGAAGCAACACGCGCAAAGCCATAGGCGTTACGCAGACGGGGCCGCTGGGCCCCGTCTTTTTCATTGCCATTCTCGGCATCCTCTTGCTGCCGGCTCCATCACCTGCGCAGACGATCGAGGAGAAAGCGCAATTGTGCGCGGCCTGTCACGGCGAGAACGGCATTCCGCAGGAGAAGACCACGCCGGTGATCTGGGGACAGTACCAGGGCTATCTCTATCTCGTGCTGCGCGACTACAAGTCCGGCGCGCGCAAGAACGACATCATGTCGCCCCTGGCCGAGACGCTGGCGCGCGAGGACATGATGGCGCTGGCGCTCTATTTTTCGCAAAAGCGATGGCCCGACCTGCAACAGCCGGCGGCGCCGCCGGATGTCGCGGCCAGGGCGATCCGCGCCAATGGCTCGGTCGGGTGTACCGGCTGCCACCAGGGCCAATACCAGGGCGAAGGCACCCAGCCGCGCGTCGCCGGCCAATACAGGGAATACCTCCAGCAGACGATGCTGGACTTCCGCACGCGCGCTCGCGGCAACAATCCCGGCATGACCGATCTGATGCTGGCGACCTCGGAAGCCGACATCGCGGCGCTCGCGCAATACATGGCCGGGCTGCAATACCTGCCCGGGCAGTAGGCAGGCTCACCTCGCGCCGAGCTTCTCGCGGATGCTGTCATTGGCAGCGAGGTCGCGCGCGCGCTTTCCGCTGTTGTCGGCAATGGAGCGATCCGCGCCGCGGCGGAGGAGGAGATCGACGATCTCTCCGTGGCCGAGTTCGGCGGCGATCATCAGCGCGGTGCGGCCGCGGTTGTCGATCGCGTCGATGGGCGCGCCGGCACCGAGCAACAGCTCGACGACATCCATGGCGGCGCGGGCGCCGACGCCGTCCTCGCTGCCCGCCGCCCACATCAGCGCGGTCAGATCGTTGCCGTAGGCGCGCCGGGGATCGACGCCGGCCTCGAGCAGGCGGCCGACGATGAGCGCAAACCCGCGCCCGGCGGCATACGTCATGGCCGCCTTGCCGGTCGTGTCCAGGACATCGGGATCGGCGCCCGCGGCGATGAGCTGATCGAGGATGCGACCGCTGCCCTTGAAGGCGGCCGCCGCAAGCGGGGTGACGCCCGATGGGCCCGCCAGGTTCGGATCGGCACGCCTCGTCAGCAGCATCGCCACGCTGGCCTGCCGCTCGTTTTCGACCGCGGCGTAAAGCGCAGTCGCACCGGCGAGATTGCGCGCGTCGAGCGGCGCGCCCCGCGTCACCAGGAAATCGACCAGCGCCACGTGTCCGGCCCGCGCCGCACGCGCCAGCGCCATGGCGCCGAGCCGGTCACGTGCGGCAAGCGATGCACCCGCGTCGAGCAGACGGCGCGCCAGCGGCAGGCAGCCGGAATCGGCGGCCGCGAACAGCACGAGATTGAGCTCGGTCGACTTGGCCTCGGGCTTGATCAGGTCGAGCCTGCGTTCGAGCTCGCGGCAGGTGGGAGCCGTGGGCACTCCTGCCGGCGCGGCCGAGGCCGCATGCGCAAGCAGACACGCGGCGACGATCGAACCCGCCAGGACAACGCGACCTATGGAATTCAGCGGGGCCATGGCCGGCAAGACATTCCATGGTCGGTGGGCCGCTGTCCAGGCGACCGGCGCTGGCTTCGTCGTCGCAACCATCTCCGGCTCCCGCCAGAGATGCGGCCGGCGGTGCGGCACCCATGCGGTCCTGGCATTGCTCGGGCGAAGCACCCCGTATACGCTCGATGGCAAGCGCTTTTCTGGCACATGCCAACGCCAGCAAGATATCAAACAAGCGTCTTTCAAGAAGCGTCCCTGGGGAGGTCAATCATGCGACAGATCCGCAAGTTTTCCGGCATCGCGGTTCTCGCCGGCGCCTCGGCCGCCGCAATCGCAGCGTCCGCGTTCGCGGCCGAATACTCGATGACGGTCAATCGCGACCGGCTGATCAACGCGCAGAACGAGCCACAGAACTGGCTGATGATGAATGGCGACTACGGCTCGATGCGCTATTCCAAGCTCACCCAGTTCAATCGCGACAATGTCAAGAATCTTCGGATGGTCTGGGCGCTGGCGCTCGGCGGCATGCAGGACGTCGGCCAGAACGGTCCCGAGAACGAAGTCAATCCGTTGATCGACAACGGCTTCATGTACACCACCGACGGCTGGGGCACGGTCTACAAGATCGACGCCCGCAATCCGAACAAAGGCGAGTTCGTCTGGATCAGCGATTCCGGCGTCCGCCATGAGGGCAATGTCCCGCGCACGCGCGGCATCGCGCTGTGGGACGACCTCGTGATCGCCAACCTGCCTGACGGCCGGGTGATCGCCATCAACCGCGACTCCGGCGAGATCGTCTGGGACAAGCAGGTCGCCAAGGCGAACGAATTCGGCAGCAAGGAAAAATTCCTCACCGCCCCGATCACCGCCGAAGGCAAGGTTCTGGTTGCCAACGGCGCGGGCGACGCGCAGACCCGCGGCTGGCTCGCGGCGCTCGACGTCAAGACCGGCAACGAGCTCTGGCGCTGGTATGTCGTGCCCAAGCCCGGTGACCCCGGCAGCGAGACCTGGAAGGACAAGACCAACGCCTGGAAGACCGGCGGCGGCGGGCTGTGGCAGACCGGATCCTACGACCCCTCGTCAAAGCTCACGGTATGGGGCACCGGCAATCCGGTTCCGATCTACGATCCGCAGGCGCGGCCGGGCGACAATCTCTACACCAACTCCGCGGTCGCGCTCGATATCGAGAGCGGCAAGCTCGCCTGGTATTTCCAGTACACGCCGAACGATTCGTGGGACTACGACGAGAACGGCATTCACCTGTTGTACGACACCACGATCAACGGCGAGAACCGCAAGGCCGTCGCCCACTTCGGACGCAACGGATTCTTCTACACGCTCGATCGCACCAACGGCAGCTTCATCAGGAGCGGGCAATACGTCAACGACTTGAACTGGACCAAGGGCATCGATCCCAAGACCGGCAAGCCGCTGGAATACGATCCGAAGCTCGACGTTCAGCAATACGTCACCGAAGCCCGTGCGTTGCGCGGCGACGGGATGAAGCGCGCCTGCCCGACCTGGCACGGCGGCGTCGCGCACCAGCCGGTGGCGTACAATCCGATCAAGAAGATCGCCTACGGCGTCGGCATCGAGGGCTGCTTCACCCAGAACGGCGCCATGGTCGCCTACAAGTCGCCCGATGGCGGCATCGATACCCAGAAGAGCGAGAAGCGCACCTATACCAGCGATCTCTACTACGGCTCCATCACCGCCTTCGACACCGTCAACCACAAGGTCATCGCGAAGGCCATCACCGACATCGAGATCCGCTCGGGCGCGCTGGTCACCGCCGGCGGCGTGGTGTTCACCGCGCTGCAGGACGGATGGGTGATCGCCTATAACGACGAAACGCTGGAGGAACTCTGGCGCTTCAATGTCGGCACCCCGCTCAAGGGCGCGCCGGTGACCTACGCGATCGGACCCAAGCAATATCTCGCGGTGCAGACCAGCGGCCGTCACCTGCATCCCGTGAAGTTCGATAAGCTGGAGAACTCGAGCTACCTGTTCGTCTTCGCCCTGAATTGATCTGACGGGCCCGACGGTTTTGCAGGGTGGGCATGGTGCTACGTGCGTTTGCCCACCCACGGCATCCGGGATACGAGAGCCGCCTACTTCGCGAACTCGCTGCAGGCTTCGACGTCCGAGCCCCAATAATCGATGCACTTGGCGCGATCCATCGGGCCCTGACCGATGACCTTCGCGAACATGAAGTCGGCGATGGCATCGATCTCGCGCGCCTGCAATGTCGCCGGCGGATCGGGCATCTGCAGCTTGGGTGATCGGATGTCGGCCTGCTTGAGGCCGTAGCAGCGCCCGTCGCTGTAAGCGAACTTGTCGAACGGCGGCATCCCGCTGCCGGGTCGCCCGCACTTGATGAGCAGGATCAAGGTTTCGCGGTCGAGTACGGATTCCCGCAGGTTGGCGCCGTCGGGCATCTGGCTGTCGAGCTTGCGCCCGTCGCCTGCCCAGCCGTGGCACGCCTGGCAGTTGCCCTTCTGGCGAAACAGCCGCGCGCCGGCCGCGATATCCGCCGGATCCGGGGCCTGTGCATGCGCGGCCGAGCCAAATAGCAATGCACCCGTCACGGCGATGATGGCGACAGACAGGCTTCGTTTCAGCGCGCTGTTCATAGGGGTACCCACGGGCAGGCCGATCGGGTCTGCAATCCTAGAGCCAAATCGCGCGGAGTTGAATCGCCATTTCGCGATTGGGAAACATTGGCAGCCGCCACAGCGGCAGGTACCGTGCGCAACCATGCGATCTGCCGCTGCGCTGCTGCTGGGCCTGTTCTGCTGGTCGTCGGCCACCGCTGCCGAGGAACTGCGGCGCGCCACCGTCTGGGACCTCAAGCTCGGGATGCCGGTATCCGCGCAGCCCGCGTCCGACCAGTTTCGCGGCTTCGCCTGCGGCTCGAACGGCGGCCCTCCGCGCCGGCAATTGAGCGGCTGGGATGATTTCCGGCGCTGCGATGCGGAAGCGAACGGACTGCGCGAGGTCTATTTCGAATACGACGACGAATACGAATACATCGCGCGCGCCCGCGACCTGCCGCGCGAGGTATCGCGCTGGGCCGGTACGACCGAGGCCGGCTTTCCGGTGGTGGTGTCGGCGCTGTTTGATGACGGCGGCGTGCTCAAGGGCATCCGGGTTGTGACCGATTCCCGCCCCGAGTACCGCGCCGACACCGCCGATGCCAATCTGCGCAAGCGCGCGGACGCCTATCTGTTCGGCGGCCTCATGGCCGCGCGTCACGGCATCGAGCCCGCGCGCGACTGCGTATCGCTGCCGGCAGCCGAAGGCGAGAGCGCCGTCGGCGAACTGTTCGTCAAGCAGTCCTGTGAGCTGGCCGACGCATCGCGCGGTCGCAAGGTCGTCGTGCGCGCCAATTATTTCCGCAAGACCGGTCAGAGCGGCGTCAATCCGCAACTGCCGACGCAACTGACCCAGGGTCAGTTCGAGAGTTCAGCCCGGCTGGACATCAGCGCCAGCCCGCCGTGATCGTCCGAGGCACGATTCCGGGGAATAACCTTCACTCATCCCTGACCGTGCCATCCGGCATCGCGGTCGCCCGGAAGAGCGCGCCTTCGAGCCTGGTTTCGTACATGTTGGCGCGCCGGAAGTTGGCGCCGGCAAGCACGGCCCGGGACAGGTCAGCGCCGCGCAAATTCGCGCCGAGCGCATTGGCACCGCTGAGATCGGCGCCGACGAAGCTCGCCTCGATCGCCTCAACACCCATCAGCCGCGCCTCCTTGAGCGACGCCGTGTCGAAGCGGGCGCCGCGTAGGAACGCGAAGTCGAGCGCGGCCGCGCTCAAGTCCGCGCCGGTCAGGATCGCGTCCGCCAGCCGCGCCTTGCGCAGGTCGACGTTGCGCAGCGTCGCCTGGGTGAAATCGGCACGGGTGAGTCGCGCGACGCCCATCAGTGCGTCGGTCAGATCGGCGCCCGCGAGCTTCGCCCCGTCCAGAATAGCGGCATAGAGCATGGCGTCGCGCAGCACGGCGCCGGCAAGGTCCGCCCGGCTCAGATTGGCCTTGTTGAGGTTGGCCCCGGTCAGATCGGCACCCGCGAGCCGCGCTCCTGCCAACCTGGCGTCGTGAAAATTCGTGTCCTTGAGATTGGCGCCGGTGAGATCGGCACCGGACAGGTCGCGACGTTTGAAGTTTCCCCCGGCGAGATCGCAGCGCTGGCATTCGCGCGTGCGGCCGGCGAGGAAATCTGCACGTTGGTCCGCATGCGCGAGCGTCGAGGACAGCGCGGCCAGCACGACCAGGCAGGCTGCCGTCATGCCTCTCGATGCCGTGATGTCCCTGCTCATGCTGCCAATCTTAGCACCGCTCGTCGGCCGGCCCTGGCGCGCATTGTCCGATCATGCCCGAACGATGTAAATTGCTCGGCGCAAGCCGCGCCCGGATGAAACCATGCCCAGCGTTCCATTCCTGACCACCGACGGCGACGCGCATGCGCGCGGCCTTGCTCACGGGCGACGATTCGCGCCGGACATCGCCGCCAATGTCGCGACCTATCTGCGCCGGTTCGCCGCTTCCGGGCTCGATCGCGATGGCGCTTTCTCCGAGGCCGAGATCTGGTGCCGGGCGATCGCCGAGCAGAGTCCGAGCTACGCCGAGGAAATGCGTGGCATTGCCGACGGCTCCGGCCAGAGCGAGCAGGCCATCGCCCTGCTCAATGCGCGCTACGAGCTGGCGTTCACGCTGTTCGGGCAGGAGGCGACGCAACAACGAGCCAGGGCGGGCGAGCTTCTCGAAATCGGGCCCGACGGCTGCACCACATTCGGCCTCAAGCCCGAGGTGACCGAGGATCGCCATACTTGGCTCGGCCAGAACTGGGACTGGCTGGAAGGCGTGCACGGGCACACTTTCGTCCTGCAGGCGCGGCGAAAAGGACAGCCGAGTTTCGTCTGCCTTACCGAGGCCGGCATCGCGGGCGGAAAAATGGGCGTCAACGAATGCGGGATCGGCTTGGTCGAGAACGGGCTCGCCTCCAGCCACGATGGCCGCAATCCTTACTGCAAGCCGTTCCACGTGCGTTGCCGTGAAGTGCTGGATGCGGAACGGTTCGAACAGGCGCAGCGGCCGGTCATCGACACGCCGCGCACCTGTTCGGCGAATTTCGTGATCGGTGCGGCCGGCGGCGAGATCGTCGATATCGAGTCGAGCCCCGACCACGTCAGCTACCTTCATCCCGAGGACGGCATCATCACGCATTCCAATCATTTCCTGTCCGCGGGCCACGGTGAATCGCTGCTGGAAAAGATTTCTCCCAACACGCTCCACCGCGTCGATCGCATGCGGCACCTGCTGGAGCCGCATCGCGGCGCTCTGTCCTTCGCCCGCATGCGCGCGGCCGCCGCCGACCACCTCGGCGCACCATTTGCGATCTGCCGGCATCCCGATCCGAGCCAACCGGAGCCAAAGCGCACCATGACCGTCGGCGCCGTGCTCATCGATCTCGAGGCGCGAACGATGCATGTGGCGAACGGGCCGCCGTGCGCCAACGATTACGTCACGTTCGGCCTCTAGCGACGGGGAGCAGACGAAGCGGACGAGTGCCGATCTCACTCGCTATCGGCGCCAAACATCCGCGCCTGGGCCTCGGCGGCGGCGTCCGCCATGGTCATGAACACGGCGCCGGCCGCGGCCAGATCCTTCACCAGCCCTTCCAGCGCTAACATGCGATACCCGCGGCCGATGACGTAGGGGTGCATGGTGTAGGTCAGCACGCCCCATTCGACCGTCTGCTGCATGTAGCTGAATTCGTCGCGCCAATTTTCCATGACCGTGCGCGCGGAGTGTAACCCCGGCAGCACCGTGGTCGGCGTACGCACGAACTCGAAGTGCGGATAGTCATCGAGCGACCAGCTGATCGGCATTTCGATCAACGCCGTTTCCTCGCCGAAGCGATAGGGCTTGCCAAGCTCGGCCTGATCTCCGCGCCGCGCGCGATACGGCCAATAATCCGCGCCCATCAGGCTTGAGTCGTACAGAAAGCCATGGGCCAGCAGGAGATCGATGGTGTTCTCGCTCAGATCCCACGACGGCGAACGATAGCCACGCGCTCTGCGCCCGGTGAGCCGGGCGATGGCATCGTTGGCACGGACGAGATCGGCCTCTTCTTCCTCCCGGCTCTGCTGCGCGGGGGGAATATGCGCCCAGCTGTGATGCGCCACCTCGTGCCCGTCCTGCACCACCGCCTCACAGGCGCCGGCGTGGCTCTCGATGGTAAATCCAGGGATGAACCAGGTGGCGCGGATACCGGAGGATTTGAGCAAGGCCAGGATGCGCCGCGCGCCGACGAGGCCGAACTCTCCGCGCGAGAGCGGCGTCGGGGTCGTCATGCCACGGGCGATGAAGCCCGATTGGGTATCGAAGTCGAAGGTCAGGCACACGATGTGTCGGGGCACCTTTGTCTCCCGGAACGTGGACACGGGTGCAACCGGCATAGCATAGTCTCGCCGCCGCCTGCCCGCGCCTTCCCCCAACCCCTCATGACCGCACGATGGCAACGCAAACGATCGGAATCATCGTCAATGGCGCGACCGGCCGCATCGGGTCGACGCAGCATCTGGCCAATGCCCTCGTCCCGATCATCAATGAAGGGGGCCTCCCGCTCGGACATGACCGCCTGATTCCGCGCCTGCTGCTGGTGGGCCGCGACGGCGAGCGTCTCGCCGAGATCGCGCGCACCCACGGCGTCCCGGAATGGACCACCGATCTTGATGCCGCGCTCGCGGATCCGGCCTGGACGATCTTTTTCGATGCGGCCGCGACCCAGCAACGCGTCGCTGTCCTCGCCAAGGCACTGGCGGCCGGCAAGCACGTCTATTCCGAAAAGCCGGTCGCGCCCACCGCCGCGCAGGGCCTCACCCTGCTCAAAGAAGCCGAAGCGCGCGGGCGCAAGCACGGCGCGGTCGAAGACAAGGTCTATCTTCCCGGACTGCAGAAGCTTGCCGCCCTCATGGAGCGTGGCGCGCTCGGGCGCATCGTAGGATTTCGGCTCGAGTTCGGCTGGTGGGTGTTCGACGGCAGCGACCGCCCTGCGCAGCGGCCAAGCTGGAACTACCGCGCCCGCGGCGGCGGCCTTATCCTCGATATGTATCCGCATTGGCGCTACATCATCGAGACGATCATCGGCCGTATCGTCCGGGTCGCCTCGGCCGAATGGATCGCCACCCCCGAACGCATCGACGAGCAGGGCGCGCGCTATCCCGTCGCGGTCGAGGACTCGGCTACCACCATGGTCGAGCTCGAGGGCGGTGTGTTCGGCACCATCCTGAGTTCATGGGCAACGCGTGTGCGCCGCGACGACCTGCTCACGCTGCAGGTGGACGGCACCAAGGGCTCGGCGGTCGCCGGCTTGCATCGATGTCACCTGCAGTCCGCGGCGCAGACGCCGGCGATTGCACATTTCAGCGTCATGAAGGACATCAACGCCGATTATCGCAGCGAATGGGTCGACGCGCCGCCGCGCGCCGTCTATCGCAATCCGTACCGGGTCGGGTGGGAGCAGTTCCTGCGCCACGTCGCGGCCGATGCGCCACTGGCGTCCAATTTCGCGGCCGGCATTCGCGACGTCGCGTTCGCGGAAGCCTGCCATCGCAGCATGACCGAGCGGACTTGGATTGCGTTTCCAGCGGCGGAGAAGGTGCCATGAACGAGACCAGATCCCGCACCGCCCTGGTCACCGGCGCATCGACCGGGATCGGCCGCGCGACGGCGCTCGCGCTCGCCCGCGCAGGCTTCGATCTCGCCATCACCGATCTCGACGCGAACTGGTTGGCCGACGTGGCGGCAGAGGCACAGGGCCGCAAGGTCGTTCCCCTTGTGCTCGAGCTTCGATCCGAGGACAGCATTGAACGGGCGGTCACGCAGGCGTCCGACGCGCTGGGTGCGATCGATCTGCTCGTGA
>Ga0207688_10000763_pt1 | contig 16007 bp, 14 predicted proteins | sample KBSMiscanthusM4_FD_184296 | JGI IMG/M metagenome (GOLD analysis project Ga0207688, IMG submission 184296) | Miscanthus rhizosphere microbial communities from Kellogg Biological Station, Michigan, USA - M4 (SPAdes) (version 2) | ecosystem: Host-associated > Plants > Roots > Rhizosphere ...
CCGCGCGTCGCGAACTTGACGATGTTGCGGGCGATCTCCGAGACGGCGGTGGCGATCAACGTGAGGTCCGAGCCGGTGAACCCGGCCGCGGCGGCCACCTCCCGCCCCTTCTGCCGGACCGCCACCACGTCGGAGTCGCGGCCCACCGGGATCCGCTCGTCGTCCCGCATCGAGCGACGAGCCCGCGGCGCGGCGAGGGTGGGGCTCAGCTCCGCGCAGAAGTCACAGCTGAGCAGGTGGCCGTGGACGTCGAGCTCCCGTTGGCGACGCCGGTCGCCCGAGGACAAGGCGATCAACACCGGTCGGCAGTGGCCCGTCGGCGGTTCGACGCCGCTCTGCGCGACGAGGTACTCCACCCGCAGCCGCGAGCGCGTGCGACCGAGCTGCGCGGCGATCGCTCCCGGTGTGGAGCCGTGGCTCGCCGCGAGCGTCGCCGTGTCCGTGCCCTCGACCTCGTGCGCGAGCAGGATGTCCTGTTCGGCGGGGGTCAGGCGGGACATGGCCGTGTCGACGAGGCTCGCCTCCTCCTGGCGGAGCAGCTCGTCCTCGGGCCGCGGCTCCTGCCCGTCCGCATCCGCGAACAGATGGGCGTTGCGCCGGGCGCGCTGCTCGCGCTGCACGAGCGACGCGATCAGGTTGCGGGCCGTCGTGATCGCGTACGGGACGAGCGACTCGTGCTCGACGCGCGACCGCGACGCCATGACCCGGGCCAGGGTCTCCTGCACGATGTCGTCGCGCGTCGCAGGATCGGAGATCCTGGCCGCAACCACCCTGCGGACGATCGGGACGAGGTCGACGATCGGCTCTTCCGGCGAGGGGGCGGGCTGCGGCACGTTCATGCCCACCTCTCCCGCGGCTTCGGAGGCCTCGTCACGCCGAGCGGTCTCGTCGAGACGCGAACGTTAGCCCGACGGGGGATTGTCCGCCGGGCCCGTCACGTTCCGTACCCGATCCTGAGCGGCGCTATACCGCGCTCCGTCGATGACGACTCGTCCAGGCCGTACGGATGACGTGGACTCCGCCGCCGCGCGCACGGGGTTCGTCCGGCGCCGCACGCGCCGCCCTCCGCGTCATGCGAGCGGCCCTCGTGTCTCACTCCACCGGGGGTGCCCGATCGGGTAGGCCCGTCCCAGGAGGAGAGGGAGCTGCCCCATCCGGCTCCTGCACCGCGCACCCGAGAACCGTGCGGGCGGGCTCGGCGGCGCCGTGATCGCCGGGATGCGCACGGCCGCCGCGCCGTGGGTGGTGGTGCTGGACGGGGACCTGCAGCACCCGCCCGACCTCGTCCCGGCGCTGGGGCCGCCTACCGACGGGCGTCCTTCGCTGGGCCGGGCAGGACCAGGCCGCTGAGCGCGGTCGTGCGGGCCCACCCGGCGTCGATGAGCTCGGCGGCGATCCGGTGTTGTGCCTCCAACAGCCGATCGACCGACTGACGCTGGACCGTCAACAGCGCCGCGAACGCGTCGAACGCGCTGTCCAGCCAGGCCCGCCCCGACAGCATCGGTCCGACGTCGCCGCGTACCAGCGTGCTGATGGGCAGGCCGACGAGGCCGTCGGCCCAGCGCCGGATCGCGTCGACATCGTCGTCGTGCAGACCGAGCACCGGTCGGTCGTTCTCCGTCGGGGACTGTGGCTTCACCATGGGGGGTGGCTCCTTCCTGCGTTGCGTTCGGCGCTCCTCGAGCACCACCTCTGTGACGCGCGGGACGGCCCGAGATGACGCGGCTTCTAGCCGGGTTTCCCGAGGGCGCCCAGCCAGCTCGAGTCGAAGTCGGGGTGCTCGGCGAAGACCGCAGCCATCGCGACCACCATCGCCGCGGCGACGTCCGGGCGACCAGCTCCTGGTCGATCTCGCTGCATGTGCGACCGGGCTAGCCACATGTGCACCATGGACCGCTTCGCGGCGACCTCCCGGAGCACGCGCAGCGGGCCGTGGCGCGCCGCGTGGTCGGCGGCCTGCCCGATCGACTCGAACGGGAGGATCCCCCCGCCGCGCATGTGGCTCCGCGCGGCCGTCTCGTCGTCGTCGAGCCGGGCGAGCAGGAACTTGACCAGCGGGTCGAGGTCGGTGGGGAGGCTTGGCTGCGCGGACGGCTCGTCTGTGGACATGCGTCTCCTCATGCTCGGCGTCCGCACACTCGGGTGCGGACAGTCGTTTCCCTAGAGACGCAAAGGACGGCCGGTGATGACGCGGGCGCCGCTGTACGGCTGTCATGTTGCGGCGGGGCCTGCCACTCCTCCGAAGTCACCCGGTCACCGGCGCCCCGCTGTCCTCGCCATCGCAACGACCCCGACCACCTGCTCGGCCGCCCCAACGGCTACGCCTCGAAGGTCTCCTTCACCGACAGCCGCGTCGACCAGAAGCTGCTCGAGAGCCAGCGGCCGGCCGCGATCGACGGCGGTGGTTCGGTCGAGGTGTACCCGGATGCCGATGGCGCCGCCCGGCGCGCCAAGGACATACAGGACCTACAGCGGGCCGCGTGACGCCCGAGGCGGGATCGGTCGGCCGTAACGTCAGCGGCGCACTTCGGTCAGGGTGGCGAAGAAGTGGTCGATCTCCTGCCAGACGCGTGTGCCGCCGGACAGGCCTCGCCATTCCCGGCGGACGAGGGCGACGAGGGCGAAGCAGGCGTCGATCGGCGTGAGCCAGTACTCGCCTCGTCCACGGGTCGTGTTCACCAGTAGCGCTTCGACCTCGGGCGCCATGTCGGCCAGCGGCGGGCAGGACGCCACGACGTCGTGCCATGCCGCCGGGTCGACCTCCCACCGGGTCGGCCCGGCTGGGCTCGGGTAGTGCGCGTCCACCGCACCCCCCGAGCGGGGGACGAAGAAGGCCAGGCCGACCGGCACGCCGAGTCCCTCGGTGGCGATGTCCGGTAGGCGAATGCGTCGACGGGGTACGAGCCTGTAGTGCCCGTCGCTGGCGGCGTCCCGGTTGAAGAGCAGCGAACACGCCTGGCAGACGCAGCTGATCTCGCGGCCGACGGTGTCGAGGAGGTGCCGGTGCTCCTCGGGTATCTCCACGCCGCAGAGGTCGCAGCGCTCGCCCACCGGTCCGCGGGTGCGCGCCCTTCGGATGACGCGGGCCAGCGCGTCGGTCATGGCAGGCGTGCGGAGGTGGCGGTCCGCATCAGCGCCTCCAGCGGCACGAACGCGGTCGCGCTCGCGCTCCCGGCGGGCACGATCGTCACGTCGGCCAGCTCCGGCACGGCGGTCATCACCGCCCTTCGGACCGTGTGCTCGACGTCCGCCGACCGCGACGCCCGCGCGCCCAGCGCGACCCGCACGACCGCCACCGTCTCGTCGAGCCGGTCCAGCTCGACCGTGCCGCCCTGGTCGCTCACCGCCGCCCGCAGCTCGTCGATCACCCGCGTCAACCGCTTCTCGACGGACTCGGGGTGGATGCCGTGCAGCGCCAGCAGGTGCGCGATCAGCTCGTCGTCCAACATCCGCTCGACGGCGGCCGGGTCGGCCAGCTCGAGCGTGCGGATCAGCGCCTGGCCGTAGATCTCCGCCACACCGGCCACCACGGTGAGGCCGAGCTCGCTCACCGGCCCCGGCATGGCCTCCAGCTGGTCCAACTGGTCGTTGAGCGCGCCGAGCAGCGCCCGTACCTCCGGGTCGTCGAGCCGGGCGGGGGCCTCGACGCCCGGCTCATCGGCGACGGGGTCAGCCATCTGCGGCCCCGAGCACCGGTGAGTGCAGCTTCTCCAGGGTCTGGCCGTTGCCGAGGTACATGTGGACGCCGCACGGCAGGCACGGGTCGAAGCTGCGCACGGTTCGCATGATGTCCACGCCCTTGAAGTCGTCCGGACCGTTCTCCTCGAAGATGGGCGTGTTCTGGATGGCGTCCTCGTAGGGCCCGGGGGTGCCGAAGCTGTCGCGGGGGCTCCCGTTCCACGGCGTCGGCGGGTAGGGGTGGTAGTTGGCGATCACCCCGTCCTTGATCACCATGTGGTGGGAGAGCGCACCGCGCACCGCCTCGTGGAAGCCGCAGCTGATCGCATCATCGGGCACCTCGAAGGGGGTGAACACCTCGACGTCGCCACGGCGGCAGCGCTGCAGCCCGTCCTCGACGAAGGCCAGGGCCATCGCCGCGGCGTAGGCGACGAAGTACACCCTCGCCCGGTTGCGCTCCAGCGCGTTGGACCACCGGGGGATCTTCCACTCCAGCGTGGTCTCCGGCAGCTCGGCGCTGCGCGGCAGCGAGATCTGCACGCTGCGCCCCGTCGACTTGACGTACGGCGCGTCCACCAGCCCGGACAGCGCGGTGGTGTAGAGCCGGGCGAACGGTCCTCCCCCGGTGTCCAGCGCGAGGTGGTCGCCGGTGCTCGGGTCCAGCCAGCGCGGGCTCATCACCCAGCTGTAGCGGTCGTCGAAGTCCCGCTTGCCCGGCTCGGGCAGCGTCGTCTGGTTCCAGGGGTGGCGGATGTCGACCGGGTTGCCCAGCGGGTCGTGGGTGACGAACGGGTCCTCGTTGACCCAGTCGCCGTAGAACGAGCTGCCCAGCAGGATGCGGATCCCGAGGTTGATGTCCACCAGGTTGTTGGTCAGCAGCTCGCCGTCGACGACGACGCCTGGGGTGACGTACATCGCCTTGCCCCAGTCGTTCATCGTCTCGTAGCGGTAGTCGCAGACCTGCGCGTTCTGGAACGCGCCCCAACAGCCGAGCAGGATCCGTCGCCTGCCGACCTCCTCGTACCCCGGCAGAGCCTCGTAGAAGAAGTCGAAGACGTCGTCGTTCATGGCGACCGACCGCTTGATGAAATCCAGGATGCTGATGAGTCGCGCGACGTAGTCGGTGAACAACGTCGGCTCGGGCGAGACGCCAACACCGCCGGGATAGACCGTGGACGGGTGCGCGTGGCGCCCTTCCATCAGGCAGAACATCTCCCGGGTGGTCCGGGACACCTTCAGGGCCTGCCGGTAGAAGTCGCCCTCGAAGGGGTTGAACGAACGCATGATGTCCGCGATCGTGCGGTAGCCGTGCACGCCTGCGTGGGGGGCCTCGGTGTTCTCCGCGCGGGCCAGCACGCCCGGGTTCGTCTGCTTGACCATGGCTTCGCAGAAGTCGACGAACACCAGGTTGTCCTGGAAGAGCGTGTGGTCGAACATGTACTCGGCGGCTTCGCCGAGGTTGATGATGTTCTCCGCCTGCGGCGGGGGCTTGATGCCGTAGGCCATGTTCTGCGCGTACACCGAGCAGGTGGTGTGGTTGTCCCCGCAGATCCCGCAGATCCGGCTGGTGATGAATCCGGCGTCGCGCGGGTCCTTCCCCTTCATGAAGACCGAGTAGCCGCGGAAGAGCGACGACGTGCTGTGGCACTCGGTGACGACCCGGTTGGCGAAGTCGATCTTCGTGTAGACGCCGAGGTTCCCGATGATCCGGGTGATCGGGTCCCAGTTCATCTCCACGATCTGTGGGGACTTGCGCTCCGTCGCCGTCATCGTGCCGGTTCCTTCGTGTTCTGGTGCGACTCGTAACCGCTGGTCAGCCGGGGCCCGTTGTGACGCCATTCCGGTTCGAGGTTCAGCGCCATGCCGGTGATCCGTCGCATCCGGTGGACGAAGTCGCCGTACTCCTTGATCAGCGCCGCCGACAGTCCGAGGTTGCCGCCCGTCGGCTCGTTCATGAACGGCATGAAGGAGTCGGGGAAGCCCGGCATGGTGCAGCCGATGCAGATCCCTCCGACGTTGGGGCAACCCCCGACGCCGCCGACCCAGCCGCGTTTGGGCACGTTGCAGTTGACCACCGGTCCCCAGCAGCCGAGCTTGATCTGGCACTTGTGCGCGTTGAAGTCCCGGGCGAGATCGCCTTGCTCGTAGAAGGCGGCCCGGTCGCAGGCGTCGTGCACGCTGGTGTTGAACATCCACTGCGGGCGCAGCATGCCGTCGAGCGGAGGCGCGGGCGCGGTGCCCGCCGCGTGGTAGAGGAGCCAGGTCAGGGTCTCCATGAAGTTCTCCGGCCGGACGGGGCAGCCGGGGATGTTCACGATCGGGAGGCCCGCGGTGGACTGGTAGTCCCAGTCGAGGTAGTCGCCCAACCCCATGGCGCCCGTCGGGTTGCCCGCCATGGCGTGAATACCGCCATAGGCGGCGCAGGTGCCGACCGCCACCACCGCCCAGGCCTTGGGGGCCAGTTGGTCGACCCACCAGTTCACGGTCAGCGGCTGCCCCGTGTCGAGGTCGTTTCCGAACGAGGTCCAGTAACCCTCGCCTTCGATGATGTTCTGGTTGGGGATCGAGCCCTCGACCACGAGGATGAACGGCTCCAGCTCACCGTTCGCCGCCGCGCGGAACGGAGCGAGGAACTCCTCGCCTCCCATCGTCGGGGAGAGCACCTTGTTGTGCAGGTGGACGGTGGGCAGACCGGGGATGAGCCCCAGCACGAGGTCCTCGATGGACGGTTTGTCCGCCGCGGTGATCGAGATCGTGTCGCCGTCGCAGCTCATGCCTTCGGAGATCCACAGGATGTGCATCTGCGAGATCGCCTCGCGCTCGACCGGCTCGGCGGGCTCGGGCTCAGGGGCGAACTCGACGTCGGGCTGGACGGCCTCGTGGCGTGGCGCCGGTCGGGGGCGGTGGCGGCCGGGGCGGCTCCGGTCGGAGAAGACGATGCGCTGCCGACCCGGCAGCAGGTCGGTCTGGTCCGGTCCGGCCCTCGGGTCATCGATGTCGGCGGGCTCCTGCTGGGCCTGCCCCTCGACCGCGGCACGCGGCTGCGGCACGGCGGAGGCCTCCGGTGCACGTCCGCTCCGGCCCTGCTCGGACCAGAACCGCCATGAGCTCATCGCACTCCCCCGCTGACGCTCCATCGTGCACTGCGCGAGCGCTGCCTCGACGATCCGTTCATCCGGGCTCCACCCCATCCTCGATCGGGATCAGCTCCGCAGGCGCGAAGTAGTAGTACCGCCCGTACCACTCGTGCAGGTCTGCTCCGGGATCGTCCTCGAGCACGACGGCCACGTGCCGATCGTCCTCGACGTCCAGCAGCACCGCCTGGACCCGCGCGGTGCGGTCTCTCAGGAAGACATCGTGGGCGTCGGTGCCCGAACGCCTCGGCGCCAGCCGGACCCTGCTGCCGCGGGTGACGCGAACCCCGTCGATCGTCACCGCGTCGTCCTCCGGTGCCACCGGGCGCAGTGAGCGCACTGCGCCGTGGAGACGCGCGAACACCTCCTCGGGAAGTGCGTCGACCCGGTCCACGATCGCCTTCGCCCGCGGATCCGTGGCCCGTGCCTCGCGCTTCTCCGCATCGGTGAGGGTCAGCGTGCGGAGCGAGAGGATCTCGTCGATCTCGCCGGCGTCAAACAGGTCTCCGGGGCTTTCGGGCGCAACGCCGGGGTGGTCGTACATGATGATCGGGGACGACAGCATCACGTCCCGCCTGCCCGCGGCGCCTGCCAGCACGGGGAATGTGTGCAGGTTGCGGCAATTCCCCGCGGCCTCCGAAGCCCACCGTGGCGGATCCAACAGCGACAAGAACTTCCCGTCCTCCAGCGCCAGCACGCAATGCACGGCGACGAGCGAGCGGCGGAGCACCTCGGCACGCGGCGCGTCGACAGCCTGGTCGCTCACCGTGTTCTCGACGAGCACGGACAACCTGCGCAGCGGGAACGGCGCCGCAGCGTCCGCGATCGACAGCCGCAGCCGGGCCGACAACGGCCTGCGGGTACGCACGATGCGGCCCCGGCCTCCCTCTGCCGTGCCGCCCAGCTGCTCGATCTCCTCCCCACCGGGCAGGGCAACCGGCTCGACGTGCTCACCATCGCCGAGCTCGGCGAGCGCGACGGCGACGTCGAACTCCCGCGGCACCGCTTCGTCGAAGGTCAGATGGCGCTCGCCGCCGATCTCGAGCTCGTCCACCTCGACGAACTCGCCCTCGGCGGCGCTTCGCTGAACCGAGCGACGCTGTGGCTGGAGGAACCGCAGCCGCACCCGCAGCCGGGCACGCGGACTCGCCTCGAACAAGCACTCGGTGCGCTGTCGCCACGCGTCCGCCGAGCCCGCGACCGTCGCCTTGACCGGTGGGCGCGCCTCCACCCACTCGCGCGGGGCGAGCACACCGAACTGCCAGCGGACCCGGTTCTTCGCGGACGACTTCCGGTACGGGTAGAGCAGGTAGCCCTCGTACAGCACCGCGTCCGCCACCGCGCGCGCCGACTCCCAGCCCTCGCCGTCGGCCGGTTGACCGCTCGACGGCGGTCGATCGCGATCAGCAAGGCTCTGCCGATCACGCCCGACTGACGGCAGCCCCCAGTCAGGTGCCATGCCGCACCCACCGGTCACGCTGCGTCCCGTCCTGCACACGCTCAGCCTCACAGGGTTGGGCGGACTCCCCAAGCCCGCAGGCGGCAAAGCGTCCGTCCGGCGGTACGGATCCTGCGCCGAGCGGCACCCGTCTTCGCACATCGGACGAGCGCCGTCATGGCCGAGCTTCTGACAGCCAGCCCGGCCGACGCTGCCGCACGGTGTCGCAGAGCGCGACCAAGATTGACAACTGAGTGCCTACCGCACGGACGAACGCGGATCCGGGACTTCGACCCCGCGTCGTCCTCGACGACGTCCTCACCACCTTCGACGAGACCCGTGCAGCCGCAGCGCTCGGACTCACAGTCCATCCGCACCGCCACACGATCAGCCGTGTCACCAACGCGAACGCCTTCCCCTCGCGAATACACCGAAGACCCCAGCCGCGTCCGCTCCGGGGCCCGGCAAAAGGGGCTCGACGTCGGAGAACCTGGCCGTACTCCGGCAGAGGTCCTGGACGCCTAGCGTCGAGCAGGATCCGCCGCGCCTGAGATCGCCTGAAGCACAGGCGCACCGGTAGTTCGGAGCCCGCGCGGCGCGCGTGGCAGCGCAGCGCATCGTCAACCGCAAGAATCTGCTGTCCGATCAGCAGTTCGATGCCGTCGACCATGCGTCCGAACCCGGGCCGGCAGGTGGATCGGTTTGGTTCGTCGAAGCTGGTCGGGTGCACCTCATCGAGCGCCCGATCATCGCCGCTATTCCAACCAAGACGATCGGATCGAGATCGCCGAAGGCCCGGCCGTGGGCCGGCCGGTAAAGATGATCGCCGCACTGCTCGGAAAGAGCTACCAGTCGGTCTATCGCGAGATCGCCGGAATCGGCAAGCCGACGGCATCTACCAACCTTGGTATGCCCATACCGAGGCCTACCTTCGGCGGCGATGCCCGAAATCACGGCGCTCCAAGGTCAGGGTGCTCAGCTTGTCGGCAGCGGCCAACCCGAGAGCCGGAGCGAGAGTTCGGTCGATGTAGCCGACGTAGGTCCGGCGCGTTGTGTCCTCAAGCTCGACGGAGCGCAGCCACTCATCAAGGACGTCGGCGAGGGTGACGGTCGACGTCGGTGCGCGCTGCTTGTCGACCTCCGCGAGTAGCCCGGTCAGCGTCTTCTCGGCGCGTCGCCGCGCCGCTCGATCCGCCCCCGCTTCCGCTCGCGCTGTCCTCACCAGACATGCCGCTGAGGCTACTCGCACCTCGGCGCAAATTATTGATCTTCAGATCGGCGTTTTGGCTGTTCAGAGGTGGGACGGGTGGGGTTCGAACCCACGACCTGACGGATTATGAGGCGGCCATTTCACCCGGCTGACGGATAACCTGCAGGCAGGAGCTGCACGAGAGGCACCGCTGGCGACTGCAGCTGCCACAGATATCTCGAGTTCATGGACAGATCCATGGACAAGGTGTCGACCTTCGACATATCGGTGGCTGCGGCCGCAGATGCCAACGAGCATCCCTGCCGGGTCTGCTCGGCCGTTCCGGATCAAACTCGAAGCGCCCGTATCGAAACACCTCGGCCGCGGCCCGACGTCATGATCCGACGTCAGCACCTCCTAATGGGAGTGAGCCGACCGCTCGGGTTCCGCGGATCAGGTAACGACGATCATACCTCGGCGCGAATCGAGGAGCATGCCCGCTTCCCGGCTCCCCGCCGTCCTCGCCATCGCGGCACTAATAGTTGCCACTGCAACCGGCTGCTCGACCACCTCGTCGCTTCTGCCCTCGTTGTCGTCGCCGCCCACAGCCGACCAGGTCATGCAGCAGCTCGCCGCGAAGGTGCCGTCGGCGAAGCTCGGCATCACCTACACCGCGGAGAACGACCCCAACCCGTGGGTGCCCGAAACCTCACGCACTACTGCTGACCTGCCGCTTCGGTCCTGAAGGCGTCGCGGCATGATCCGCCGGTGGCGTTGAAGCTGATCTACCAGATGTTCATGAAGCTGCTCAGCTGGATGGTGCTGTCCGTCCGCTCCGACACCGCCAACGAGATCGAGATCCTCGTCCTGCGGCACCAACTGGCCGTGCTGCAGCGACGCACACCCCAGCCGCGGCTCAATTGGAGCGACCGCGCCGTGATCGCCGCCCTCCTGCTTCCCACTCGTCGCCGCCGCGCATTCCTCATCACACCAGCCACGATCCTGCGCTGACACCGTCAGCTCGTCCGCCGCCGCTGGACCACCCCGCACACACGCCCCGGCCGACCCGCCATCCCCGCCGGTGTCCGCGCAATGATCGTGCGCCTGGCCACCGAGAATCCCCACTGGGGTACCGGCGCGTCCACGGCGAGCTCGCCGGACTCGGCTACCGGATCGGCGCCTCCACCGTCTGGAAGATCCTCACCACCGCAGGCATCGATCCCGCGCCACGGCGTGCCGGTCCAACCTGGGCTCAATTCCTCCGCGCGCAGGCCCACAGCATCCTCGCCTGCGACCTGTTCCACCTCGACACGATCAACCTGCACCAGCTCTACGCGTTCTTCGTCATCGAACACGCCACCCGTCGCGTACACATCCTGGGCGTGACCGCTCATCCCACCGGCGCTTGGCTGACTCAACTCGCCCGCAACCTGCTCATGGACCTCGACGACGCCAACCGACGCTTCCGGTTCCTGATCCGCGACCGCGACAGCAAGTTCACTGCCGGCTTCGATGCCGTCTTCACCGCCGTCGACATCAGAATCGTCAGGACCCCGGTTCGGGCACCGCGAGCGAACGCGATCGCCGAGCGCTTCGTCGGCACTGTCCGCCGTGAACTGCTTGACCACGTCTTGATCGTCAATCAACGCCACGCCGCAGCCGTGCTCCGCGAGTTCGAGCGCCACTACAACAATCATCGCCCGCACCGAACCTTGGGGCAGGCTGCTCCCTCACACCCACTCCCCCACCACAGTCGAACCCAGCCTGCCAAGGTCCGACGACGTGACCGATGCGGCGTCATCCACGAGTATCAGCAGGTCGCGTGACGTGCGCCTACGTTCTGGCACCCACATGTTCGTGCGCGTCTGGACAGCAGATCAGCCACCGACCGAGACTGGCGCGCGAAGCGCCGAGAGGAGACAGACGATGCCGACCTACACCATCTGGGCAGAGCCCGGCGTGGTCCCGACCGCGCAGCGCGGCCGGATCGCGACCGCACTGACCGAGATCCACCACGACGTAGCGATCGCGCCGCGCTACTTCGTCCAGGTCGTCTTCACCGAGCTCACACCGGACTCGATCTACATCGCCGGTCGGGCCGCCACCCGTCCCCATGTGTGGATCCGGGCGGACATCCGTGCAGGCCGCACGGACGAGCAGAAGCGCAAGCTGCTAGACCGCATCACGACCGAAGTCGGACAGATCGTCAACGCTGCGCCCGAGGAGATCTGGGTCTACATCTGCGACATCCCCGGCGGCAATATCGCCGAGTACGGTCGGGCCCTACCCGACCCCGGGATGGAGGAAGCCTGGTTTGCCGCGCTCCCGCCGGATCTCCGCGAGGCCTTGGGCCCCCTACGGTAATTCGGCCGGTCACTCAGATCACCGCCAGGCTCCACATCTGCTTCATTTCCGCAAGACACAGAGTTCGACGGGATGAGCGTTGACTCGGCATCAAGCCCCCCGCCCGGGCATACGTCTGTTTACGCATTCACTCTCTGACTTTAGAGGGGCGGACCAAACACCGCCAACTCCTGCCACTCCGATTCGGCATCATCAGGGCTCCGAGGGCACCACTCCGGCGGCCAGACTCGACGTAGATCCGACGGGGCCTGAGGTCGAACGAGTGCACCAGCCAGCTCAGGCGGCCGAGAGAACACCGCATCAGCGAAGTCGACACTCTGGTAGAAGCGAGCCGGACCGAGCCGTCCGTCGCTGCCGAACGATGCTCGCCGGCCGAAGTGCGCTTTCCGAAAATTGGCGGTTACATGAAACTGTGCTCCCCCAAACCAGGCATCGTTAGCAAAGTTGGCAGCCTCAAACCCAACCGCGCCATGAAATCGGGGCCCGTCGAATTCCGCGGGCCGCTCGAAGACGGCCCCGTAGAAGCGGGCAACGCCGAAAAAGCGGCAGGCTCGGAATACTCCATGGCGAACTACGCAGTTCCGGAAGTTGAAGTCATACAGCGCGGCACCTGTGAGGTCGACGCTCATGCCCGACCAGAACGACTCGCCAGTCGCCACATCAGCGTCACGATAGATTGCGACGCCGTCGGCGCCGGTAACCTGCTGTGGTTCATGTCGTAGATGAAGGGACAGAATTCGTTGGGCAGCGATACGAACGTGCCAGTCACTAAGAGCCTCACGCAGTGAGGCGTCCGTTTCGCTCGTGACCAGCTCCGCGAGGGCTACCCAAGTATCGATGGCGCCGGGCGCTACCTGCCAGCTCGATGACTCGGGCGTGCCCGACGCCTCGGTTGATGACTCGTCCGTGCGGACCACGGGTAGTGGCGCAAGGTATGGCATCCGTAGGTAAGAACACAGTACGTTTACCACCGGCTGCCGTTGCCTTGGATTATCCTGAGCAAGTCGCTCCAAGGCGTAGAGGCCACCGAGCCGTACCGCGCTCCGATCGGACCCGAGTTGATCAACCGACTTCGAGTAGAGATCGGTGATTCGGCGCTCCGTTGCGTCCAGCTCGTTCGCTAGCGATGTCTTCTCGTGGTGGACCTGCTTGCTTGCCGCCAACAGAAGCGTCGCAATCCCCGCAGCCCCGGCGCCGATCGCCAGCGCTGTCTTCAGCGCCTCCAGCTTGGAAGCGGTATCGATCAGAGGAAAGACGGGAGCCGGCCAGACCAGGACAGCTATCGCAGAGATCGTTACCAGGGCAACGACGATGCTGACGAGCGCCACGACTCGCATCGAGAGCGATCTTGCGGCGCGGCTCCTAGACATGAGCTGCTGCTGCAGCCCGAGGTCGGACGGCCAGCCAACGTAGCCAGCCCTCATGAGGAGCACTGTCGCGAACCCGAACGAGTATGCAGTCGCCCCGGAAGCCTCCCGCACGGGCCCTACCGACGGACCGGCCACAAGCGTCAGGTCAGGACACCATCGCCAGTACCCCAGACGGTCTGCCTCTGTTCCGGCATATCATCCGTGGACGAGCGAGACGAGGACAACGCACCCTGCGCATGCTCCGGCTGCTAACGCCGCAGCGGTACGTAATCGGCGTTATCGGCTGTCAAGCAGACCGGCGGGGGTCGTATAACGATCATCGCGAGCTGGCGGGTCGGGCTTCCTCTGCGTCGGAACATGGCCTAGTAGATCGAGCACTCAACCGGGTGCGGGCGATCGGTTCAACGCTCGGCCAACGGCTGACGCTCCGAATCCGTACTTGCCGAGGGCTACGTCGACACCTTGCGCCGAGACGACTTGCCGCGGTGATCGCCCTCGCCGCGGTTATGCGGCGTGGGAGGTAGGCGGTCAGGCGTCACGACGATGCGGTCGAGCCATTCGATCAGGAGTCCACGCTCGGCTTCGGTCAGGGAGTCGAGCCCCGGCGCGGCCGCCCGCAAGGCGACGGCGGCCACCCGCGGGCCGTCCTCGGGCCGAGTTGGCACGTCGGCGAGGATCTGCCGGAGCACGGCCTCGTACATGGCGTCGGCGAGCCCGGGGTCGCGCTGGTCGGGCGGAACCGCCAGCAGGGTTTGAACGGTGCCGACCCCCGCGGCGTGGATGAGGTACACGGCCCGCTCTTCGCTGACGCGCAGCCTCCCCGTAAGCGCGATCCGGTGCACGCGCGACTCGAGCACGCGCCTGCCCGACCGCGCCGCGGCCGAGCGCGCCGCCCGTTCCGGGTCGCTCAGAAGACGGAAGACCGCCGGGTTGCCGAGGCCGAAATCGATCTGGGCGCGCCACCCGGAGCGCAGATCCTCGAGCGGGCCGACGTCGTGCGCCGCGGCCGCATCCAGGACCTCGGACTTCACGGCGACATGGGTGGCCATCACGTGCTCGGCCACGGCTTCCAAGAGCCCGTCCTTATCGCCGAACAGGCGGTAGATCGTCGGAGCCTGCACGCCCGCACCCTCGGCAGCCGCCCGCGTGGTGACCGCCGCCGAGCCGCCATCATGCAGCAGCGCGGCCGCGACGTCGACGATCCTGGCTCGCACCGTCGCCCGAGTGCTGGTCACCTCGATCATCTACCGATGATAACGATGCCGCGTTAGCGCTTGCGATACCAGTGATACGATCATCGCGATAACAGCGATAGCAAGGATGTATCCATGATCGTCATCACCGGTGCCACCGGCGCGCTCAACGGCGCCACAGTCGACCACCTGCTGAGCAAGGTCCCGGCCTCCGAGATCGCCGTCGCCGTGCGCGACGCCGCCAAGGCCCGGCGGTTCGCCGAACGGGGCGTCGAGGTGCGCTACGGCGACTACGCCGACCCGGCGTCGCTGCCCGCCGCCTTCGCCCGCGCCGACCAGCTGCTGCTCGTCTCGTCCAACGACCCGGGCGCCGACGCGGTGAGCTTGCACCGCACGGCGATCGAGGCCGCCGTGGCCGCGGACGTCGGGCGCATCCTCTACACCAGCCACCAAGGTGCCGCGCTCGACTCCCCGTTCCGGCCCGCGCGCCACCACGCCGCGACCGAGCAGCTCCTGGCCGCGTCCGGGGTCGCGTGGACGTCACTGCGCAACGGGTTCTACGCACACAGCCTCACCTGGCTCATGGGCCCGTGGCGCCAGACCGGCGTCGTCGCCGTCCCCGCGGACGGACCGGTGTCGTGGACAGCACGCGCGGACGCCGCCGAAGCCGCGGCCGCCGTCCTCGCCTCGAACGGCGCGTTCGACGGCCCCACCACGATCACGGCCGGGACCTCCCCGACGTTCGAGGAAATCGCCGGGATCGCCGTAGAGGTCACCGGCCGTCACATCACCGTAGAGATCCTCGACCAGGACCTGTGGCTGGCGCAGCAGATCGCCGCGGGCCAGCCGGAGGTGATGGCGCGGTTCACGCTCGGCATGTACCAAGCCGCTCACGAAGGCTACTTCGCAGGCACCGACCCGCTGCTGGAGAAGCTGCTCGGCCGCGCGCCGCAGACTGTGCGCGACCTGCTTCACACCTCCGTATAGCCACCGTCGTGAGATCCTGCGACGCCCACGACGAGGCGCACGACCGCCGCGCGCAGCGGTCGTTCAGCGGGTCTGAAAGGGCGTGCGTCGTGTGCTCCTCGCTGGAGCAGCCGCCGCAAGTGTTCAATCCCTTCGTCACGATGGCGCGGCGGGCGGCAGCAACTCGGTGGCGTAACGCGGCGCCAAGGCTTGCGCCTTGGCACGGAAGGCATCTTGGGCCTGCTCGTCCAGGGACGCTGGCGGCTCGGTTCGGGTGGCGACCGGCTGCCCGACCAGCGTGAAGAACTCCTCCTGGCCCGACGGCGCGCACAGGCACAGCAGTCGCGCCGGCGCGGTTCCGGCGTTCGTGAACGAATGTGGAGCATTCGCGGGCACGTTGATCGTGTCACCGGCCCGCAGCACCACGGTCTCGCCACGGAACGTCGCCTGCACCTCGCCCTCGAGGACGGTGAACATCTCCTCGAAATCGTGGCGGTGCGGTGGCGGGCCGCCGCTCGGCGGCACGTGCATGTCGATCAAGGTGTATCGGCCCGCGGTGTCCTCACCGCGGACAAGGATCGTGTACGTGTCGCCCACCAGCCCGACGTGGGTCAGGCTCTGGTCGGTATCCGGCCGGGCGATCGTGAGCTCGCGCGACAGATCGTCATCCGGGAT